>Ga0209530_1000070_pt1 | contig 82547 bp, 77 predicted proteins | sample BlaSpr_A8_Ref_O1_FD_187987 | JGI IMG/M metagenome (GOLD analysis project Ga0209530, IMG submission 187987) | Forest soil microbial communities from Thunder Bay, Ontario, Canada - Black Spruce, Ontario site 2_A8_Ref_O1 (SPAdes) (version 2) | ecosystem: Environmental > Terrestrial > Soil > Boreal...
ATCGACCCGGCGCAACGGGTCGCGTTGAATGTCGCAGGCAACAACGGTAAACCGCTCATCCCGTCGCAGTTCCGTAAGTTCATCCTGTTGCATCCGGTAGGTAATCGCCTTGCGCTCTAGCTTCCACGCGTCCCGACGCTCTTGCAAGGCTGCGTTGTATGTCTCCGCGTTGTCTCGCAATACCAACTCCAGCGCACTCCTCTGCGTTGCGTTCGGATAGAGCCGGAATTGGAAGGTTCTTAGCATGTTCTCTGGTTGTTAATAGTTCCCATTTGTTTCTGCTAAAAACTGGTTTCGGAGAGTTGACTTCAAAGTATTCAAAATAAGGGAATTGGCGGAAACTTTCTCGGGAATATTCCCTTAGAATCATTGCTTTTGGGTGTCGTCGCCAAAATATTGTATTTAAACCACATGCTTGCAAAGTATTGATAAAATTGTACTTATCTGGCATCGGAAGCGCAGGAAGGCTTCGGTCCTCCTATAATTCGGGGTTCCGATTTTCAAATAACTTGCTTGGTGATACGCGCTTGCGATACACGCGGGCTACGACCACACTGGGCTACAGGCCGAAGCCAATTCTAGCAGCGATGTCAACTGGGATTCGTCGGTACTTCCGAGGCCACCGCGCTGTGAACAAGCCTCGGACGGGAGGCGCCAGCTATGTCCTGGTACTGGGACGAAATTGGCGACAGGCACTCAGCCAAATATGCCATGACAACGGCTGTATGGATCAGTTACCTGATTGCGGCAGCGAACGGACCGATCGCGGCCCTGAGCCTGACCCTGGGCTGTTGTTGGTCTATTCCTCTACCTGCTAAACGTGCTGGTCGCGGTGGCAACTCGCGGGTTTGGCGTTAGTGGTCTTGTACCGGGTGGAGTGGCAATCATCTTCCTCATGGCGTATGTCAACGCGCTACGCGGAACCTTCGCCTATCACAGATTCGTCAAACTACCGGCACCCCAGTCCACGGAACCGATGAACGCCGGATGATGGATCAGTCACCAGGGCGACGTTCTTCCGTGGTACGTGGGATGGATGCGCACGAGCGGCAGGTGCTCGCCTCTCTCCACCCGCAAATCGCTTACAATTCCCTTTCCATGCGCATTTCTTCGTCAACGGCCGTCGCGGTTCGTTCTTTTGCGAAGATTAATCTCGGGCTCTACATTGGTGCGGCGCGCGAGGACGGATTCCATGATCTGCGCACGGTGTATCAGACGATCGCACTGCACGATGTCATCCGGGTTGGCGTGGAACGAGGACCTGGGCGGGGGAGCGGAATTGAAATCTCCTGCAAAAATCACGACCCGCGGGTTCCGCTCGATTCTTCTAACACTTGCTATCGCATGGCTGAGCGCGTACTTGATGAGCTTGGCGCGAAAGTTCGAGTCTGCATTGAAATTGAGAAGCGGCTGCCGGTGCAGGGAGGGTTGGGCGCGGCTTCTTCGAATGCGGTGGCTACTATGATCGCGCTGGAGCTGGCGCTGAACAAGAAGCTGGACGGCGCGGCGCGCCTGCGCATTGCCGCTGAAGTTGGCTCGGATCTGCCGCTGTTTTTGCTGGGCGGGACTGTGGTGGGAGTGGGGCGCGGCGAGGAAGTTTATCCGGTGGCGGACTTGCCTTCGGTGGCGATGGTAGTGGTGACGCCGGAGGTTGGGGTCTCGACACTGCGGGCGTTTGCTGATTGGGACGCGCTGGTGCAGAGTGGGGCCGAGCTGGGTTCGGCTGTGGCCCCTCGACTTCGCTCAGGGCAGGCTCGCGAGGACACCCGTCCATCCACGAACATCCCCGCTACAAACCGTCCCCACTCCGGGGGGCAGCAATTGACGCGGCCCGCGGGCTCCGATAGACTGTTTGAGGTTGGTTGCGCGATTTCGGCGTGGCTTAGTAGTTCAACCAACATTAATAGTTCACCCAACACCGGTGCTTCCGCAAACGGCGGGAGCCGGGCCGAGAAGTTGCTTCTCGACCTTGTCCGTACCGGGATTGAAAACGACTTCGAGAGAGTCGTCTTTCCTCAATATCCCGAATTGCGAGACATAAAAGGTGCGCTGGAGCGTGCGGGCTCGAAATACGCCTCGCTGTCCGGCTCAGGGTCGACTCTGTACGGGTTGTTCCGGTCGTCGGCCGATGCTGCGAAAGTGGTCAGACGCCTGCGGAAACAAGGGCTGAGAGCGGTGGCGACGAGTACGTTGACACGGCAGCAGTATTGGAAAAAGGTTCTGGACATTGGTCGCTAAGTGGTTGTTTGGAGTCGTTGGCGTTCGGTCTGGGTTATGATTTAGTGGCCAGCCAATCGATCGTGGATCTTGGGCCGTCGACTAATGGTAGGTCAAGTGCCTTTGGAGCACTTTGTCTAGGTTCGAATCCTAGCGGCCCAGCCAGAAAAGCAGTTCTCGGTTCCCAGTTCTCGGTTTTCAGTCGAGAAACTGGATTCCAAAACTGAGAACTGGGAACCGAGAACTAACCTATGGCCACCGTTGCAACCACGACTGCTGAAAAAGCGATTGCCGACAACGCGACTGTAGAAAAGACACGCGCGGAAAAAAGGCCGGTCACGGACGAGAAGACGGAACGCAAGCCGCAACGTGCCCGGGTCGACGACAGGTTCAAGGTTTTCTGCGGAACCGCCAACGAGGCGCTCTGCGATGAGGTCTGCAACTTTCTTGGCCTGACGCGTGGACAGGCTCTGGTGACGCGCTTCAAAGATGGCGAAGCATATGTGCAGATCCAGGAGAACGTGCGGGGCGCCGATGTGTTCGTGATGCAACCCACTTGTCAGCCCGTGGACATGCATCTGATGGAACTGCTGTTGATGATGGATGCGCTGAAGCGGGCATCGGCGCGACGCATTACGGCGGTGATTCCGTATTACGGTTATGCGCGCCAGGATCGCAAGGACAAGCCGCGGGTTCCGATTTCCTCGAAACTGGTGGCCGACCTGCTGACCACGGCCGGCGCGGATCGTGCGCTGGTTGTCGATTTACACGCGCCGCAGTTGCAGGGATTTTTTAATATTCCGGTCGATCATCTGTTCGCATCGCCGGTACTGGTGGATTATTTCAAGAAGTTGAATCTGCCGGAACTGACGGTGGTTTCCCCGGACGCGGGCGGCGTGGAACGCGCGCGCTTCTTCGCAAAGAAAATGGATGCGGCGCTGGCGATCGTCGATAAGCGTCGCGTCGAGATGAACGTGGCAGAAGTGATGAACGTGATCGGTGAAGTCAGCGGCCGTACTTGTCTGATCATCGACGACCTCATTGACACGGCGGGAACGCTCGTGAAAGTGGCGCAGGCGCTGGTTCAGAATGGCGCATGCACGGTGTATGCATGTTGCACCCATCCGGTGCTTTCCGGGGATGCGGTGGAAAATCTTGTGAACTCTCCGATTACAGAGCTGGTCGTGACCGACACGATCCCGCTGACGGAAGCGGCGAGACAGGTTTCAAAAATCAAGGTGCGCTCGATCGCGGGGCTCATTGGACGGGCAATTCAGTCCATTCACGAAGAGACGTCGGTGAGCAGGCTGTTCATTTAGAAGGTCGTTGGCCGGTGGTCGATGGTCGTTTGCGCCCGGGCTTTGCTGACGACCAGCGACTAATGACGAGTTTTGAATCAACCGAAGGACGGAAACGGAATTATGGCGACAGCAACGGATACCAGCATTCTGGAAGCGCAGAAGCGCGAACCAGGCACCAAAAACGCTGCACGGCGCGTGCGCGTCGGCGGAAAGATTCCTGCAGTTTTGTACGGCGCGGGCGAAGACGCGGCATCGGTCGCTGTCGATCCGCGGCAGGTTCTGCGCATTCTGCGGTCGGAAACCGGACACAACACGATTTTTGACTTGGCCCTCGACAGCGATCGCGTGAAGGCCATGATCGTGGACTGGCAGTACGAGCCGATCAAGGGAACGCTGCTCCACGTCGATCTTCAGCGCATCGCGATGGACAAGAAGCTGACGGTTACGATTCCGGTCCTGCTCAAAGGCGAGGCGGCGGGCGTGAAGACCGAGGGCGGCATTCTCGAGCAATTGCTGCGTGAGATCGAGATTGAGTGTCTTCCCGCGGACATTCCGAAAAATATCGAGGTCGATGTCAGCCATCTCGTGTTCGGCGTCGAAGTGCGTGTGAAAGATCTTCCGCACAATCCAAAGCTGAAGTTCCTGACCGACGAGAATCAGATGATCGCGCACATCACCACGGTGAAGGAAGAAGTGGTTGCCGTTCCGGATGCAGTGGCGGATGCGACGGCAACTCCGGCGGAACCCGAAGTTATTAAGAAGGGTAAGCAGGAGACCGAGGGTGAAGAGGCTGAGGGCGATGCCAAAGCTAAGGCGAAGCCGGAGAAGACTGAGAAGGCCGAGAAGAAAGAGAAGAAATAGCTGCCGGCTGTTGGCCGTTAGATTTGGCTGACGGCTTGCGGCTGAGAGCTCATAAGCGTGAAACTGATCGTCGGTTTAGGCAACCCTGGTATCGAGTACCAGTTCACGCCGCACAATCTCGGATTCTTGACGATTGATCGGATCGCCAATGGGCTCGGGATCGAAGTGAGGAATCGCCAGTGCCGCGCGCTGACTGCGCGGGTGACGATCGCCGGGGAGCCGGTGATGCTGGCCAAACCGGAGACCTACATGAACCTGAGTGGGCTTTCGGTAGTGGAACTGGTGGCGGAACATCAGGTCGATGTGAGCCGGGACCTGATTGTGATTTATGACGAGCTCGACTTGCCGCTGGGCACGATTCGTATACGGCAGCGAGGCAGTTCGGCGGGGCACAACGGGATGGAGTCGATCCTGGGCGCTCTGGGTACGGACGAGTTCTTGCGGATTCGGTTGGGGATCGCGCCTGACCACAAAATAACGGATGGCGTGAAATACGTGCTGACGCCGTTTCGCAAGGCGCAAGAAAAAGTTGCAGACGAGGTGCTCGACATGGCCGCCCAAGCAGTCGCGGTGATTTTGAAAGAAGGCCCGGCGGCGGCGATGAACCGGTTCAATCGCAAGAATGAGCCGGGAGAAGAGCCGCCAGCGAAATAGATGCCGGCGGAGATTTTGGAGATAACGAATGAATCGCAACTATGAATTGATGTTCATCGTCCGACCCGACATGGTGGACGAAGATCTGAATAAACTGATTTCGACGCTGGAGTCTTCGGTGACCTCGGCCGGCGGAACCGCCAAAAGCGAGGTCTGGGGCAAGCGCCGTCTCGCTTACAGAGTTGGCAAGTTCAACGATGGCATCTTTGTGTTGATGTTGATTGAAGCCACCGGAGCCGTGGTGCACGAAGTCGAACGCCGTCTGCGCGTCACTGAACCGGTGATCAAGTTCCTCACCGTGCGCACCGACGAAGAGCTGAAGCGTCTCGACAAGATCAAGAAACTCCGCGATGCGAAAAAGAAAGTCAGCGCACAACCGGCCGCCGCTGCCGCTCCAGCAACACCGGTAGCGCCAGAAGCGACGACGGAAACACCGGCCTCAGCGCCGGTTTAGTTGGCGGCTCAGTTGGTCGCGTGATGAATCACAGGGAGATGGGCGTATCGCCCGTCCATTCTGACGAATTCTGAGAAAGCAGGAGCATTATGGCAGAAGAAACAAAAGCACCCGCCGCATCCAGCCACGGCGATAGTCGTCCGGAGCGCACGGGCGGTGATCGTCCCGACCGCAGCGGTCCGCGTGGTCCGCGTCCCGGCGGAGGCCCTGGCGGTCCCCGCGAAGGCGGCCGCAAATTTTTCCGGCGCAAGAAAGTCTGCAAGTTCTGTGTCGAAAAAATTGAAGCGGTCAATTACAAAGATGTGCGTCTGCTGGCGCAGTTCGTGGCGGAGAGCGGCAAGATCACGCCGCGACGCCTGACCGGAGTATGCACTCCGCACCAGCGCCGTCTGTCGCGAGCCATCAAGCAGGCACGCAATATTGCCCTGCTGCCGTTCGCGGGACGCGCACAGTAGATTCAGTTCGACACAAGATCCAAGGTGTTCTCCGTGGATCCCTGTGGCCTCTGCAGTCAGAAAAATCTTTGCCATAGAGGTCACTGGGGTTCCCAGGAGCAGACCAACGAAACGGAGCAGTCATGGAAGTTATCCTGAAAGAAGACGTGCCCAAACTGGGCAACCGCGGCGAGGTGGTGAAAGTCGCCGAGGGATACGGGCGCAATTTTCTCCTGCCCAAGAAGCTGGCGATCGAAGCTACCTCCGGCAACAAGACGGTCATCGAGCAGATGAAGGCGGCCTCGGTGCGCCGCTCCGCCAAAGAAAAGACAGAAGCCGAAGCGCTGGCAAAACAGTTTGACGGACTCGAAGTGAAGTTCCTGCGCAAGTCCGGCGAAGGCGATCACCTGTTCGGATCGGTCACCGCTGGTGACATCGCGGAAGCGCTGGAGAAGAAGAGCTTCCACATTGATCGCCGGAAGATTCAGTTGCACGAGTCGCTCAAGAGCGTCGGCGAGTTTATCATCCCGGTCAAGTTGCACAAGGACGTGACCACCCACTTGAAGGTCGTCGTCGATAAAGAAGCGGCCGAATAACTTTCCATTTTGTGTGGTGACGGGGCTCAGTTCCGTCACCACACAATCTCTTCAGGTATCCGCTCCAAAGAACTCCTCTACTTTCCTCAGGTCCGTCGTCCGGCGGTAGCGCGGCAGGCTCTCCACAAACACTCGTCCATATTGCTTCTTCAAAATCCGGTTATCGAGCAGAGCCAGCAATCCGCGGTCATGCAGTGACCGAATCAATCTTCCGAATCCCTGTTTCAGAGTGATGACCGCGCTCGGCACCTGGTATTCGAAAAACGCATTGCCGCCACTGGCGTCGATGGCTTTCACTCGCGCCGCCACCACGGGATCGCTCGGCACGGCAAATGGCAAGCGATCGATAATCACGCAGCTTAGCTGCTCGCCCTGCACGTCCACGCCCTGCCAGAATGAAGAGGTTCCAAACAAGACGGCGTGCGGAGTGATCCGAAACTCCTCGAGCAGCGCCGACTTCGGAGCGTCTCCCTGCTTAAGCATGGGAAACTCCAACTCGCCCAGCAGTCTTTGATAAATTTCGTTCATCTGCGCGTAGCTGGTGAAGAGGAGGAATGCCCGCCCGCGCGTAATTTCGAGCAACCGCCGAATCACGCCAGAGGCCTCGCCAGCAAATTGCGGCGTGCGCGGATCGGGCAGATTGGGCGGCACATAAAGAATCGCCTGACTCTCGTAGTCAAAATGCGAAGGTACAATCAATTCGCGCGCATGGTCGAGCCCAAGCCGTCCCCGGATGTAGTCGAACCCACCGCCTACGGCGAGCGTGGCCGAGGTTAGCACCGACGTCTCCAGTTGCGACCACAGGCACTGGCGCAGAATCTGGCCAACTTCGATCGGAGTAGCTTGTAGGAAGACATTCGTTCGGCCAGCCGATGATTCGGCTGCTGTTGAAGATGACGCCTTGGGGCGTGATCCCGCCGACCCGCGAAACCCGCGGCGTTCGATCCAGAAAACTGTGTTGGGATCTTTGTTTTCCATGACGAAACCAAGCTGCACCTGCAATTGCTGCGCTCGACGCGCCAACCTGAACACTTCTTCCGGCTTTTGTGGAAGCTGCTCCAACTCTGCGCCTAGCCGGTTCAGCGATTGATTGAGAGCTAGAAATTCTTCTCCGTTTTCCTCCAGAAATTCGCGGCGGGAGTCAAAGGCAAAACGGCCCTCGTTCGCGGGCAGGAGCGAAAAGAAAAGCTGCGAGCGCTCCCGCAGGGACTGAATCGCTCCCGACATCTGCGGTGTGTAAAGTTTTTCGCGCTGCAACAGGTGTTCGACGTCGCGCGTCAACTCGTCCATGCGCAGGTTGCTGACGGAAATCCCAAAGTAGTTGCCAGCAATGTCTTCGAGTTCGTGTGCTTCGTCGAAAATCACCGCTCCGCATTCGGGCAGCACACCGGCATCGGGGGCGCCCTCGGCTTCCAGTTTGATGGAGAGGTCGGCGAAGAAAAGATGGTGATTGACGATGATGATGTCGCTTTCCGCCGCGCGCCGCCGCATCTCGGTGATAAAGCAGCGTTCGTATTCTTTGCATTTCTGTCCGAGACAGGTATCGGCGCGCGCATCGAGCTTGTGCCATAGGGCGCTCGCCTCGGGCAGTTCCGCGAGTTCGGCGCGGTCTCCGGTTTGCGTCGTTTTCTCCCAGGCGGCGATGGCGCGATAGTGCTCGATCTCTTCCAATCCGCTGAGCACCGGCTGATCGGTGAGGTCGATGAGCTTCTTGCGGCAGAGATAGTTGTTGCGTCCCTTCATGTAGCAGATGTTCAAATTGCGATCGCCATCCGGCCCGCTCTTATCGCCGAACAGGGCTCGCTCCAGTGCCGGTACATCTTTAAAGAAAAGTTGCTCCTGCAAATTCTTGGTGCCGGTCGAGATGATGACGCGCTTACCAGAGCGGATCACCGGCAAAAGATAAGCCAGCGTTTTGCCGGTACCCGTGCCGGCTTCGACGATCAAGTGGCGCTTCTCTTCGAGAGCTTCTTCGACGGCTTGGGCCATCTGCAATTGTCCGCGCCGAAACTCATAGGCGGGATGCGTTTTCGAGAGCAATCCTCCCGGCGCGAAGAATTGATAGAGCGAGAATCCTTCAGCCGGTGAAACGGGATGGGATGAGGAAGGCACGGAGTCTCTATAATAACGGCATGGACCTCGCAACTCATCTTCGATGCGAGATCGACGCGAGATCAAGGAAGCGAGATTAGCCCTCTGAGCAAGAAAAGCCTTTGAGCAAAAAGAAGCCAGCGCCGCTCGTCGCCATCGTGGGACGCCCGAACGTCGGTAAATCGACGCTCTTCAACCATCTGACCGGATCACGCCGCGCCATCGTCGGCGACGAGCCCGGCATCACGCGCGACCGCCTCTATGGCGAAGTGGAATGGCTCGGCCACGAGTTTCGGGTAGTGGACACGGGCGGGATCATTCCTGACGATAAGGATTTCATACCTTCGGAAATCTTCCGTCAGGCCAGAGTCGCGTTCGAAGAAGCGTCGGCGATCATTATGGTTGTCGATGCACGCACCGAAATTGCTGGGCCCGATCGCGAGTTGGCTAGACTTCTGGCGCGAACCGGCAAGCCGCTTTTTCTCGCCGTCAACAAGATGGACTCCGACAAGCAAGATTCGTTGCTTGGCGAATTTCACGCGCTCGGAATACGTAATCTATTTCCGATTTCGGCTGAGCATGGACGCGGCGTCGATGATCTGCTTGACGCTGTCATGAAGGTGCTGCCCGCGCGGGCCAGGGTAACCGCGGAGAGTGCTGAGATCACGGGGGATGGCACAGAGGAGAGCTTGGCCAGCGCTGAGGAGCCGCATGAGATTAAGGTGGCCATCATCGGACATCCGAATGTTGGCAAGTCGACTCTGCTGAATCGACTCACGGGAGTCGATCGCGCCATCGTCTCGCCGATTGCCGGCACCACGCGCGATTCGATCGACGAAGTCATCCAGTACAAGGGCCGTAAGATTCGTTTCGTCGATACGGCCGGAATCCGTCGCAAGGGCAAGACTAAGTTGATGGCGGAGAAGCTTTCGGTGGTCATGGCGCGCAAGAATATTGAGGATGCCGATATCGTGCTCTTCATGGTCGATGCCACCGAGGGCGCGAGCGGCCTCGACGCCAACATCGCGGGCTACGCGCACGAGAGCGGGCGCTCGGTGATTATCCTGGTCAACAAATGGGACCTGGTGGCGAGCGGCGAGAAGCGCGCCGTCAGCCAGTCGAAGACGGCGCGCATCCAGGACGCCAAGCGTCCGCAGGATCGCGCTCTCTACGAAGAGCGCCTGCGCTATGGACTAAAATTTCTGGCCTACGCTCCGGTGCTGTTTCTCTCCGCACACACGGGCAAGGGAACGGAAAAAATTCTGCCGCTGATCGAGAAGGTCGCGGCCGAGCGGCGCAAGCGCGTCACCACGGGCGAGATGAATCGCTTCCTGAGGACGGTTGATTTTGACCGCGCCTCAGTTCCTGTGGGCAAGCGCGTGAGAATCAAATATATGACCCAGGCCGGAGTGGCACCGCCAACTTTCGTGCTCTTCACCGATCGAGCCGTGAAGCTGCACTTTTCCTATCAGCGATTTTTGGAGAATCAGATTCGCGAGGCGTTCGGGTTTGTTGGGTCGCCGATTTGGATTAAGAACCGAGCGCCCAACTAGAACTCTTACGGAGATCCCAGTCAATCAAGAGGGAGCCTGCGAAAAACCGTGGCGAAGATAAGAACAAGGGGCGCTAAAGAAGGGCTCGGGCGAACGCGAACAACATGGACGTCGCCAATGTTAGGGCCTGTTGGGTGGCCGAGGGGCACTTGGCTCTCCACCAGCAAAATCAGCCGAAGGGCTCGGGCGATGGTAGCGGAGGTGATTCGAGTGGTGGCGGCGATTCGGGGACTGGAGGCAAATCCGGTGCGGGCGGTGCGGGATGCAGCAGTGCGTCAAGAATAGGATATCGAGAAGCCAGAAAATACATCGCATAGGCCGGAAAGAAAACCGTGGCTGGCACGCATACCAAGGAGATGAGGTAAATCAGCAGAAACAGGAGCGCGCTGCCGAAGATAATCACCAAACTGATCGTCGTTACGCTCCATGCCATTCCGGCGGCCCATCCCACCGCCACAGCAACGGCTCCTGGAACAATAACGAGCAGCAGGGGAATGACTGCGATGATGCTGAACAGAATTCCCGCCGCGATCGAAAGCACCACCTTAAGCAGCAGATAGCCGGCGAACCGTCCCTTCTCGCGCCTGACGATCGTCAGCAAATGGTGCCAGCCATCGGCGAAATCGAGACCCTCGAGAGCCATAATCGGCACCAGAAAATCTTTCGCCAACATCTGGACGACGATTGTCGTCAACAAGAACACCAGAACCAGACCGACAAGCAGAATGGCTCCGACAATCGTCGATCCGATGTGTTCTTTCAGATCCGCCGTCCAGCCCGCGGCCAATGCCAGGGCTAGCGGCACGCCGACCAGAACCAGCATAAACAGCCCGGCCGCAATCTGAAATACAAGCTGCCAGAGAAAGAATCGGCCGCCGGCGCGCCGCCATTTTTGCCATCCGTCGCCAATCGAGCAGTGCCGCCGCAGAACCGAATCGAACAGGATGAAGCGGAACACGCTGTTGATGTACAGGAACAGAAACGCGAGCAGGATGAGGGCGAAGATTCCTATCACGATCAATCCGACGAACTGCGCGATATCGTTAGAGACGTGCGGGGAATTCAGCCCCGGCCAATCAAACGGCAGACTCGAAGACGGCAGCAACTCGCTCTGATTCTTGTGGGGAAGGTGGGGCCAGCCGCTTCCGAAGTTTCGGAAACCGCATCCGCCGACATGCAGTTCTGCCGCTAGAATTCCAACCAGCGCCAGGCGAGACCATTGTCCAAAGCGGAAACGCGTGAAGAGTTGTTCCCGAGTGTGCTTCAGGGCGGGCTGTACGCAATCGACGGCAGAAAGGGGCAATGATTACCTCACACCACGCCGTCAAGGTATCGCGTAGGGAGTCGCGGCGTCAATGCGGATGATTTTGCTTGCGCGCAGATCTTGCGCAACCGACGACGCGCGCCCGTTTCTCCACGGCAAATTACTCATAGCGCAGCGCATCTACAGGATCGAGATTCGCAGCACGCGACGCCGGAATCAATGCGCTTAGCACGCCAACGAACAGCAACACTAGGGTTGATACCATGACAGTGAAGAATGAAATCTTGAGATGAATATCAGCTTTTCCCGAGGTATCCTCGAACAGTGGCCCCATCAGCGGCAGCGTGCCTACGGCTACTGCAACCACATAGGACACGACGATCCCGATGGCACCGCCGAGCAGCATGATAAGCAGGGTCTCGGCGAGAAATTGCGCTTTGATGTGCCACTTACGAGCCCCAAGCGCGCGGCGCAATCCAATTTCTTTAATGCGCTCGTCGACCGAGACCAGCATGATGTTCATGACGCCCACACCGCCGATGCCGAGGGTCAGGATCCCGATAAATACGAGCAGCACTTGCAGGCCGATGGTGATGCCGTTGATGACGGGACGGAATTCTTCGCGACCGAACATCTGAACGGCTTTCTTGTCGTTGGGTGAAAATTGCTGACGCGTAGCGAGGGCGGCCAAAACCTGCGCCTCCGCGCGCGCCTCGAACTGCGGTGCGATCGGCTCGAACACGAGCACGTCACCGTATTTCGTGTTCCAAAGATCGGTCGCTGCGGAGTAAGGAATCCACGTCGACTCGTCGTCGCTGGAAAAATAATTGCTCAGTTGGATCTTGCGATCCATGGTGCCGATCACGGTGAAGCGCACTCCAGCGATTACTACTGTTTCGCCCACGGCGGGGCGTCCACCGAATAATTGTTCACGCACGCGCGCGCCCAGAAACACGACGCGACGCCGCTCCAGCTGGTCGAGAGAGTTGATCCAGCGCCCCTCCGAAGGTTGCTCGTTGCGCATCTCGCCGTACTCGGGGCAAACGCCGCGGACAGGCGCCGTACCAACCATGCGGTTCTCGTAGGCGATGCCGGGACGGCGCACGGATTCGAGACACGCGTGGCGCACATAGTTGGCGGTCTCTTTGATCATGTCGAGGTCAGCTTGCTCGAAGACAACTTTTTTGCCCGCGCGTTGGCCACCGGGCTGCTCGCTGGTCTGCTGCGGCCAGCAGATGACCGCTCCCTTGCCGAAGGCGTCGAAGCCGCCGACCAGAATTTCGCGGAAGCTTCCGCCGTATGCGATCAGCAGCGTGACCGTGGCGATGCCCCACACAATGCCGAGCATGGTGAGCGCACTGCGCGTGCGGTTACGTCGCAGCGCCAGCCACGCTTCGTTCAGGATCTGATAAATCATTAGCCGCCCGCCTCGTGGCGCAGAGCTTCGATGGGATCGATGGCGGCAGCACGGCGAGCGGGATACAAGGCCGAGAGAATGGCGATGGTTCCGAGAACTGCCATAGCGACCGTGCCCATCTGCCATGTAGGCAAGAGCCCGGCGAAGAAATCCGGCATCGGGAGCAGATCGACCAGGGCACACAGGCCAAATGCGAGGAGCAGGCCCACACCACCGCTGATCAGCGCAACCAACAGCGCTTCAAGAAAAAACTGCCGCATGATGCTGTTTGCGGGAGCTCCGATGGCTTTGCGAACTCCGATCTCGCGGGTGCGCTCTTGCACCGCAACCAGCATGACGTTCATTACGCCCAGTCCGCCGAGAAATAACGTTACGATGCCGACTGCGCCGAGAAAGTACTTCATGCCGTCCGTCATGGTGCGAAAGGCTTTTGCTTCCTGAATCGTGTCCCAAATGGGGCAAGCTTCTTTGTCGCTGGGATCGAAGTCGTGCAGTCTCCCTAATACGCGCCGGATTTCCCCTTTGCAAGCTTCGTGGTGTTCGACCGAGCGCGGAACGACCAGGAGTTGATCGAAGGTTTCGGATGTGCCCGGCGGCTTATCGGGAAAGTCGCGGCGCATAGCCGGAAAAGGAATGAAGATTTTGTTGACGTCCCATCCGTCATAACTCGAGTCCTGCTTCTTCGATGACATGACACCGACGACGGTGAAAGGGATGTCATTGAGATAGACGAATTGCCCCACCGCCGGACGGCCGGCGAACAGCTGCTTCTTCGTGTCCGAGCCGAGGAAGGCAACACGTCGTCCTTCGGCAATGTCATCCTGGTCGTAGAATCGGCCTTCGCTGACGCCAAGGCTGCGAATCTCGGCGAACTCCGGCGTCGAGCCGGTCACCGTGAACGCGGCGGCGTTGTACGCAGTGTGCGAACGCACTGTGCCTTGCTCAAGCTCCGGAATCGCGTACTGACAATCGGTGGCCTCTTCTTGAAGATGAGGAATATCGGAATCGACCCAGTGTATTAGGCGGCCCGCCTTCGTACCGCCGGCTTGCAAACTGGTACGGCCGTGAAAGACGATCATCAGATCGCGGCCCAGAGTTTCCGCTTGCTTGGCCTGACCGACGCGAAGACCCTCGCCAGCCGCGACCATCAAGACGATCGAGACCACTCCCCAGGCAATTCCGAACATGGTCAGCAGGGTGCGGATCCGGTGCGCCCACAGGGTTCGAAACACATCCTGGATGAGATCGCGAAATGACATCTGTATGCTCGACTCTGAATGTTCGACGCGGCTGTCCTCGAAATGGAAGCGCACCTCGCCCCTGTTTTGATGTACGAGGATTTGGCGCAGTTAGTTCCGTGCTCGAGCACGATTAGGAAGGATTGGGTAGAGCGCCAGCTGGGGTGCTCAAGCTGGGGCGGCCTAAACCGAAGCGGGTTGCAACGTGTCGCGCTGCAGCCAGTCTCCGAACGCGCGCAGCGCGAGCTCGCACTGGAGTCGATGCCGTTCTTTGCGATCCCGAACTTTATGGTCGAGCGCAGGCAAAAGGTCAAACGTGATATTTGCCGGCTGAAAGTTTTTGCCTTCTGCCAGCGTGATGTAGTGGACAAGCGAGCCAAACGCCGATGCTCGCGGCGGAGGCGCCGGTTCGTCGTCGCTTGCCAGCGCGGCCGCGTTCATGCCTGCCATGAGGCCGGTGGCAATCGATTCGACGTAACCTTCGACGCCGCAGATTTGTCCCGCGAACAATACGTGCGGATGCGTCTTCATTTGCAGGGTTGAATGGAGCAAGGTCGGCGAGTTGATATAGGTGTTGCGGTGAATCTGTCCGTAGCGGAGAAAGCGCGCTCTTTCGAGGCCCGGGATCAGACTCAGCACGTGCGCCTGCTCGCCAAATTTCAGGTGATTCTGAAATCCGACAAGATTGTAAGAATCGGCCCGCAGATTTTCCTGCCGCAATTGCACCGCCGCGTATGGAATTCTGTGGGTACGCGGATCTTTGAGTCCCACTGGCTTCATCGGGCCGAAGCGCAGGGTATCGCGTCCGCGGCGCGCGATCTCTTCGATAGGCAGGCAGCTTTCGAAGTAGTTTAGACGTTCCCAGTCCTTCTGTTCTACAGACTGGGCCGCGAGAAGTGCGTCATAGAAACGGTCGTACTCTTCTTTCGACATCGGACAATTGATGTAATCGGCCGACCCTTTGTCATAGCGGGCCGCCAAATACACCTTGCTCATGTCGATAGAATCGGCCTCGACGATGGGGCTGATCGAATCGTAGAAATACAGGTGGCTGTTGCCTGAAGTGGTTGCGCACAGCCGCGCAATTTCGCGAGAGAGCGCATCCGATGTTAGCGGACCGGTGGCAATGACAACAATCGTGGACTCGTCCGCTTCGACTTGAGTGAACTCTTCGCGGCGAATTTTGATCAGCGGCTCGCGGGAAATCGCATCTGTCACTTTCCGTGAAAACTCGGCGCGGTCAACGGCCAGCGCGTGCCCTGCTGGTACAGCGGTTTCACGAGCGATTTCCAGCAGACGGGAGCCCGCTCGCCGCATCTCCTCTTTCAGCAGCCAAGGCGCAGTGTTCTCGCTGTCGGACTTTAGAGAATTGGAACAGACCAGCTCCGCGAAATTGTCTGTCTGATGAGCGGGAGTCGTACGCACCGGCCGCATTTCAAATAACTCCACAGAGATGCCACGCCGCGCGCATTGCCACGCCGCTTCCGATCCCGCGAGGCCCGCACCGATGATTTGTACTCGCTTCAAGAATCTTTCTCCGCCAATTTATGGAGGGCGTTTCCCGTCAGAACAACTTCTCGCCACTCGTCGAGAAATTCGCCGCCCAGCGCCTTATAGAGATCGATGGCAGCCTGATTCCAATCCAAAACCGACAATTTAATGAGGGTGCGCCCCTCCCGCTCCGCGATATTGGCAACGCGCGCAAACAGCGCCGTGCCAATGCCGTGCCCGCGAAATTCAGAACGGACAAAGAGATCCTCGAGATACATTCCAGCACCTCGCCAGGTCGAGTAGTAACCGAAGAAGAGGGCAAAGCCCGCGGGCTGTCCGTGCCACTCGGCGATTAGGGTGCGAAACTGAGGATTCGCGCCGAAGCCGTCGCGCGCGATGTCGGCCTCCGTTGTCCGGACTTCATTCGGCGCTTTTTCAAAGTCGGCAAGCTCCCAGATTAATCGTCTGATCAGGGTGGCGTCGGCGATAGTAGCGCTGCGAATGGTCAGCATGGAAAGTGAACAACGAGCGAAGAAAGACTCGCTGCGTTTATTATATTTGTTATTGAGCAGCGGCATGTGGAGGAGAAAAACATGGCTCGGATCAGCCTGATTGAACCGGCGCAAGCCAGCCCGGGAGTTAAGGAAATCTATGATGCCCAGCTGAAAGGCAAGCCGGGAAACATTCAGAAAGCGCTGGCGCATCGTCCCGTTATGCTCGGAGCTTTTCTTGGGTTCTATGCCAGCGTGGGGCGTTCGCTCGATCGCAAGCTATATGAAGCCGCGTATCTGCGTATCTCGCTGATCAATGGATGCCATTACTGCACGCAGCACCATATTCAGGGCGCCAAACGGGTAGGAATCACGGCGGAACAGATGAAAGCTTTGAAGGATGGCAACTACTCGAGTTTCACCTCGCCCGAGCAAATCGCACTGCGCTACGCCGAAAAGCTTACGCGCACTCCCGACGGCGCTACCGACGCCGATTTCGGGGAACTCAAGAAACATCTTTCCGACGAGCAGATAGTCGACCTGCACATGTTGATTGGCCTGGCGAACTTAACCAATCGCGTCACTGGACCGCTGGCGCTAGAAATAGAATTTCCGGAAGAAAAGATTTAGTTGCTCCCGTGGGGACGGGGCTCGGTCCCATCCGGAAATCTCGCTGAGGACGCGCCAGGGCGCCCGCTTCTCCACGATTACAAAATCACGCGCTCGTCTCCTACGCGGCGTGTTATACGTTCGCGATCCAGATATTCGAGCAGTGGAATGGCGTATTTGCGGCTGACTCCCGTCATATCTTTGAAGCGGATAACATCAATTTTCGGAGTGGTGGCCTTGAGAGCTGCGATCTTATTACGAAGTTCCGCGAGCGCGCTCTGATGGAAGACAAGCTCCTCTGAAATTTTGATCAGAACTTTGTCGCGCAAGAGCAGGGTGACAATTTTCTGAGCGCGAATCTTATCCACCTTCAGTCCCGCAAGTATTTCTTTCAGAGATGGAACCTTCAACCCTGCGGAGGCAAACGCGTGTTCAATGATTTTTTTGGACTCGACCTCCTCGTCTTTCATGACGACGCCGCGACCTTCGAGGTGGACAGTCTCCCCCCGAACTTCCAGCTTCTTTTCTTCCGCTAATTTTCCCAGCACGCCGTAGAAGACCTCAGAGCCGAGGTTGACGCGATCACGCAGCTCTTCTTTGCTCATACCTGCCACAAGAGGATTCGCGTCATGAAATTTCTTGAGAGCCAGAAGCGTATCAGTCTTTGCTCTGGCAAATGCATCGAGCGAAATCAGCACCTGATGGCACCGCACCAATCCAGCCTCCCCGGCCAGTTTCGCCGCTTCTTCCCGGCGAATATTCATTTCTCCGGCGAGGTCATTCAGGTGCAGACCCATGGCCCCGCGGCGGTCGACGCGTGCAGCCAGAACTTGTGCCGGAGAGCCCTCGCGCATGGTCTGGAGAAATGCGAGCGCGTCTTCTGCGCGCTGCCTGCGAGTCAAAGGGAAAGCATCCAGCACCATGCCGCCACCAATCGTGATTACGGGAGAAAACTGGCGCACAATGAAGCGATCTCCGGGCAGAAGCAGCATGGGCTTGGCCAATCGTAGTTGCGCGTAGGTTTCGTCTCCGGGCTTAAGTTGTCTTGAGCTTTGCGGTTTCGCAGCATAGAGCCGAACTTCCGCAATTGTTTCCGTTGTGTAGGCATGAAAATGCACACGCGCGCGGTCCTTGAGCAAGTTCGCTGAGGGAAGAAGAGCCAGGAGCGCGTCAATCCGCGACCTGGGCCGAAAAGTGTCAGCGCTCGCAAGCGTCATACCGCGCGCCAGGTCTTCGGTGGAAACACCTGCAAGATTCAGCGCGGTACGCTGCCCTGCGACAGCGGATTCTGCCGCGGCGCCATGAACCTGTACGCCTCGAACTCGCACGCGCTCGCCGCCGGGAAATACTTCGAGTTCATCTTCTTTTCTGATCGTTCCGGCAACTAGCGTGCCGGTCACAACCGTGCCGAAGCCTTTCATCGTGAAGACGCGATCAATGGGCAAGCGCGCCAGCGCAGCCGAATCTTTCGCGGCCACTTCAGACGCCACCCGGGCAAGCGCCGACTTCAACTCGTTCAAACCCGCACCGGTCAGCGAGCTCACAGTGACGACGGGCGATTGCGACGCATCAAGAAACGATCCGCGCACATAATCCTCCACTTCCAGTCGCACTACCTCGAGCGTCTCTGCATCGACCGCATCGGATTTTGTGAGCACCGTGATGCCGCGCCGGATTGCTAAGAGCCGGCAGATATCGAAGTGTTCGCGAGTCTGCGGCTTAATCCCTTCATCCGCCGCGATCACGAGCAGCACCAAGTCGATCCCGCCCACGCCCGCCAGCATGTTGCGCACAAAGCGCTCGTGACCGGGGACGTCGACGAAACCCACGCGAATTTTGCTGCCATCGGGTGCGGGGAGTTCGAAATGGGCAAATCCAATGTCGATGGTGATGCCGCGCCGTTTTTCTTCTGCGAGGCGATCGGCATCAATGCCCGTAAGAGCTTTGACCAGCGAAGTTTTCCCGTGATCGATATGTCCGGCCGTTCCGACGATGACGGACCTCATGGGCGACAGTATAGGCGAGTTGACCTCGGTTCGAACTCGTTCTCAGCTCATGGCTGGTTCGCGGGTTGGCCCAGAGCGGGCGCGGGATACTCGGGAAGCTTCTGCTTGGCAACCTGCGTGCGCTTGATCTGAAGCTCGTCGAAAAGAAGCGCGGGGCTGGCCACACTAAACCACACGGGATCTGAACGATCATCGACGTCGGGCGCAGTTCCGGCAGCAATCAGATCGCTACGCAGCGAGCGCACATCGAGATCCCCGAAGACTCCGCCGCGAACCAGTTCTTCATGTCCGTCTTTGGTCCAAACCCGATAGAGCAGACGCGGATCGAGCCCTGGCCCCATGGTTTCCACGTAGAGTCCGTAGGGCAGGTCGCGTTTCTTGCAGAGGTCAATCAGCTTCGCCTTCAGATCCGCATCGGGCTGGGGATCGATCGACTGCAACACAAGATTGCCGGGACTTGGCGCAGGTGCAGCCGCGGCGGCGGCGCGGCCATGCCCGTTCGAAACGGGGAAGTCGCGAATCGGCTGGCGTCCTATTAAATAGGAGACCAGTTGTCCCTTCTCGATCAAAGACACCCGCTGCGCTTTCACGCCTTCGTCGTCGAGGGTGTAGCTGCCGAAAAGTGGTTTGCCCGAAATGCCGGAAATCGTTGGATCGTCGAAGACATTGATGAAATCGGGCAACACGCGGCCTTTGTAGCTGCTGGACCATTTCCCGGTAGTGCGCGCATTCGCGCCGAGCTGGGGCTTGCGGCCTAGAACATTGGGCTCGACCAATTCGGTTACGACGGTTGCGGCAGCATCGTTTGAAAACAGAACCGGTCCGCGATATTCCTCGTCAACAACGGGCGCATCGCGCAGCAACTTCAGAGTCTCAAGCATCTGCGCGGTGGTCTTCAGAAATTCTGCCCGCGTGGGAAGCTCTTTGAGATCGTTGCCCTGATCACCGTGCGCGCGTTTTAGCAACATGCCATCCGGTGCCTGCGTCGAACCCGCAACCGTTATAACGTAGTGCGTGTGACCGGAGCGGGCAACTGTTCCCTCCGAATTCAGGAAGTAACGATTCTCAACCGTGAAACGCAGCGCAGATTCGAAGCTCTCCAGATCTTTGTCGCTGCGATACAGACCAGAAGCTTCTTCCAGAAGACGAAGCCAGGGAGTGAAATCAGTCGAATAAAATTGGGCGCGCGGCTCAATCGCTTGGACCGGCGAGGCTTGGGCAAAATCGTCAACCGGCTCATCGACCTTCAATTGCCGCAACGCGGCTTGCTTGGCGGACAGCGCCTCAGTGGCGGCTTTGTAAGCACGATCCGTGGCGAGCCAGATGCGATGCCGAATCGCAAAGACGTCGTCGTCGGATGGAATGAGGTCGATCGATCCTTCCCCGGTGCCGAAAAAACTGTCCTGCTTGTAATCGCCGACGCGGACTACGACTCGCAACAAGCGGCCGTGGTCCTGTTGCTGGCTGCGCAACGCTCCAAAAACGGCGCTGGCTTCAAACTGATCAATCTCGTTGACACGATATTCGATGTAATACGGCGCCGGCACGTTATCCAGTTTCAGCTGGGCCTTGGAGCGCTCCATTTCCTCACGAAGCGCACGCAGGACGACGTCGCTCGAAGCGGAATTCGCCCCGCGGGCAAATATTGGAAGAGCGCAGAGCAGAATTGCCGCCAGCAATGCAAACGAAGACGACCAAAGACGGGCCTTTCGAAATTTCATCATTTCGTTCTGTCCTTTTCGTCCATCGCCCCCGGCGGAGGCGGCAAAATCGGCGGACGCGTGTCTCCATACTTCCGCTTCTGCACTTCCATCTCGGAGAACAGCATCGCCGGAGCCGCGGCGGATACGGGAACGCTGCCCGATTCCGCTCCGCAGATGCCGTTAAAGACGCTGGTGGTGTCTCCGGTGGCGGCAATCTGCGTCAACACCGTGAGCGGAGTGCCCACGATATCCACACCGCGGACGAGCTCGTCGGGACGACCATCCGCATAAACGCGCCAGACCATGACTGGCAGCACCTGGAACGCTTGCGGCAGATCACGCGTCGTCAAAGTGAATCCACCCTGGATATCTTCGAAGTAGAGGCCATACGGTTTGCCCTGCTTCTTGATTTCTTCAATGAAGTGGGCCCGCAGTTGGTCATCGGGAATGGTCTTAGAAGAAGTGACAATCAAATTACCCTGGCGGCCGACCGGCATCAATCCCGCTTGGGCGCGGCCATGCCCGTTGGAGCTGCTGAAGTTTTTCACCGGCAATCGTCCCATAAGAAAATTCTTCAGGACACCATCTTTGACGACTTCCACACGCGAGGCAGGAATGCCTTCGTCGTCAAAGCGATAAAAGCCTGACAGTTCCGTTCCGCCGAGCGTGCGCAGCGTGGGATCGTCGGTCACGCTGAGAAATTCAGGCATAATTTTTTCATTTACCTTCTTGGTGAATGTCTGACCCTCGTCGCGTCCACGCTGGCGTTGGCCTTCGACGCGATGGCCGAGAACCTCATGAAAGAAAACCGCAGCGGCACGGCCCGAGAGCAGCGCGGGTCCGTTGTAAGGCTCGGCTAACGGAGCGACGCGCAGGGCGCTCAAATCGACCGCCATCTTCTTTACGCTCGCCGCCACCTCTGCTTCGGAGGGAACTTTCGCCGGATCGGAAAACTGAAAGGTTTCGACCCGCATCAATTGCATGCCGTCGTCGGCGCGCGTTTCGGCCTCGATCATGATGCGGAAGATGGCGTCGGCGGTAACAATCTTCGTGCCTTCGGTCGAGACCAGGTAACTGTGGCTTTTCTCCGCAAGAAAAAGAACCATGGACTCTTCCAGCTGGGGATACTGGCGGAAGCCAGCAGAATAGCGGCGAGCGAGTTCTTCCCAGGCCTTTTGGTCAGGAAACTCCGCCGGCGCACTCTTCTGGATATAAACCGATGGCTTCTCCTCGGAAAAATCAGGCGAATCGTCCTCATCCTTGGCGCGGACGGCGCTCTTGGTCTTTACGTTGGCATAGGATTGGCGCGCCTTGCGGTACTGCTCGTAGGTCAAACTCCAGAGCACGCGAGCGATCGCATCAGGATCGTCCTGGAGCGGAAGCTGTCCGGAGGTGAGGCCGGAGGAGCGCTCCTGGTCGTGGGTATTGTCGAGAGCAGGGGTGCCGATACGCAGGCTGACGTCGGCGGAGCGGCGGCGAGTTCGAGTCGAGGTAAGAAGGGCCCCCTGAGCGCCCAGGATGACCAAGGACTCGCCGTCGGTGACGTTGTAGCTGGCAAAATAGGGGGCGGGATCCTGCTTCGCCAGCTCAGACTGGCCGCGTCGCAACTCCTTCTCCATGGTGGAGAGAAGCCTCTCGTCGGGTGCATTGAGAGCGTTAGCAGCTTTTTGGGCGTGTAGCGGTTCCTGCGCAAAAATGCCTGGCAGGGACAGGAGAATGCAAAGGGCAGCGACTTTTTTGAAATTCATCGGAAACCGCGAGTGTACAGGAGCAACCCAAACAAAAAAAGCGGCCCCTTGCGGAGCCACCCTTTTCAAAGAGGCTAAGTGGCGGGAATCAGAGGAATACTAATTTGACGCCCGCTCTGGGGAGAACGGACAGAGTGAGATGTCGAGAACATCGAGAGTGAAGTTGTTCCAACGGGTACGGCCTCTTTATTGCCATCTAAAAGAGCATTTGCGGAACCAAAATGGTAAACGCTCCCGGGCATCAGATGGATTTTTGACAACTTGTTCTAAATCAATATCTTAGGGGCGCGGATTTGAGTGTGGAGCAGGGAGCGGGTTGGTTCGACTCCACTCGGTCGAATGCATAAAGCTGCACTTTGACAGAAGGTAAGGGCAGGCGCGGTGTGGTGAGGGGGGATATTTCTGCCTGAAAACGGCGCTCCGTCCCGCCAGAAGGGGGGCAAAGCGCCGTCTCCACAAAGCCGTCTAGCTGTCGCCGGCCACAGTGCGGACCTTGCCGGGCAGAAAATGATAGGGCGGCCACGGTCCAGTCACAACCATCTGGCAATTTTTAAGCTGCTTGGCGGCCGTGCTGTAGCGGTTCTGATACTTCTCGATCGACTTGGTGTCGATGAGGTGAGCGATATCGAGCAGCATTCCGTCGGCATCGACCTTCTTGCAGCTGACCTCTTCCTCCAGAGGATTGAAGAGCTTATGCACCTGGACGGACAGCGCGCGAGCCTTGGTCTGGCGTTCGCGCTCACGAGACGCCTTCTCGCGGAGCTTGAGCAGGTACTCACGGCCAACCGTATCGGGCAGGACAATTTCTTCCATGTTGCCGCGAAGAGAACCGTCGCGAACCGTCAACTTGATCCGCATTTCAGACTTGCCGCGAAGCCGGGCAACACTTTCACAGAAAGTGCGGCGATTGGATCGAACAGCCTGGCGGATGGCGTCCTCGGTGTCGAAAATTGTCCCGAAGCGAAAAGGCAGAACGGTGGCGGTGCGGAAACTCTGGCTGACAACCCTAGCGTGCTCTAGAACGGACTTTTCATCGAGTTTGCAGGTTGCGCGGTCAAATTCACTAACAATCACCGCAAACTCTCCACTGGGGTAACTCATCACCGGAGCGGAATTGACTCCTTGAATTCCATCTAGAACAAAGGGACGGCGGGCTCGAACACCGTTAGCGAGGGTCTGGTGTTCCGTGAGGCAGTACGCGTACCACGACATGCATTCTCTCCGAATAGCACCGGGGCTCTGGGCACCCCTTTAGATTTGCTCTTGAAGCTAGGGCTGCGTTTCTACCTGGAAGTTTTGGTTTTTGGGTTAAGGTGAACGCGAACTGCTACGTCCAAAGTCATATTACTTCCGGTCCGTGCAATTTGCAACCATTCTTATGATGACTGCATCGCCGGTCGTCTCAATTTGCTAAAAGCACGATTTTGGCGCGCTAGCAGGGCACTTCAGCGGCCCGTCTCACTCCCTTGTTTTGCCTCGAAAGATTGTGGAAAACCTCTCCGTCAGTCACAATTGGCCGCGTTCTGTGTTCGCACAATTTCAAAGGGTCAGTCCAGGCGAGATGAACGAGCAGCAACTTGCGATCTTCGCTGAGGAAATCGGCCTGACACGGTTTCGCGGACGACAGCAACTCGGCCAGTTCAGGGGTAGGGCGGGCAGCTTTGCCCACGCGGAATCATTTCGCAAACCCGGATCGGCGCAATGAGGTCCGGCAATCGCGCTCTTGATCTGCTGCACCGTTGGGTCTTTATGCCCGCAGAAAACAAGGCCAGGCGCCGTCCCATAACGGTTTCAGGATCGCGATCGCCAAGTCGCACGGCCGCTTCTTGACAGGCGAGGGGAATCGAAGATCGGCAGACGATGGGTTCTGTCAACGAGCGTTCCTCAACTGGAAGCCCGGTAAATCTTTATACGTCTCAGCGACTTCCTTATTGTCTGCGCCAATGTTCGAGCGCGATTGGGTTCAGGATTTCGGCTGTTTTTGCGCGGCGGCCCGCTCTTGAAGCGCGATCGTGACCGCGCGCAGCATGTCGCCCGCGGGCGCGGGCTTGCCAGTCCAGATCTCAAACTGTCGCGCGGCCTGTTGCACGAACATTTCAACACCAGGAATCACGGCGATGCCCTTGGTGCGCGCCGCCCGTAGCAGGTGCGTCTCCACCGGGTCGTACACCATGTCGAAGACCAACCGGGCCTGTATTTCGTCGTCTTTAAGCGGACAGTCCCGCGTATTCCCCATTCCTACAGGGGTGGCGTTAATGATGACGTCGAAGGCAATCTTGCCGAGGTCAGCGCGTTTGATGCTGTGCGCCTTCGCCTGCCGCGCAAGCTTCTGTCCCTTCGCGGAAGTGCGATTCAATATCCAGATTTCAGCCCCACGCTCTTTGAGGCCGAAGACTGCAGCCCGCGCCGCGCCCCCGGCACCCAGCACCAGAATTTTCGCCCCCTCGATGGTGAGTCGCTGTTCGATCGGACGAATAATGCCGGCGACGTCGGTATTGAAGCCATAAAGCTTGCCATCCTGTCCCCGGACGACGGTATTGCACGCGCCGATTTTGGCAGTGTGCGCGTCGGTGTTATCGAGATGGGGCAGAATCGCCTGCTTGTAGGGCATCGTAATACTCAGGCCGTGCAAAGGAATCTCGCGCACGCAGTGCAACAGATCCTTGAGCGTTTTGGCGTGAAGCGGAACATAGACGCCATTCACGTTTTCCCGACGCAGCGCCGCGTTCATGATCACGGGCGAGAGCGAATGTTCTATGGGATCGCCGGCGACTCCATAAACCCGAGTAGCGGCATCGACTTGCTCGATGCGGTAGATACTACGAAGATCGCGCGCACTGATCTGGCCGGGCGCGGTTTTGAGACCAGCATTCGGATCGACGGCGCCAAATGTGAATGCGCTGCCCGCACGCACGCCAAGCACGCGGCTGATAATGCCTTGCTCTCCCATGCACAGACCGACGATCGCGTACTTGTCACTCTGCGTCTGTAAGAACTTCATCATGGTCACGTTGTCGGAGAGTGTGGTCGCAGTGCTGACGACTTTGTAGAAGTCGGCGGGGATCTTCAGCATCTTTTCCAGCGTTTCGTCGAGATTGCGCGTAGCGCGGAAATCGTGAAACGACAGGATGAGTCCGGCGCGGCTGCGTAGTCGCGCAATCGCCTCGGTCTTCGCCTTCAATGCGCTCTGGAGTTCCAGATCGACAATCTGACAGCCCGCCGTGTTGGCCTTGGTGAGTACCTCCAATTGAGAAGCGAGCGAGCCCTTGAACTTGCCACCGTTTTCAGCACGTCGGCAAGTTCCAATGGCGGTGATGTATGGATGCGTCTCCAAAAACCGATGGACCTTAGGCAGGGCGGACAAGGGCTGCCTCAGATAATCCAAGCGAAACTCGAGCAAAGGGTTGTCGCGAGCCATGGACTCGGCGGTCGCGAGCATGTCTTCGGCCGTGTCGCCGCTCAGCGCCAGGCAGACCTTGGGCAGGCGCATGGGCAGGTAACGCGGCGCGAGAGTAGTAGAAAAAGCCAAGGCCATTTGTTTTCAACGACGGCGCGATATTACAGGGGTGCAAGCGCAGATGCAACATAAGGATTGCACAAAACGCCGGGAAAACACTTTTGGGCAAAGGGGCTAAACACCCTCGTAACCTTGACCCGCCCCCCCGCACTTGCTACTTTTTCGCTGTAACCCTTGTCTTACGAGATAGATAGCAGCGGTGACCCCGGAGCGGGTGGGAGTCGGAGGTAACATGAAGAAAACAGGATTGTTATTGCTACTGACCTTGATGGCGAGCTTTGCAGCCGCCCAGCAGTCGATCACGGCATCCACTCCCGAAGCGGATGGCACCGTCCACACATCGGTCAACGACCCGTTTGTCCGCTTCCAAACGCCAACCGCATCCGACATTTATTGTGCCGGGTTTATCACCAAGGAACGCATTCCTGACGCGAATTACATCAATGGCGGTCTTGAAACCCCAACCTCGACCAAGTTCGAGCTCGGGGAATTGGTCTATCTGGCGGGCAGCGGCTACCAGGCCGGGCAACTATATTCCGTCATCCGCGAAATTCGGGACATCAACGAGTACGAACTGTATCCTGGGCAGAGAAAAGTACTGGCCGCGGTGGGACGGCCCTATGGAGAAATTGGTAGAGTCCGGGTCGTCGACACTCGCAGCCGCAGCGCGATCGGCCAAGTCGAATTCAGTTGTGATCCCATCAACCCAGGCGACGTCGTTGTACCTTTCGTCGAGAAACAGCCGATTGCGTTCCACGTCCCAGGGCATTTCGACCGCTTCGTGCCAGGAAATGGCAAATTAACCGGACGGATTGTGCTCGGTAAGGACTTTGACGGCTTCCTTGGCACCGGCATGAAGCTTTATATGAATATGGGTTCGAACCAGGGCGTGAAGGTAGGAGACTATTTCCGCGTGGTGCGCTCCTACAGCGCCACCTTACACGATCCGGTGGATTCGCTCTCCTTCGACGTTCCCACATCAGAAGATACACAGGTGCGGCCGCCGACTTATGAGGCTAATCGTTTCACCAGAACCAAAGGGCCCAATATTCATGTGGCCGATCTACCGCGCCGCGCCGTAGGCGAAGTGGTCGTGTTAAATGTCACCGCGACCGCCTCCTCAGGAATGATCGTCTTCGCCCTGGACGATGTGCATGCGGGAGACACGGTGGAGTTGGACGAACAACAGTAAGAAGTAGCGAATGTGGAATCAGATATTTGACGGAAATAAGGGGAGAATAGATCTCCCCTTTTTCTGTGCTCAGCAGAAGAAACGGATTTTCGTGTTCGCGGGAGTCATCGCGCCAGCGAGGACCCATACGACGACGCGCGGCCAGGTCCATTTTGCGCTCACCCAAGATTCGCCTGACGATTAAACAATCAACGCTCAACTCACGTCCTCTGGCAGAGAAGACTCAAGGGTACAAAGCTACGGGAAACGCGAGCAGTGAAGATGTGGCATCGCCGAAGAAATTGGGGAATATTCAGCAGAGAACTTCTAGATCGGAATCGCAAAATACTTCAGCCGTGAAAGCTTCGATCATTGCGTTCTTGCGCCAAGCGTCCAGGGGAAGGCCCGCTTTGCGGCAGGTTTGCTCCAGAAAAGTTTCCTGGTCCCAGCCATTCTCGATGGGAACCTGGGGCAACAGGAGGCCCCGGCGAGCGCCATCCGAGATGACCAAGCCGTGACGCCCCACCTCCACTGAGCAGGAAGGGACTGGAAACAGACGCGACAACACACTTAAAGAAATCTCCAGTTGCGAGACCTCATCCTTCGTGACCGGCAAGAAACGGGAATCTTGAAAAGCGGCTGCGCGGGCCGTCTCAGCCACCGCGCGATGCAGAGGCGCGACCGGCATCGCATACCCGACGCATCCTCGCAGTTCGCGATGAAGTTCGCGGTGGGGATCGCCTCGCGGCCCTACGCCTGCTGTATCGTCACCGGTCGCTGGATCCCGATTCAAATAGAGCGTAGTGAAGACCCCTCGCGGGTCCAACAGCTCTGTAGGGACCGGAGGATCAGAAAATGGGCGACGCTCCAATGCGGCAACAATTGCCTCGCGGGCGATGCGCAGCAGGATCCGGCGTTGCTCCAGAGAAAATTCCGGGGATAGGCAGTCGCGCGCTGGAAGATTTTCAGACAGACTTGTCTCAGACAGCTTGGACATCGCGTTTTCTCCGCCGGGCAAGGACGAAGGACCGGCGCCGGCGCTTTTCCGATTTGCGGTCGATGCGCGACCAGAAGGCAACAAAATAATCGAGCGCCGAAACCAGCGAAAGCAGAACCATGAACCAGATGGCGATCCAGGCAATCCAGTACACCGGGAAAATATAGATGCCGAACAGCGGCCACTCGTGCCAGCGGCGGGCCAGAATCACAGCCACTACGGAAATGATCTGCACCAGCATCTTGAATTTGCCGAGCTCGCTTGCTTGAATGGTAAATCCTTCTGACGCGGCGATGGAGCGCAGGCCGCTGACCAGAAACTCACGCCCAATGACCACCACAGCCATCCATGCCGGTACGAGTGCAGGGTTAAACTGCACCAGCGTGATGAAAGCGGCAGCAACCAGCAACTTATCGGCTAATGGGTCAAGCAGCATGCCCATGGTCGTGATCTGGCCGCGTTTGCGCGCCAGATAGCCATCAATGCCATCGGTGATCGATGCGAGAATGAAAACGACCGAAGCCAGGACTTCTCTTTGGCCGGTCTGCTCGCCTAAGAAGCGTGGGGAGCAAAGAATCCATATGAGAAGCGGGATCGCGGCGATGCGGGTAAGCGTGATGGAGTTAGGAAGGTTCACGCGATGAATGGGCCGTGGCCGCGCGGGCGGTTACTTGGATTATCCTCTACATCTCAGGACAAGGCAACGGACGAGGTCGCTTTGGGGATCGCGCACTTTTTTTTCCTGCATCCCCGTCACTGCTAATGCTTCTGCTTGGCGATGATCTTGTCTTTGATCTTGTCATAGGTGGCCTGAGGGATGATCTTTTTTCTCACGAGATCGTCCTTCCTGCCGTATGGGCGCCCGTCGATGATTCTCTGCGAGTAAGCCGGCCCAATGCCCGGTAGAGCCTCCAATTGGTCCTTAGTCGCCGAGTTGAGGTCGAGCAGATCGGCTTTGGCTGGCGCGGCGGTAGCGGCCGTGGCCGGCGGCGTGGCGGCTTGCGCCGCAGCCATTCCGTTGGACAGGCAAAGCGCGAAAAACGCAATCAGAAGTCTGCTTACCAATTTCCTGGTCATAGTCATCTCTCGTTTAAGAAAAAGCCTGCTTGAGCGTTTCATAATCTCCTCGCGCCTAGGCATAGATCCCGCGCTGGCGGATTGTGTAAGCCACGCGGTCGATCGCCAGCATATAAGCGGCGATGCGGTTATTCACTCCATGAGTTTCGGCGTAGCGGACAACATCATCGAATGCCGCCACCATGATCTCGCCTAGGTGCTCGTTGACCACCGACTCCTTCCAGAAGTAACCCTGGCGATCTTGCACCCATTCAAAATAAGAGGTAGTGACGCCACCGGCGTTCGCCAGGATGTCGGGAATCACGAACACTTTTTTCTCGGTAAGAATATCGTCGGCGGCTGCGGTAGTGGGGCCGTTCGCGCCTTCGGCGAGGATCTTACATTTCACGCGGTCCGCATTTTGGCTGGTAATCTGGTTTTCCGTCGCCGCCGGAATCAGGATGTCGCAATCGACCAGCAAAAGTTCAGCCGGATCATACGTCTCGGCGCCGGGAAAGCCGTGAACGGTGCCATTGCGCTGGCGGAATTCCCAGAGCGCTTCCACGTCGATACCGTCCCTTTTGTACAGCCCTCCACCCACCTCAACGATGCCAATGATCTTGTAGCCGGCTTCGGCCATAAGGCGGGCCGCGTTCGAACCGACATTGCCGAAGCCCTGCACGATGACGCGAGTGGAGTCGCGATTCAGCCGTAATTTCTGGATCGCCTGTTCACAGACCATGAGAACGCCGCGTCCCGTAGCCTCGCGACGCCCGCGCGACCCGCCGATATTAATCGGCTTGCCCGTAACGACCGCCGTGACGGTCTGGCGCGCGTGCATGGAATAGGTATCCATGATCCAGGCCATGGTCTGTTCGTTGGTGTTCACGTCTGGGGCTGGTACATCTTTCTCAGGCCCGATGAAATCAAATAACTCAGCGGTGTAGCGGCGCGTCATGCGCTCCAATTCACCCTGCGACATTTTGTGCGGATCGCAAATAATCCCGCCCTTGGCGCCACCGAACGGAATGTTGACCACCGCGCACTTCCAAGTCATCCAACTGGCCAGCGCGCGGACCTCGTCCAAATTGACGTCGGGCGCGTAGCGCAGTCCGCCCTTGGCCGGGCCGCGCGCAATCGAGTGCTGCACCCGGAATCCTGTGAATACTTCCAGATGCCCGTCATCCATCATCACCGGGATATGAACAATAATTTCACGGCTCGGACTCTGCAAAACCTTCCACAGGCCTTCGTCGAGATTCAGTTTTTGCGCTGCCAGATCGAAGCGAGCGGCTTGCGCCTTCCAGGGATTAGTTTCCTCTACCAGGTCCACAGTCTTCATAAAAGTCTCCGAATAATTGCGATTGCGAGCTTCTCCGGTTTGCGGATAAGCCTCGCAAAGTATATTGCCGCCCCGCAGGCTAGGCAAGCGCAGGTCGTGACGAATCGGAAACCTCGATACTCGCTTAACTTCCATATAATGAACCTCTGGGGTGAGGATGATCCGTCCCGACTACAAAGAATTCTTGCGCCTATCGCGCGACGCCACGCTGGTTCCTGTGGCGAAGTCGATCTCTGCCGATCTGCTAACGCCGGTTTCCGCCTTTTTGGCAGTGGCTGATGGAGAGCCCGAGGCCTTCCTTCTGGAGTCGGTCGAGGGCGGAGAAAAAATTGGACGCTATACCTTCCTCGGAGTGCGCCCATTTCTGCGACTGGAGACGCGCGGCGCCGAAGTCAAAATCGAACGTGGCAGGAAAGTCGAACACCGCACGGGAAATGTCTTCGCTGTCATCAAAGAACTCTTGCAGCAGCATCGTCCAGCGGCCATGGAAGGCTTGCCGCCATTCACCGCCGGAGCGGTTGGCTATTGCGCGTATGACATTGTGCGCCGCCTGGAGAACATCGGAGAGCAGGCCTCTGACGATCTCGACGTTCCCGACTGCGTGCTCATGTTTTTCGACCGCGTCCTCGCCTTCGATCACCTGCGGCACCAGATCCACATCGTGGCATCTGCCGATGTAAAGCGAGACACTCCGAAAGTTGCCTACGAGCGCGCCGTAAAAGATATCGCGCGCATCGAGAAACAGCTTGCCGCGGGATGGAAGCCGGCACACTGGCGCAAAGCGGCGACGAAGTCCAAGTTGACGGTGCGCGCTCGCACCGCCAAGCCGAGGTTCCTGAAGAGCGTCGAGCGCGCCAAGGAGTACATCGCCGCCGGGGATATTTTTCAGGTCGTCCTTTCGCAGCGCTGGGAATTCGAGCCCGGAGTTGCTCCGTTCGATCTCTACCGCGCGCTGCGGACAGTGAATCCGTCGCCGTATATGTTCTTCTTGCGATTTGGCGGCGAAAGATTCGGCGGAAAGAAGAAACGCAGCAAAAGAGGCAGCAGGGCCAGCGCAATGCACATCCTCGGATCCTCACCCGAGATGCTGGTACGAGTCGGCGGCTCGAAGCTTGAGTATCGTCCCATTGCAGGCACGCACCCGCGAGGCAAAGATGAAGCTGCCGACGCCGCGCTAGAGAAGAAAATGCGGGAAGACGAGAAAGAGCGCGCCGAGCACGTGATGCTGGTCGACCTCGGGCGCAACGACCTCGGGCGAGTCAGCGAGTATGGATCGGTAAAAGTTCGCGATCTCATGTATGTAGAGCGCTACTCCCACGTGATGCACCTCGTCTCTGCTTTAGAGGGACGACTACGTCCAGAACTCGATGCCGTCGACGCCTTCGCGGCGTGCTTTCCCGCGGGAACGCTCAGCGGCGCACCCAAAGTCCGAGCCATGCAGATCATCGAAGAATTGGAACCGACGCGACGAGGCGTATACGGCGGGGCAGTTCTCTACGCCGACTTCGCGGGGAATCTTGATTCGTGCATCATAATCCGGACTCTGTTGATGAAGGGCAAGAAAGCCTACCTGCAGGCAGGAGCCGGCATCGTCGCCGATTCTGATCCCCGGCGCGAGTTCGAAGAGTCGGAAAACAAATCGCGCGCTGTGCTGCGGGCGGTGCAAATGGCTCGGGGCGAATGAGTAATTGAGTAGTTCCGCGGTGAGACAGCCGCCGGCTCTAGCCTCCCGCTGCAAACGCGGCAATGACCGAACACACATATGAAAACTGGGCTCTCCCATTCGCGGCTTGGGCTTGCGTTTCTTCTCGCTGTATTCGGCCAATTACTGTTGGCTCAGTCTACCCCGCAGACTCACGCGGCGCGTCCGCCCGAATATACCTACAAGATTGTCAAATCATTCCCGCATGACCCGAACGCATTCACGCAAGGCCTGGTCTACCGCGACGGATTTTTATATGAGGGCACGGGCCTCAAAGGCCGCTCGTCGCTGCGCAAGGTTCGCCTCGAAACTGGGGAAGTTGTTCAGCAAATCGACTTGGCGCCAGAATTTTTTGGCGAAGGCATTGCGATCGTCAAAGACGAGGTCGTACAACTCACCTGGCGGTCGCAGACGGGATTTGTCTACAACCTGAGCAACTTTCACCTGTTGCGCCGCTTTTCGTACCCCGGAGAAGGCTGGGGTCTGACCACCAACGGCAAAAGCAACGAGCTCTTCATGAGTGACGGCACCTCCGAAATCCGCGTGCTCGACGGCGATACGCTCGCGGAGAAGCGCCGCTTTACGGTCCATGATGGAGATACTTCCATCGATCAGTTGAACGAACTCGAGTTCGTAGATGGAGAAATTTTTGCCAACGTGTGGCAGACCAATCGCATCGTCCGGATTTCTCCAAGAAGTGGCGCCGTGGTCGGCTGGATCGACCTGACTGGACTTCTCAGTCCGGTCTATCGTCTCGAGCCCGGCGCAGTGCTGAATGGAATCGCTTTCGATTCAGATCGAAAACGGCTCTTTGTCACCGGCAAACTGTGGCCGAACATTTTTGAGATCAAACTCGTTCCGAAATACTAATGTGTCACGCGAGTTCGTCCACGCGGATCACCAACCGGCGGTCGCGTAGCCCTGCGGACCGGGAATGGACCCGACGAACGGAGGGACACCCAGAACAAATTAGGCAAGAATCGCGGTCTTTCTCACGGTAAGTGGCGGTCAACTCCGCAGAAAATTCGCCACCAGCTTCTTCCCTTCGTTCGTCAGCACACTCTCAGGATGAAACTGCACGCCCTCGACCGCGAACTTCCGGTGTCGCAGGCCCATGATGACGCGGGTTCCGTCTTTATCCGAAGTCCAAGCGCTGACTTCAAGGTCCTTGGGCAGGTTGTTCTCGGCGACGATCAGGGAGTGATAACGAGTCGCAGTCATCGGAGAAGACAAGCCTCGAAAGATAGTCTTGCCATCGTGTTCAACCTGACTGGTCTTGCCGTGCATCAGGTTCTTGGCGCGAACCACTTCGCCGCCGAAGGCCGCGCCGATAGCCTGGTGTCCGAGGCAGACGCCTAGCACCGGAACCTTGCCTGCGAAATGACGAATCAGTTCGATGCTGATGCCCGCTTCCTGCGGAGTACAGGGGCCGGGAGAAACGACTATGCGCTGAGGACTCATGGCAACGATCTCTTCGACCGTCACCTCGTTATTGCGGCGAACCTCAACCTTCGCGCCCAGTTCTCCAACGTACTGGACCAGGTTGTAGGTGAAAGAATCGTAGTTATCGAGGACGAAGACCACCCCCTCATTGTAGCCGCTCGCGCTAACTGCGGAGATCGGATTGTCAATGTCAGGCCACGATAGCCTTGACAGGCTTGCCGCTAATTGCCATGCTTACTGCAATTTTCCGGAGGTTCAATGGCCGAGACGCAGCAGGACCTGGACAAGGATAAGGATAACGACAAGCGGGCCACACGCCGCTTCGCGCTTCGTCTTCCCGTCAGCGTGCGTTACGGCGAGAATGACGAGGAGCATGCGGCGCAGACTCGCGACGTCAGCGCGCGCGGCATCTGCTTCTATGTCGATTCCGCCATACAGGCCGGTTCAGCAATTGATTTCACCCTCACGCTGCCGCCCGAGATCACGCTGACGGAAAGCATACGGGTCCACTGCAAGGGGCGTGTGTTACGGGTCGAAGCCGGCGATCCGGCCCGCAAGCTGGCCGTGGCCGCGGTTATTGAAGAGTACGAGTTCCTCGCCGACGCGTAATGGCTTGCGCTCTTTGAGCCTATTTTCCTTGCGTTTTCCTGCGTGTTTCCCCAGTCATCTTTCTACGTGCAACCCTCGAGTGGTATGTTTGCTTTAACACTCGAGTGCTTCTGTGAAAGACTTCCAGCCGAATTTGGCATTCCGGCCAACGCAGCTTCGTTGCGGTCTGCGCGCATCTCTGCGTAAACGGTTGGGTGCCGCGATTACGTTAAGCACGATATTGCTGGGAGTGCTCATCTCTGTATCGACACCGCTTCATTCCCAGACTTCGACCGCGTCAGGCGGCAAGCCCGGGGCAAAGTCCGCCACCGCCGCAAGCAAGGTTGCCGCGATCAAGAGCTTTCGGATCGTCCAAGAAAAAGAAGGCCAGGCGGTTGAGATTCTATCGACAAAGCCGCTGGTTCCTTCGATTCAGGCAGTCAGCAATCCCGATCGACTGGTGATCGATCTGGCGAATGCCCGACTGGACACACAGCAGAAGCGGATCAGCATACAAGCCGATCAGATCGGTGCGATCCGCGCCGACCAGTTTCAGCAGAATCCGCCGATAGTGCGCGTGGTCGTGGATCTACTCGCGCCGCGCAACCATACCTGGGATGCCGCCGGAAATCGTCTGGTCGTGCATCTTGGAAAAAATCCTGGTCAGGCCAGTTCGCCATTTCAGCCTCCACCAAGTCCCCGCCTGACGCCTGCGCCGCAACCGGTCGTGGCAGCGGTGCGTTCGGCCAGTCCGACAGCGCTGGCTGAAATTGAAAAAGGCATAGGTTCTACGATCGCGGCCGGACTCGATACCACGGTTCTCAACCTGTCGAGAGGTGGCGAGGTCCATGTTTGCCCGGGAACGACCGTCTCGGTGACTCCGTCGCAGAACCGGCATAACGTGATGTTCAGTATGAATACGGGCGCGCTCGAAGCGCATTTCACGCTCGACGCTTCTTCAGATTCCGTAATCACGCCCGATTTTCGCATCCTTCTTGTCGGGCCGGGTGAATTTCACTACGCCATCAGTGCTGACAATCAGGGCAATACTTGCGTGCGCGCGCTCCCTGGCAATACAGCGTCGGCGATTGTCAGTGAACTCATCGGCGATCGCACCTATCAAGTCAAGGCCACCGATCAACTCGTGTTTCGTTCCGGGCAACTTGATCGTGTGGATATGGCCGTGCCGTTGGAATGTGGATGTCCGCCTCCAAGAGATGCTCAATTGCAAGCGGCCAACAATCCGCCGATGCAGAGCCAGAATCAGGCACAAGCCAAGGACCTGCCGCCTGTAGACGCCGCCCCCGTTTCGATTGCGGACGCAGGCCACGCGAACAGCGTGCCGTCGAGCCCCCCGGCACCTCCGCTTGAAGCCTCTCTTGCTCCGAACGATCTTCATGTGCAGGTGACGGAACCGTTCGTCTTTCACGCGACCAGCTCGCCGCCCCCGCCGCTGGCAGATGCATTGCCTGTCGACTCGCGACCGCGGACAGCGCCCGCTTTGGCAACGCCGCTTCCTCCATCCACGTCGCCGAACTCCGGGACTGGCAGGACATCGGATAATCACGCCCCCGGGCGCGGATTCTTCAGAAAAATCGGCGGATTTTTCGCCGCGCTATTTCGCTGATTTGTCAGCCTGTGTGCCGAGTTTGAACCTGCCCAAGCGTGCCGAGCCGACAGGCAAATGTTTTTGTCCCCTGAGCATCTATAACTTACCCATTAAACGGCAGGGTTAAGCCGCGAGGTGATGCGTCACGCTAGGAGAAAGAAAATGCAAGCACGAAGGCGAAAACTCATGTCAAAACTAGGGATTGCTGTTTTGTTGTCAATGATGGCAAGCGCCGCCTGGGCACAGATTCCGACGAGAGGGAACGTATTTTTCGGCTATTCCTTTGACCGCACTTCTATTGTCTCGAATGACACCACGAATCTGAATGGATGGGAAGCTACCCTGGAGGGGAAGTTTCTGCCATGGATTGGCCTGGTCGTCGATGTCGATGGGCACTACGGCAGTCATAACTTCGACGGCACCAACGCGGACATCTCCGCCAACAACGTCCTTTTCGGCCCGAGAGTGTCGGTGACCGTCAAGCGCTTCCGCCCCTTCGGGGAGTTTCTGGCTGGTTTCGGGCACATCAGCCGCAGCAACGGAATCTCGGACTCCAATACGTCGTTCGTCGATGGGCTCGGCGGAGGATTGGATTATCGAGTCTTCGGCCCCGTAACCGTGCGTGCACAGCTTGATTGGCTCAATACGCGCTTCTACGGCGAGGGCCAGAATGGCGTGCGCTTCTCAACCGGCGTGGCGCTGCACTTCTAAGACCGAGTTTGCTTTGCCATGATGTCGTATACAGGCTTGTTGTCGGCATACACTTTCCACTCCTTCACCAAGCCTTTTTCCACCACAGCCAGCCAAGCTGCGGGCGTCCGCCATTTATTTTGTGGGGGAAGTTCGCCGCGCGCGGCAATGGTACCGCCCGCCGAGCCGAATACGGCAACAAGGTTCCCACTTTGAAGAATCTCCTCATGAGAAACCCAGTAATCGGGGCAGAGCGTAAAGTAGTCTTTCCACCCGGCTCGCATCTTCTCGCGGCCTTGCACAGAGTGACCGAGTGAGTCGATGAAAACGTGATCCTCCGTCATCAACTCCGCGAGCTTGTCCGCATGTCGCTGGTTGATGCAGTTCAGAAAGTGAAGAACCGTCTCAACCGGACTCATGCGAGACTCACGCGCTCCAGCGGTTGCGTCGAAACCGATGTGTTTACCGCGCATTGTTCGAGAATAAGAGGCACTTCAAAGAGCGCGCGATTGGAATATTCGTTGACCTTCCCGCGGAATTTGTTAAGGGTCGCGCTCTCCAGCAACTGTTGAACGGCGGACGCGATGGTTCTGAAGCTCGCGACGACGATCCCGTAACCTTTCTCCGTCACCCATTCCGCGTTGTAGCGCTCTTGCGGCAGCGTTCGGGAATTGCACTCCACGATGACGGGCAAGTGGAACTGCAGCGCCTCACTAATTGAGCCCGGGCCGGGTTTTCCAATAAAGAAGTCGGACAATGCCATGTAGTATTCGACATTCTGAGCAAATCCAACAACGACGATCGGCTTGCTGCGCGGCAGCGTCTTCAGCTCGGCAGCAAGCTTTTCGTTATGTCCGCAGATCAGAATCAACTGGACGCCGCTAGCGGCTTCATTGAGCTTTCTAGTAATGTCAACCATTACTTGAGAGCCATGGCCTCCGAATAGAACGATGCCCGTTGGGCAATCAGCTTCCAGGCCGAGTCGCTCCCTTTCAGCAATGCGGTCAACGACGCTCTTCTCATAAAACTGTGGCTTCAGGATCATTCCGGACGTGAGAAAGACATGATCGGCCGCGTGGCCCATGGTGAGAGCTTGTTGTCGGCCGCGTTCGCTGCCAACGATGATGTATTGCGATTCCTTTTCAATCCAGAAGTGCGGCGGGTAATCTGCCAAGTCGGTGACCAAAGTGACGAACAGCGTACTTGCACCAGGCGTTCTTGCACCAACAACAGCAAGGCTCTCGGCGATCGCACGATTGAAATGTGGAATCACGGAGAGCACCAGGTCCGCCGGATGTTGCGCCCAATAAGCGCGGAGTGCTTTCACGATCGGAGAATGATAGGCGCGGATCGTCCCCTGCAGAATAACCAGTAGCTGCGGCGTAATGCGCGTCCAGCCTTTGCGCAGGATCAGGTTATACGTATCCTGAATGCGCAAGCCGGTCGCGCGCCGAACCATGTCGAGAGGATCGAGCAATTCCTGAATGTCGAGAAGAGTAACGTCCCAGGGCTTTTCCTGCTCGGATAGAGTGGACTTGAGCGCGTCCGCCGCGCTGCGATGTCCGCCACCGGCATGGTGGTACACGATAGTCAGTTTGCGCAAGAGTCACCTGACTTGCAGGGCGTGGAACGACTCTTTGAATCCATAATCACGCCATCGCGGCCACGATTCGAATTGGCGTCAGAGACTAACACCCGGTTGCTCTCTATTTTCGTACTCACTATCTTCCAGCACCTCGGGAAGTTCTTCGGCCTCGCCAGCAACGTCAGCAGTGTCGGGATCGTTTGTTACTTCTCCGCCCCGGGAATCGTCAGGCCCTTCAACATATTCGTGGATCTGAACTCCCTCTTCGCCGACCGTAATGTATGTGGGACGCGCGTCGATCCAAGCTCCGCAATTAAAATAATCGACACCATGTTCGCTGTCGGACAGGTGCATGGCAACATGAGTGTGCCCGCAGAAAATACGCGCCGCTTTATGGTGGCGGGCATAAACCAGAGCGCCCTTGGCGACGGTTGGCGACAGGCGCAGCCAGCGCGTGTTGAGTCGATCGAGAAAGCGGGTCAGCGTTTTCTTTTTAGAGTCCCACTTTTGCAGCTGCAAATAGAGCAGCGTGCCCACAAGATAGCTGACGCGAACGTTGTTAACCACGAAGCCGTCAAACTGGTGGCCATGCACGGCGAGGTGATGCAGTCCCTGATATTCCCATTGATATTCCTGATACACGCGAACGCCTACCAGATGCGACATGATTTCGGTCAGACCGTGATCGTGATTGCCTTCGACCCACACGACTTCGACGTTGCGCTTTGGATTGGAGAGTTTGCGAATGAACCCAAGAAATTTCCAGTGTTCCTTCTTCAGGCGCCCGAAATTCAGATCGGCAAAAATATCGCCCAGCAAAATCAGTCGGCGATATTGATTGTGCTGGAGGACGCGCAATGCCTCGCGCGCGCGGCTCATATCCGCGCCGAGGTGCAGATCAGAAAGAATCAAGGTGTCATAGTTCTTCGGAACGAACAGCTTCGGAGCGAAGAGCTCCGGGGCAACGCTCTCCGAAGTAAGGTTCGCCGGTGCTATGACCTGCGGCGCCACGGCTTCCATTATCCCCCGCGCAGTGTTACGACGTGATGAATTGGCTATCGAAACAGAAGCGAGAGGTAACCTCTCAGTAACGGGTCCAGAGCTTTGAACGAATGGCCGGAAAGCTCACCTCGTGCGGCTCAAGTTCCGGTATCGGTACATTCTGCACGGTCTCGCGCTCAGTGCGTTGGAGGAACGTATTCCGCTGGACGCGCCGACCCCTCGCCGAAGAAAAACTGCTCCATATGCTGCACAATCACTTCCTGATCCTGCCTGCGCGCCGGGTTCAGGCGATACTCGTTGAGTAACATCTTGCAGTGCTCCATCCACTGGCCCCACGCCTGTTGCGAGACGTTCTCGTAGATTTTCTTTCCCAGCTCACTGTCGAATGGAGGCTCGGGGAGCCCGGGTAATTCCTGTTTCAGTTTTGCGCAGAAAACTTTATGTTCAGCCATAAATTTATCTTGAAATTATCGCACAGGCATTGCGGATTCACTGCCTGCCGACGACTACATCCAGCGCCGAGAGTGAGATGTTTTGTGTGACTCGCCGGAACGATGGAAGCACGTTCCTCACCAAAATCGATGGCTACCGTAATATTTTCATTGACAAATTACATACTAATGGCAATATCTTGTGGTAGGACAGCTGCTCATACTAGTACTTGAGTAGCTCGGGCATCAAGGTGCCCTGTCGAGAACCTTGGGAGAACAAATCGTTCAACGGAGGAAATACTTCATGGCAACCAAGAAGAAAGCCGCCAAGAAAAAGAAACACTAAGCGGGCGGATGCTCGTTCAAAGGAATTCCCCAAGCCTCTCCAGAGAAGCACCTCTTGAGAGGCTTTTCCGTTTTCGCCTGCGCAACTTATTTTCCTGAACGCGCAACTCATGTGAACACGCCTTTGCGTCGGCCTCTTCGCTTGTACCGGTACTTTTGGGGGTTGTCGTGCAGCGCGGCTCGTGCTAGAAACGCGTATACAGGAGTACGGAAGCGGCCTCCATGACCCTCCGCAAGAAAGTCTCGAAGAAAACGCGCAACTCCGTAATTATTATTCCGGATAAGCTCTATTTTCGCATCGGCGAAGTCGCCAGCCTGTGCCGTCTGCCGGCCTACGTGCTGCGTTTCTGGGAGACCGAATTTCCCCAGCTCAAGCCAGTCAAGAGCAGCACCGGCCAGCGCATGTACCGCAAGCGCGACGTGGAATCCGTGGTGCGAATCAAGAAGTTACTTTACGACGACGGTTTCACCATTGCCGGTGCGCGGCTGCAGTTGCGCGAAGAGATCAAGTCCGAGCGGAGCCAGACCACGCTTCCGTTCCCGACAAATCCTTCCCTGAATGTTGTGCACATGCGCCACGAACTCCAGCAGATCCTGCAAATTCTTTCTGCACGCCACTAGCTCGCGAGCATTCTCGCCCACACATCGTCCTCCACAGCATTGTCCCAAATCAGGATAGGGGAGAACAGTCGCCCGTCCTCCCGCCGGATGGTCGGGGGCGGTTGCCCGCGCGCGTCTCCCCCAGAACGTAGCGCGCAGATTGCCCGCACTATGCTCCTCAGAAGTTGCTTCACAGCGTTGTAATACGCCGCAGATCGCCTGCGGTAAGTTCGACCGCCTTCAAGGCACAGGCCGTGCCCTTGCTGGATATGGGCTGCCACTTGCCAGCTCGTCCGGCACCGTAGACCTCAAATCCGGCTCTTAATTCACACCCAATAAAAACGCGGGCCGTTCAGCCCGCGTCCATTTCCACCACAAATCAAATTGTCTTATGCAGTCTCCCGCAGTGGCTCAGCTTCCACCAGCGGAGCATCAACCAGGTGCTCGCTCAAGAACCACACTTGGAGTTCGCCGGGGCGAAGCACATCGCTGACGACCAGATCATTAGTGCCATCGTCGCCCAGTTTATCGGCGCGCTCCGCGAGTTCGCGGCAGTGGGTAATGATGACCTGGTGCGCGTCCAGCAGGCGAGACAGTTGTACGGGAACTTCTTCGCGCCCTTTTGGCGGACGCGGAATACGAGTCAACTCAGCCACATCGGGCGCCATGGCAATACTGATTCCGCCCAACAGCTGGATTCGTTCCGCGACCGTGTCGACGATCTCATTCTGCTCTGCGTAGTGCTTGTCGAACAGAAGATGGAGCTGGTAAAAAGTCGCTCCCGAAACCTGCCAATGCGACTTCTTGTAGAGATCCCGCAGAGTTATGGTGTCGGCCAACAGTTGATTGAGCTGCTCGGTCATTTCCAGCCGTACAGGTTCGATCAGCTGCAAGGGCGCCATGCTGGTCACCGTGCCAAATGCCTGCAGTTCTCGAGCGGACTGATGGAATCGAGGTTGCGCTGAAACTTTGTGCGAATTGCTGGAGCTGGGTTTCTTAGCCATCAAAATTCTCCTGAGACTTCGGATTTTTAACCACGGCTTCCCGGGCAAGCCAGAAGAGGAGGATTGCCAGAACGGAGATATCAGCTTCCGGTTCCGTTTGCCGATTAAGCCTATTCGATGCGAACTACCGGAAATGGTTTCCGGGTCCTACTAAAACCGGAATTCGACCAGCTAAACAGCTCAGTTGAATTGGTCGGGACGGCGAGATTTGAACTCGCGACCCCTTGCACCCCAAGCAAGTGCGCTACCAGGCTGCGCTACGTCCCGATGGAATTCGCTGCCGCAGATGGCAACGTAGGGGTTTGACCTTCAAATTCTACACCAGTCGGCAGCCTCGGGCGAGAACTTGGTCTGAGCTTGCCGAAGGAACGCGAGGCTTCGGCCGCCATCCGGCACAAACGGAGCGCGACGAGCGTCACGTCGCAGCGACCGCTTCTTGCGTCCGCGATTCCATTCACGTAAGCGATCGAGCTCGCTGGCCTCAGACATCCAGCAGAAGATTGTCAATCAGCCGCGTGGACCCCACATAAGCGGCGACCGCGACCAGCGCTTTTCTTGAGATCTTCGCGACCGGATCGAGCGTGTCCGGATCGACCACCTCAAAATAATCGAGCACGACTCCCGGCTCGTCGGCTAAGAGGTCCTTACCCGCGGAGATCAGCCTGGCGGCGATTCGTTCTCCTGCGTCGAATTGCTGGCGAGCTCTGAGCAAGGATCTGTGCAGCACCACTGCGCGACCGCGTTCTTGCCCTTTCAAGTATGCGTTGCGCGAACTCATCGCCAAACCATCGGCTTCGCGCACAATCGGGCCGGCGACAATCTCTACCGGAAAGCTAAGGTCAAGCACCATGCGCCGGATTACCGCCAGCTGCGCGGCGTCCTTCTGCCCGAAGAATGCGACGTTAGGTTCGATGATGTTGAATAACTTGGCAACGATCGTGGTGACGCCACGAAAGTGTCCGGGGCGCGAGCGCCCGTCAAGTTTTTCGCTCAGGCCTTCGACCGTCACCCACGTGACCGAGCCCTCGGGATAAATCTCTTCCACCGACGGCGCGAAAAGAATGTCGACACCCTGTTTTTCCAGCAGCCGGCAATCGCGCTCGAAGGGCCGCGGATATTTCGACAAATCTTCTTTCGGACCAAATTGGGCTGGGTTCACAAAGATAGAAACGGCAACGGCATCGCACTGCGCCTTCGCCGCCTGCACCAGTGACGAATGGCCTTCATGCAAAGCGCCCATGGTCGGAACTAGGCCGAGCTGCTTGCCACCCGAGCGGGCATCGCGGCAGGCAGAGCGAGCTTCCGGAATGGTGGCGCATATCTTCACCTTGAATCCCAAGTTCAATTTCACGTCAAATCTTTACTGCCGGCGCATCCAGACGATTAAGGCGCCTCGCGGTATTGAACATCTAGCTCTTTGAGCGTTCCTAGGAGCAACGCACGATTCTTGCGCAGCTCCACTTTCGTCTGATCGGATGGATCTTTGGGAATCGCTTGCGCAACCAGCACCACGCGGCCATATGGCCATGCACCGGACGGGAGAGCAACCAACTCAGCTGGAATCTCCTCTGGCTTCAGAATGTGTATCTCGCGATTTGAAAGATCGACAAAGCCGATCCCATCCTCGCGAACCACCAGGTAAGGATTCTTCCAATCGTTCATCTTGCTAAATGGCGGATATTTCGTAGGATCTGGCGCGGGAATGCGCTCCAGGCCGGTCGGCTGTGGCGTTGCCGCAGCCTCAGTTTCCGCAGCGGGAGTCTGCGGCGGTTTGGAGCACGCCGCCAGAGCCACCATCAGCGTGCAGACGATGATTGCGAGCAGGGAATTTCGCACAAAGCAAGGCAATATTTTTCGCAATCCGTTCTCTCCGCCCGCCATTATCGCCGCAGGGCGTGCTTGCGGTGGAGTACCGTTTCGAGTGCGGCCTGCGTTTCTTTCGGCAAGTGATAAGACTCAGCGTCATTCGGAAACTGGTGCGAAACGACGTCGGCCTTGAAGGCCAGCACAGATTGCGTAATCAAAGCGGCAACGTCTCCGTAACGGCGAACAAATTTCGCTGGCTGCCCAAAAGTCAGGTTGACCAGATCGTGAAAAACTAGCACCTGCCCATCGCAATCCGGACCGGCGCCGATGCCGATCGTCGGCGTTCCAACTTCGGCCGTAATCATAGCCGCAACTTCGCGGGGAATGCCTTCCAGATAAATACAAGCCACACCGGCGCGGTCGAGCGCAACTGCATCTCGCATAAGCTGCTCGATGCCGTTCAGAGTCTTGCCCTGAACTTTGTATCCGCCCATCATGTTGACCGATTGCGGCGTCAGCCCAACGTGTCCGGCCACAGGAATCTCGGCATCGATCACGCGTCGAATCACATCCACGCGCTTCTCGCCGCCTTCCATCTTCACCGCCTCAGCTCCGCCTTCTTTCACGAAGCGGGCAGCGTTACGAACAGCCTCGTTCTGGTCAGCCTGATAAGACCCGTAAGGCATGTCAGCGATAAGCAGCGCATCTTTCACGCCTCGACGCACAGCCTTAACGTGGTGCAGCATCTCGTCGACCGTGACCGAGAGCGTGTTCTCGTGGCCAAGCATGGTCATGGCCAGCGAATCGCCGACCAGGGCAATGTCGATTCCGGCCTCGTCAACCAGGCGTGCGGTGGCGTAGTCGTAGGTGGTCAAACAAGTGATGGGTTCGTGGAGAAACTTCTTTTCCCGGATGGTAGCAGTGGTGATTTTGTGGCGAGGTTCGCCGATCGGCGTGAGACTCACGATGTCCTCCAGTGCCCTTCCGCAAACTCGGCGGATAGAGCCTGTACGCGTCATCCTTCAATCAATCTTCAATCAATATGGATGATGCTGCCAGGATTATAGCTGCAAAACAGTCGTTGGTCGATAGTCGCTAGTAACCGCTCAGGCCTTCAGAAGCAAAGCCTCGACGAAGCCAGGGTGGATCTCATCTCGCACATTCGCAAGGTGTTAGCCATCGAAAAAGGCCATCCAGCTTCCGCTGGCTTCCCTTATTTTTTCGGCTCCAGAAACCGGTGATTCCGGCTGATGGTCGGTATTGACCAGTTTGTTTAGAGGCGACCAGCCGATACTCCAAAGATAAACATTTGCTCGAAATTGGAAACTCCGGAGGCTATCAAAATGCAGCAACTGAAGACCGCGGCTCTTTGGGCTCGCAAGTTCGCACAGCGCAGTCTGCTCCTGGCCGGCACGACAGCCATATTTGCGGCCCTGGCCTTCGTGCCAGCCGTCAACGCACAGGTTGTGATTGGCATAACCCCACCCGTTTGTGCCTACGGCTACTACGGCTATGCGCCGTACGGATGCGCACCCAGGGGTTATTACGGGCCGGGCTATTTCTATGGAGGCGTCTTCCTCGGCATGGGCCCGTGGGCGAACTGGGGCTACGCTCATGGCTGGGGCGGTCACCGCTTCAGCGGTGGTGGTGGAGGAAACTACCGTGGTGGTGGTGGAGGAAGCTACCGCGGTGACGGCGGAAACCAACCCGAACGTGGATCTGTCGGGAATCATGGGCATGGGGCAACGGTCGTACGCACCAGCCACGGCCATGCCGTGGCGCGTGGCAACCAGTCTCACGGCGCGGCACCTCATGGTGGCGCGGCCCACGGTGGAGGGGCCCACGGTGGCGACGAACACAAATAGCCGCCAGCTCTTGAATTTAGGGCGGCGTATGAAACCGGAAACGGCCGGAGCGTTACAGTTCCGCCGCTCTATATTTGCGGGCTTACAAGCGGTCGATCAACTTTTCTATGGTTCACTGCAAACCGCTCTGCAGCACAACATCGTCGCTTGTCGGCCCGCACACCTCAATCTCTTGCCATCCCCTGCGAAAGCTTCTGCAGAATGCCTACTCCCGGCGGACCGACACAAAAGCTAATTGAGGATATCAATTCGCCGATCAGCTTCTCGCCGGATGGGCGGAGATTCGTACTCACCCGCTTTCGCCGCCACTTCTGCTTTCGAAGTAGGAACGGCCGGTGCCGACTGCTCAGGTGAGGAGGGGAATAATCTCCTGACACCTGACAGAAAAGTACCTGGCACCCGGCTCTCAAGCGCTAGCCGCTTCCTCGCCGCCCAGCGGCAGAAAATATTGCGTGCCCTTGATCGGAGCGGAGACTTTTTTCAACAGCTCCTGCAAGTCCTCATTCCGATCGACGAAATCGATCTCCGACGTATTCACAATCAGCAAATCGGATTGCGTGTAGTGAAAGAAAAAATGTTCATAGGCCTTCACCACTTCCATCAGGTAATCCTCGCTGATTGCCTTTTCGCCGACCGCATTCTTTTTCTTCAGCCGCTTTTTCAGCACTTCGGGAGTGGCTTGAAGATAGATCACGAGGTCAGGCGTAGGAATTTGCTCCCGAAAATAATTGAAGTAGCGATTGTAGGTATCGAGCTCCTGATCGTTGAGGTTGAGGCAGGCGAAGAGCTTGTCTTTTTCAAAAATGTAATCGGAGACAACCGTCTTATTCGAAGTCGAACCCAGATCAAGCGCGCGCAACTGCTCGAAGCGGCGAATCAGAAAAGCCAGCTGCGCCTGGAAAGCCGCGCCCGGCTCGCCTTCGTAGAACGCCTTCAGAAAGGGATTGTCTTCCGGTTCAATCACCCGCTGCGCGGCCAGACGTTCTCCGAGGAATCGCGCCAGTGTGCTCTTCCCGACGCGTATGGGACCTTCGACTGCAATATAACGGGGAAGCTCGAAAAGCTTGGCCATGAATTATCGATGGTCGAACTGTTGATCTGGTCCGGAACTGGAAAGCAGAATATATTGCTTCGCCTCCAGACGCAATGTGGGAAAAGTTAACAGCGAGAAGTCGCTGGTCGATGGCCGCAAGTCGTTTGTGGATATCTTCAAGCAAGGGGTTCTTGCCAACAACGAACGACTCGCGGACGAACCCGAACAACGAATTATGACCGACCAGCTAGAATCTCCCCATGCTCCCTGCTCTAATCGGACTGACGACCGCTGCCGCTGCATCTGCTGCAGGCTACCAGTCCATGGCGCCGACCGGACAATGGTATGGACGCACGCTCACCGGTGGAATCCGCGGCAGCAAGCAGATTGCACTTACCTATGACGACGGCCCAAACGATCCCCACACGCTGAAGTTACTCGATGTGTTGGCGAAGCATAACGTACGGGCAACTTTTTTCATGATCGGCCGTTACGTGCAGCAGCGCCCTGACCTGGCGCGGGCAGTTGCGCAAGCAGGACACGTAATCGGCAACCACACGTTCACGCATCCCTTGCTGATCTTCAAATCCGAAGCGCAGACGCGCACTGAGCTGATCGACTGCCATAAGGCCTTGGACAGTGCGATCGGCGAGCATTCAAATCTGTTTCGCCCCCCCTTCGGGGGAAGACGGCCCGCAACGCTGAGAATCGCGCAAAAACTTGGCCTACAAACCGCAATGTGGAATGTCACTGGATACGACTGGAATACTCCTCCCGCGACAGTCATCGAGGAAAAAGTCGCACGCCAGATGCGAGGCGGCGACGTAATCCTTCTGCACGATGGCGGACATCGCGCTTGGGGCGCGGACCGCGCGCAGACAGTGACGGCAACGGACAATTTGATTCGGCGTTACAAGGATGAAGGGTATGAATTCGCAACGGTGCCACAAATCTTGGCCGCGAGCTGACACACATGACGACTGTCTTACGCCGTCGTCATCGCGAACGCTTGCTTCGCGGCCGCAATGGTTTGCTGCACATCCCGCTCGGTGTGCGCCGCGCTCAGAAACGCAGCCTCAAATTGCGACGGAGGCAAGTAAATTCCACCCTCAATCATCGCGCGGAAGAAACGTCCAAAAGCTTCGGTGTCGCACTTGGCTGCCGAAGGCCAATCCGTGACTGGCCCCTCGGCAAAGAACCAGGTAAACATCGAGCCGACCCGGTTGTGGCACATGGTCACGCCCGCGTCTTTGGCTGCGGCCGCAACGCCGGCAACGACTTCGCCGGAAAGCTTGTCGAGCTTGGAGTAAATATCTTTGTGATCGCGCAAGTAACTCACAGTGGCGTAACCCGCCGCCATTGCTACAGGATTCCCGGAGAGCGTTCCGGCCTGATACACCGGCCCGAGAGGTGCAACCAGATCCATGATTTCGCTGGGACCTCCATAAGCGCCCACCGGCAACCCTCCGCCAATGATCTTGCCCATGGTAGTGAGATCGGGCTGAATCCCGTAGAGTTCCTGCGCGCCACCGAATGCCAGCCGAAATCCGGTCATGACCTCGTCGAAAATCAGCAGCGCCTTGTTGTGCTGGGTGATCGCTCGCAGAGCTTCGAGGTATCCGAGCGCCGGGGGCACGCATCCCATGTTGCCCACCACCGGTTCCACGATGACACAGGCGATCTGATCCTTGAATTTTTCGAAAGCTTGTTCGAGCGCTTTGCTGTCGTTGAATGGAAGCGCAAGCGTGAACCGGGTGAATTCTTCGGGCACGCCCGCCGAGCCAGGAATGCCAAGCGTGGCGACGCCTGATCCGGCTTTCACCAATAGCGCGTCGGCGTGTCCATGATAGCAGCCTTCAAATTTCACAATGTATTTGCGCTTTGTATACGCGCGCGCCAAACGAATCGCCGACATCGTCGCTTCGGTGCCCGAACTGACGAAGCGAACCTTGTGCATGTGCGGAAAGGCGGAAATCACCAGCTCGGCAAGATCCGCTTCGGCAGGATTCGACGTTCCAAAGCTGGTCCCACTGCGCGCCGCTGCGATCACCGCCGCGACAACAGCAGGCGCAGCGTGTCCGAGGATGAGTGGTCCCCACGAGCCGATGTAGTCGACATACTCGTTTTCGTCGGCGTCCCAAATGTGCGAGCCGTGGCCGCGGACGATATAGAGCGGATCGCCTCCCACGCCGCCAAACGCGCGCACCGGCGAGTTCACGCCTCCGGGAATCAATTGTTCAGCGCGTTTCTGCAGTTTGCGGGATTGCTCGGTCTTGCGGGCCATCATTCCTCCAAAGAATCTTAGCGATACGACGCCGAGTTGGCCTCACCAAATGTGGTAGTAGCCGTCGCGGCACCCGAGTTCTACTTTAAGCCCGAACAACTGGCTCAGGCGTTCAGCTTGCAGGACTTCTTCTTTACGTCCGTCCGCGGCAATTCGACCATTCGACATGAGCACAACTCGTTCGATCTCGGGAACGATGTCGGGGAGTTCGTGCGTGACGAGAATGATTCCAATCCCCGATTTGGCCAGGGAGCGCATAGTCTCTCGCAAACCGTGCTGCGCCAAAATATCCAAAGAATTACTGGGCTCGTCAAAAAGCAGGGCACGGGGTTTGTGGACGAGCGCCCGGGCAATCAAGACGCGCTTTGCTTCGCCCGACGACATTTCTTGCACGGCACGGTCCGCCAAGTGCGAGACCCCGAGTTGAGCCAGCGCAGTCTCGGCCAGTTCTCGATGGTTAGGATCCACTTTGTGGTTGGGAAAGATGCGCGTGCTGCTAAAAAATCCCGACAGCACGACGTCAAGGCCACTGGCGTCACCTGTACACGAAGACATCAGGTCGTTGGACACAATGCCAAGCAGCGAGCGCAGCTCAAAGACATTCCAGCCCTTTTGGCCAAGAATGGTCATGCTCGACCCTTCGCGAACCATCGGATAGCACTCGCGGGTAATGGTTTTGATCAGGGTGGATTTGCCGCAGCCATTTGGCCCGAGCACGGCCACGCGTTCATTTACCTGGATGCGGAGATTGAAATCGTCGAGCACAATCTTTCCTCCGCGAGACACGTCTCCACGCATCACGCGGAGGTTTTTCAAATCGAGTAATGGGGCCGAATCTTTCACGTGCTCAGGGGATTCCACAGTACAGTATCGCAAGGATTCGCGGCCATGGAATTCATCGGACTTTCACAAAACTGCAATATTTCAGCAACCTTCCGCGGCTAACATCATGCCAGTTGCCCTTCTAACCGGGAGGGTTATCAGGACGGCCTTGGGGGGCTCCGGGCTGTCCTTTTTCACTTCTGGAGAGCTTTTCGCGACAGATCGAGTACATCCTTCCCGACAAGCGTAGCCTCTCACACCACACGCACCAGAGAATGAGTTTGATTTCTATCCATGAGCAAATTCTTGCTTTGCTTGTAGTATACCCCCCTATGGTATAATAGCGGAGGTATCTGTTACACGTTTACCGCCCCCCCGTACGAGTTCGGCTCACAGGTTTTTGCATGTTAATTAGAGTTAACTATTTTTGATATGCTTGCGTTAATGGTTCAGCATGAAGAATCAGTCGCGTCCCGTCTTGGAATAAGGAAGGCTGCGAATGGTGGCTGGACTATGGGGAGCTGGCGCTGCCATCGGGACCATAATTGTAACTTTCTATTAATCGATGGGGCGCATACTGGCCGGACCGCGAAATACCTGGTGATACCGACGAAAGCCAAAGCGATGGGATTCACGCGGAGCCAGCCGCTCGGTCATTCTCACGACATTGAGATTGAATTTCGTTTTATTATGAACCGACTTCTTGCCAATAGCCGGACTGCTATATCGCGCCTGTCTCGTGCGCCTATGATAGCTTTGTTTCTGTCGTTCGGTCTGGTTCTGATGCTGACCGTGGCCGCTCCCCCAGCCTGGGCACAAGCGCAAACCGTATCCGACTCCACCGCGGCCACCACTCCATCCGCGCCGCCCGGCACGCCGAATACCGATGAGGCATCCAGCGCATCGTCCGATGCCGCCGCTGATCCCGAAGCGATGCTCCCGCATTTCAAGAGCACTCGGTTCTGGCTTTCGGGACAGACAAACTTCATCTTCCAGGCTCATCCCGACTTTCACGCCGATTACAGCGGGCCTCATAGCCTCAGTCCCGATTATCAAAAGGCCACCTCGCGCGTGATGACGCTCTACACGGGTGTGCGGATCAACGATTCCACCGAGCTTCTGGTGGATATCGAAGAAGCGGGCGGTACTGCTCTCAGCCAGGGTTTTGGTCTGGCGGGAAATACGGATCTGGACATTGTGCGCAATCCGCTGTTGAGCAAGGAACCGTACTTGGGGCGCGCCATGATCCATACGGTCTTCGCGCTGAGCAAGGACAAAGTTGAGAACGATCGTAGTTTTCTATCGCTGTTCGATGAACTTCCGCGGCGCCGCCTGGAAATTCGCTTCGGCAAGTTCAGTTTGCCGGATTTCTTTGATCAGAATTCGGTCGGCTCCGACACGCATTTCCAATTCAACAACTGGTCGGTGGACAATAACGGCGCCTGGGACTACGCCGCAGATACGCGCGGCTACACCATCGGCGTGACAGCGGACTACGAGGATCGCAACTGGGGGTTCCGCTTCGCCGAGGCACTCATGCCTAAGATCGCAAACGGAATCGATCTGGTCTATCGGCCGTGGCAGGTTCATGCGGAGGATTGGGAATATGAACTGCGCCACGGCATCCTCCCGAAAAAATCAGGCGTGGTCCGGCTATTGGCTTACACCAACTACGCCAATATGGGCATCTACCGCCAGGCGAATGCCCAGTTTGAAGAAGGGTTGGTACCGGTACCGGAAATCACCAACCACCCGTGGCACATCACGCGCAAATATGGTTTCGGCATAAACGTGGAACAGAGTCTCGCTCGCTATATCACTGCTTACGCACGCTGGGGATGGGACAACGGAAAGACTGAATCATTTGCCTACACTGAAATCGATTCGACTTTCAACCAGGGCGTCGGCGTGAATGGCGCGCTGTGGCATCGCAAGCAAGACCGGGCCGGGGTCGCATTTGTCACGAACGGGATCAAGAAGGATCATCAGGTGTATCTGGCGGATGGCGGTTTGGGCTTCCTGCTGGGCGATGGCGGGCTAAACTATGGGCGGGAAAACATCGTTGAGACGTATTACACGGCCCATGTTTGGCGGGGAATTTATATTGCTCCTGGAGTGCAGCACATCAACGATCCAGGGTACAACGTCGACCGCGGACCGGTCCTCGTGCCGAGCCTGCGGGCTCACGTGGAATTCTAGATGCAGCTCTCGGTTCTCAGTTCTCGGGCTTACAAAATGGAGATAATTAATACAAGACACTTTTTCTTGATGAGCTCTTCGCTCTCCCGGCGACAAATCTCAATTTGACTCGCCTAAATTCAAAATCGTGAATCTTGCGGAAAACTGCCAGGCTCGCGGAAAATCGTTTCCGAGATTGAAGTTCAACGGGTTGAGGGTATTGGCCACTAGCTGGGGGTAATTAAGGGAAGGGTCGATGGCCGAGCTGGTGGAGGAAGCCTCGGAGAACGATGACAACGTCTAGCATTTCCTGGGCGAGATGTTTTTCAGCTACGTGTTGCGCGTGATTCCGGCGTCGTGTTTTTGCACGGTGCGCAGCGCCCAAGCCATGCGTGGGGTATTGTGGGCGATTCCGAAGCGGCCTTCGGCATCCAGCAGAATAATTCCGCCGTGCCCGTTGAGGCGTTGCTGCAGATAATTCATGGCTTCCTTTGCGACCCACTCGGGCAAGCTGCCGGATTCGACGCGATCCGCCGCCCACTTCGCGAGCACGAGCTTCATGATGGGCTCGCCCCATCCGGTGGTGGATGCGGCGGCGCTGAGATTGTCGGCGTAACAGCCGCAACCAATGAGCGAAGAGTCGCCGAGGCGTCCGGGAGCTTTGTTGAGCGTGCCTCCGGTTGAAGTCGAAGCCGCGACATTGCCATCGCGGTCGAGAGCGATGGCGCCGACGGTGTCGTGGGAGAGCATGTCGTCTGAAATCACGGGCGCGAAGAGATCGTTACCGTCGCTGCCCGTCGAGGCCCGGGCCTGATAGGCGCGGAGGCGATCGACCTCCCGCGGAACGATGAGATCTTCGTTGCGACACAGAGCGATGCCGTGCTCGGCGGCGAAACGCTCCGCGCCCTCGGCTACGAAATAAAGGTGTGGACTGTCGCTGAGAATCTTGCGAGCGGCGCGAACGGGATTACGCAGACGTTCGACGCAACCGACGCCGCCGCCGCGCAGGGTTGCGCCGTCCATGATGAAGGCGTCGAGTTGCACCTTGCCGTCGCGATTCAGGAAGCTGCCGCGCCCGGCGTCGAAGGTTTCGTCATCTTCGAGGACGACGACCGCTTCTTCAACCGCATCGAGAGCCGAGCCGCCACGCTCGAGCACGCGCCATCCAGCGGCGGCGGCGTTACGCACTCCATTGAGGTGCGCGTCGACCATGTCGTCGGGGATGGCCCAGGCGCCGCCGTGTACGACCAGAACAGGATTGGTTGGCACTTTCAGTCCTTCCAGGAAGTTGCCGGGATAGTTTAGCAGGCAAGAAGGTCCGTCAGTCTTCTCGGCCTTGATGCATTTCGAAAGTCGCCGACAAAGAATCGACGGCGCTTAAAATTCATTTTTTCGCGGGCTGTCCCCCACTTCGGTGAACCGGGCTCTGACGTCCACGAGTACGATCACCGGGTCGTCGAGACCGCGCTCCGAAGCAATCTTCTCAGGATTCGTCCGGAGAGAATTGTCGAACATGTTCTCGCCCACCTTACGATGGACTCTGTAAAAGGGCCTCCTTTGACTATCTCAATCGCAACTCCAGGGGCTGGATGGTGTTTTCTGGCGCCCGGGAACCGGCCGAATAAGTCAACACTGATTGGGCCAATAGAACATACAGCCACAATACCGAGGGCCGCTGATACAAACTATTTGGTTTGTGCATGTTCTTCTTGAATCTTGGGAAAGTTCTTCCGATTCGATAGGAATCGATGCCCCGTCCTCTATGCGGCGCGTGCGGAGGTATCCATCTCAGTGGTGCGCTGCCAGGTATAGATGATCCGATGGACTACGGTGATGGTCGAAAGCACGGCGATCACCCAGAGAGCAGGAGCCATGACATTGAACAAGGCACCGATGATCAGCAATACCAGACGCTCGGGGCGCTCCATGAAGCCGACGCGGCAGGTGCCGATGAGCGACTCGGCGCGGGCACGGGCATAGCTCACCATGATGGCGCTGATCATGGCCAGCGCGGCTAGCACGACATAGAAGAATCGGTTGCCACGACCGTAAAACACCAGCAATCCTAGGAACAGGGATGCGTCGCTATAGCGGTCTACGATGGAATCGAAAAACCCCCCGAAACGGGTGACGCGATTTGAGGCGCGAGCAACGCGGCCATCGACCAAGTCGAAAAATCCCGAGCCGATGATGACCAGTCCGGCGTAGAAGAACATGCGGCGCTGGTTGTCGCCGTTGGCGTATCCAAACAAGAAGGCGGCGTAGGTGTTGACCACCAGTCCCATCAGGGTCAAGACATTGGGATTGATGCGCGAGAGCGCGAGCAGGCGGACGATGGCGTCCAGTAGAACTCCGCAGGCGCGTCCGACTCCGCTGGTCCAACTCATGCGACCCTCATTTTGCTTTCCGCCCGGCTTCCTCTTCCAGCTTGGCTTCAGCAAGATCGTGCATTGTCGAAAGCTTCAGAATCTCCATCTCGCGGCTACCGCCGGGCGTGACCACCGTCGCGGTGTCGCCAACCTTCTTATTCAGCAGAGCGCGCCCGATCGGCGAGGTGGTAGAGATTCTCCCGGCCGCCACATCGGACTGTTCGCTCGCCACCAACTCGTAGTGCATCTCTTCATTCTTGGTGCTGTCGAAAATCGTCACCGTCGAACCCAGGCCAACTTTGTCCTTGGGGATATTGTTCATGTTGACGAGCGACAGGTCGGCTAGGCGCTGCCCAAGTTGACGGACGCGCGCCTTCAGGTACTCCTGACGTTGCTTGGCGGTGTGATATTCGGCGTTTTCGCTAAGGTCGCCCAAGGCAACGGCTTTCTTGAGCTCCCTGGGTATATCGAAAGCCAGCTCATGCTCGAGCATATTCAGCTCGTCCCGGAGCTTCTTCTTGATCTCTTCTGTCATCGTTTCTCTATCGTTACTTTGAGCATTATAACCCTCGGCCGCGAGAAACTGGGGCTCTAGCGTAGCTTCGGGGGCCTAGCGCCGCCTAACTACACCAATCTCCAACCTACTAACCCGCAACGACTTGCGCGTTCGGAAGTAGCATTTTGCCGCTTCTGGCAGGTCAGAGCCCAGTCACATACAGGGCAACGCTGCTTCTTGATTGCCTTAGAAGCGGTGCTAAGCTAGACTAACTACAGTCTTCCAGCACCCTCGGGCGAGGGCCCCTCCATGAACGGAAACAGCGTTTTCCACATCGGCGATAAGGTCGTATACCCCAACCACGGCGTCGGAACCGTAGAACAGATCGCCAGCCTGACTATTGGAACCCAAATACAAAAGTTTTACGTGCTAAGCATCGCAGCGAGCAATTTAAAGGTTAGAGTCCCCTTCCACAATGTGGACAGCGTAGGAATGCGTCCCGTGGTGCGCAATGGCGAAGTGGAGAAGATCGTAGATTATCTCTCCTCGGGCGAATGCGTTAACGCAGCCGATTGGAAAGACCGGTTTAAAGAGAATTCCGATCGGATGCGCACCGGGTCTCTGACAGACGTTGCCGCGGTGCTCAAAAGCCTGCTGATCCTGGGACAGGCCAAGTCGCTTTCCTTCCGCGAAAAGAAGATGCTGGAGCGCGCGCGGTATCTGCTGGTCAGCGAAATCGCCATCTCCCGAAACTGCGACGAGAGATTAATCGAAGAGGCACTCACCAAGGCCCTGACCAAGTGCAATCTGCGCTTTCCCGAAATCAGCGAACTGGCTTCATAACCCCACCGTGGCATTTGTTAGCTGGACTTCCCGGTCGACCGCTGTGTTCTCTATGGTTGTGTTCTCTATGGTAAGGAAGATCTGCACGACAGCGGCCACGGAGGGGCGCGGGAAAGCCTGCATTTGTCACCGATCCGGGTGCGCTTCCATCCAGGATTGAAGAATCAGGGTCGCAGCCATGCGATCGACCGCTTGCCCCCGTTTCTTAATCGAGAGATCGGTTTCGCGCAGTAGCCGGTTGGCTTCGGTCGACGTCCAGCGCTCGTCCCATAGGTGAACGGTCAAGCCGAAATGAGCCTGCAGATCCTCGGCGAAACGGCGCATCTTTTCCGATTGCGTTCCTTCCGCGCCACTTAAACGCAAAGGCAGGCCGACCACAATCTCGCGGACTTCGTATTTCGCCAGCACTTGCCTCAGCGCTTCCAGATCGCGGCGCTTGTTCTGGCGCTCGATCGTGGCTAATCCCTGCGCAGTTATGCCGAGCGGATCCGTGACCGCCACTCCGATCCTCTTCGATCCGACGTCGAGCGCCATGATGCGGCCAAGAACAGGAGTCGCCGGTCCATCCATCTGTCAATTGTAGATTGCAGAGGCAGAAAAGGTTCTCATTTCGGCAATTGCTGCCGGCAATTCGGGTGGTGCAATTCCGGCGGCAGTAAGGCAAAATTATTGGCCAGTCACAACTTGAGTAAAGAAATGCTCGAGTGGAACAATCACAAAATATGGAAACTACGGACACACAGGGCCGGCATCACTGGTCGCTCACGCTGCTTGGCATGGCCCTGGTCATTATGTTCGCATACTACGGCGAATCGGTGCTGGCGGTGCTGTTCTTTGCCGTTTTGCTGAGCTTTATGCTGTCTCCCGTGGTCCAGGCGATTGAGTATCTGCATGTTCCGAGGGCGACGGCGGCGCTGATCAGCATGGTTGTGCTCCTGGCTATGCTCTATGGCATCACCCTTGCCTCGTACAAGCAAGCCATCATTTTCGCGGACAACGTTCCAAAATATTCGCAGAAGATACGTTCGATTCTTCAGCCCTTCCAGCAGGACGCCGAGAAGATCGAGAAGACGGGCGAGGCCGTCAGCGAACCTGAGGACACAAATGTTGTGCCCGTGCGGCAGGTGGAAAGCTGGTCCGAGGTACTTACGCACGGAGCCGGCACGCTCACCGACATCGTACTGGCGGCTTCGTTCGTCCCTTTCCTGGCCTACTTTCTGCTGACCTGGCACAGCCACGCACGCTCGGCCACCGTAATGTTGTTTCCTTTGCATCACCGGCATACGGCATTCGTAACGCTGGGGCTGATCGGGAAAATGCTGCAGAGCTTTATTGTCGGAAATCTGCTGATCGGGCTGCTGATTTCGGCGGTCAGCGTAGCGATTTTTGGGCTGCTGCACGTTCCGTTCTTTTACTTCGTCGGTTTTCTCAGTGGCTTTCTTAGCCTGGTGCCATATCTGGGCATCGTGCTGGCGATGGTCCCGCCAATCCTGGTCGGCATCGGACAACTGGAACCGAGCGACCTGATCGTGGTCGTGTTTTGCGTGATCGGACTGCATCTTTTGGCGCTGAATGTTCTCTATCCGAAGCTGCTCGGGAGCCGGCTGAGAATCAATCCGCTGGCAGTCACGATTGCGCTGCTATTCTGGGGCGCGGTCTGGGGCGCGGTTGGACTGGTGCTCGCCATTCCGATCACGGGCGCGATCAAGATTGTGTTCGATCACGTCGAATCGATGAAGCCGTACGCAGATTGGCTCGGCGAGTGAGGCTTGATTGAATGAAAGCTGTTTGTGTCTTTTGTGGATCTAGCTCAGGGATCGATCCGGCATACTCCGAAGCTGCGCGGGCAACAGGCTCCGCCGTCGCGCGAGCGGGGCTTCGACTTATCTACGGGGGCGGCAGAGTAGGGCTCATGGGTTCACTGGCAGACGCCGCTCTGGAGGCTGGTGGCCAGGTCATAGGGATAATACCTCGCGCACTCGCCGAGTCCGAGATCAGTCACCAGGGCTTGAGTGAACTGCAACTGGTGGAGACGATGCACGAGCGCAAGGCGCGCATGGCCCAACTCGCCGATGCTTTCGTTGCTTTGCCCGGTGGCGCAGGCACTCTTGAGGAAATCTTCGAGCAATGGACGTGGGCGCAGTTGGGAGTCCACGGCAAACCGTGCGGCTTCCTGAATGTGAAGGGTTACTTCGATCCATTACTCGAGATGATCGGTAGGATGACGACCGAGCAATTCATACGGCCAGAATATGCCTCAATGCTAGTCGTCGAGACCGTACCAGAACGCCTGCTTGCTCGGTTTGCTGCTTATCGTCCGCCGCTGCGGAAGTGGCTGGGGCGGGGAACGCTTGCCGTGGAGGCGTGATGGAAGCGTACCCCCTCTGAGCCGGCGCGAACTCCGGATTTCCGGCAGCGATCATTCTCGATGATGGCGGGGCAGATGCTGGTCGTGCGCAAGCCCAACATCCCACATATTGTTATGCGGCCGGGCGGCAAGCTGGAGACTGACGAAGCACCCCTCGAGACACTCGCACAAGAGAGCTGCATGGAAGAGCTAGGGTGCATTCTCATCGATGGCGATTGTGCCGAATCTTCTCTGCCAAGGCCGCGAATGAACCGGGACAAATCCTGGAAGCCGCCCTCGTATTCGAATCGAAGTTGAGGTGAAAATTAGGAGCTGACATTGCTCCGCGCATGGGCTGGAGCGATGCAGCACTGAGACGCAGAGGACGTCGACAGAAGCTCCCTGGACTTGGGGAGACTTGGGGAGGGCTCGCCTTGACAGAAAAAGACGAATGAAGTCCAATTAAGTAGTTGCTACCGTGTCGCAACTAGGATCTCAAGAATACTTCTAGAGAAGGGGGAAAGTTTTCATGCCAATGGGCACTGGCGTATTAGTTGCGAGTGAGTCGCATTTAGGGAGATCGAAAAATAACTCCGTAATCACTCGCCCTTCTTTGATGAAAGAGCTGGCGGCGCGGGGCGTCCGCATGACCTCCCAAAGACGGCTGTTGGTCGGCATCATTCAGGACTCGCCACGCCACTTGGACGCGGCCACGCTGCTCGATCTTGCCCGGAAACGGAATCCGGAGATCGATCGTGCCACCGTCTATCGAACGCTCGCTTTGCTCAAGGACCGCGGTTTGATCGATGAGTTGGATCTCATGCACATCCAGGGCGAGAAGCACTATTACGAGGCCAAGACGAGTCGCGATCACTGCCACATGGCTTGTTTCCGATGTGGCGCCATCATGGAATACGCGAGTTCCTCTTTCGAGAAACTAAAAGAAGAAATGGTCAAGCAAAGCGGTTTTCAAATCCGGGTCGTCCGGCTGGAAGTGGGCGGATTTTGCAAACGATGTCAGCGGTCTGCCAGTTAGCGTCTCTCTTTTTTCAAGTTAGTTGCGACCCGGTCGCATATAAACGTCTGTCGATAAACACGTTGGCCCAAGTGGGGAAATGTTGAAGCGTCCTGTCATAAGTCTGTCGTTTGCAATCTTCATGCTGGTCGCCATTAATTCCTGGGCGGGCGTTGGCGGAAGTGTCTCGGGCACAGTCCGGGACGAGAGCAATGCCGTGGTCCCGGGCGCCAGTGTAAAGGCCACCAATGTCGAAACTGGAGTCCAGCATCAGGCCGCCACCAACGGCCAGGGATTGTACTCTTTCCCCAATCTCCCCATCGGTCATTACAGCATCGGGATGCAAAAGGCGGGCTTTCAGCCCTATCAACGGACGGGTATCACCCTCGATGCCGATAGCGCTTTGACTGTCGACGCCGTCCTCAACGTGGGCGAGACGTCAGATGTGGTTACCGTCGTGGAGAATCAGACTCAGGTGGAAACGACGAGTACGCAAATCGGTGAAGTGATCACCGGCGCGCGGATGACGGCGGTTCCGCTCAACGGGCGGAGCTTCACGGATTTGCTTTCCCTTCAGCCGGGAGTTGCGCCAGTCACATCGATCACGTCCGAAACGGTGCAGGACGTAGGCGCAAGCGTGCTTTCTCCTTCTGGAGATTTGAACCCGGGCACGATCTCCATCAACGGCCAACGAGAATTTGCCAACAGCTTTATCGTGAACGGAAGCGACGTGGAAGAAGACGTAAATATGGGAGCGGCAATTATTCCCAACCTCGATTCCATCGCCGAATTCCGCATCCTCACCAACAGCTTCGACGCGGAATACGGCGAGTTCAGCGGGGGCCAGATCAATGTCGTAACTAAGTCCGGCACCAACGATTTTCATGGCAGCGCATTCGAGTTTCTGCGCAACACAGACTTCGATGCCCGCAACTATTTCTCTCCTGCCCGCGGAACTTTCAACCAAAACCAATTTGGCGGGACGTTCGGTGGTCCGATCCGAAAGAAAAAGATATTCTTCTTCGGCGATTATCAGGGAACGCGATCGACGCAAGGAGTGGACACAGGACAGATTCCAGTGCCGTCACTCGCCGAACGAAGTGGTAACTCTCTCGACCTCACCGACACCGTGAGTGGTTCTTACTTCGCGTCTTTGCTCACGCAGAAGCTGGGCTATCCTGTCACCGCGGGAGAGGCTTACTCCTCCGTTTTCCCGACTGGGGCGATCCCTCAAAGTGCATGGTCGGCGCCCGCGATCAACCTGCTGCAATATATTCCCACGCCGAACAACGCAAACGGCACATTCTCCACCTCGGCTTTCAACCAAACTTTGCGCGATGACAAAAGCGCTTACCGCCTTGATGCCAACACGCGCTGGGGATTGCTGTCTGCCTATTATTTTCTTGATGATTGGTCGCAGAACAATCCCTACCCGGTTGCTCAGGGCGGCGCAAACGTCCCAGGCTTCAACGCGCTTTATACGGGCCGCGCGCAACTGCTTGGCCTGGGCAGTACGAAAACGCTGAACGCGACCACCGTAAATGAATTTCGCTTCAGCTACCTGCGCGATGCGAACGACCTCGGCAAACCAATCGGAGGAGTCGGCGTCAGTCTGGCCTCACAAGGCTTTGAGGTCGGCGCAGGAACTCCGGGAATCGTGCCCTTGTCCCCCAAAACCGAAGGCGTAGAAAGTATCGGCTTTAACAGCTTCACAATGGGAACGAATACAAATGAGCTGACGCAGATCGGCAATACCTTCCAGTGGCTCGACAACTTCTCGAAAGTAATCGGAACCCACAGCATTAAAGCAGGTGGCGAGTTCCACTACGACCAGGTCAATGTCAATGCCATCGCGCAGTTCAATGGCAGCTTTCTGTTCTTTGGAACCGAGACCGGCTCCGACTTCGCAGATTTTCTGTTGGGCGCTCCAAGCCAATACAACCAGAGCCAGCTTCAACCTTTTTACGGGCGGAATAAGTATGTCGGCATCTACGGGCAGGATAGCTGGCGCATCACGCGCGGCCTCACGTTGAATTACGGCTTGCGCTGGGATCGGATCGAACCCTGGTATGAAAAGTACAACCAGATTGCGACCTTTGAGCCGGGAAAGCAGTCGGTCGTATTCCCAAATGCCCCTCCTGGCATTCTTTATCCCACCGATCCGGGAGTTTCGCGCACGCTGGCGCCTCCGGGCAATCGGGATTTCGCTCCGCGCATTGGCGTAGCCTATTCGCCGAACGCAGTCGGCGATGGCCTGTTCGAAAGAGTTCTGGGTGGTCCCGGCAACACCAGCATAAGAGCGAGCTACGGCATTTTCTATACTGCGATTGAGGCGCTTACCATTGGCGTGATGAGTGCCAATGCGCCTTATGGCACCACTTATACCAGTCCGGCTCCGCCGTTGTTCGCCACACCCTTCATCTCGGCATCGAGCGGCCAAGACCTTGGCCAATATTTTCCGGTGACTCTGGCTCCGCTGAACTCAAGTGCAAGTCATCCCGACCTCATCGACTTTACGCAGTTCGAACCAATCACCGGCTTGCCCAACTACTCCACTAATAACCGCATTCCCTACACCGAGGAATACATGCTCTCGCTCGAGCGCGGGTTTGGGGCCAATACCGTGCTCAGTGTGAATTACATCGGCAATCAGGGACATCGGCTCCTGGTACTGGAGGAGGCTAACCCGGGCAGCCCGGCGCTGTGCTTAGCGCTGAGCAATCCTGCCAACCTCGCACTGAACCAAACCCCCTGCGGTCCTTTCGGCGAAGACTCGACTTACCTCACTGCCCTCACCTCTCCCTATGAGGGCAAGACTTTCTATGGCACCCGTGGACCGTTAGGCTCGAACTTTGGAAGCAACGCGTATCAGACGACGATCGGCAATTCCGATTACAACGCCTTGCAGGTCACATTGCGGCACAACAGCAAGCGCCTTAACTTTCTCGCCGGATACACTTACTCCAAGTCGCAAGACCAGTCATCGAATCTGGGGGAAGCGGTCAATCCCCTAGATCCCTCGCTCAGCAAAGCTTTATCTTCCTTTGACGCGAAGCACAATTTTGTCGTCAGCTACAGCTACCGACTTCCATTTGAGACGCTTTTCCACAACTCGAATCGCTGCACCGAGGGATGGGAGCTCTCCGGCATTACACATTTCAGTTCGGGCCTACCGGTCACTCTCATTAACTACGGCGACAACTCTCTGCTTGGATCCGAACCGAATGGCATCAACAACTACGGCATCGATGAGCCCGACTATAGCGGCGGCCCTCTCCATCTCAATCACAATCCCCGCAACGGTCCATATTTCGACAGTTCCCAATTCAGCGAAAATGTTCTGGGCACACCGGGCACGGCGCGGAGGCGTTTTTTTCCCGGACCGGGCCTATCGAACTTCGATATGGCGCTGCTCAAGAATGTGCGCCTGACCGAATCGAAATCCTTGCAGTTTCGGCTCGAGGGTTTCAACGCTTTCAACCACACTCAGTTTTTCGGACCGCAATCCGTGGATGGCAATATCGCCGATTACGATACGACCTTTGGACAGGTGGTGAGCGCACAGCCTGCGCGAATTGTGCAGCTAGGGGCAAAATTCATCTTCTAGGCTTCTCTTCGGGAGAAGAATTCGGCTCTCCAGTCCCTGTACTAGAGCCACTTTATGCAATCGGAAAAGGCCTCTACACTGGAATCTTGCGGACGCTGATCAAACTTTTCTTGGTCGTTGTTCTGGCCGCTGGCGGCTGGGTGGCTTGGCTGGTCCACGCCCCGGTTATGCCTCCGGCCAATACTTCTTTGCTGTTGCGCCCAGGGTATTCGACGCGCAGGATTGCGGCGGAGCTGAAAAAGGCGGGCGTGATCCGCAGTGCGGTCGCTTTCCGGCTCTGGCGTGGGCTGCATCCCAAGCGATCGTTGAAGGCGGGTGAGTATCGTTTTGAGAACGCGGCGAGCTTTCCCCAGGTTTATGACCGGATCGCGCGTGGCGATATTTACTTCCACGTGGTCACCATCCCCGAGGGCTATACGATGTTCGACGTCGCCAAGGCAATGGAAGACGCCGGGCTTGGATCAGCGGCGGACTTCCTGCATGTTGCCCAAACTCAGACACAGCTGATCTCAGATCTGGCCCCACAGGCTACATCGCTCGAAGGCTATCTCTTTCCGAACACCTACGAGTTTACGCGGACACAGAGCATGCCGGAGATGGTGGCGATGATGGTCCATCAATTCCGGCAGGTGGCCCAGCAGATCGGCCTGACGTCCGGCCTGAACTCGGATGTACCTAAGGTTGTGATCATGGCCTCGATCGTGGAGAAAGAAACTGCCTCTCCCGAGGAAAGGCCACGCGTGGCCGGTGTCTACTACAACCGGCTGGCGCAAAAAATGGCGCTGGATGCCGATCCCAGCGTGATCTACGCGGAGTTGCTAGATGGCACCTACCGGGGAAGTCTTCATCATGCCGACATGGCTGTAAATTCGCCGTACAACACCTATCGTTTTCCGGGCCTGCCACCGGGGCCAATCGGCAATCCCGGGAGAAGCTCGTTGGAAGCGGCACTGCACCCTGACCCCACGGACTTCCTTTATTTCGTTAGCGATGGCAACGGACGCCACCGTTTCGCTCGCAGCCTCGAAGAGCACAATCGCAACGTCGCCGCCTATCGCCGGTCCCTCGGCCTGCGATAAAGCGCTGAACCCTTCCCTGCCTTATACTAATCAGATACTTATGTGGCAAGAGTCTTCCGGGATAGTGGCATAGGAATGTATCGTCCTCACTTGCGTGTGTTCTTGCTCTTACTCGTGGCGGCAGCCACCTTTTCACTGAGCGGATGCCTTTTTCGAACGCGTCCTCTCGACCGCCAGTTTTCCAACCGCCCGCTGCTGACCGCGAGTCAGCAGCAGTTGATCGACTACGTCAATGCGCAGGCTGCCAAGATTCAGTCGATGCAAGCGACCGTGGATATTGACGCTTCAGCCGGAGACGTTAAGAACGGACGGATCACCGATTACAAGGAGATTCGCGGCTACGTGCTGGTACGCAAACCGTCCATGCTCCGCATGAAGGGATTGCTGCCGCTGGTGCGCAACACGGCTTTCGATATGGTCAGCGACGGCCAGCATTTTAAGCTTTGGATCCCTCCGCAGAATAAATTCGTGATGGGCTCGGACGACGCGATTGCCGACAACTACCAGCCGGATAAGCGCCTGGAAAACATGCGGCCACAGTACATCTACGACGCTCTGCTGCTGCCAGAAATTGCTCAGGACGAGATCGCGGTGCTTGATAACGGCTATGAAATCGTTCTGGACGCGAAGAAGCATCGGGTTGAGCAGCCGAACTACAGTCTGCTGGTAATTCGCAAAGGTCCGCAAGGCCCTTATCTGTCGCGCCGGATTGAGTTCAGCCGAATCGACCTGCTGCCATACCGGCAGACGATCTATGACCTGCAAGGAAACGTCGCGACCAACGCCCACTATCAGGATTACAAAGATTTCGGCGGAACGACATTCCCGAATACGATCGAAATCGAACGACCGCGGGAAAATTACGACATTACGCTCAACATGGTCAAACTGGAAATCAATAGACCGCTAACCGACGATCAGTTTATTCTGGATCAGCCAGTCGGGGCGGACGTCGTGCACCTCGATCAGCCGGCCCCCAGCGCAGCCAAAATGTCGAGCAATCAACACAAGTAGCCGCAGGAAAAACCAAGGCGAAAAACAAATAATGATGAATCGCATGATCGTCGGCAACCTGGTGCATCGGCCACTGCGCTCGCTGATCAGCGTTGTGGCAGTAGCGCTCGAAGTCACGCTGATTCTGCTGATCGTAGGGCTTTCCCTTGGAATGCTGCGGGATCAGCGCACGCGAAACGCGGGCATCGGAGCAGATGTGATCGTACTGCCGCCAGGATCCTCATTCCTCGCCGGGCTAACAGGCGCGCCCATGCCAATCAAGATTGGAGACCAGATCCTGGCGAAGTTGCCCCACGTGGAGAAGATCGCGCCGGTCGTCACGACCATCAGTTCAGCGGGCACCCTCGAGATCATCGCGGGAATCGACTTGCAAAGTTATGAAAGCCTATCGACGGGGTTCCACTATCTTGAGGGCGGTCCCTTTCAAGGTCCGTACGACGTACTCGTAGACGATCTGTTTGCTAAGTCCAAGCATGCCAAGGTAGGAGACACGATCGAGATTTTGAACAACAAATTCCGCATCTCTGGCATCGTGGAGCGAGGCAAGGGCGCTCGCAAGTTTGTCCCGATTACGACTCTCCAAGATCTGATCGGCGCGAAGGACAAGGCTACTATTTTCTACCTAAAGCTCGACAACCCAGCCAATGCCGACACGGTTGTCGACGAGATTAGACACGTGCCCGGCATGGAGCGGCATGTGGTGAACTCGATGGCATCCTATCTGGCCGCCATGAGCGCAGGCAATGTTCCCATGCTTTCGACTTTTATCGATGTTGTGGTCGGTGTGTCGATGGTCATCGGATTCATCGTGATTTTCCAAGCCATGTATACGGCCGTAATGGAGCGGACGCGCGAAATCGGCATCCTTAAGGCGATGGGGGCGTCAAAGCTGTACGTCGTGAATGTGGTACTGCGAGAGACGGTACTGCTGTCGCTGGCGGGCATCGTGCTGGGCGTCGCGGTGAGCCTGGCAGCCCGGGCGGCATTGGCCCACAAGTTCCCCTTGTTGCAGGTGGTGGTCGATGGCGATTGGATCATACGCGCCACTGTGATCGCCATCGTCGGCTCAGTCGCCGGCGCACTGTATCCGGCATTCAAAGCCGCGCAGAAAGATCCTATCGACGCATTAGCATACGAATAGCGCGGGGTACCCCGATTCGCTTTTGGTTCGCCCTTATTTGCTGGGTTTTTCCTGCTTTGTAATTTTCCTCGCAAATCTCGTGAGAATGCACGATACTGCCCCTGAAACCGCCGTGCTATAATCACCCGCCGTTACGCAAAAGCGGTGCAGTTTCGCAGCGAGTTGTTTTAATTTCCCTGTGCGCGGATGCGTGCGGAGACTGAAAATACGCAGGAGGAGATATGCGCTTCGATGATCCGACTCTCTACGGTCGGGACGATGAGACGGATGAATACAGCGACAGCGGCGCCTATGGCGAATCGCTGGAAGAGGATTTGGAAGAAGAGGAAGAAGAGGAAGAGGAACCCGCTCTCGTAGATGAAGACGACGAGACTCCTTTGCCCCCAGCCCGGGAACCCGTGACCACACCTGCACCCGAAACTCCGTCGGGCGGTGGTGGCGGCCACAGCGCGCCTCCGAAGAAGAAAGCACCAGCCAAGAAAAAGGCTGCGAAAAAAGCGGCGAAGAAGCCGGCTAAGAAAGCTGCCAAGAAACCGGCTGCCAAGAAAAAAGCTAAACCGGCAAAAGCTAAGAAAAAAGGAGCCAAAAAGCCAGCCAAGAAAGCGGCCAAGAAAAAAACTGCCCGCAAGAAGGGGCGCCGCTAGCACTCAAGATTCATTTCACGCGGTTCATTTCAATTGATGGCGGGTGCTGTTTCTGGCTTCCGCCATTTCATTTACTTTCCATCCCGTACGATCGCGTCCGCTTCAATTTTCCGCAGCATCTCCGCAGAAACCAGTGCCGTGATCACCACCATGGAACACACGGGACGAATCGTGCGGAAAAATTGTCCGTGCGCTTTCTCTACCTTTTCCCAATCCGCAATGTTGCTCAGAAAAACGCGCGTGCGAACCACATCTTTCATTGAAGCTCCAGCTCGCGTTAGCGCGCTTTCCATGTTCTTGAGAATCTGAATCGCTTGCGCGCAGGCATCTCCGGCAATGATTTTTCCGCCGGCTCGAGCGGCCGTTATACCCGCAACATGGACATACGTGCCCCGGCGCACCGCACGACAGTAACCTACGATTGGCTCCCACGTGTTCCCGATGAGATGCTGATTCGCTCCACTTCGCCTGCTTTTTCCGCTGCTTTATTGTCGAAACCGATACGGTGAAACACATTTTCCCATGCGGGACGCGAAATTAGCAGCTCCCAGGTTCGGCTGCCAATAAATCTCGTAAACCCCGCGCGCAGCTTGGGCTTCTAACTATGGTGTGGCACGAATGGTCACTTGCGTGGGATGCGGATTCGCGGTATCTAATCCCATCAGCGTTTTGTTCCGAGTAGGAACAAAGGACCACGATCGGGGAGGGAAGTGGGGCCATGGAAATGATTCCGGAGACGCATCCGTTACAGCAGCTCTTTCTTGAACTGGTGGGCCGTCACTATGCCGAGGAGATTGGAATCCGCGATCCGCAGGTTGTAAATTACGTCGCGCAGCTGCTGTCGGAGTTTTGCGATGCCGAGCAGTTGCTGAAGATTCGCGACACCTCCGGGAGACCGTTGAATGATGTCGGTGAGATGCTGATCGAATCAGATCCCATTTATGGACCGGCGCCTTCGTTTGACCGCGAACGCCAGGTGCGCAAGCACATCGGCGACTACACGCTCTTCTATGCCGGCATGTTTCCGGAGAGCATCAATCATTATCGCCTGCGACGCCAGCGGGTCGAGGGTTTTGTCGATTGGGTGAAGGCCGGGAAAGAAAGCTATTACATCGTCTCGAAATTCGAGCACTTCGAATACGCCAAGGTGGCCCCCTTGTTCGCACAACTCTCGCAACGATTCGAGCAGTGCGTGTACGGACTGAACCTGGTGAAAAATGAGCTCGAAGTGATGCAACACCCGATCGTGCGGAGAACGAACGAATTGATCATGTAGTTTTCATGACCGCCTCCACACCATCAAGTTACTTCTGCGATTGCACAATTCTCCTGCCCGCAATTTTGTATTTTCCTTCCAACACAATCCTGATCGCTTCGGAGTATGCAATGTGTTCCTGCTCAAGAATTCGCGCTGCCAACGTACGCTCGTCATCGGTATCGAGCACGGGCACGATTTTCTGCACGATGATGGCGCCGTGATCGAGCTCTTCATCAACGAAATGCACGGTACATCCCGTAACTTTCACGCCATAGGCGAGTGCCTGCTGCTGCGCCTCGAGTCCCGGGAAAGCCGGTAGCAACGACGGATGGATGTTGAGAATTTTTCCCGGGAACTGCCGCACGAACCAGGGCGAGAGCAGGCGCATGTAACCGGCAAGACAGATGAGGTCTACCTGGTTATCCAGAAGTGCGGACACAACTTCGCGGTCATGCTCCTCGCGCGGCTTGCCTTTCGATGGGATGACGACCGCATTGAGGCCACGATGGCGGGCGATTTCCTGTCCGGGAGCATCGGCGCGATTCGAAATCACGACCGCAATCCGGGCATCGGATATCCTGCCTTCCGCAATGCCGTCAGCGAGGGCTACAAAGTTGGAGCCCCGTCCGGATAGCAGAATGCCGAGATTTTTCATGCGCTGTAATTATCGCCCGCCGAGCCACCGAGGAGCACAGAGAATCGAAGATCGAAAAATCGGAGCTCAGAGCCACCCGCCAGTCTAGCTGAACATGACTTTGCGGTCGCCCTTCACGATGCGCCCGACGCTGTAAAATTTTTCGCCGGCGCGCTCCAGTAGTGTCTGTGCTTTCTTGAACTTCTTGGCGGGGACCACGATCAACATACCGAGACCCATATTGAAGGTGCGCAGCATTTCTTCTTCGGCGACGTTACCGAGTTTCTGCAAATGTTCAAAGATGGGCAGAACCGGCCAGGTGCCGAGTTCGATCACCGCCGAGGTGCCTTTGGGCAGCACGCGGGGCAGATTTTCGGTGATGCCGCCGCCGGTAATGTGCGCCAACGCCACGACACATTCGCCCGCAATCATCTTCCGAATCACCGACCAGTAGCTGCGATGGGTTCGCATGAGTTCGTTGCCAACTTTGTTTTTGATCTCGCTGACAAAAGTTTCCAGAGAATAGCCCGCAGTTTCAAACAGCAGTTTGCGCGCCAGAGAGTACCCATTGGTGTGCAGGCCATTCGACGGCAGCCCGAGGACGCAATCCCCCACCTGTACGTCCTTGCCGCTAATGATATGGTCGCGTTCTACAACTCCGACAATGAATCCAGCAAGATCATATTCGCCCTCGGGATAGAACCCAGGCATTTCGGCGGTTTCGCCGCCGATCAAGGCGCAGCCGTTATGCTTGCAGGCTTCAGCGAGGCCGCCAACGATTTTCTCCGCCACCTCCGGCTCCAATTTACCCGTTGCCAGGTAGTCCATAAAAAACAACGGCGCCGCGCCCTGTACTGCGATATCGTTCACACAGTGATTTACCAAGTCCCCCCCGACGGTGTGGTGCATTTTCATGTCGAAGGCCACCTTCAATTTGGTGCCCACACCGTCCACGCTCGAAACCAGCACCGGATCCAAATACTTTTTGTCGACCGCGAACAGCCCGCCGAATCCACCTATCTCGCTCAGCACTCCTTTGGTAAAAGTTTTATGTGCTAGATACTTGATGCGCTGCTTGGTGCGGTTGCTGCGATCGATGCTGACGCCCGCATCAGCGTAGGTGACGGAGTCGTTTTGGACGTTGGGGTTCTGGGCCACTTTTTCAGTCCGCTATTGCCAGGTGAGAAATTCCGATGCGCCAACGAGCCGGTGGAAACGTTTCAGGCGCAACAAATTCTAGCACGTCTGGAGTTTTATCCGGCGGGACGCTAGTAACTGCAAAAAGTAAACCCCGGCGAAGAGCCGGGCGCAAACGAAACATAGCGAGTACGGCGTGGTTATAGGGTTTCGTTCTTGTTCGTCTCGCCTTTCTTGCGCTTTTTATGATGTTTGTGGTGGTGTTTCGCTTTGCTCCCCGCTTTCGGATCCATTGGACTGTCGCCGCCGCTCGCTTGAGCAAAGGCGAACGACGACATCGACATCGAGAGTGCAATGGCGAAAATCAACGCGAGTGCTTTTTTCATTTTCGCGTACTCCTCTAACATTCACATATGCAAGAACTCCGGAAAGTTCGCGATGTGAGTGTCGGACTCCGACAAAATTTTAGACCCTGGACAAGCCTTTTCCAAGCGCCATCAGCGAAGGCGCTATAATGCTCATCCGACCCTTTTTCTGGAGACAAGCATGAGGATTCTGGCAGTTTTCTTAATTGCAATTTTAACCGTTCCATTTGCCGCGGCGCAGCAGGAACAATCAACAGACACGGCATCCGAGAACGCGAAGCAGGCTAGTTCTAAGAAAGATAAGAAGCAGGCAACGCCAGCAAGCGCCGCCGCTCCAGATAAATCTGCGGAGAGCGCCAAGCCCGCGGAGGCGCCCAAATCCGACTCGGGCGAAGCTTCCGACAAGGAAGAACATTACGATGTGGCCGAAGTCCCGCCCGTGATCACGCATCACCAGATCGCGCTGAATGGCAAGATTCTCGGTTACACCGCGACCACCGGAAGGCTTCCCATCAAACGCGATGACGGCAAGATAGAAGCCGAAATGTTCTTCGTCGCCTACACCCTCGAAGGCCAGGAAACCGGGAGTCGTCCGTTGACGTTTGCCTTCAACGGCGGTCCCGGCTCCGCCTCGGTGTGGCTCCACATGGGCGCACTCGGGCCAAAGCGTGTGGTACTGCAGCCCAACGGCTTCATGCCGGCTGCGCCTTATCGCCTGGAAGACAATCCCGACACGCTGCTCGATCGCAGCGATATCGTCATGGTGGATGCCATGTCCACCGGTTACTCTCGGGCCGCGACCGCAGAGCTAACCAAAAAGTTTCTGGGCGTAAAAGGCGACATACAGGGCTTTGGAGAATTCATCCGCTTGTACCTCTCGCGCTACGAGCGTTGGAACTCGCCACTTTTCTTGCTCGGTGAAAGCTATGGCACAACCCGGGCAGCTGGCATAGCCGGATATCTGGCTGATCACGGCATCGCTTTCAACGGAGTGACGTTGCTCTCAATGGCCGTGGACTTTCAAACGCTCGAATGGAACAAATCGAACGATCTGCCCTATATCTTGCTGGTGCCCACTTTCAACATGATCGCCGGCTACCATCACAAACTTGCGGCCGATCTTACTCAGGATGTAGCCAGAACGCGTGAAGAGGTCGTGCGCTGGTCGACCAACGATTATGCGCTTGCCCTCGGCAAAGGCGACGCTCTGACATCGGAAGAACATCGCAAGATTGTCGAACAATTGTCCCGTTACCTCGGACTGCGTCCCGAGGTGATCGAAGCGCATAACCTACGCATCAGTGTTCCGACTTTCTCCAAAGAGTTACTGCTCGATCAGAAACTGGTTTCCGGTCGCCTGGATGGTCGTTTCGCCAGCCCGAATCCGAATCCCGATGAAGATCGTGAATATGATCCGACAAGCGCCGCCATCCTTCCACCTTACACATCGGCGTTCAATAACTATTTGCGAACTGAACTGAATTACAAATCCGATATGCCCTATAGGGTTTTTGCGTACGACCAGCCCGGCTTCCAGAAGTGGGATTGGGGTACCGCCGTAGAAGGCTTTCCCAGTACAGCCGGAGGCTTGCGCTCGGCGTTGATCAAGAATCCGTATATGAAAGTACTGGTGATGGAAGGCTACTACGACTTGGCCACGCCCTTCACCGCCGCGAACTGGACCATGGATCACCTCGATCTCGACGCGAAGTATCGTCAGAATATTTCTTACGCCACCTACAATGCGGGGCACATGGTGTACATCGATCGTGCCGAACACGACAAGATGAAGAAAGATCTGGTCGACTTCATGGAGAAGTGCCTGACGAAATAAATCGCGTGCTCATGAGCCAGTGCGTGCCGCCGTCATCTTCGGGTTGGGAACTTCGCCGGCTGACTTGAAACCATTTCAGACCGGCTCGCGATCGGAGTGGATTGAGGGACTTCCCGCCTCCTCGAGCGACGCCAACGCCATCGTCATTCTTGGTGGGGACGGCACGATTCATCGTCATCTCCCAGCGCTGATGCGTCTCCAGCTTCCCGTTCTGATTGTCCCGGGAGGCAGTGGAAACGATTTTGCCCGCGCTCTGAAACTCCGGTCAGCGCGAGATTCTTTGCGCGTCTGGCGTGACTTCGAATCAGAGAAAATTCAGGCACGAGCAATCGATCTCGGCGTCATTGTTCCCTCGGCTTCGCCGGAGACCAAATACTATTTCTGCTGTGTTGCGGGCTGCGGGCTGGACTCGGCCGTCAGTTGCCGGGCCAATCAAATGCCGCGCTGGCTGCGCGGACGCGGCGGCTATGCCTTAGCGTTGCTACCGCTGCTGCCCAAACTTCCAGCCTTCTCCATGCGCCTAACGCATTTCCACGGCGGAGATAGCGTTTCGGCCGAAAAGCTCACCTTGTTGGCCGCATTCGCTAACACGCAATTCTATGGCGACGGCATGCGCATCGCTCCCGAGGCGGATTTCGCCGATGGCAAACTCGACATCTGCCGCATCTCGATGATGAATCCTTTCCACTTTTGTTGCCTGTTCCCAACCGTTTATTTCGGACGTCATTTGCTCTCGCCCAAGGTCGAGTACTCCACGGCCGATCGGGTCGTGGTAGAGACGGAGACTCCGTTCGATCTCTATGCCGATGGTGAGTTTGTGTGCAAGACGCCAGCGCAGATCTCGGTTGCGCCAGGAGCGCTGCGAGTCATTTCCCCGTCTCGCTAGTTCGCGAGAATTAGTTGTGTTCGCGCATTCGCCCGTAACGGGCATCGAGCGCAATATTCAGTTCGAGCACGTTCAGGCGCGGCTCGCCGAGGAACCCCCATTGCCGGTTCTGCGAATTCTCTGTAACCAAACGCGCGACTTCGGCCTCGGGAATCTTGCGTTCCATCGCCACGCGCCGAATCTGAAACTGCGCCGCCGCCGGCGTGATGTCCGGATCGAGTCCTGAGCCCGATGTCGTCACCAGGTCGACCGGGATGGGCACGCCCGGATTTTCCGCTTGCAGCTTGGTAACGTCTCCATTTACGCGAGCAACCAACTGCGCGTTCGTCGGACCGAAGTTTGAGCCGCCCGAAGCGGTGGCATCGTAGCCCGCAGCGCCTGCGGCAGATGGTCGCGAATGAAAGTAGCCTGGCCCCGAAAATGACTGCCCAATTAACCGCGAACCAATGACCACGCCATCTGGTCCTTGAATCAGCTGCCCATTGGCCTGTTTGGGGAAAATCAACTGCGCGAGTCCAGTCACCAACAAGGGATACAGAATTCCCAATAGCACCGTTGTCGCGATCGTCATGAGTACAGCCGTGATCAAATTTTTCTTCATATGCCTTTGTCTTTTCGATACCAGCTCTTTTTTAAGCCAGCTTGACGCCGGTGATGAACATGTCAATCAGCTTGATGCCGATGAACGGAACCACCAAGCCCCCGAATCCATAGACAATTAGATTCCGGCGCAGCAGCGATTCGGCGCTCATTGCTCTGTACGCGACTCCCCGCAGTGCCAGCGGAATCAGAGCCACGATGATCAGCGCATTGAAGATGACCGCGGAAAGCACCGCCGACTGCGGCGTCTGGAGGTGCATAACATTCAGCGCATTCAGCACCGGGAACGTTCCGGCAAACATTGCCGGAATGATCGCGAAATACTTCGCTACGTCATTCGCGATCGAAAATGTGGTGAGGGCTCCGCGCGTCATCAGCAACTGCTTGCCGATCGCCACCACCTCGATGAGTTTGGTGGGATTTGAGTCGAGGTCCACCATGTTTCCCGCCTCTTTTGCCGCCTGGGTACCTGTATTCATGGCCACACCCACATCGGCCTGAGCCAGTGCGGGTGCGTCGTTTGTACCATCGCCGGTCATGGCGACCAACTTGCCCTCGCCTTGCTCGCGACGTATCAGGTCCATCTTGTCTTTCGGGGTCGCCTCCGCCAGAAAATCGTCTACACCCGCCTCGCGCGCAATTGCCGCAGCGGTCAGGGGATTGTCGCCGGTGATCATCACGGTCTTGATCCCCATCGCGCGCAGCTGATTGAAGCGCTCACGCATGCCGCCTTTGACGATATCTTTCAAGTAGATTACGCCCAGCGCTCGCTGATTCTCCGCAACCACCAGCGGAGTTCCTCCCGAGCGCGAGATCTGTTCCACGCTCGCCTGAATCTCACGCGGTAGCGAAGTGCCGAACTGCTGCAAGTATTTAATGATGGCATCGACCGACCCTTTGCGAATCTCGCGGCCGTCCATGTTCACGCCTGACATCCGAGTTTGCGCGGTGAAAGGGACGAACACCGCTTCATGCGAGGCCAGTTCGCGTCCGCGCAGGTTGTACTTCTCTTTCGCCAGCACCACAATCGACCGCCCCTCGGGCGTTTCGTCGGCGAGCGAAGAAAGTTGCGCCGCATCCGCCATTTCAGCATCGGTAATTCCCGGTGCAGAAATGAACTCCGCTGCCTGGCGATTGCCCAGCGTGATCGTTCCTGTCTTATCGAGCAGCAAAGTGTTTACGTCTCCAGCCGCTTCCACAGCACGTCCCGACATTGCCAGCACATTGTGTTGTACCAGACGATCCATGCCGGCAATACCGATCGCGGAAAGCAGACCGCCAATCGTGGTCGGAATCAAGCAGACAAGCAGAGATACGAGAACGAATATCGTCTGCGGCGATCCCGAATAAATTGCGAATGGTTGCAACGTAATCACGGCCAGCAGAAAGATGATGGTTAGCCCTGCGAGCAAAATATTGAGCGCGATCTCGTTCGGAGTCTTCTGCCGCTCAGCTCCCTCTACCAAAGCGATCATTCTGTCGAGGAAGGTTTCGCCAGGATTTGAGGTGATGCGGACTTTGATCAGATCAGATAACACGCGCGTGCCGCCGGTAACTGCCGACCGATCGCCTCCGGATTCTCGAATCACTGGCGCCGATTCGCCGGTTATTGCAGACTCGTCCACCGAAGCAACCCCTTCGATGACTTCGCCATCGCCGGGAACAAATTCACTTGCCGCCACCATCACAACGTCACCCGACCGCAGCTTCGAACTGGGCACCGTTTCTATGGTTCCATTCGCCAATAAGCGCCGGGCCTCGGTTTCAGACCGAGCTTTGCGCAGTGTGTCCGCTTGCGCTTTGCCCCGTCCTTCGGCCATAGCTTCCGCGAAATTCGCAAACAGCACCGTGAACCATAGCCAAAGTGTGATCTGCAGATTGAAGGCAAAGCTCTGCTTCTCACGGAACAACAGCAGGGTGGTCACTACGCTGCCGACCTCGACCACGAACATGACCGGATTCTTCATCATGGTGCGAGGATCAAGCTTGACCACGGCATCGACCAGCGCCCTCCGGATGATTTTTGCGTCCCACAAACTCTTGCTTTTCTTGTCTGCCATGTTTGATCTCAGAAGTCTTTTCTCGAGTGCTGTCTCCGAAAGCTCCGCCTCAGAAAGTTTTCCCTGCCATCATCAGCAGGTGTTCAAGTACCGGCCCTAAACTAAGTGCCGGGAAAAAAGTCAGCGCGCCTACGATCACGATCACCGACACCAGCAGAACCGCAAACAAAGGCGTAGTCACCGGGAACGTACCAGCCGAAGCCGGCACTGTTTTCTTCTTCGCCAGGTTCCCGGCAATCGCCAGCATGGGGATGATCATGAAGAATCGTCCAACCAACATCGTCATTGCGCCGGCGGTGTTATACCAGAGCGTATTGCCGTTCAATCCAGCGAACGCAGAGCCGTTATTGCCCGCCATGGACGTAAATGCGTAGAGAATCTGCGTGAGGCCGTGTGGACCCGCATTGCTGATGCTCGATGTGCCAAATCCTTCCACGGATGAAATGGCTGTGAGCACGAGAATGACCAGCGGAAAAACCAGTGTTACCAGCATCGCCATCTTCACGTCGTACGCTTCAATCTTCTTGCCCAGATACTCCGGCGTTCGCCCAACCATAAGTCCGGCAATAAATACCGACAGCACGACGTAAATCAAGATGCCGTAAAGACCTGCGCCCACTCCGCCAAAAACGGTTTCGCTGAGCATGATGTTCACCAGCGGCACCAGTCCGCCCAGTGGCGTAAAAGAATCGTGGACGCCGTTAATTGCGCCGCAGCTCGCGTCAGTAGTAACGGTGGCAAATAGCGCGGAACTCGCAATGCCAAAACGCACTTCCTTGCCTTCCATGTTGCCGCCCGGTTGCTGCAGGCTCGCGCGCTGATCGACTCCATGCAGCAGAGGATTTCCTTTCGCCTCCGCCCAATAGGCCGTTGTGACTCCGCACAGGAACAGAATCGCCATCGCCGCCCAGACCGCCCAGCCATGACGTTGCGACTTCGTCATTCTGCCCAGCGTATAAGTAAGGCCTGCCGGGATGGCGAAAATGGAAAGCATCTGCAGGAAGTTACTAAGTGGTGTGGGATTTTCAAAGGGATGAGAGCTGTTGGCATTGAAAAATCCGCCGCCGTTCGTGCCCAGCATCTTAATCGCTTCCTGCGAAGCGACCGGCCCTTGCGCGATGGTCTGGTTGGTAACCGTGTCCATTACCGCTTTGCCGTCGGGTCCAACCATCGGCTTGCCGTCCGTACCCGTCTTCTGGACTTGCTGCGGTTCCATCAGCTTTGCAGTGTCATAGGGCTTGAGATTTTGCACAACTCCCTGCGAGACCAGGACCAAGGCATAAACGATGCACGCAGGGAGCAACACCCACAGGGTAGAGCGGGTCATATCGACCCAGAAATTTCCGATCGTTTCTTTTTCGGTGCGTGCGATGCCGCGGATGAACGCGACCGCCAGCGCGATCCCCACTGCCGCCGACGCAAAATTGTGGTACGCCAACCCGGCCATTTGTGTGAGATAGCTCATGGTGGCTTCGCCGGGATAGTTCTGCCAATTGGTATTGGTGGTAAATGATGCGGCCGTGTTGAAAGCAAGCGCCGGCTGCAAACCGGCAAACTTCTGCGGATTCCACCATGGCAACCACTGCTGCACCCGCTCCATCAGATAGAGCAGCAGCATGGAGACGCCGCTGAACAACAGCATGCTAGCGGCATACTCGGACCAGCGCATCTCGTGGGTTTCATCGACGCCGGTCAGGCGATAGAGCAAGCGTTCGATTGGCCGCAGCGCCGGGTCAAGAAATGTGCGCTCGCCGCTGAACACCCTTGCCATGAAAACCCCGAGCGGCTTGGTTATTGCCAGGATCAGAGCCAGAAATACGAAGATCTGTATCCAGCCGTTAGTTGTCATTTCAGAATTTCTCCGGCCGCAGCAACGCGTATAGCAGGTAGACCATCAACCCGGCGCTTACCAGCAGCATGATGATTGATTCAGCATTCATATTGATTGGCCTCAGGCGATCTCCCTCAACGAATTCGATCGCAGAACTTCACGTACCCAAGCGACAGCACGAAGAACGCTATCGAGACCACCACAAATATCACGTCTTGCACACGCCCTCCTCAGTCCTCGATGGCTTTGCTCGCATAAAGCAGACAAGCGAGCCAGCCACGCCTACCACCGTCGATTAGAAATGTTTTCCCATAAAAGCGTGGTAAGCGTTTCGTAAAGAAACCATAAAGATCAGGGAACAATCAATCGCCAGGCTCGAAGCGGTAACCCACCCAAGGGTCGGTCACGATATAGCGGGGAGAATTTGGCGAGGGCTCAAGCTTCTTGCGGAGCTGCGCCACAAACACGCGCAAGTATTCAACTTGCTCCGTGCTTTCGCCACCCCAGACCGCGCCCAAGAGCGCACGATGGGTGACCACTTTACCGGCGTGCCGGGCCAGATATGCGAGCAAATCGAATTCTTTTGGAGTGAGATGGACGGCGCGATCCTTGACCAGAACGCTGCGGGAGCCAGGATCGATCTTGAAGTCGCCGGCAACGATCGGCCCCACTTCCGATTCTTCGGCGCGCGTGCGACGAAGGTTGGCCCGGACGCGAGCCAGAAGTTCCTCGATGCCGAACGGCTTGGTTACGTAGTCATCCGCTCCTGCATCGAGCGCCTTGACCTTGGTCCGCTCTTCGCCACGCACCGAAAGCACAATGATCGGAATCTGCGTTTTCGCTCGCAAGCGGCGACACAACTCGAGTCCGTCCATGTTGGGCATCGCCAAGTCGGTGATGACCAGGTCCGGTGTCCAGTCTTTCATGATTTCGAGGGCAGTATCGCCGTCGTTGGCGACGCGAATGTCGTATCCGTGGCTGGACAAAGATGTCCGCAGCACGCGCGTGATCTGCGATTCGTCGTCCACCACCAGAATGTGTTTATGATCCGGCATTCTGAATCAGCTAGGCTCCTGCGTCACGATGTGTACGTCCACAGCCGGAGCATCGCGCAAAAATTGATGGATCGCCGAAAGATAGAAATAGCGCCTCCAGCCCCGCGTCGCCGAGCGCCCAAAGACTACTTGCGTAATGTGCTTTTCGTTGACAAATTCCGCGACCCCCGCAGCCACGCTCTTTCCTTGCAATTTCACCACCGATGCCCCCACGTTTTCTGCGAAGCGCACATTCGCCGCCAAGGTTCGCTGATTTGCTTCGCTCGAGTCCTGCCCCATGTCGGTATAGACTACAAAGAGCTCGGCATTCAACGCATGCGCCATCCTCGCTCCGCGCGCGATCAGATATTGCGCCGCCGGGTTTGAACTGATGCATACCGCAATGCGTTCGCGGATGGAGACCGTTCCTCGATCCGTCGCTTCCTCGCCGCGGTGCTGCTCCAGGCTTTGATCCACCTGCTGCGCCACTTGCCGCAAGGCCAGCTCGCGCAAGGCGATTAAATTCGTCTCGCGGAAAAAGTTTTCCAGGGCTCGTCCCACGCGTTCCTGTGGATAGACGTCGCCGCGCCTCATACGGTTCTGCAGCGCCTCTGGAGTCAAGTCGATCATCACAACTTCGCTGACTCGTTGCAGCACCCAGTCCGGAACTGTCTCCCGCACCTGGATCCCCGTGACTCCCTGCACGGTCGGAGTAATGCTCTCCAGATGCTGAATGTTCATGGTGGAAAGAACATCGATTCCCGCGTCCAGCAGTTCGAGCACATCTTCATAGCGTTTGTGATGTTTGCTGTCTTCGATGTTGGTGTGCGCCAGTTCGTCCACCAGCGCGACACAAGGCTTGCGCGCGAGAATAGCGTCTACGTCCATCTCCTCGAAAAGCGCGCCTTTGTACTCGATCTTCTTGCGCGGAACCACTTCCAGATTTGTGACCAGTTCACCGACGGCTTTCCGTCCATGGGTTTCGACAACTCCAATCACGACATCTTCGCCGCGATTGTGCCGCCGGATCGCCTCGGTCAGCATGGTGTGGGTCTTGCCCACACCGGGAGCATATCCAAGAAAGAGCTTGAACCTGCCGCCCTTTTTCGTCGGCGAACATTCTTCCAGCCATTGCTCAGGCGTCTTAGACATTCCGATTATTGTCGTTGAGGCATTCGAGTTTGTCGATGTCCGTTCGATGCCTTTTAAAATGTCAGTTACAATCAGCTCGTGAAACCCGCCAACCGATCCGCGTTGGGATACTTTGTCGCGGCACTCACTATAGCTGGTATTACCTTTGTCGGATTTCGTTTGATCCATCTCAATCCGACCACCATCTCTCTTGCCTTTTTGCTCGGCGTCCTCGGAATTTCCGCTTCGTGGGGCCTGCGCCAAGCCGTTTTCATGTCGTTGGTCGCTACTGTCGCTTTGGATTACTTTTTCCTGCCACCAATCGGCACTCTGAGCATCGCCAATTCGCAGGACTGGGTCGCGCTCTTCGCATTCCTGGTAACCGCAGTGGCGGTCAGCGAGTTGTCGGCTCGTGCAAGGCGGGGAGCGCGAAGCGCCGTCGAGCGCAGACAAGAACTAGAGCGCCTCTACGCCTTTAGCCAACTGCTGCTTTCCAGCGACAGCCCCGCCGAACTATTGAACCTGATTCCCCGCTATATTGTGGAATCATTCGGCATCCGATCGGCGGCGATTTCATTATCCACCCGCAGCGACGTTTATCGCTCGGGCCCCACCGTCGATGGATTGGAAGCGCGCGATTTGCAGCTGATCGGCTTGCGCGGCGAACCGCGCATCGATGCTGCTCAACAGATTGCCTTCATGCCGCTGCAGATGGGCATGCGGGTAGTCGGTTGCCTGGGCGTCTCCGGTTCGATGCTTTCGCGACAAACGCTGGAGGCGATCGGCAGCCTGGTCGCTATCTCCATCGAGCGCGCCGGCGCCGTCGAAAAACTCAGTCGCGCCGAAGCCGCGCGTGAGAGCGAGCAACTGCGCTCCGTCTTGCTCGATTCGGTCACGCACGAATTTCGCACTCCGCTCACCGCCATCAAAGCCTCAGTTACGTCGCTGCTCGGAAGCCCTGACGATTCGTCAACTCATTCGCCAGAAGCGCGGCAGGAACTGTTGACCATCATCAACGAAGAAAGCGACCGGCTGAATCGACTGATCGGGGAAGCCGCCGAGATGGCCCAGTTAGACGCCAACAAAGTCGAATTTCGCTTCGTATCCGCACCGATCGGCCCGCCGATCGAAGAAGCGCAGGATGAACTCAAGCAACTCCTCGTGCAGCATCCTGTGGAAGTCAGAATTCCCGCGGACCTTCCCAACGCGCGTATAGACTCGGCACGCATCAGGGAGGTCCTGGTGCACCTCATAGAAAACGCCGCAAAATATTCGCCCGCGGGCGCTCCAATCCGTATCACGGCGGAAGCCAAGGATCAGACACTGAACGTCAGCATCGCCGATCGCGGTCCTGGCATCGACGATTTTGAGCAATCCCTTGTCTTCGAGAAATTCTATCGGGGAAGAAATCAGCGTGTGCAAGTCCACGGAACCGGCATGGGACTGGCCATCTGCAAAGCCATCGTCGAAGCCCACGGTGGCCGGCTCGGTGTCACCAGCCAATTGGGCCGCGGGTCGGTTTTTTACTTTAGTTTGCCGGTGGCGTGAGAGGCTCTCGAACTCTAGCGGCCGATGGCCGCCGCTCGAGCGCTGTGATTGCTGGCAAGTAACTTCGACATGGTCTGATCGTCAGCGGGACGGGAGAAGAAGTAGCCTTGGGCCATCTCGCAGTCGAACTGCTTGAGCAAATTGACGTGTTCTTCCGTCTCCGCGCCTTCCGCCACTACTTTCAAACCGAGATTATGCGCAAGAATGATGATGGCGCGCACGATCGCGCAATTTTCCGGGTCCCTGTCCATATTCGAAATGAAGGCGCGGTCGATTTTCAAAGTGTCCACGGGAATCCTCCGCAAGCGGCTGAGCGACGAGTATCCGGTGCCAAAATCATCGATGCTCAAGCGCACACCAAGCGCCTTCAACTGCGCCAGCACGTGACCGGATTTCTCCGCATCGCCCATGGCAATGGTTTCTATGATCTCGAGCTGCAGGCAGCTGGGGTCAATCCCAGTCTGATCGAGACATTTTCCGATCTCGCCGGCTAGGTCGGGCAGCGCAAACTCTCTGGAGGTGACGTTTACGCTCATGGCTAGAGGTGGGTCAGAAGGAAATTCAGCCTGCCAGGATCGGAGACGTTCACAGGCTTCGCGCAGCAGTTTTCGATTCATGGGCACGATAAGCCCGGTTTCCTCCGCCACGCCAATGAACTCCATGGGAGGAACCACGCCCTCCGGACGCTGCCACCGCGTTAGCGCCTCAAAGCCCGCGATCTTGCCGGTTTGCAGCGACACAATGGGTTGGTAGTAGACGCGAAATTCTCCGTGGTCGAGGGCCTTGCGCAGGTCTGTTTCCAGCCGCAGCCGTTTCACCGCATTGGCGTGCATGGCTGTGTCGGAAACCTCACAGCGCGCCTTGCCCGCGCGCTTGGCGCGGTACATGGCGATATCCGCGTCGCGCACCAGATCCTCTGCTTGAGTATGAGGGCTGGTACTGGAAGCGATCCCAATGCTGGCCGATATTACGATTTCCTCCTGGTTGATGACAAAGGGAGTCGCCAGATCCGCTTGAATTCTTTCCGCAACGCGAACGGCTTCAATGGGATCCCGGATGTCGTCCAGAAGAATCGTGAACTCATCACCACCAAGCCTGGCCAAGTTGCCATCGCTGGCCAGCTTGCCGCTCACCTCGGCCACGCGCGGACGCGAGACGGTGTCGACCCGCCGCACCGATTCCCTCAATCTTTGCGCGATTTGAATCAGCAATTCGTCGCCGGCAGAGTGTCCCAGACTGTCATTGACGATTTTGAATTCGTCGACATCAATAAGTAGTACGGCGAATTTGTAATTAGGGTGCCTTTTGGAGAGAGTGAGAGCATGCTGCAAGCGGTCGAGGAATAGAGCTCGGTTGGGCAGATTCGTGAGTCCGTCGTGGAACGCATTGTGGGCGAGCATTTCCTCAGCCCGTTTGCGCTCGGTGATGTCGCGGTTCACGATGACTAGTTTGTCGGCTTTGCCCTTTGCGTCTCGGATCGGGCTCGCGGTCGATTCTAGTGTGCGCCAGGACCCATCTTTATGGCGTACTCGATATTCCATCCGTTCTCCGTGACCACTAAGGCGAGCCTTTTCCGCTGCCTGTGCCACTCGTTGGCGATCGTCGGGATGAATTTGTTCGATCGACGAAGTGGCTTTCAGATCTTCCGTCGAATATCCGAGAACTCTTAGATAGGCAGGACTGTTGTACAGCCGCCGTCCATCGCCGTCCACGAGCGCGATCATATCGGCGGCGTTTTCACTAATGAGTTGAAAAAGCTGATCGCGCTCAGCCAGCTGGCGTCGAATACGGTGGAGCTGCAGATGCTGATAGATTGCGTAAAAATCGAAGAGCAATACGAGAGCTGCCAGTCCGCGTACCCATTCCTTCAGATCAAACCAGTACGCAACATTGGTCTCCTGATTGAACCAGGGGAAAGTGAACGAAATAATTCCCAAGGTCAAAGCCAGAGTTACGGCAACAGCGAAACCCCACAGCCACCATTCGCGACCTTCGATGCGACGCATCTCGACCGGAATCGCCTCGGGGCTGTGACGTCCCACTTGTTGGAATGATTGCGGGTTCATGCGGTATGTCTATTCTCGCGCAAACTACGCCGGTTACAACCTGCCAAAAGAGCATAGGAAGGGTTACGAAAGGAGCGATGCCAACATGAGAGATGACTACTAGACCGCACCCAACGTGCGATTCCCGCGAGGCCTTTTTTAGCTGGAATCGGCAACTACGGCTTCGAACTTCGGTTGATTCAACTGCATCAGCGCTGCCGCGAGACCTCGCCACATACTTCCGGGGACATGTCGAGTCGCTGTCAGACATAGTCGCTGTGGTCTCAGCATCAGATGAAGTAAGTGCGTTGTGCGGAAGCGTTACGAAAGCCCGCTGACGGCGCCTTGGAAATTTGTCAACCGCTGTGGGTTTGGTGGGCCCACTAGGATTCGAACCTTCTTGACCTTTACAAACAGATGTAGTAAATCAT
>Ga0209530_1000071_pt1 | contig 81268 bp, 72 predicted proteins | sample BlaSpr_A8_Ref_O1_FD_187987 | JGI IMG/M metagenome (GOLD analysis project Ga0209530, IMG submission 187987) | Forest soil microbial communities from Thunder Bay, Ontario, Canada - Black Spruce, Ontario site 2_A8_Ref_O1 (SPAdes) (version 2) | ecosystem: Environmental > Terrestrial > Soil > Boreal...
CCCGATGCGCTGTACAGCGCCGCGATCAGGCTATGGCATGACACCGGCCTGACCCGCCCCTGGAATGACCCGGAAGCGGATCTTCGCAGGGCGGTATCCGGCAGCGCATCCGATGTCCTGGCCGCCATCGGTGACGACGGGCGCCTGCTGGCTACCGCCATGGTCGGTCACGACGGCCACCGGGGCTGGGTCTATTACCTGGCCGTCGACGCCGCCGCGCAAGGCCGGGGACTCGGCAGGCAGATGATGCAGGCCTGCGAGGCGTGGGTATCGTCGCGCGGCATCCCGAAGATCCAGCTCATGGTCCGCACCACGAACAAGGGCGCACTCGGCTTCTACGAGCGCCTCGGCTACGCCGAAGCCCAGACCGTAGTACTGGGGCGGCGTCTCGACCAGACGTGAGCGCCCGCGTATCGCACGGCTGAGTGGGAGCGGGAACCCGGGGAGGGTAGCCCGAATCCGAGACCAGCTCTCCTGGAGGAAGTAACCATGGCTTTGCCCAGGGCGCAGCTCACCCTCGAACTGATCCCGCACTGCGCATCGGTGACACGCGACGGCTGGATCGGCAGCCACGATGTCCGCCCGCTGGCCGAGCTCGGAATGAAGCAGGCTGCGGCGCTGGTGGCCGCGATCGGCACCGGCATCGACGGCATTTACTCAAGCCCCACCGCGCGCTGCCGGCAAACCGTCGGGCCGCTTGCCGCCGCCGCCGCACTGCCAGTGCAGGATCTCGCGGAGCTGGCCGAGGCCGATGACTTCGGCGAGCCGGCGGCAGGCACGGACCAGGTACCCGATCTCATGGTGCGGGCGCTCGGCGGTGCCTGGGCGGCTGGCCGTATGCTGCGCGCGGTCGCGATGATCGCGGATGCACACCCGCAAGGCCGGGCCGCCGCCGCCTCGCACGGCGACGTCATCCCGGTCCTGCTGGCAGCGCTGAGCAGCGCCTTTGATATCCCCCGGCCGCAGCACGTCGGCCGCGGCGGCTGGTACACGCTGCAGTTCACACCCGGCTGCCTCGTCATCACCGAGCACGATCCAGTTGCGGTCTGACCTACGGTCTCAGCCGCAGATAGAAGCAGGGTCCTTAGCGCGGATTTCCACGCAGCGAATGGTGCCGACCGCGACGTTATCCCGGCTTTGCACCGCAGGACGCTGGCTGCTGATGGTCCGTGAGAAGGGCACCGGCCGCCACGACGGCCAGGAGTACTGGACGCTGCCAGGCGGAGGCATCCAGCCCGGCGAGACCCCGCGTCTTCGCGCAGCTGGGCGAGGCAGCCGTGATCTTGAGCAATCGAGAGGTTGTCCCGCCGTGCTCCTGTGCTTGATACTGCACTTCGTGAAGTTTCTCTCCCCCGGATTGAACGAGGAGTCATGCCGCACATCACGTTGAACTCTGATGAGCCAGGAGTGCGCGGCCTGTTCCTTTTCCGGCCGGAGACCGCCCGCCCGCTGAACGAGCTGGTTGACGTACTGCTCCGGGCGCCGAGCACCCTGACCCCCGGTGAGCGCGAGCTGATCGCTGCCTACGTATCGGGACTTAACCAGTGTAATTACTGCTGTTCTGCCCACTCAGCTTTCGCGGCGGCACAGCTGCCGGGTGGTATGCCACTCGTTCAGGAAGTCCGTACCGACGCCGCGGGCGCGCCGGTTTCGGCCAAGCTGAAGGCTCTCCTGGAGATCGCTGCTGCTGTGCAGCGAAGCGGGCAGGAGGTTACCGAAGATGCCGTGGCCGCAGCTCGCGCACAGGGCGCGACAGACCTGGAGATCCACGACACAGTGCTGATCGCGGCGGTCTTCTGCATGTATAACCGGTACGTCGACGGCCTGGCCACTGTCCTCCCCGAAGATCCCGGCTTTTATGACGAACGGGCGCAGAAGATCGTGGCGTTCGGTTACCTCGGTGCACTGGCGCAGGCGCGGCGCTGATAGCAGGCTGCAGGACGGCGGCGTTGACCTCGGCGTAGCTGACCCGGCCGCTCATCCTCACCGGCCTGAGCCTGAGCGGACCCGAGGCCTCCCCCTAGCTCCGCTCACCGCGGAACGGCACGAGCCCCCCAGCCAGGTTCTGGCACTCAGCGTACGCAACGCCTGTCGCGGGGCGATTCACCCGCGCCAGAATGGACACCAGGGTTCAACGGGTGCCGCACTTCGACCCTAGATAAGCCTCATCACAGAATCCGCACAAATGCGGGCCATATTTATTTCCAGACGCCATTTGCGCGAATTCCACGTTCAACCGGGAAATGTTCAGTTTGCACCTCTAAAGGCCGAATATCATCCCTCGATCACGTAAGGTGGTCGTGGTTCTGGAGTCGTCAGGGCCCGGTCCCCGTTCCGACGTGGCACCCCACATGCCAGGGCCCCTTTCTCCCAGGCGAGACAGCTATCAGCTCGCGCCGCCCATCTTTGTTTGCCTGCCCGGACGCCCGGACGCCTGCGGTCGCTGCACGCGCCCTTGACACGGCTGCCGGGAACGGGCGGACGGGATCTTCCCATGCCTAGCCGCGCGCCACAGATAACAGGAGCAGCAAGATGAGCAACCAGAACACCAGCCCCGCGACAGACGAGAAGCTGATCGACGTCAGCGACTTCGCCCGCACCGAGTACGGACTGTCAGCCGCGACCCAGAACGCGATGCTGCACTACGGGCAGGCACTGATGGCCATCGCCGCCGCCGGCGGAAAGGCCTCCCCCAAGGAGATGCAGTGGCTGGTCAGCCACCAGCGCAAGTTCGGCGCCCCTGACGAGATCATCACCCAGTACCACGCCTACGACCCCAACGGCGCCGACCTGAACGCGCTGGCGTCGGACACCATGACCGACGTCCCGACCTGGAGCGCCGCACCCAGCCTCATGTACCACGCCATCCAGATGTGCTCCGCCGACGGCAACTACCCAACCAAAGGACGCGCCAGAGTACAGCGCGCCGCCAAGACCATGGGCGTCCCCGACGACGTGGTCCTGACCCTGCACGCCCTGGTCGAGATGGAAACCGCCACCGCCCAGATGCGCAAGGCCCTGTTCCACACCCACATCCTCTAACAACTTCACCGGGGACCTCGCATAGCCGCACCGCGCCGACGTACATGCGCCGGACGGCGACAGACATGTCCGTCGCGTGGTGCGGTACGCGACTTGGTGCTGGGGAGGGCGGCGATGCCGATGACGATGCCACCGAGCAGGTAAGGGACGCGAAAGCCGAGCGCGTCCGCAACGAACCCACCAGTGATCGCACCGACCGGGAGCAGGCCCCAGCCAGCGCCGTCGCCGGGGCTGGCGGATCCCCGCGATCGTGGAAGATCCATCTATTCGTGCGGCATTTCTTCGGTGTCGGTCGACTTGATCGGGCGGTGGCGGACAAGATCGATGCATGACTCGCCACCAGCTCGACCCGTCACCGTCAACCACAGTGGACGTATTCTCCCGTGACCTGACGCCGGCACTGACCGTCGATCCCGGCGACACGATCAGGCTGCGCTCTCTGGACGCCTCCGGGCACCTGCAGCCGCAGACGTTTCCCGGTGAGAAGGTGCCGATGATGGCGGGCGAGGGGCGCCGCGGCCATTGCCTGACCGGGCCGATCGCTGTCCGGGACGCGGTGCCGGGCGACGTGCTTGCGGTGCGTTTCGTTTCCCTGCGGCCCGATACCTGGGGCTACACCGTGGCCGCCGCCCGAGACACCCCGCTGACCAGGCGACTTGGCCTGCACGAAGGGCCGCCTGCCTGGCTGCTATGGCAGATTGACGCGGACGCGGGAGTGGCGGTCAGTGACCTGGGGCACACGGTACGGATAGCCCCGTTCCACGGCGTTACGGGCGTGGCCTGGGACGAGCCAGGCGAGCATTCCACCATCCCGCCCCGAACCATCGGCGGCGGCAACATCGACTGCAAGGAACTGGTCGCCGGATCGATCCTGTACCTCCCGGTTACCGTGCCCGGCGCGCTGCTGAGCATCGGCGATGGCCACGCTGCCCAAGGCGACGGAGAGGTAGCGGGTACCGCCATCGAGTGCGGTATGACGACCGAGCTCCAGCTCGGCCTGGTCACCGAGCGGCCGGTCCCGGGAGTGCACGCGGAGACTCCGGCTGGCACGATCACCTTTGGCTTCAGCCCGGATCTCAACGCGGCGATGGGCGACGCGCTCGACGCGATGCTGACCTGGCTGCAGGCGAGCTACGCAGTTGGCAAGGCAACGGCGCTGGCCATGGCAAGCCCGGTGCTTGACCTGAGGATCACGCAGGTCGCGAACCAGTCCTGGGGCGTTCATGCACTGCTTCCGGCGGGCGCGATCAGCTAGTTCGCATAAATCCTCTTTCAAGCTTGCTAGCCGTCCGCCGCGACGGTGCTAGGGGCGTTCCCGCAACCTTGTACGGATCGACGTGCGCGGGAACCTGCTCGCCTGGTCAAGACCCGGAGCGCGAACGCGATCTGCCACAGGCCGATGAAGAGGGTGGGCAGCCGCTCGTAGAAACCGGCTGGGGAGTCTCCGCCGTCGTGGCCCTTCGCCGCCGCAACGGTCGCGAAGAACAGCGCGACGGCTACGAGGGACAGGACACCGCTCGCGATCGAGAAGGCCGCCCAGCCACGGGACGAGCGGCGCGCCAAGACGAAGACGGCGGCCGGAAACGCCAGGAACACCACCAGAGAGACCAGGCTGTGCACGGTGCCACCCGGAGTGGCGGCGGCCGGCTCCCCGGCCGGGAAGCCGAGAACCGGGTCGGTCCGGACTGGGCCGATGACGAGCAGGCCCAGGCCAGCGACGACGAGCAGCCTGAATCCCCATCTGCTGGCAGCGCCCGAGCGTCTGAGCCCTTCGGCGAAACACAGCGTGAGCAGTCCGTAGAGCATGAAGCTGGCGGCCTGAATCCAGCCGTGGCGGGCCAGGCTCAGCGTGCTGATGGTGTCATGCCAGGAGCTGTAGCCAGGCTGCGTGGCCCCGTTGACGAGGTAGGCCGTCACAAAGATGACCGGACCGGCCGCGCCCAGGGCCAGAAGAAACCGCTGCGTACGATGTACTCTCACTAATACATCGTACGCACAGTTAAGATACGTTGTACACATCGGGGAGGAAGCGGCATGATGTCCCTCTGGGAGCGGCTCGAGCAGGCCGCCATCACGACCCGGCCGGCCCTGTCCGCCCAGCGGATCGCCGCGACCGCAGTCGGCATCGCCGACGCCGACGGGCTCGACGCCATCACCATGCGGCGCCTCGCCGCCGAGCTGGGCGCCGCCCCAATGGCCGCATACCGGCATGTGTCAGGCAAAGACGACGTCCTCGAGCTGATGGTCGACCTCGCCTACAGCGAGGTAGACATCCCCGACGACGCGGCCTGGCGCGAGACCATGCGGGCGCTGGCCACCGGCATCCGCGCCCTCGTGCTGAGACACCCGTGGCTCACCCGGCTCACCGCGTCACAGCCCGGGTACGAGCTGACACCCAGCCGGATGGCCCTCGCGGAGCGGGCCCTCGCCGCCCTGCGCCGCCCGGGCCTCGACGCCGACACGACGATGAACGTCTTCCGCACCGTCGCCGCCTACGTGCACGGTGCCACCAGCGCCGAGATCGGCCTGCGGCAGCTGATGCACGAGCGGAACTGGACCAGCGGCGCCCAGGCCCGGACCGGGCTGTCCGCGCAGATGACATGGCTGCTGGGCACAGGCCGCTATCCAGCCTACGAACGCTACATCCGCGAAGGCACCCGCAAGGATGACCTGCAATGGCAGTTCGAGACCGGGCTGGATCAGATCCTCGACGGCATCGCCGCGCACCTCGACCTATGACAACGCCAGACCCAGGTCAAGGGGCTTCCTTGACCTGACCTGCCAGCGCCCATTAGGAGTACCATCAGCGCAAGAGCTGGTGAATTCGCCGCTGGGTCAGGACCTCGCCTTTGCTGCTGACGCAGGAGGCGGCCCATGTTCAGCGTGAAGCTGAGCACGCGCGACTGCGATGGTCACGTCGTCGTCGAACTGCGCGGAGAGCTCGACATAGCAGACGCGGCAGACGTCGCGGCTGCGCTCGCGGAGGTCATCGCCCGCGCGCCGGAGATCATCGTCGACCTGGCAGGACTCGAGTTCATCGACTGCAGCGGCATAGCCGTACTAGCGCGCGGGCGTAGACTCGCCCGCCTCGCCGACGGTGAGCTGCGGCTCGCCGCGCCGCAGCCCCGGGTGCAGCGGGTACTCGCCCTCACCCGCCTGACTGATGTCCTGCCCGTCTACGCCAGCGTAGCCGAGGCGTCCGGACATACCCCACGGCCGCCTCGCCAGCGGCCCCACATCCTCCCCACCGCCGTGACCTGAACTCGCTGGTGCCGGTGGCGGGCGCAGAACGAGCGGTGGTATCACCCTTCCCGCAGGTTTCCCAGCCGCGGAGCGTCCGCGCCAGACGGCGGAGTCAGCGCTGGTGGCGTTTAATCGTCCTGGGTGATGACGTTTGCGGGTTCCGGTCCTTTCCGCCACCGCGACTCCCCGATTGACTGGTATGTGACAAGTAAGACGGCAAGGTATCGCGAGGCCACAGACACGAGCGAGCAGCCTGCTGAATCCGACACCGAGGAGATGGCGACATATCACGGTCGCGGGCCGCTGTCGCGGGCCCGCCGGAAGCAGGAGGGAACGTCATGCAGACACTCGGATGGGTTACGGCGATCGCCGCGGCAGTCGCGGCAGTGGCGGCAGTCGTGGTGGTGGTTCTGGGATTGCCGGACATGCGGCGCTACCTGAAGATGAGGAGAATGTGAGTCATCCGCCGCCGAGTCGGCTTATGGCGCCGGCGGCCTTCGTGGCGACTTTCTCGACCACCGAGATCCCCGAAGCCTCACTGGCATTGTCGTCAGACAGGACCGCGATCAGCATGTGCTGGTGATCGTGGATGACCTCGCCGATGCTGTTGATCTCCCACAGGCCGGTGTCGGGGCTGGGCAGCCAGCCGTTCTTTACCATGAAGCGCGTTCCGTGGTCAGCGGCAGCGGGAACACCCCACTGCTCGTCAGTCTCGACGTGTCCCATCAGGCGCTGAATGTAGTCCTGGGACGTGACCGTCAGCACCGAAGGACGAGTGGACACCAGCCGCAGCAGCCGGATCTGGTCATCTACGGTGGTGGTAGTCAGGCCCCAGTATGGTCCGGCACCGGCGGTCGTCTCGCGGAGACCGAACACCCGGTTCGCCTCGTCGACACCCGCCGCACCACCGACATCGCCGTACAGGCTGGACGCCGAATCATTGTCGCTGTTCTCGATCATCGTGGTCGCCAGTTCCTTCTCCTCCGAGGAGAGCGCCCGGCGGGACTTCTGCGACTGGTAGAGCAGCGTGCACAAGATGTCGACCTTGACGATACTGGCGGTCACGAACTCTCGCGTGCCGCCATAGGCGGCATCCGTACCTGTGGTCAGGTCATCGACCGCAACCGTCACATGACCCCCGTCGGTTTTAGCGATCGGCCCTACGGCCGTCGCCAGGACCTGCTGAGCGGACGGAGCGGCGGCCAGTAGCATCGCAGCCAGGCCGGCAAGAGCAGCATGCCATCGCACGAAGAGTAAACGTAATGCGGAAAACTGTAGTAAAGCTGGACTTAGCCTGTGTATCGGGGATACGGGGAGGTGTCCTGGTTCGTGGCCCCCCTCGCAATGAGGCCGGCACGTGCGGGTGCTGGTTGGGCGGGGCCTGCAGGCCGGTGGCGGGAAGCTGCAGGCCGACGGGCCGGGGAAGGGACCCGACAGCCTCCACAGCGTGGTGAATCCTTCGTGATTCTGAACGTCGGGTTGCCTCAGAGGGCGCTGCAATCCAGGCTGGGGGATAATCAGGCTGGGGGATAATGAGGTCATGGTGAGCGAAGTGATCCGGTGCGGGCACTGCGGCCAGGCGAACCGGGTGCCGGCCGCGGCGGCCGGTACGCCACGGTGCGGCAAGTGCCACGAGCCGCTGCCGTGGATCGTCGAGGCTGACGACACCACGTTCGGTGAGGTCGCCGATGCCGCCAGGATCGCGGTCCTGGCCGACTTGTGGGCGCCCTGGTGCGGGCCGTGCCGTATGGTCAGCCCGGCGCTGGAGCAGCTCGCCCGCGAGCTGGCCGGCCAGATCAAGCTCGTCAAGGTGAACGTCGATGTCTCGCCGGGGATCTCGCGGCGGTTCGAGGCCCAGGCCATCCCTACGCTGCTGGTACTGCGCCACGGGCAGGTGACCGCCAGGCAGACGGGCGCCATCCCGCTGGCCGCCCTGCGTACCTGGGTCAGTGATGCGCTCGCCGGTGCCGCCGGCTGAGCAATGGCCGCCGATGCTGTGGATCGGCGGCGGGCAAGGCGCAGGAAAGACCATCTTGTCGTGGCGTCTGTGAATGCGGGGAGATCGGGTGCCGCGCTCAGGCTGTGACGCGGCCGAGTCGTACCCAGGTGGAGTCCATCAGCATGACCGAGGCGACGCGGCCGTCGGGGAAACGCCTGAAGGTCACGTTCCCGCCGGACGGGTCGCCACCGTCCGCGATGGTGAACAGGTCGGGGTCGCTGGTTGGCATCAGCACGATCTGCCAGCCGGGCGCTTCCGCGGTGGTGAAGGCGAGCTTGCCTTGTGCCCATTCCAGGCGGATCGACAAGGCCCGCCACTGGTAGCCGGTCGCGCACCTGGCGGTCGTCTCGGCGGGCAGCGGGAGAAAGCCCGTTGCGGTCATGCCGAGCGGATCGAGGATGGCGTCGCGGATGTACCGGGGATAGGGGATTCCACTGACGCGGGTGATGATCTCGCCGAGCCACTGGTAGGCCAGGTCAGAGTATTTGTGCAGGGCATGCGGCGGGGCCTGTACGGAGATCTCGGCCGTCCGCCGCAGCGTCTGGTCTGGCGAGCCCTGATATTCGGGCACGGCCCAGTCCGTGTCCGGTGGTTCCGCGGGGAGCCCTGACTCGTGCGAGAGCATCCGCCTGATGGTGACTGCCTCGACAGGCCCGAACGGGTTCACCAGAGATCGCAGCTCCGGCAGCCACCTGACAGCGGGGTCGTCCAGATCCAGGCGGCCCGCATCACGCAACTGCATGAGCGCCGTTCCTGTGAAGGTCTTGGTGATCGACGCTATGCCGTAGAGCATCGCTGGGTCAGTGGCTGTCCCGGTCGTGAGGTCGGCGAACCCCGCGCCTGCCGACCAGGCGAGCTCGTCACCGCAGACCACGCCCGCCGCGCCGCCGGGCAACCGGTTCTGCGCGATGAATGAGGCCAGCCTTGTCTCAAGTTCGGAGTTGCCGGCCGATAGATCGCTCACTGCGGACACCCCGCGATGATGGCAGAGAATCAATGTGGCCCGCCACGCATTTTCTGTGGTGGGTGTTGCCCGATGCGCAGGTGACAGCAAGGGTTGACGGCGAAGTCGAAGTCGGATAGCCATTTGGGGCGTACCAGAGCACACTAAGGAGTGGAGCTGCATTGACTGGGATTGAGCCCGCGGGTGATGAGCAGCAGGAAACCAGGACGCCCGCCCCGCCGAGCGATGACCTGGTCCAGACGCGCCACTCCCTCAAGACCTCGAGCGGGGAGGAGATCCAGTACACCGCCACCGCCGGCCGTGTCGTGCTGCGCGAGCAGGTGCACGGCGAGGACGGCAGCTTCAAGGGGCTTGAGGCCAAGGCGGAGATGTTCGTAATCGCCTACACCGTCGACGGGGCAGACCCGGCCACCCGCCCGGTCACGTTCGCCTTCAACGGCGGCCCGGGCTCATCCAGCGTGTGGCTGCACCTCGGCCTGCTCGGGCCCCGGCGGGTCCTGATGGGCGACGCGGGCGCGCTCGCCCCGCCACCGTACGGGATAGCCGACAACGCCGAGTCGCTGCTCGCGCACAGCGACCTGGTATTCGTCGACCCGGTGACGACCGGATATTCCAGGGTCGTCTCTGGCGGCAAGGCGTCGGAGTACCACGGGTTCCAGCGCGACCTGGAGTCCGTCGGCGAGCTGATCCGGCTGTGGACCTCGAGGAACGAGCGATGGCTGTCGCCCAAGTACCTGGCTGGCGAGTCCTACGGCACGGTCCGCGCCAGTGCCCTGGCCGCCTATCTCCAGCAGGAGTTCGGCCTGTTCTGCAACGGCATCATGCTCATCTCGTCGGTCATCGACATGGCCACGATCCGGTTCACCGAGGGCAACGACCTGCCCGCCATCTTGTTCCTGCCGACCTACGCGGCGATCGCGCACTACCACGGCCTGCACGCGGACAGGCCGCTGCGGGAGGTCATCGACGAGGCAGTAGCGCTCGCTGGGGGGCCTTACCTGCAGGGGCTGGCTGCCGGAAGCAGGCTCCCGGCAGCCGATCGCGCCGATCTGATCCGCCGGGTGGCGGGTGTGACCGGCCTGAGCGAGGACTACGTGCGGCGGGTGAACATGCGCATCGAGCACCTCAGGTTCTTCCGCGAACTGCTTCGCGATCGCGGGCAGGTCACCGGCCGCCTCGACGGCCGTTTCGTGGGCTACGAACCCGACGATGGTGGCGAGCGGCCCTCGCATGACCCGAGCAACGTCGCGATCCGCGGGCCCTACTCGGCCGCGGTCAACCACTATGTCCGGGCCGAACTCGGGTACAAGTCCGACCTGCCGTACGAAATCCTGACCGACGACGTGCTGCCATGGAGCTACGCCGAGTTCGAAGGCCGGCACGTGTCGGTCTCCTCGATGCTCGGCGAGGCTATGCGCCACAACCGGCACCTGAGGGTGTACGTCGGATGCGGCTACTACGACTGTGCCACCCCGTTCTACGGTGCCGAGCACGCGTTCGCGCACCTGGAGATCCCTGACGAGCTGCGATCCAACATCAGCTTCGAGTACTACGAGGCCGGTCACATGATGTACGTGCACGAGCCGACCCGCCTGCAGCAGAGCGACACGCTCGCGGCCTTCGTCACCGCGACCCAGCTGCCGGGGTAACGCGAGGTGGAGGAACAGCCGGACATCATCGAGCAAGGCCGTGGACGGCCGTCTCGCTCCTCGCCTCATCCGGCCCTGGCCCTGCCTCGCCAGGCAGCCATCGCGATCGTGGCCGGATTGGCCGCCGCGGTGCTTATCGCCGGTTCGGTCGTCGCCGCGGTACAGCCCTGGGCCGGCCGCGCGAGCCTGCCCGACCCATGCACGCTCCTGCCCGCGGCGACCGTGGCGAAGCTCGTCCCGGCGGCCACCGGCGGCACACCGGTCCTGCTCACCAGCCGCACCGCGACGACGGAGATGTGCAGCTGGCGGGCCGCCGGCGGCACGCTGCTGTCGCTGGACGTCGTATTCGCGTCGAGCAAGGGCCTGGCCCAGCAGGAATTCAGTGCCATGCCCGACGCGGCCGGCCCCGTGCTTGCCGCCACGATCACGCCCGTTCCAGGCATCGGCGATCAGGCACAGGCGGTGATCGATACCGGATCCCCCGGCCAGGTGGCCGTGTACATACGCGTCCGGTCTGGCTCGGCCCTGCTCGCCATCGGCTACAACTCCGCCGGGAGCGACCTCCAGCCGCTGCCCCGCGGCGAGGCCATCCTCGCCATGCTGGTTCCGGCATCCCGCGCCGCCCTGGCCCGGATCAAGTCCTAGGTAAGGAACACCACATGACTAACCAAGCGGGTGAACCGGGCAGTCAGGCGGCTGGCGGACCTGAGCCGTCGGTCGGCGGCGTGTTCGGCGCGCTCGGCCGCCTCGTGACCCAGCATCCGTGGCGAGTGATCGTGGGCTGGATTATCGTCGCGGTAGCGGTGATCGCCACGGCACCCGCGCTGCCGACGACCACCAACGAGGCCAGCTTCCTGCCGAGCAGTTACGAGTCGATCAAGGCACAGAACCTCCAGGACCAGGCGTTCCCGCAGGCCGGGCGCGTGGACGCCGCCGCCGCGATCATCGTGTTCGCCCGCTCCGACGGCGGACGCCTGACCCCCGCGGACAAGGCCAAGGTCACATCGGTCGCGAGCACGCTTAACGACAAGCACATAACGAACATCCTGGGCATCATTGCCGGCCCCGTGTCCCCGAACGGGCTCGTGCAGACGGTGTCCGTCGCCATGAACAACAACCTCGTGAACGGCTCGGGAACGCAGGCAGGCGATGCGGTCAAGGTGCTGCGTGCCGATATCAAGCCGCTGCTGAGCGGCTCGGATCTGTACGAGGGCGTGACCGGAGCGGCGGCGCAGCAGCTTGACAGCGAGCAGTCAGGCAATAAGGCAGAGGCGATCGTGCTGTTCGCCACCCTGCTGCTGATCCTCATCCTGCTGCTGATCATCTTCCGTAGCCCGGTCATCGCGCTCATGCCGATCATCACGATAGCGATCGTCGCCGAGGTCGCGCAGGGCCTGATCGCCGACGTGAACAGCGCGCTCAACCTCAACGCGGACAGCCAGACCACCGTCATCCTCATCGTCGTACTGTTCGGCATCGGGACGGACTACATCCTGTTCCTGATGTTCCGCTACCGGGAACGGCTGCGCGCCGGGGACACGCCAAGACAGGCCGTGGCAACCGCGGTCGAGCGGGTAGGCGAGGTGATCGCCTCGGCGGCCAGCGTGGTTATCGTCGCGTTCCTCGCCCTGCTGCTGTCCTCGCTGAGCATCTTCCGCTCGCTTGGCCCGACGCTGGCGATCGCCGTCGCGGTCACGCTGATCGCGGCGCTCACCCTCATCCCCGCCGTGGTCACGCTCCTGGGGACCCGGGTGTTCTGGCCGTCGAAGGCGTGGCAGCGCGAGCCGAAGGGCGCCAAGTTCGCCGCGATCGGCAACTCGCTAGGGAAGCGGCCGGCCGTTTACGCGGGAGTGGCGGGCCTGGTACTCGTGGCGCTGACCATCGGCGCCCTCAGCTTCAAGCCGACGTTCGACCTGTCATCGGCCGGCATTCCGTCCACCGCGGAGTCGGAAGTCGCGCTGACAGTCCTGGAACGAGGGCTGCCGCCAGGCGCGACCGAGCCGACGCAGATCTACCTGCACGCCACCTCGGGCACGCTGACCGCGACGGAGATCGCCAGCTACGAGACGAAGCTGAAGACCATGGACGGCGTGGGCGCGGTGGCCCCCGCTACCCTGAGCGCGGACAAGGCGACGGCGGAGTACACGGTAACGCTGTCTTCCGATCCGGAGTCGACCACCGCGGTAAACACACTGAAGAACGGCCTGCGCCCCCAGGCGCACGCGGCGGCGCCGCCGGGCACGTACGCACTGGTCGGCGGAACGACGGCGGTGTTCGCCGACATCCAGGCCGCGATGAACCACGACTACGCGATCGTGTTCCCCGTCGCCGCCGTGATCATCCTGCTGATCCTCATGCTGCTGCTCCGCAGCCTGGTAGCGCCCTGGTACCTGATGGTGGCGGTCGGGCTGGGCTTCGGCGCGACCCTGGGGGCCACCGTGCTGGTATTCCAGACGCTCGCCGGGCAGTCGGGGCTTGTCTTCCTGCTGCCCATATACATGTACCTATTCGTCGTGGCGCTGGGTACCGACTACAACATCCTGATGATCTCGCGGCTGCGCGAGCAGGCGCGAGAAGGCATGTCCCCGCGGCAAGCGGCCGCCGATGCGGTCAGGCACGCCGGCCCGGCCATCGCGTCGGCCGGGCTGATCCTGTCGGGCACGTTCGCGTCGCTGATCCTGGCCGGGAACTCGATCCTGGAGCAGGTCGGCTTCGCAGTCGCCAGCGGCATCGCCCTGGCGGCGTTCGTGATGGCTATGTTCTTCTCCCCCAGCCTTACTGCTCTCATCGGTAATCGAGCCTGGTGGCCCGGACACTCCGGCGACCGCCGGGCCTGAGCTGACAGCCGAACGCGACACCCTGTCTGGTCCCCCCGCATTCGCCGCCGTCAAGCGGCGTAGCGGGTGGGCCCTGACAAGCGGGGTGTTTTACTTTCCGGTGGCCGCCTTGAACTTGACGATAAGCTCAGCCGGTACCCGGCCGCGGTCCTTGACGTCGATGCCCTGTGACTTAGCCCAGTCGCGTACCTCATTGCTGTTCAGCCCGCTCGGGCTTGGCCGACGCCCATTTCGCGCTGGCCGCCGGGTGCCAGGACTGCGCCGGGCTGCCTCCACGTACCGTGCCAGTGCCTTGCGAAGGGCCTCGGCGTGCTTGGCATTCAGGTCAATCTCGTACTCGGCGCCATCAAGACCGAACCGGACCGTACCCTCAGCTTCACTGCCATCGATGTCATCGATGAACAAAGTCTGTACCTTCTGCGCCACCTGAATGCTCCGTTCTCTCTCATGGATCTCGCGTCTCAGAGTAGATGATCTTCACGCCAAGAACTCACGGCTACATGCCGTGTACTGGCGCCTTTTTTCTTTTAACTCCTGCGATCCACAGGCAGCCCGACCTATCCACACGTCAGAAATGGCGCTCTAGCTGGGGTTCTGAGTGAAACCATGCACAGGAGACAGCCCCTTCAAGGTGATCTTTTCCACAGGCTCGTCCGTCTTATGCACGTGGCGCTCCACAGCCTTCAGGCGGTAGCTTGCCGGTTCCGGGAACCAAAAGGCGTTCTTGCGGGGGGGTGGCGATGATTACCAAGAGCCGCACACAGACGGCACACTCCGCCTCGGCCTGTCCTGGCCGGCGCCTGCTGTTCTGCCGCTCATATCCGGGAGTCCCGGAGCAGATCGGGCGGGCCCGCCAGGAGATAGCGGCGGTCCTGGATGACTGCCCGGCGTCCGACTGGGTGCTGCTGTGCCTGTCCGAGATTGCCACCAACACGGTAATCCACAGCCGGTCCGGAAATCCCGGTGGGCATTTCACCATCGCCGTGGACATCTTCGCGGGCGAGCATGTCAAAATCCGGGTCGCTGATGACGGCGGGTCCTGGCACAGGGAACCATATCTCGACGACGTGCCGCGCGACCACGGCCTGGACATCGTAGCCAGGCTGTCCTCCGCGATGGGGATCGAGGGCGATGAGACATGCCGGGCGGTGTGGTTCACCTGCAGCTGGGCCATTCCGGCCGAAGCTGACTGCAGCCTGCAATGACGGGCTAGATGGTGATCGCGGCCGGGCCGAAAAGGGACTTGAGCTCGCCCATGAGCCCCGGGCTTGGGTCAACGGGGAACAGCGGCAGGTTGACCCGGACGGCGTTCGCCCCGGTCTGCTTGGTGAGCTGCAGGTGGACCGGAGTCTTGCCGCGGTGGGCCTGCAGGATCCGCTTCAGCTCCTCTACCAGGTCCGGTGTGATCTTCTCCGACCGGACCGTGATCACTATCGGCAGGCCCGCGCCGGCCTGCGCCGCGGAGATGTCCAGCATCTCGAAGGCCTCGGCGTTGAAGGAGACGGTGACCGACCCGTCCGAGGCTTCCTGCTTGCGGACCTTCCCGGTGACCGACACCACCGCGTCCGGGGCCAGGATGGTGCTGAACAGCTGGTAGGTGTTGGGGAAGCACGCGACCTCGATGGCCGCGTCGTGATCCTCCACGCCGACCAGGGCCCACGTGTTCCCCTGCTTGGTCATCTTCTTGACCACGCTGGTCACGATGCCCGCGATGCGGACCGACCCGTTGCTGCCGGCCCCGTCGAGCAGATCCGCGATGCCGTGATCGCGGGCCCGCTCAAGCACCGGCTCCGCGCCATCGAGGGGATGCTTGGACACGTACAGGCCGAGCATCTCCCGCTCGAAGCCCAGAGCCGTCGCGGTATCCCACTCCACCTCGGGGATGGCAACCTGGAACGCCGCGTTACCAGAGGCACCGCTATCGTCAGCATCGCCGAACGCACCGAACAGGGAGTCCTGGCCCATCGCCTCGTTCCGCTTGATGTCGATGACGGCATCGACGGCCTGCTCGTGCACCAGGAGCATGCCCTTGCGCGGGTGGCCGAGAGTGCCGAACGCGCCCGCCTTGATCAGGGACTCGATGACCCGCTTGTTGCAGACGACCACGGGAACCTTGTCCAGGAAGTCGTGGAAGCTGGTGTACGGGGCCTGCGCCCGGCAGCGGACGATGCCCTCCACCACGTTCTCGCCGACGTTCCTGACCGCGCCGAGCCCGAACCGGATGTCGTCGCCAACGGCGGCGAACCGCAGCTGGGATTGGTTCACGTCAGGCGGCAGGACCTTGACGCCCATCCGCCTGGTCTCCGCGAGGTAGACGGCCATCTTGTCCTTGTTCGCCCCGACCGACGTCAGCAGGGCGGCCATGTACTCGGCGGGGTAGTTGGCCTTCAGGTACGCGGTCCAGTACGCGACGAGGCCGTACCCCGCGGTGTGCGACTTGTTGAACCCGTAGGCGGAGAACGGCAGCAGCACGTCCCAGACCGCCTTCGTCGCCTCGGCGGAGTAGCCGTTGGTCTTCATGCCTTCGGAGAACATGGACCACTGCTTGTCCATCTCCTCCTTCTTCTTCTTGCCCATCGCGCGGCGCAGGATGTCGGCGCCGCCGAGGGTGTACCCGGCCAGCTTCTGCGCGATGGCCATGACCTGCTCCTGGTAGACGACCAGGTGGTGGGTCTCGCCGAGGATCGGCTGCAGCACTTCCCCGAGCTCGGGGTGGACGGGGGTGGTCTTCTGCTGGCCGCTCTTGCGCAGCGCGTAGTTGATGTGCGACTTCGCTTCCATCGGCCCCGGCCGGCCCAGCGCCAGCACCGCGGAGATGTCCTCGAAGCGCGTCGGTGCCATCAGCTTGGTGAGGTCCCGCATCATCGTGGAGTCCAGCTGGAACACGCCGAGCGTCTTCCCGGCAGCGAGCAGCTCATACGCCTTCGCGTTGTCCATCGGGAGCTTGAGCATGTCGACGGTGACGCCGCGGTTGGCCGCGATGTTCACGACGGTGTCGCCGATGATCGTGAGGTTCCGCAGGCCCAGGAAGTCCATCTTCAAGGTGCCCATGTACTCGCAGTCCGGGCCGTTGAACCCGGTGATCCGCGCGCCGTCGTCGGGGCGGCGGTGGATCGGCATCACGTCGACGAGCGGCTCGGACGAGAGGATCACGCCGGCCGCGTGCACCCCGGTGCCGCGGACCAGTCCCTCGATGCCGCGTGCGGTGTCGATGACCTGCTTGACCTCGGGGTCTTCCGCGTACATGGTCCGCAGCTCGGTCGTCTCCGCGTACCGGTCATGCTTCTCGTCGAACAGCGCGGAAAGCGGGATCTCCTTGCCCATCACCGCCGGCGGGAACGCCTTGGTGATCCGCTCGCCGAGCACGAACGGGCAGCCCAGGATCCGGCCGGCGTCCTTTACCGCGGCCTTGGACTTGATCGTCATGTAGGTGATGATCAGGCTGACGTTGTCTTCGCCGTACTTGGCAGTGACGTACCGGATCATGTCACCGCGCCGGCGCTCGTCGAAGTCCAGGTCGACGTCGGGCATGGAGATGCGCTCGGGGTTCAGGAACCGCTCGAACAGCAGCGAGTGCTCGATCGGGTCGAGCTCGGTGATACCGGTGACGTAGGCGACCATCGACCCGGTAGCCGATCCTCGGCCGGGGCCGACCCAGATCCCGTTGTCCCGCGCATACTGGCAGATGTCGGCGACGACCAGGAAGTACCCGGGGAATCCCATCTGCTCGATGACACCGAGCTCATACTCGATGCGTTCCAGCACGTCCGCCGGTACCTGCTCACCATAGCGGCGGACGGCGCCGGCCTGCGCTTCCTTGCGGAGCCAGGTCATCTCCGTCTCCCCGTCGGGGACGGGGAACTTCGCGGACAGGTCGCGGTGCTTGAATACGTCGGCGTAGTCCTCGACCCGCTCCGCGACCAGCAGGGTGTTCCGGCACCCCTCCTGCCAGACATCCGAGCCGTCCAGGGCGCGCATCTCGTCAGCGGACCTGATGTAGTACCCGTCACCGGAGAACCGGAAGCGGTCCGGGTTCGACAGCAGGTCGTTGGTGCTGATGCACAGCAGCGCCTCTTGCGCCGGCGCCTGGTCCCGGGTGACGTAGTGGGAGTCGTTGGTGACCAGCGGCGGTATCCCGAGATGCTGAGCGATCTTCAGCAGGTCCTGCCGGACCACCGACTCGATGGGGATCCCGTGCTCCATGAGCTCAAGGAAGTAGTTCTCCTTGCCGAACAGATCCTGGTAGTACGCCGCGGTCTTCAGTGCCTGCTCGTACTGGCCAAGCCGCAGCCGGGTCTGGATCGCGCCTGACGGGCATCCGGTGGTCGCGATCATCCCCTCGTGATACCGCTCGAGCAGGTCGTCATCCATCCGCGGCCACTTCCGGTAGTGGCCCTCGAGGGACGCGAGAGAGGAGATCTTGAACAGGTTCCGCAGGCCCTGCGCGGTCATCGCGAGCAGGGTCTTGTGCAGGTAGGAGCCCGACGCGGACACGTCGCCGCCTCGGCCAGTGGCCTCATCGGTCTTCTTCTGATGCGGTTCGCCCCAGTACACAGGCTCCCGCTTGAACCGGGATTCCGGTGCGACGTAAGCCTCGATCCCGATGATGGGCCGCACCCCGACGCCGGTCATCGCCTTGTTGAACTCGTAGGCTCCGAACACGTTCCCGTGGTCGGTCATCGCTACGGCGGGCATGCCCAGCTCCGCGGCCCGCGCCGCCATCTTCCCGACCTTGGCGGCACCGTCGAGCATCGAGTACTCGGTGTGAACGTGCAAGTGGACGAATGAGTCGCTGCCCAACGTGACCCCTTCCCCAGGTGGACCCTCGCGCCGATGAGTCCAACCCTAATGGCCGGCGGGCCACCCCCGGTGGTGTTCCGGCGGCGCGTCCGGAACCCGCGTGGGCAGTTCCGGATACGCCACCGTCCCCGGCCGCACAGCGTGCTGCCGGGGATCGGCTGCGTCGGTCAGGCGGCGCCGGCTAGCGTGCCGCCAAGCCAGCGACGAACCGACTCCTCAGGGATGCGGAACGACCGCCCGATGCGCACCGAGTCCAGCCGTCCCGCGTGCACCTCGCGGTACACCGTCATCTTTGACACGCGTGCGATCCTCGCGATCTCGCCGACCGTGAAGAAACGCGTCTCGATCAACGGGTCATTACTCGTAGCCATGACACCAGTCCTCTTCGTATCGGCCCCGGTAATCAGAAAGTAAACATGAGTAACGACTGCTGTCAACAGCATCCGGGATATGCAAGTAATCCGATACCTACGGTCTGGAGACGTCGCAGGTCAGCGAGCTGGGCTCCAAACCCCGCCGTCAACATGTCCGCACACGGGCACCACAGGTCGTTCTGATTAAGTTCGGTTTTAGACGTACACAGCCCTCGCGATGGTCGCTAACCGTCACTCGATTTCGTATTTCGTTGCCGTTTTTTACGGCGGCGATGGTCTTAAATAACGAACCGTGAACACGGTGAGTTTTATGATGTAACACGGCGCTGGGCGGCCCAGGCAATCACCACGCCGGCCATCACCACCGCGCCGCCTGCCAGGGCCGTGCCTGACAGGCGCTCGCCGAGCAGGACCACGCCGCCGGTGACGCCGACGCAGGGCTCAAGGAACAGCAGCAGGCCGGCCCGGGCGCTGCCCAGCTTGCCGACCGCCAGGTTCCACGCCACCATCCCCGCCACCGTGCTGCCGAAGGCGAGAAAGGCGAGATCGGCCCAGGCGGTAACGGGCCGGCCCGAAAGCGCGCTCAGCTGCACAAAAGGACACAGCGCCAGGTACGGCACGGCGCCGAGCACGGTGGACGCGGCCGTCGCCGCCGTCGCGCCATGGCGGGCGGTCACCGGGCGCAGCGCGATCGTGTAGCCGGCGAACAGCACGGTACCGAGCAGGACCAGGCCCATGCCGGCCAGCACCCGGCCGCCGGAGCGGAACTGCGGGCCAGCGATGAGCGCCACCCCGCCGATCGCGATGGCCGACCCCAGCCACGCCCCGCGCGCCACGTGCTCTCCCGCGAGCAGCCTGCCCAGGGCGAGGATCCACACCGGCTCGGTGGCCAGGATGAGGGCGGCGGTCGATGCGGGGATCAGGTGGATGCCTTCGGCGACGGGCAGGTTATAGCCGACCATGCCGAGCACGCCTGCCACCGCCAGCCGCGCTCGCGGGCCCTGCCTGAGGACCGGCACGGCCCAGGGCAGCAGCACGACCGCCGCCAGCAGGGCACGCAGCACGAGCAGCGGCAACGGGCCGAACTGGACCACCACCGCGCGGGTAGCGACGGGCGCGAGGCCCCACATGATCACCGCGGCGAGACCGCTCGCGGTCGCTGTGCCTGACTTCATGACATCATGGTGATGTAATGGCATTGTGCAGTTCAACACTTACACGGCCGCGGGAGCGCACATCGCCGCCGGGCTGGTCAACTCCGGCGGCATGAGCTCGCCGGAGCTGCTCATCAGCTACGGCGTGCACGACGCCGGTGACGCGGATATGCGGCTGTGGACGGCGCGGCTCCGGCCGGTCTTCGAGATCTCCGATGCGGCACAGGCCGCGATGGTGGACGCGCTGCTCGTTGAGGCGGATTGCCGTCCCCGGCTGGTCAGCCACGACGGGCAGGCGCCGCACATCCATCACGCCCCCCTCGATGCGCCGCTGGACCGGCGGGTGATGGCGCTCACCGCGGCCGGACTGGCGCAGCTCATCGCGGACGGGGCCGGCGCCCGGCTCGGGCACTGCCACCGCGCCGGGTGTGCCGAGGTCTTCGTGGACACCTCACGCAACGGCCGCAGGCGCTACTGCAGCGTGCGCTGCGCCAACGTCACCAACGTCGCGCGGCACCGAGCGAGGAGAGGGTTACCCACAGTGACTTTTCCACAAGTGCTTGCACAGCCCGGCCGGGCTCCGTGCCTGGTCGCCGAGATGCTTTCCACAATTGCCCACAGCCTCATCCACAGGTGACCCACAGGCTAGATGACGTCTGCCACGGCGGCGGTGACAGCGGCGGTCACCTCGGCGTACGTGAGGTCGAGCCAGTCCGCCGTCCGGGCGACCTGGCGCGCCACCTGGCCGGCCGGCAGCCCGGCGATGCGCGGCGCGACGGCCTGCAGGGCGGCGAACGTGCCGTCGGCGAACTGGAGCCACGGGGCGAACGCCGCCAGGCACTCGTCGATCACCAGGTCGGCGAGCGGATGGGCCTGGCCGGCGAGCAGCCGGGCCAGTGCGGGCGCACCGTGGTCATGCAGGAAGCCGGCCGGATCCTGGCCGGGCGGGAATGCCACGGTGCTGAGGTCCTTGGTGGCGTCGCGCAGCAGGTGATAGGCGCGGACCGCTGCCTTCCGGCCGGCCGGGTCTGCATCGAAGGCGACGACTACGGTGCTGGCCACCCGGCTGAGGATGCCGACCTGTGCCGCCGTGAGGGCGGTGCCGCACGGGGCGACGGCCGCGGACCCCGCGGCGGTGATGGCCATCGCGTCCAGGGGGCCTTCAGTTATCACCAGCCGGGAGGGGCTCGCTCGGCTCGCTTCTTGCAGCCCGAACAGGACGCTGCCCTTGCGGTACAGCGGGGTGGTGGCGGTGTTGAGGTAGACCGGCGTGTTTCCTGGTGCCCGCGTCGGCGGCGCTCGGCCGATGAAGCCGGCGACGGTGCCGTCCAGGGCGCGGACGGGGAACATGATGCGGTCCCTGAAGGTGTCTACCAGGGTGCCATGCACGGTCACCTTCGCGACGCCCGCCTCATGAATCGCCTCGTCGGCGAACCCTCGGGCACGCAGGTGACTGGTGAGGGCGGTCCAGGTAGCGGGGGCGTAGCCGATCCCCCACCGCCGCCAGTCCTGCTCCCCGAAGCCGCGGGCCGCGAGGTAGCCAGGTCCCCAGCTACCCCGCATCCGCTCCGCGAAAAACCGCGCAGCAACCCCGGTAACCGCCGCCAGGCCTTCGTACGGATGCGTCACCACCACACCCTCCGCAGATAACACTCGAATACTAATACTACCCTCCTTCCATGATCGTGGATAGTTCTGACCCGTATTGGGTCAGAACTATCCGTGATCATCGGAGCTAGCGGGTGCGGGGGCGGAGGGTGACGTAGCTGAGGATCACGCCGGCTCCCAGCAGGGCGATGGTTACCCACAGGCCAATGTGGTAGCCGTCGACGAACGCCTGCGGCGCGGATACGCCTGAGCGCAGCGCCGACCCCTCGCGGGAGTACAGGATCGCGCCGATGACCGTGATGCCGAGCAGCCCGGCTATCTCACGGGACGCGTTGAGCAGCGCCGACGCGACGCCGGCCCGCTCGTGCGGGGTTGCCTGCATGACCGCGTTGGTGAGCGGCACGTTCATCAGGCCCGCCCCGGCACCGAACAGGATGAACCCCGGCATCAGGTCGGCGTAGCTGACGTGGACGCCAAGGCGGACTATCAGGATCAGGCCCGCCGCCATGACCGCCATGCCAAGCGCGACGGTGCGATGCGCGCTGAGGAATGTCTCGACCTTCGGCGCGATGCTGGCGGAGACGGCCAGGACGAGGGCCATCGGCACGAACGCGACACCCGCCTTCACCGGCGAGAAGCCGCCGATCCCCTGCAGGTAGAGCGAGGTGAAGAAGTAGATGCCGAGGATGCCGAAGGCCCAGATCATCATCGTGGCGGTGCCCCCGGTGAACTGGCGGAGCCGGAACACCTGCAGGTCCACCATCGGGTGCGCGACCCGCGCCTCGATGACGATGAAGATCGCCGCTAGAGCAGCCGCCGCGGCGAAGCTGGCGATGATCAGCGCGGAGGTCCAGCCCTTGTCGTGGCCTTCGATCAGCGCATAGGTCAGCGCGAACAGCGCGAGTGCCGAGGTGACGAGCCCAGGGAGGTCGAGGCTGCGCACCGCGGATGAGGCACGTGACTCGCGCACGAACGGGATGGCAAGGGCGAAGGTGACCACACCGACCGGCACGTTGATCAGGAAGATCCAGCCCCATCGCGTGTGCTGGCTGATCACGCCGCCGACCACCGGGCCCAGCCCGAGAGCCAGCGCGCCGATCGCGGCCCAGACGCCGATTGCCATCGTGCGTTCCTTCGCGTCGGCGAAGCTCGCCATGATGATCGCCAGCGTCGTCGGCATCAGCAGGGCCGCGCCGACGCCCTGCACCGCGCGGCTCGCGATCAGCTCACCGCCGTTTCCAGCGAGCCCGGCCGCCAGCGACGAAAGCGTGAACAGGCTCAGGCCGATCATGAACAGCCGGCGGCGGCCGAACACGTCCGCGACCCGGCCGCCCGCCAGCAGCAGGCCGGCGAGCGTCAGCAGGTACGAGCTGACCACCCACTCCAGTCCCGAGACCGACAGGTGCAGTTCGCGCTGGATCGTCGGCAGCGCCACGTTGACCACGTTGTTGTCGAGATAGGTCATAAAGGTCGCGAGACTCACGGCGACCAGCGCCAACCAGCGCCTGGGGTCGGCGGCTCCGGTCACTTCCGCTGCCGTGGCCTGCGTGGCTTTCGTGGCCTGAGTGGTCTGCGTGGTTACGGTCCCCGGTAGCTCTGTGTTTGCGGACACAGCACCGTTCCTTCCTGTACACCGTAGCTGTACGGCGTTCCTGTACGGCTCTCTTGTATGACTCTCTTGTACATCGTATAGTTCGTGATAGCCAGCATGACTTGTACGCCGTATAGTTGTCAAGGGAATTGGCTGTGAGGAGGATGACAGGCACGATGGCACCGGCTTCTGCAGTAGCAGCGGGCGACGACGGGGAGCGGCCGCGGCTCAGTAAGACCGCCGTCATCGAGCGCGCCCTGCAACTCGCCGACGCCGACGGGCTGGACGCGCTGACCATCCGGAAGCTGGCCACCGCGCTTGGCGTCACCCCGATGGCGCTCTACTGGCACTTCCGCAGCAAGGAGGAACTCCTCGATGCCCTGGCCTACCAGGTGTGGAGCGAGATCGACGTGAACGTCGACGGCGTGACCCCGTGGTCGGCGCAGCTGCGCAGGATGCTCGAGTCGCTGGTCCGCGTGCTTCGCACGCACCCCTCCGGTTCCCAGCTGCTCAGCGAGCACGAGGTGCAGAACACGGCGTCGCTGCGGGCCGCCGAGGTGGCTCTGGAGGTACTTCGCGGCGCCGGATTCGACGCCAAGCACGCGAGCGCCCTCGCCCGCGCCATCCTCTGGGCCGGCATCACCCTCGTCCTGAGCGAGCCGGGCTTCGAGCCCGGCGTGTCCGAGACCGAACGCGACGAGCATCAGCGGAAGACCAAGATCACGCTCGCGTCGCAGTCACCGGTGGACTATCCGCGCCTCGTCGAGTGCGCGACGGCGATGACCGCCACCGATGACCCCGAGTTCCACTACCAGCTAGGCGTCGACATGTTCATCGCCGCCGTCGAATCCCTAGCCACCCGCCAGCCCCCCACGCCGTAAGACGCAGGCCGACATCATTGTGTGCCGGAAAGGGGCGCATTCCGCCCCCTTCCGGCACACAATGATCCTCTCCACACCGTCACAGGGGGTACTGGTAGCGGATGAAGCCCTTGTAGCTGGCCAGCTTGTCGTAGAGCGCCCGCGCGCGCTCGTTCTGCTCCTGGGTGTGCCAGTACAGCGAGGAAACACCCCGGTCGCGGGCCGCTTCCGCAACCCGCTCGATCAGCGCTCGCGCCGCGCCCTGCCCGCGCGCGGCTTCCGCCACGAACAGGTCCTGCAGGTAGCAGGCCTCGCCGTACCAGACGGCGGGGTGGAAGAAGTAGTGCGTGATGCCGACGAGCGTCCCTTCGAGCCGCGCGCCGAAGGCGCGGAACTCGGTACCGTCCATCAGCTGATGCCAGACCGCCTCGTACTGCTCAGCCGAGGTAGGCGTCTGGTAGAACTCCTTGTACCCGCGGGCCAGCTCTTCCCAAGCGCCCCGGTCTGAGGGCTCCAGCAGCCCGATGTCGATCATGCGGACAATCCTCACACATACCCCGAACCCGGAACGACCAGGCCTGATTCGTAGGCGACGACGACGGCCTGGGTCCGGTCTCGCAGACCGAGCTTGCTCAGTATGTGGCTGACGTGCGTCTTGACCGTCTCCTCGGTGACGACCAGGCGTACCGCGATCTCGGTATTGGACAAGCCCTCGGCGACCAGCCTGAGCACCTCGGTCTCGCGCGGGGTGAGCGAAGCGAGAACCGGCCCAGGGACAAAAGCACGAGACCGCAGCCGGGTGAACTCGCCGATCAGCTTGCGGGTCACCGCCGGGGCGAGCAGTGCCTCGCCGGCCGCCACCACCCGGACCGCGTCGAAGAGCCGCTCCGCGGTGACGTCCTTCAGCAGGAAGCCGCTGGCGCCTGCCCGCAGCGCGTCGAAGACGTACTCGTCCAGGTCGAACGTGGTCAGGATCAGCACCCGCGGCAGCGGATCGCCGCCGCAGGCCATCAGCCGCCGGGTGGCCTCGATCCCGTCGACGCCGGGCATCCGCACATCCATCAGCACGACATCCGGCGACAGCGTTCCGCACATCCGCACCGCGGCGGCGCCGTCGGCCGCCGTTCCGACCACGGAGAAGTCCGGCTGTGTACCGAGCAGCGCGGCGAACCCGCTGCGAACCACCTCATGGTCGTCCGCGACAACGATCCTGACCGGCACCGTCATGCTGGCACCTCGACGGAGACAGCCGGGGCCGCGCTCATCGGGAATGCGGCATCGACCATGAAGCCGCCGCCCGCGGCCGGCCCGGCCCGCAATTCCCCGCCGGCCGCCTGGGCGCGCTCGCGCATGCCGAGCAGCCCGTGCCCCGGCATACCTGATGAACCCAGGCCCTCGCCGGGCCCGTCGTCCCGGATCCGCAGCCGCAGCGCCGCACCGCCAAAGCACAGCTCGACATCCACCGCCGCGCCGGACGCATGCCGCCGCGCATTGGTCAGCGCCTCTTGCACGATCCGGTAGGCAGCGAGCTCCACCCCGGGGTCCAGCGCGACGACCGGTCCGGAGACGATGAACCGGACGCCGACTCCAGAGGCGTTCCGCGCCTCATCGATCAGCTCGTTCACTTGCGCCAGCCCTGGCTGTGGCTGACGCCGCACCACCGGCTCGGCATCCTCGGCGTCCTCGCGCAGCACGCCGAGCAGCCGCCGCATCTCGGTAAGCCCGGCCCGCGCCATGTCGCCGATCTCCAGCAGCCGCCGCGCCCCGAGCTCCGGCATCCCCGGCGTGGTCAGCCGGGCCGTCTCCGCCTGCACCGCGACCATCGAGATGTGATGCGCAACGACGTCGTGCAGCTCACGCGCGATCCTGGCCCGCTCCCCCCGCGCGACGTACGCGAACACGGTCCCCGCCGCGGCTTCCGACGAGACGGCCGCCGCCATCGAGGACCGGCGCTGCGCGCTGCCAAGGACAGCGGCGGCCGGGGTGAGCGCCGCGAGCAGCACGACCATGACCCGCAGCTCGACGCCGGTGACCCCGGTCATCGCCAGTACCGTGAAGGGCACCGCGCAGACAGCTGCCAGCCACCCCTCGCTGCGCCCGGCCCGGTAGGCCACCACCACCTGCGCGCACAGCCCGCCGGCTACCAGCACCTGGAACACCGTCACCGACAGCACGGTCGCCACGGTGATCATCACGGCCGCGGCGGCGGGCCGCAGCCGCAAGGACATCGTCATCAGCAGGCACAGCACGAGCAGCACCGTCACGCTCGGCAGGGTCAGCCGGACCGGCGAGCCGGCGATGTACATGCTCGTCTGCTGCTGGATAGGCACCCCGTACTGCGACCTGGTCGCCGATCGCGTAAACCCGAGCCGCCCGCCGATCTCGGCGACCGCGAGCACCGCGAGCAGGACCGGCATCCAGCCGCGCACTCGTCCGCTACCTCGCATAACACCCCATTATCGCCTCGGGTAGCCGCCCGGACGTCCCTCGCAAGTGGGACACCACAACGGCTCCCCAGCGTGAGGACTCCACGTGCCGCAGGCCCCTACCGTACATACCCATGGAAGCAACCATCGAAGTCAGCGGCCTGCACAAGCAGTTCGGCCCTGTCAAGGCCCTGGACGGCATGACGTTCACCGTCCAGCCGGGTCAGGTGACCGGGTTCGTCGGCCCGAATGGCGCCGGCAAATCCACCACCATGCGGGTCATCCTCGGCCTGGACCGGCCCGACGACGGCACCGCGGCCATCGGCGGTCGCGCCTATCACGAGCTGAAGCATCCGCTCCGGACGGTCGGATCACTGCTCGACGCCGCTGCCCTGCAGCCGGGCCGCTCTGCCCGCAACCACCTGCGCTGGCTCGCCTGCTCCCAGAAGCTGCCCGCGAAACGCGTCGACGAGGTGATCGCCCTGGCCGGCCTGGACTCGGCCAGCCGCCGCCGGGCCGGAGGTTACTCACTCGGCATGCGGCAGCGCCTCGGCCTGGCGGCCGCGATGCTCGGCGACCCGCCGGTGCTGATGCTCGACGAGCCGTTCAACGGCCTGGATCCCGAAGGCATCTACTGGATACGCACGTTCCTCCGCGACCTCGCCGCCCGGGGCCGTACCGTCCTGGTGTCGAGCCACCTGATGAGCGAGCTCGAGGACACCGCCGACCACCTGGTCGTGGTGGGCCGCGGCCGGGTCATCGCCGACACCAGCGTCGCCACGCTGATCACCGCCGCCTCCGACGGCCGGGTTACCCTCCGCACCACCGCGCGCGCCGAGGCCACCGCGGTCCTCACCCACGCCGGCGCGACCGTGACCACCGTCGGTCCCGACGAGCTCATCATCTCCCATCTTTCCGCAGAACGAGCTGTGGTGCTCCTCACCGAGAACGCCATCGGCTTCAGTGAGATATCGGCCCACCGGGCAAGCCTGGAAGAGGCCTACATGGAGCTGACCAGGGAATCGGTCGAATTCCGGGGGGAGCCGTCATGACAGAGCTGCTGCGATCGGAATGGATTAAGTTCCGGAGCGTCCGCGGGCTGGTCATTGGCCTGCTGCTTATCCCGATCCTGACCGCGGGGCTGAGCGTGCTCACCGCCTCGGGCAGCCAGTGCGGCTGGGGGTATCAGACCCCTAGCGGACAGCAGGAGTCCGGGGGGTGCTCGGCACCGACCGGTCCGGGCGGGGAACTGGTGCAGGACACGTTCTACTTCGCGCACCAGCCGCTCACCGGGGACGGCAGCATCACGGTCCGGATGACCGGGCTGGCCAGTTCCGCCCTGCAGCCGTGGGCGAAGTCCGGGATCATCATCAAGGCGAACACCGTGCCGGGGTCGGCGTACGCCGCGATGATGGTTACCGGTGCCCACGGCGTGCGGATGGAGTGGGATTACACCCAGGACACCGCCGGAATGCCCGGCGGAGTGTCGGCCGCGACGCCACGCTGGCTGCGGCTGATCCGGGCCGGCGACACGATCACGGGCTATGACTCTGCCGACGGCACGCACTGGACCAAGGTCGGTACCGCGACGCTGGCCGGGCTCCCGGCCACCGTCCAGGCAGGGATGTTCGCGGCCACGCCGAGCGATCAGGTGACGGCGAACAGCTCGGCCGCCATCATCGCGACCGGGACGTTCGACCACGTCAGCATTGCGGGCAACGGCACCGGCGGCACCTGGGCAGGCACGTTCGTGAACAGCGGCCCCCCGAACCCGCCCGGCCAGAGCGGACCGGGAGGGTTCCAGCAGACCAGCACCGGGTTCACCGTGAACGGCCAGGGTGACATCGCACCTGACGTGCCAGGGAACAACGACAGCACCGGCACGCCGATCTCGCACGCACTGAACGGCGTGTTCGTCGGGCTGATCGTGGTGATCGTCGTGGGCGCGATCTTCATCACCGCCGAGTACCGGCGCGGGATGATCCGTACCACCTTCGCCGCTACCCCGGCCCGCGGCAAGGTGCTGGCGGCCAAGGCCATCGTGCTCGGCTCGCTCACCTTCGTGGCGGCGCTGATCGGCTGCGCGATCGCGATCCCGCTCGCGTCGCATCAGCTCCGCAACGGCGGCAACGTCGTCGATCCGCTGACGGCACTGACCTGGCTCCGGGTGGTAATCGGCACCGCGGCGGTCTTCGCGGCGATAGCCGTGCTCGCGCTCGCTCTCGGTGCGATCTTCCGCCGCGGCGCCGCCGCGGTAAGCACTGCGATCGTGCTCATCGTCGTGCCGTACTTCCTGGCGATAGCGTTGCCGAACCTGCCGACGGTACTCTCGGACTGGCTGATGCGGATCACCCCCACCGCGGCAATGGCCGTCCAGCAGACGATCCCCCGGTACCCGCAGGTGCCAGCCCCCTACGGCCCGTCCTGGGGGTTCTTCCCGCTCTCGCCGCTGGCCGGGTTCGCGGTACTGTGCGCGTGGACCGGCGGCGCGCTGTGGCTTGCCGCCTGGCTGCTGGACCGGAGGGACGCTTGAGCGAGATGCTGAGCGCCGAGTGGACCAAGGCGCGCACTCTGTCGAGCACGTTGTGGCTGCTGGCCGGCGCGATCGCGGTGACCATCGCGCTCAGCGCCGGCGTGGTCGCCGCGACCAGGTGCACGTCGGTCGGCTGCGGTGATCCCGCTAGGGTCAGCCTCACCGGCACCTACCTCGGCCAGGCGATCGTGGCCGTCCTCGCCGTGCTCGCGATCAGCGATGAGTACAGCACAGGAATGATCCACCTCACGTTCACCGCGATGCCCCGCAGGGTGCCGGTACTGGCCGCCAAGGCCGCGGTCCTGACCGCCCTGGTCTTCGCCGCTGGCGTGATCGCGGTGCTCGGCTCGATGCTGGCGGGCCGGCTGATGCTGCCAGGCAACGGCTTCAGCGATTATCCGTCGCTGGCCAGCGGCCCGATGCTGCGCGCCGCCTTCGGCACGGTCCTGTACCTGGCGCTGATCGCGCTGCTCAGCCTCGGCCTGGCGACCGCGGTGCGGGAGGCCGCCGTAGCCATCGGCTGCGTACTTGGCCTGCTTTTCCTGTTCCCGCTCATCACGGCCTTCATCGGCGGCAACGCGACGCTGCAGCGGCACCTGGATCAGATCTCGCCGATGACGGCCGGACTGTACATCCAGGCCACGACCGGCCTGCGCAGCCTGCCGCTCACCCCCTGGCAGGGCCTGGGCGTGCTGGCTCTGTGGGCCGCGGGTGCCCTTCTCCTTGGTTCATTGATCCTGCACTGGCGTGACGCCTAGCCGCCGTGAGCAGGTGATCGCTGGCCTGCTCATGCTGGTGTTCGTCGGCGGGCTGGCCGCGCTGGCCGCGCTCGTGCCGGTCGGGCCAGGGTTCGTGCCGAAGGGTGGTGGCTGGTTCAGGCCCGCGGTCGTCGGCGGTGCGTTCACGCTGCATCCGCTGTTCACCGCCGTACCGTGGGCGGCCTGCTTCGTCCTGGGGCTCTTCGACTGGCGTCATCCGTGGCGGATCGAGCACCTGGACCTGCTGGCGCTGGCCGGCTTCTTGCCCGTGGCGATGCTGTTCAGCGACGACATCGCCCGGACAGGCCTGTGGCTGGCGGCCGCCTGCCTCGGCTGGCTGTTCTGCCGGATGGCGGGCGTGACGTCCGGGATGTGGCGGATGCCGGAGCTGCGCCCGTCCATCAGCTCCCGGCAGCTGGGCCTGGCAATACTGATACTGCTCCTGGTCCGGATCGGAAGTCTCGCCGGAGGCAACATCCTGGATGTCGGGCGGGCAAGCTCGCTCGGCGCCTGGCGCATGCTGCACGGATTGCACCTGTACGGAGCCGCATCCTGGCAAGGCCCCGGCGGGCTGGTGATCTACCACCCGGATTCCTATGGCCCGTTCGCCTATTACGCGTACCTCCCGTTCGCAGCGGTCTTCCCGGTGGCGCCGGCGGTGATCTCCACGCTGCTGCCGGCGCTGTGCTTCGACGCGCTCACCCTCGCCTGCCTGCACACGCTCGGCCAGCGACTCGGCGGGAAGGCCCTTGCGCAAGCGTTCGTGTTCGCATACCTGCTCTACCCCTTCCCCGACCTGTCCCTGACGGCGGAAACCAACGACGCGCTGATCGCCGCCCTCTGCGTCTGGGCAATCGCAGCCGCGGCGGAGCATCCAGCCACTCGCGGCCTCCTCATGGCGGCCGTCACCCTGACCAAGTTCCTCCCCGTGCTGCTCGCCGTGCAATTCCTGGGCATGAGGCGAGGGCGCCGGCGCTACGCGCTGACGCTCGTCGTCGCGCTCGCCGCGATGCTCGCCTGGCCGCTCGTCAGCTCCGGCCCAGCACAGTTCTTCGACTCTACGTTCGGCTACCAGCTGTTCCAGCGCGGCGGCGGCATCCAGTTCAGCATCTGGACCTATCTGCCGCACGCGGCGATCGTGGCAAGGGCAGTCCTGGCCGCCGCACTGGTCCTGCTCGCCCTCTCACCCATGCTGCGTCCCGAGATGCCCGTGCGCCAGCAAGCCGCCCTGGCCGCCGCTCTCCTCATCGGCGCGCAGCTCCTGCTGGGCTACTGGTTCTACAGCTACCTCACCTGGTTCTATCCGCTGCTGGTCATAGCGATGATCCACCCGCCCCTGGAGCACGAAGCAGCCTGCACGTCAGCCCGGATTAGTCGTTCACGGTCGATCAGACAGTCACGTTTTCCTCAGGCAGCCCCGTTACAACCGATATTCAACGCCCGCGTGCGCGGGTCGGGAGGCTGTAACGTTCACCGGTTAACTGCGGAAGGTCACCGTGATGTCGAGTCCGCCTTCGGGGCGGGCCCGCACCGCGAGGTCGGCGTCGTGCGCCCGGGCAATGGCCGCGACGATGGCCAGGCCGAGGCCGTGACCTTCCGCGGCACGTCCCCGCGACGCACCGTCGAGCCGCCGGAACGGCTCAAGGAGTGCGGCCACCGATGACCGAGGCACCACCAGCCCGCTGTTCCGCACCCGCAGCACCGAATGGCCGCCGTCAGCGCCCGTCTCCACCGATACCCAGCCGCCCGGCTCGTTGTACCGCAGCGCGTTGTCCACCAGGTTTGTCACCAGGCTCTCCGCCAGCCGCGGATCCCCCGAAGCCGGCGCCGGCCCGAGCGCGGTATCCACCCGCACTTCCCCGCCGCCCCGGGCCGCGACCACCGTCCCGGCCACCACGGCCAGATCGAACGGCTCCGCCCGCTCGATGCCCCGCTCGCTGCTAGCAAGCGTGAGCAGTGAGTCGATGAGCCGCCCCTGCTGCTCCCCGAGCCGCAGCACCTCCTCGCAAGCCGACCGCAGCTCCCCGGCGCTGGCTTCCGGATCGGCGAGCGCCACCTGCAGCACGGTCCGCTCCGCGGTGAGCGGCGTGCGCAGTTCGTGGGCCGCGTTAGCGACGAAGTGCCGCTGCGACGTGAACGCCGTCTTCACCACCCGCACCGGCCGCCCGGCGATCAGCCAGCCGAACACCACGGACAGCACCGCCATCACCGGCAGCACGACCGCGAAGGGAACCTGGTGATAGAGCTGGATGCCGGGATGGGTGGTGACCGGCGCCGCGGTCGAACCCACCTCCTGGGTGGACTTGACCGCCAGCAGCGGCAGAGCCGCCACGATTACGGCGCAGCCGAAGCACAGCACGGCGTACAGCAGCGTGAGCTGCATCCGCAGCGACCTGAGCCTCATATCTGGTATCCGCCCTCACGGACGGTGGTGATGACCGGAGGTTCCCCGAGCTTGGCGCGCAGCCGCTTGACCGTGGTCTTCACCGCCGTGGTGAACGGGTCCGCCATCTCGTCCCAGACCCGTTCCAGCAGTTCCTCGGCGGACACCGCCCGGCCCTCGGCGGCGAGCAGGCATTCAAGCACGGCGAACTCCTTCGGGCTGAGGTCCAGCCGCCGCCCGCCCCGCTGCGCCACCCGGCGGCCCGGATCAACCGTGATGTCGCCGCTCACCAGCACCGGCGGCACCGCGGGCGCGGACCGCCGGGCCAGCGCCCGCACCCGCGCCACCAGCTCGGCGAAGTCGAACGGCTTGGGCAGGTAGTCGTCGGCGCCCAGCCCTAGCCCGTCGACCCGGTCGCTGACGGTGCTGGCCGCGGTCAGCATCAGCACCCGGCTGCCGGTTCCGCCGGCAACGATCTGCCGGCACACCTCGTCCCCGTGCACCCCGGGCAGGTCCCGGTCAAGCACGACGACCTCGTACCGGTAGACAGCCGCCCGCTCCAGCGCGTCGACGCCGTTAAGCGCGACGTCGACCGCCATGCCCTCGCGACGCAGCCCGGTGGCTATCGCCCGGGCCAGCACCTCGAAATCCTCCGCAACCAGGACTCTCATGCTTCAAAGATGCCAGGTCACCGGTGTCAGCTGGGTGTCGGCCTTCGACACCGTCCTGCCACCGGCCGGTGCGTAGACCTGGCCGCATGGAAACGATAGAAATAGCCGGCTTGCGCAAGCGTTTCGGCACGGCCATGGCCCTGGACGGGATGACCTTCACGGTCAGGCCCGGTCAGGTCACCGGCTTCGTCGGCCCCAACGGGGCAGGCAAGTCCACCACGATGCGGGTCATCCTCGGCCTGGACCGGCCGGACGCGGGCACCGCCCTGATCAGCGGCCGCCCGTACCGGTCCCTGCAGCATCCGCTGCGGACCGTCGGCTCCCTCCTCGACGCCGGCGCCCTGCAGCCGAGCCGCTCCGCCCGCAACCACCTGCGCTGGCTGGCCTACTCCCAGGGCCTCCCCGCGAAACGAGTCGACGAGGTGGCCGCTCAGGCCGGCCTGGACAGCGTGCTGCGGCGGAAGGCGGGCGGTTACTCCCTCGGCATGCGCCAGCGCCTCGGCATCGCCGCCGCCCTGCTCGGGGATCCGCCCGTGCTCATCCTCGACGAGCCCATCAACGGCCTCGATCCCGATGGCATCATCTGGGCCCGCCACTTCCTCCGTGCCCTCGCCGCCGAGGGCCGCGCCGTGCTGGTCTCCAGCCACCTGATGTCCGAGCTCCAGGCTCTGCTAACGAGTGGTGCTGACCACCTCGTGGTCGTCGGTCACGGCAAGGTCCTCGCCGACACCAGCGTCGCCGCGCTGCTTTCCACCACCTCCGCCGACCGCGTCCAGCTCCGCACCGCCGACCCCGCCCGGGCCGCGACGGTCCTTACCCGCGCGGGCGCAACCGCCGTACCCACCGCACCCGACATCCTCATGATCGAGGGACTGACAGCAGAACGCATTGTGGTGCTCCTCACCCAGAACTCGATCCCGTTTACCGAGGTGACGCCGCACCGGGCATCCCTGGAACAGGCATACCTTGAGCTCACCCGCGAGGCGGTCACTCTGCAGTTCAAGTCACAGAGCCGTGGGCGGCAGTCATGAGAAACCTCCTGCGTGCAGAGTGGACCAAGCTCCGTACCGTCCGCGGCTGGGTCATCGGCATGCTGCTCATCCCGCTGGTCACCGTGCTGCTCGGCGCGCTCACCGCCTCGGGCAACCAGTGCGGGATCGGCCCCGGTCCCGGCCTTCCTGTCGAGCTCGCCTGCACATCACCGATCGGGCCCGGCGGCCAGGCGGTGCAGGACCAGTTCTACTTCGTGCACCAGTCGCTGACCGGGAACGGCAGCCTCACCGTCGAGCTGACCTCGCTGACCGGCACCGAGCTGCAGCCCTGGTCCAAGGCCGGCATCATGATCAAGGCCAGCACCCGGCAGGGCGCGGCATACGCCGCGATGATGCTCACCGGCAGCCACGGGATCCAGTTCCAGTACGACTTCACCGGTGATGCCGCCGGTCCGGCCGGAACCGCGCCACGCTGGCTGCGCCTGGTCCGGACGGGTGACGTGATCACCGGCTACGCGTCCGCCGACGGTGCGCGGTGGGCAGAGGTCGGCGCCGCCACCCTGGCTGGCCTGCCGTCGACCGCGCAGGTAGGCATGTTCGCTGCCTCCCCGATGGCGGCGCAGAACAGCCGCGCCGACAGCACTCCGGTCGCCACCGGGACCTTCGACCACGTGAGCCTGCCAGGGCCGTGGCGCGGCACCTATGTCGGCCAGCCCCGCCTGGTGCCCGCGCCCGCCGGATATCAGCAGGACGACGCCGGATTCACCGTGACCGGGAACGGCGACATCGCGCCCGTTGTCCCGCCGGCTGGCACCGCCGCGCCCATCTCATGGACCCTGGACGGCGCGTTCGCGGGGGTGATCGCGGCCATTGTCGTCGGCGCCATGTTCATGACCGCCGAGTACCGGCACGACCTGATCCGCGTCACGCTAGCGGCGAGCCCGAACCGTGGCCGGGTGCTGGCGGCGAAGGCGATCGTGCTGGGCGCGGTCACCTTCGTGGCCGGCCTGATCGGTGCCGGAGTCGCCGTGCCGGTGGGCGAGCATCTGCTGCGCCACAACGGCAATTTCATCGCCCCGTTGTCGCTCATCACGGAGCTAAGGGTGGTGGCCGGAACCGCCGCGGTGTTCGCGCTCGCAGCCGTGCTCGCTCTCGCCCTCGGCACCGTGCTACGTACCAGCGCCGCCGCGGTCAGCGTCGCCATCACGGCGGTCATCCTGCCGTACCTGCTGGCAGTGGCCACCCCGGCCATGCCGGTCGCCATCGCGGACTGGCTGCTCCGGGTCACCCCCACCGCCGCCTTCGCCATCCAGCAGACGATCCCGCAGTACCCGCAGGTCGCCAACACGTACTACCCGTTCTTCGGGTTCTACCCGCTGCCCCCGCTGGCCGGCTTCGCGGTGCTGTGCGCCTGGACCGCCGCCGCGCTGGGGCTAGCCACGTACCTGCTGCGGCGGAGGGACGCATGAGAAATACCGTCCACGCGGAGTGGACCAAGGCACGCACCCTGTCCGCCACGATCTGGGTGCTGGCCGGTGTCCTCGGCGCGACCGTGGCCGTCAGCGCGCTTGCGGTGACGTCGGCCCGGCACGGCTCGGATGCCGATCCGGTCAAGACCAGCCTGACCGGGGTCTATCTCGGCCAGGTAGTCGCCGCCATCCTCGGCGTGCTGGCGATCAGCGACGAATACGGCACCGGAATGATCCACGTGACGCTGGCCGCGATGCCCCGCCGCGCAGCGGTGCTGGCCGCGAAGGCGGCGGTTCTCGCGGGCCAGGTCCTGACCGCGGGCACCGTCGCTATTCTCGTCTCGGCCCTGCTGGGACGGCTGATCCTGCCCGGCTACGCCCTCACCCCGGCGCTGCTCCGCGCCGCGGCCGGCTCCGTCCTCTACCTCACGCTGATCGCCCTGCTCGGCCTGGGCATCGCCACAGCGGTGCGGGACGCCGCGGTCGCCATCGGGATCGTGCTCGGCCTCCTGTTCCTGTTCCCGATCATCGCCCACTACATAACCATCACGACCGTGCAGCACTACCTGAACGAGATCGCCCCCATGACCGCCGGCCTGTACATCCAGTCCACCACTGGCCTGCGCACCCTCCCCCTGACCCCCTGGCAGGGCCTAACGGTCCTAGCCGCCTGGACCGCCGCCGCGCTCCTCCTCGGCGGGCTCACGCTGCAGGTGCGCGACGCATGAGCTTGCTATCCGCAGATCTCTGCCCGGGATTTGGCGCTCTCGCGCCGCCGACGGAGGACACTTTCCGGGTCACGGATGAACGTTTCCGGCGGGCGAGCGAGTCCGTATCGATCGCCCCACCATTCACCGGGTTCCGGCTCGATGATCAGGTCAAGATGGGCCGGATAACGACGCCCGGCATTATCAACGGCGAGCGGGTACTCCTCCAGCGGCTGAAGAACCCTGCCGTCAGGATCAACGACGACCAGGAACAGCCCAGCGGCATCCAGCAACGCCTCCAGGGAGCGCAGGCCTGGCACGATGGTGCCCTTCTCGACCTTGGCCACTGTAGACGGCGCCACACCGGCACGGACCGCCAGTTCCCGCTGGCTCATCCCGGTGCGCCGCCGCGCCCGCCGGATCAGCCCCGCGATTGGAATCCGTCCGAGTTCTGGTTCTGCCTTTGAGTCTGGTTCCGATGCCATATGGTCACCCTGCGCAGCCCCAGCGCGACCGCGCAAGAGGATGTTCCCAGCCTGTGGATAACTTACTAAGAAGCAATCCGCCTGTGGATAACCTCGCCGCCCCGGACGCCGCCCTCTCCTTCCATTCCCCTTGCACTGCTTCCCGTGGGGAAGCGCTTTTCCGGGAAATCGCTTCCTGGGAGGAAGCAGTGCAAGGGGAATGGGGTCCCTCACTGTGCTCCGAGGTCTGGCTCGGCAGGCGCGGTACGGTCGGGACATGGCTACGTGGATTGTGCGGGATAGCTCGGGTGGGGCGGGGCCGCGGGTCGCGGTGAAGGACATCATCGACATGGCGGGGCTGCCTACTACCGCGGCTTGCCGGGCTCTCGCGGAGCGGGCTGAGCCGGCGGCGGCTGACGCGCCGTGCGTGGCGGGGCTGCGGGCGGCGCAGGCGCTGGGCGAGGCACAGTTTGTCGGCAAGACGAACCTGCATGAGCTGGCGTTCGGGATTAGCGGGGTCAATGCGGCTTTCGGTACGCCGGTTAACCCGCTCGATCCGGCGCTGGTGCCCGGCGGATCCTCGAGCGGGTCGGCGGCTGCGGTGGGCAGCGGCGAGGCCGACATCGCCTACGGCTCGGATACCGGCGGGTCGATCCGGATACCGGCCGCCTGCTGCGGGATCGCCGGGCTGAAGACCACGTGGGGGCGGATCCCGCTGACCGGTGTGTGGCCGGCCGCACCCAGCCTGGACACGGTAGGCCCCATGGCACGGGACACGGTAGGCCCCATGGCACGGGACATAGCGGGCCTGGTGACCGGCATGGCGCTGCTCGAGCCCGGGTTCACCATCTCCGCTGATCCGCCGCGAGTAGTCGGGCGGCTGGCCATCGACGCGGATCCGGTCGTCGGATCGGCGGTAGACGCCGCGCTCCGCGCGGCCGGTTTCGAGGTTGTCCTGGTCAGGATGGACCGGCTCGATGAGGTGCGGGTGGCAGCAATGACCGTACTCGACGCGGAGGTGTGGACGTCTGACGAGGCGCTGGTCACGGCGGCACCGGGTTTGATCGGCGCCGACGTGCTGCAGCGGCTGCGGAAGGCCAGCGAGATCAGCCCGGCTGCGGTAGCCGCGGCCCAGGTCGAGCTGGACGAGTGGCGGACGAGACTGTCGAAGCTGTGGCGGAGCGTGGACCTGCTGGCGTTGCCGACCCTCCTCGGGTTCCCGCCGCGGCTGGAGAATGCCCAGGACATGCACCTGATCCGCGGGCTCACCTCACCGATCAACGCCGCGGGCCTCCCGGCGCTCGCGCTCCCGGTACCGAGCGCCGGACCGCTGCCCGCCAGCATCCAGCTGATCGGCCCCGGCGGCAGCGAGGAGCGCCTGCTCGCCGCCGGGGCACTGCTAGAGCAGGCAGTGCAGCGCTGAGGCCGGACGGGGTCAGGCCAGGCCCATGGCCCGGGCCAGGAGGCGAGCGCGGGGACGGGCTGGGATCCTGGCCAGGATGGCGGCCAGGCGAGCGTCGCGGCCTGCCAGGTAGACGAGCTTCGGGCGCCTTGCCTCCACGGCGGTGACGATCACCTTCGCAACCGGGGCGACAGGACCGGGGCGCATTCTTGCCATGGCTTTGGTGACCGCCGCCAGCCGAGGCTGGTACAGCGCCACCAGGTCCGGATCGGCCGCCGCCATGGCGGCCTCGGCGGCGGCGCCGGCCTTGGCGAATATGGTCGTATCGGTCCCGCCGGGCTGGATGACGATGACCGGGATGTGCCACGGTGCCAGCTCAGTGCGCAGCGCGGTGGACAGGGACTCCAGTGCTGCCTTGCTCGCCCCGATCGGGCTCGCGAAGGGTGCCGCGACCCGGGCCGTGGGCGCGCTGATGTTTGATAATCCGGCCGTGCCCGAAAAGTTTTCGCGGCGCCGGCCACGCTGTCCGGATCGGTGACGTCGAGCGGTATCACACTGACGTTCTGATCGAAGGTGGGGTGGGATTGCGGGCGGACAGCGGCGTACACACGGAAACCCCGTACGGCGAGCGCCTGCACGGTCGCGCGGCCAATGCCGCCGGCCGCGCCGGTGAGAAGAACCACACGCTCAGACATGCTGCCCCTGACATGTATAGATAGACATGTAGACTGGGACATGTTGAGTGTGCAGCTGGTCGGGGCGGCGTGTCAAGATGGTCTGCATGTCATTGCGATACGGGCTGCTCGGGCTGCTCGCGGAGGGGCCGGCCTCCGGGTACGACCTGTCCCGGCGGTTTCAGGAGCTGCTTGGCACGATCTGGCCAGCTCAGCACCCGCAGATCTACGCCGAGCTCGGGCGGCTGGCGGCGGCCGGCCTGATCGAAGTGGACAGCACCGGGCCACGGCAGCGCAAGGCGTACCGCATCACCGACGCCGGCCTGGCCGAGGTCCGCGGCTGGCTGCGCGATGAGCCGGTGGATCACACGATGCGGATGGAATCACTGCTGCGGGCGGTGTTCTTCTGGCTCATGACGCCGGACGACCTGGCGGCGCACCTGGAGCGGGAGCGGGAGTTCTTCGCCGGCACCGCCGGCGCGCTGCGGTCGCTCGCGATCGCGAAGGACCGGGGAGGCTACGGCACCGGCGCGCAGATCCGGGCGCTGCGGGTCACCGCCGAGGCCGGGATCCGGATGTACGAGGCCCTGGCCAGCTGGGCCGAATGGGCCGAGGGGGCACAGGTGAGCGGAGAGTCAGTGAGCGGAGAGTCATGAGTGACATGCGGGTGACGATGCTACTGGCCGACCATGCCCAGGTGGCGGACGGGAAACTGTTCATCTCCGGCGGCGGCTGGTCGTTCTGCGGGCCAGGACCGGTGCCGTGCTCCGTGGCCGTGCTCTTTCACGTCCCGTGGCAGCACACCGACGAGAAGATGGCATTCAGCCTCCGGCTGGTGGACGAGGACGGGCACCCGGTGCTGCAGCCGGGTCCGCGCGGGCCGCAGCCGGTGCAGGTGGACGGGCTGTTCGAGGCGAGGCGGCCGCCGTGGATGACGCCCGGCAGCGAGATCGGGGTCCCGATGAGCTTCGGCAGCGTGCTGAACCTGCCGCCCGGACGGAGTTACACCTGGGTACTGGAGGTCAGCGGGCACACCGAGGAGGACTGGCGCCTCTCGTTCGCGACCCGTCAGGCGTCAGCACCGGAGTCCGGGCAGGGAGCGGTGGAGTGAGGCGCCTCCTCTAGCGCCCGGCGGATCTTCGCGCAGGCCCGCCCGAACGCGGCGGTTTCCTCGTCGCTGAGCGACGCGAAGACCAGCCGCAGGACGGCCGCGGCGTGGGTGGGAGCCGCGGCCTCTATCGCGCTCCGCCCGGCCGCCGTCAGCACGATGAAAGCGCCGCGGGCGTCGCCCGGGCACTCCTCGCGGGCGATCAGGCCACGGCGCTGCATCCTGGTCAGCTGGTGCGAGAGCCTGCTCTGCTCCCACTGGGTCGCCTCACCCAGCTGGAACGGGCGCAGCCGGCCGCCGCGGGCCTCGCTCAGGTTGACCAGCACCTCGTATTCGGGGATGGAAAGATCCTGCAGCTCGCGGCCGAGCTGGGCAGGAAGCAGCCGCTCCACCTGGAGGTAGTCGCGCCACACCCGCTGCTGCTCCGGGGTAAGCCACCGCGTGTTCATACCTCGATGATACCCGGAATAAATGACGTGTCATGTATGCTGGAGGCCAGTAGATGACACGTCATCCAGCCTGGATGACGGCGGGAGACCTGGAGACCTGACATGAGCAACACCGACACTTCCAGCGCACTCACTTCAAGCGCACAGAGCACCCTGACTGGCACCTACGCCATCGACCCGGCGCACAGCCGGATCGGGTTCGTCGCCCGGCACGCCATGGTGACCAAGGTCCGCGGCGCGTTCAATGACTTCACCGGCACCTTCGTGCTCGATGGTGACAACCCGGCCAACTCCACCGCTGCCGTGACGATCAAGGCAGCCAGCATCGACACGCGGAACGAGCAGCGGGACGGGCACATCCGCGGCAATGACTTCCTCTCGATGGACGAGTACCCGGAGATCACCTTCGTCTCCACCTCAGCGCGGCAGACCGGCGACGAGGCGTTTGAGCTGACCGGGGATCTGACCATCAAGGGCATCAGCAACTCGATCACCATCCCGTTCAGCTACGAGGGCTCGGCGAAGGACCCCTTCGGCAACTTCCGGGTCGGCTTTGAGGGCGCGGTCACCATCAACCGCAAGGACTACGGCGTCACCTGGAACGCGGCGCTGGAGACCGGCGGCGTGCTGGTCAGCGACAAGGTGACCCTGGAGTTCGAGATCTCCGCGGTACGCAACGCCTGACGTTCTGCGGCTGGGAGGCGGAGGCTGCCAGCTGGGCGGCCTTCGCCAGCGGCCCTAAGCCTGGGGGTCCGGGGGGACGGTTCCCCCGGTCCAGGAGGGCGTGACCTCGAGCTGGCGCAGGTACAGGTCACGGAACGTCACCGGGCCGCGCGGACCTGGCACGTTATCGATGTTGATGCCGGTCTCCGGCACCGCGAACAGCTTGAACCCGTCCAGCAGCCGGGTCGTCGCGTTCCAGAACACACCCGTGCCGGCGTACGTGTCCATGAACTCGCGTGCCGTTGCCTGGTCGCTGGTCACGATCGACGCGGCCAGGCCGGAGGTTTCCTCGTTGGCAGTGATCGCGGCCTCGCGGGCGCTCGCGGTGCGGGCGACGGTGACCGTGGCCTCGCGGCCGTCATCGAGAGCCCATTCATGGCCCAGCGGGTGGCTGTGCGGCGGCAGCGAGGGCGCGATGTGCAGGCGGTTCAGGAGATCTAGCACGCGCGGCTCCAGCTGATCCCACACCGCTTCGTGCAGCAGCAGCAGGTTCAGCCGGTTACATACACCCAGCCGGTCCAGGCCGGCCTCGATCAGCTCCGCAGCCAGGTCCAGATCGGCGGCGGCGTCCACATACAGCACGCCGCCACCATCGGCGTGCGCCATCGTCCGCACCCCGTGCTTAGCGGCCTCCAGGCCGAGCGACCTGGTCGAGTCGCCGCTGCCGCGCAGGATAACCAGCGGGATCAGCCCGGGCTGGCGCACCAGCGCGTACGCCGACTCCTGACCCGGCACGCGGACCAGCTGGATCATCTGCTCTGGCAGGCCGGCCGCCGCCAGCGACGGCTTGATCACCGTGTCCGCCAGCGCGATGGCGGACCGGATCGCCGCCGAGCCGGTGCGGAGCACGCCCGCGTTGCGGGACTTGACGAACTGCGAGGCGATGTCGACGACGACGTTCGGCCGGGCCTCGAAGTTGGCACCTATGACACCCACTGGCCGACGGCGCTCGGCCAGCACCAGATCACCGGGCAGCGTTCTGATTACGGTGCGGGAAGGCTCGGCGGGGACCGCGGCAAGAGCGCGGAGCTGGCCCGCCATCGCGGCGAGGCGGTCCTCGTCCAGCCTCAGCCGGTCGAGCAGACCCGGCCCGAGGCCGCTGGCCTGCGCCGCCCGCATGTCCTCGTCATTCGCCGCGAGCACCTCCGCCGCCTGCTTGGCGAGGGCATCCGCCATCGTGAGCAGGGCGTCATCCAGGGCCTGGTCCGATACGGCCGCCAGGTCGTTGACCGCACTGCGCGCCGCCTGAGCTGCGGCGGTCACCGCGTCCATCGCATCCATGCCGGCAATTTTATGCGAGAGCCCTAGCTACGCAGCGGGGGCGCCTCAAGTCCGCACGAGAGATCATGTACCTGGTCTGGGCCTTGCTTGCCGGGATTGCTGATGGTGAGCGCAGCCAGGACGCCGCCCGCGGCGCAGAAAACCGCCGCCATCACGGCGGCGACCCGGAATCCGTGCGCGAGCATCGCCGGATGCAGGTAGGCATCCCCGGTAATCCCGGCCGCCGCCGGCAGTACCGCGACCGCGATCAGGCCCGCCGCCCTGGCCACGTCGTTGTTAACCGCCGAGGCGATCCCGGCGTGCTCGGCGGGGGCAGCGGCGAGCGCGGTAGCGGTCAGCGGGGCAACGTTGATCGCCAGGCCAAACCCGAAGACCAGCACCCCCGGCAGCACGGCCGTGAAGTAGTTCCCCTGCCCGCTGAGCCGAGTCATCAGGAGGAGCCCGGCCGCGATCACGAGCGGGCCGGCCGTCATCTGCAGCCGCGGCCCGATCTTCGCCGCCAGTGCCCCCGACCTGGCCGACAGGACCAGCATGATCACGGTGACCGGCAGCAGCGACACGCCAGCCTGCAGCGGGCTGTATCCCCTGACATCCTGCAGCACGACCGGCACCAGGAAGATCACCCCGCCGAGCGCCGCGTAGACCACGAACGTCACCGCGTTAGCCGCGGAGAACTGCCGGGATCTGAACACGCCAAGCGGGAGCATCGGCTCCGCGGCCCTGTCCTCGGCGAGGAGGAAGAGGCCGAGCAGTGCCAGGCCCAGGACGAGCGGGATGAAGACCTCGGGCGATGCCCACCCCGAGGAAGAGGCGCCGATCAGCCCGTACGTGATCCCCGCCAGCGCTCCGCTGATGCAGACGGCGCCCCTGAGGTCGAGCTTCGGTACCGGGCCAGGCGACTTCGACTCGGGCACGTGCCTGGCGGCTATCGCCAGCACCGCCACGGCGAGCGGCAGGTTGATGAAGAACACCAGCCGCCACGACACCGCGCTGATCAGCCAGCCACCGAGGAAGGGCCCGGCCGCGGTGGCGATCCCGCCGAGCCCCGACCACGCGCCGATCGCCTTGGACCGGTCATCGGGAGCGAACGAGGCCTGCAGGATCGCCAGGCTGCCCGGGGTCAGCAGCGCACCGCCCACCCCCTGCAGGGCCCGGGCCGCGATCAGCACCGGTGCGCTGGGGGCGAGACCGCACAGGAGGGACGCGATCGCGAACCACACGGTCCCCGCCATGAACATCCGGCGCCTGCCGTAACTGTCACCCAGGGTCCCGCCGAGCAGCAGCAGGCCGGCCAGGGCCAGCGTGTAGGCATCCACCACCCACTGCAGGCTGCTGATACCGACGTGGAAGTCCCGGCCGATCGACGGCAGCGCGATACCCACCACGGTCGCGTCCAGCGCCGCCATCCCCGAGCCGAGAACGGTCGCCGCCACCACCCAGCGTCCCGGGGCGGTACCCAGCCGCAGTTCAGGCATGGATCTCTCTTTCGTGGCTCTCATCACGGGCAGGCTCGGATGCGTGGGGCTTGCGCTGGCCCGGGCGGGTAGCGAGCACGGACCCGCCGAGGACCAGCACGAACGCCGCGCCAATCGCAGCCGTCAGCGGCTCGTTGAGTACCAGCACGCCAAGCGCAACCGCGACCGCCGGGTTGACGTAGGTGATCACCGTGGCGCGAGCCGGCCCAACCTCGGCTATCAGCGCGAAGAAGACGAGGAACGCCGCCGCCGTGCATATCACGCCAAGACCCGCCAGGGAGGCGAGGACCTTGCCGTCCGGCCAGTGGTCCGGCCAGGTGAATGCGGCGAACGGAGCGTAGATCACCGCGGCGATACCCAGGCATACCGCGTTGACACCTACCGGCGGCAGCTCGGCGAGCTTGCGGCTCGCGATCAGCGGGCCGATGGAGTACCCCAGTGCCGTGCCAAGCACCTCCATGACCGGCAGCACGCCGCCCTTGCCAGCACCCGGCCCGGCCAGCACCGCGACACCACCGAGCCCGATGGCAAGGCCGAGCCAGCGGACCGGGGTCGGCCGGTCGGCGCTGCCGAGCAGCACGGCGATGATCGCGCCGAAGATCGGTACCGCGGCCACCAGCAGGCCGCTGGTGGAGCTCGGCAGGTGCTTCTCGGCGTTAGACAGCAGCGCGAACGGGCCGACGATCTCCACCAGGGTGAACGCGGCCAGCCAGCGGGCATGTCCCCTGAGCTTGCTGAGGTGCCCGCCGCGGATCGCAGTCGGCAGGAGCAGCGCGGAGCCGATGGCGACCCTGGTGCAGACCAGCACGGGTACTGAGACGCCGCCGACGGCCACCTTGATCAGCAGGTAGGGCATGCCCCAGATGACGCCCATCGCGGCGAACAGCAGCCACCCTCGCCTGCTCAACCCGGCATCCTCCCGATAAGTGCACCGGGCTCTAGTCTTACAGCTTCAGGCAGATATCTATCGAACCGACCTCAACACACGCCTGCCCCTCTGGCGTGCTGGCCGATGCGGACGGGGTCGGCGCCGGCGACGACGGCAAGATCGTCGGCTGCACGGGCAGGGTGACCAGAGGGGCCGGCGACGGCGACGCGGCCGGCGCCTGCGTGACTGGCGGCTGCGTTGGCGCCGTCGTCGCGGCGGTGCTGGTCAGCGTCACGCCGCCCGGGCCAGTGGTCGGGTCGGTGCTCGGGTTCGTGCCGGTAACCGGGCTCGGGCTGGCTCCCGGAGCCGGGGCGACGCCAGGGACCCTGCCGTTGCCTGGCTGGCCAGCGCCGGGTGAGCCCACCCCGGTGCCGGAGGCTGGCTGCTGACCACGCCACACACCCGGTGCAGCCGCGGTCGTGCTGGGCTGGCTGGCGCCAGCCGACGCCGCGCCGAATGCCGGACCGCCCGCAGCCTGCGGCTGATGAATGATGCGGATGGAGACCGGCGACAGCAGCAGGAAGGCCGCCGCCGCCGCGGACACCATCATGACGGGCAGCGCGCTGCCCGCCGGGTGTATCCGGACCACGGCTCCAGCCCGGGCGAACACGGTTCTCACACGGTCATCGAGCAGCGCGAGGGTCAGCTGGACCGCTGGCAGCCGCGGGCCGATGCCCACCCGGCCTTGCTGGCTCAGCCTGCGCAGGGTCGCCGTCCGCTGATCCGACGTGAGCCACGGCAGCAGGTAAATGATGACGCCGCGACCACGGCGTTCAGCCTGACCGTTTAAACCCGGCCGTAGTTCGGTGGAATAGCGGATCTTGATCACGGCTCTGCCTTCTCACGTTTCCTGGCAAGACAAGAGAAGTACGCCCCCCCCACAGAGGCGGCTACGTCTCGTAGGCTATGCATTGCTCCCCGCAATGCGTTGCCAAATGTGACGTGATGGCTACCTTAGCCTGGCTGGCTTCCGGCTTTACCGCGAACGTGGCACGATGCACCACTCTGTAACCATTTCGTTGCCGACAGCTCCGGGCGTGTCAGGTTTCCCCGGAGTGCGATTAGGCTGCGACCGTGATATCCGCCCAGGCAGCCGCCGCAGAGCCCGGTACCCGCGCAGAATCCGCATCCGCGGGCCTGCGCACCCGCTGGGCGCTGCTCGTCTCGCTTGCCGGGGGCGTCGCGCTGGCACTGGCGTTTCCCCCGTTCAGCGTGTGGCCGCTGGCCGTCGCCGGGCCTGCCCTGCTGGTGCTCGCGCTGGCCGGACGAGGCCTGCGGGCGTCGTTCTGCTGCGGGCTGGTCTTCGGGACGTCGTTCTTCTTCGTTCTGCTCACCTGGGTGCTCAACGTCGCCTGGTACGCCTGGTTCACGCTGGCCGTCGCGCTGGCGGTCATCTTCGCGGTCCTTACCGTAGGCCAGCGACTGCTGCTGCACCTGCGGTTCTGGCCGGTGGCGGTGGCGGCCTGGTGGGTGGCCGCCGAAGGCGTCAGGACCCGCTGGCCGTGGGGTTTCCCGTGGGGACGGCTCGCGATGAGCCAGGCGGGCGCCCCCGACGCCGGGTGGATGGCGATCGGCGGGGCGCCGCTGCTCAGCTTCCTGCTGGCACTCACCGGCGCCACCATCGCCTGGGCACTGCTCACCAGGGGCACCGCGCGCCAGATCCTCCGGATCCAGGTCCCCGCCGTCGTCGCGGTGCTGGTGGCGGGCCTGGTGCTGGCGATCGCCCTGGTGCCGGTGGATCCCGCCGGGCACGCACCCACCGCGGTGGTGGCAGGGATCCAGGGCGACGTGCCGAAGGCGAGGAACCTGACCCAGCTGCTCAACGACACCCTGGTCACCCAGGACCATGCCAACGAGACCCTGCGGCTGGCCGCGCTGGTCAAGGCGGGCAAGCTGCCGGCACCGGACCTGGTGATCTGGCCAGAGAACTCCACCGACCTCAGCCCGTTCGAGTATCAGTTCATCTACGACGAGATCCAGACGGCGATGGATACCGTAAACCGGCCGATCCTGGTCGGTGAAGTGCTCGACAACCCGCAGCAGAACGTCGGCCAGCTATGGACACCCGGCAAGGGGCCCGGGCTGAAGTACGTCAAGCGCGAGCTTGTCCCGTTCGGCGAATACGAGCCGCTGCGCGGCTTCATCTCCATGTTCACCAACCTGACGTCACTGGTGCCGATCAACTTCGTACCCGGGACCAAGCCGGTCGTCTTCGACGTGGGAAAAGTCCGGCTCGGCGACGTGATCTGCTACGAGGTGGGATTCGACAACCTGGTCCGGTCCGAGGTGAACGCCGGCGCGAACCTGCTCACCGTTCAGTCCAACGACGCCGACTTCGAGATCGACGGCCAGACCGGCGGCACCGAGCAGCAGGTGGCGATGGCCCAGCTGCGGGCGGTGGAGAGCGACCGTGCCGTGCTTTATGTGTCCACCACCGGAGAGAGCGCGATCATCAACCAGAACGGGCAGATCGTCGAGCGCACCGGCCTGTGGCAGGCCGCCATCCTCGACGCCCGGGTGCCACTGATCAGCTACCGTACGCTGGCGGACCGGATCGGTGCCTGGCCCGAATACACGATCATCGCGTTCGCCGTCCTGTCCCTGCTCCTCGCTCTGTCGCTTGTGACCGGCATTGCTCCGCGTTCCGCGGGTACCATGCGGTGGTATCGGTGAGCTAGGAGGGTCATTTGTGCGCGGCATCCGGATCCTGACCACCGCCCTCGTGGCGGCCAGCGCCCTGCTGGCGACGGCCTGCAGCAGCGCCGCGCCCGCAAAGCCCTCGTCCGCGCAGGTGAAGGCCTCGTCCGCGCAGGTGAATGCCTCGGCGAGCGCGCACGCGGCACAGCTCGCCGCCGCTGTGCAGATCGCCCCCGCGAACGGCAGCAAGGACGTCAACCCCGCCGACGGGATCACCGTCAGCGCAAGCCGCGGGAAGGTGACGAAGGTCACAGTCAGCTCGTCCGGCGGCTCGGTAGCCGGCACCATGAGCACGAACGGCCAGAGCTGGCACAGCACGTGGGCGCTTGGCGTGTCGCAGACCTACACGGTGACCGCGACCGGAACCGCGAGTGACGGCCAGCAGGTGACCCAGACCAGCACGTTCCGCACGCTTACCCCCGCACAGACGTTCCAGACCCAGATCTACGAGGGATACGACCAGGATTACGGCGTCGGCATGCCGATCATGCTGACCTTCAGCCAGCCCATCAGCAACCGGGCAGCGGTCGAGCGGTCCCTGCGGATCACCACCTCCAAGCCCGTCATCGGCGCCTGGTACTGGGACGGCGACCAGAAGCTGTACTTCCGCCCGAGGGACTACTGGCCGGCGGACACCACGGTCAGCTTCGACGGTCACCTGGACGGGGTGGAGGGCTCATCCGGCGTATACGGCGCGGCCAACCTCACCCAGACGTTCAACATCAGCCGGTCGCTTATCGCGATCGCCAGCACGACCACGCACTTCACCGACATCTACCTCAACGGCAAGCTGCTGTACCACTGGCCGGTCAGCACCGGGCGGGCGAGCCTGCCGACACCCGACGGAACATACCTGAGCGTGCAGAAGAACAACCCGGTGCGCATGATCGGCGGCGGCTCGCCCGGCAGCCCGGGGTACTACAACGAGCTCGTCAACTGGGCCGTCCGGTTCACCTTCAGCGGCGACTACTACCACTCCGCGCCCTGGTCCGTTATCGACCAGGGGAGCACGAACGTGAGCCATGGCTGCGTGAACCTGCCACCGGCCGACGCCGAGACCTACTACAACATGTCCATCCCCGGCGACCCCATCACCGTCACCAACAGCACGGCGGCGGGCAAGTGGGACGACGGGTGGACGCCCTGGTTCCTCACCTGGTCGCAGTACCTGAAGGGCAGCGCGCTGGGCGAGGCCGTCATGGCCGGCCCGCAGGGCAGCACGTTCGTCAGCCCGTCATCGCTGCCTGCTGACACCGCGACCGCACCGCTGCACACCTCGGCCGCTGGCAACTTCTACGCCGGTGCCGCCTGGCCCTAGCCGCTAGCCGACGGTTTCCCACAGGGTGGCGATGCCCTGGCCAACGCCGATGCACATGGTGGCCGCGCCGCGGGCCGCGCCGCGCCTGCGCATCTCGTGCAGCAGCGTGGTCACGATCCTGGCGCCGGAGCAGCCGAGCGGATGCCCGATCGCGATCGCCCCGCCGTTCACGTTGACCCGATCGGGGTTGAGCTTTAGCTCGTCCACGACGGCTACCGACTGTGCCGCGAACGCCTCGTTGACCTCCGCGAGCTCCAGGTCATCGACCCCCCAGCCGGCCCGGCGCAGTACCCGGTTCATGGCCGGAACCGGGCCGATTCCCATGTAGTCGGGGTGCACCCCGGCCGCCGACGCGCCGACGTACCGCGCGAGCGGGGTAACACCGGACCTGCGCACCGCGGCCTCGGACATGAGCAGGAGCGCGGCGGCACCGTCGTTCAGCGGGGAGGAGTTCCCGCCCGTCACGCTGCCGGCCTTACGGAAGGCCGGCCTCCTGGCAGCCAGGTCCGCCGCGGTGATGCCAGGATTGATCCCCTCGTCCTGGCGCACCTCCCCCTGCGCCGTGGCCACCGGGACGATTTCCGCATCGAACCGCCCGGCGTCCCGCGCCGCCGCGGCGAGCTGATGGCTGCGCAGCGCCCACTCGTCCTGGCGCTCGCGGGTCACGCCATATCTGTCCGCCACGTTCTCCGCGGTCTCGCCGAGGGAAACCGGCGGGTACAGCTCCTGCATCCGCGGGCTCACCAGCCGCCAGCCGAGCCTGGTATCGGCCAGGTCGAGTCCCCGGGGGAACGGGTCCTCGCTGCGGGCCACCACGAACGGCGCCCGGGTCATCGACTCCGATCCGCCGGCCAGGCAGATGTCCGCCTCCCCGGCGGCGATCATCCGCGCCGCATCGCTGATGGCCTCCATGCCGGAGCCGCACAGCCGGTTGACCGTGGCGCCGGGTACCTCGACCGGAAGCCCGGCCAGCAGCACCGCCATCCGGGCCACGTTCCTGTTGTCCTCACCGGCCTGGTTGGCCGCGCCCCAGTACACGTCCTCGATGGCGGTCACGTCGAGCCACGGGCTGCGGGCCAGCAGGGACTTGATCACGTCCGCGGCCAGATGGTCTGGCCGGACCCCCGCCAGCGCACCCTTGATCTTCCCGATGGGCGTACGGCAGGCATCGACCACGAATACCGGGCTCACACGGACCTCCTCAGGGGGGTTGTCCTGTCACGATATCCCGGCATGGGTGCTAGCTGGTCAGGGGCCTTTTTACATTCCCGACGGGTTCATCAGCTCGTGGTACCGCCGGCCGTTGCGGAAATACGAGCCCGTGTTCCCCTCGGTCGAGTTCCCCATCGTCGTGCCCGGCATCTGGGCCGCGGTGCTGGTCGCCTTCTGCGGCGTGGTGTTAAAGGTCGCCGCCACCGCCACGCCCTGACCGTTGAGGGTGACCGTGACGGGGTTGGTCAGGCCGAAGTTCTGGCAGGCGAGGTTGGTGAAGGACATGCTGAGCCTGTTCGCCAGGAAGGTGAACAGGTTGTCGCCCACGCCCGCGACCGGCGGCTGGCCAGTCGCGAGCAGCGCCTGGTTGGCCGCCAGGAACGGCGTCTGGATGTTGACCATGTTCTGGCAGTACATGGCCGGGCTACTGGTCCGGTTGCTGGAGCGGCTGATCGGCGCCTGGCCGACCTCCGCGCGGTACAGGTTGGTCTTTTCCGTGTCGAAGGCGCCGTTGCCGTCCAGCACCATCTCGTCGTTCTCCGGTACCAGTGCCGCCATCGCTGGCTGATTCCTGCTGGACAGCAGCTCGTCCAGAGCCTGGGACGATGTCGGCTGATCGTTGTTGGCCAGGTCCGGCGCCTCGAACGGGGTGCATCCGAGCACCGGGTCCATGAACAGGTCAAGCAGCGTGTTGTCACTGCCGTTGAGCAGCAGCGTCGATCCGGTCAGGTTGCTCGCGTTGGACGTCGTGTCCTGGGCGGTCTGACCGGTGGCCGGGACCAGCAGGTACTCGGTGGTCACGTTGTCGCTGGGATCCTGATCGACCATGTCGAAGTTGCGGGTGACCGGGCAATCGGTGCCGGTACCGATGGCGCCGCCGGACGGGACGATCTTCGACGAGGTGCCCTCCGAGGGCACTACCAGCCTGCCTTCGCGTTCCAGGCGGTCCGCCACACTGAAGAACCTGGTGCCGTTGCAGAACGAGACTTGCCCGAAGATCGAGCCATACTGGCCGTTGAGGCAGTTGCCCTGCTGCAGTGCGTCTGGCGTCGCGCCCACCTGGAACAGGTCCGTGCCGTTGAATCCGAAGTCGACCGTGACGACCGCGTTCGCGGGCAGCTGTGGCACCGCGGGATTGACCGCCGGAGTCGTACCCTCCGTGATAACCAGCGGGTCGTACACCGACAGCGCTCCGGTTCTCGGGTTCAGGATCGTTGCCTGCACGAAGGCGCCGAGATTGGCGGCGTTGCTCATCTCGCACCCCGACTGGGTCGGCGACTGTCCGCCGGTACCGGTGAGCTGGTAGGGCGTTGCCAGCCCTTGCGCGCTCAGTGGGTTGGCCGGGACGATGATGTCGCAGTTCACGTTCGCCGCCGTCGTGGTGCCGGTGGAAGTCGGCGCCGGGCTGGCCGACGCGCCGGCTGAGGCGCCGGCCGATGCCGAGCCGCTAGCCGACGGGCTCGCGGTCGCACCCAGGGCGGACTGGTCGATCTTCGTGGCGTTGCTGCCCGAGACCGCGATCACGATCCCGAGCGTCAGCCCCAGCGCCATTGGTATGGCGAGAGGGACCGCAATACGCGCCGTGCGACTGTGCCGCATTCGGCGACGCCACGCGGACCGCTGCCCTGTACGCATTCGATCTACCTCCATGTCCGCTTTGACCCCGCGCTGGATCACATTAAACCGGCCTGGAGAGCGGAACCAGGAGATCGAGAATATTTACACTTTGTCCCGATTTACCCCATTAAGCTGCCGCAAAATATTGCCAAGACATAACGCGGCTGATCACGGCGTGGCTGCATCGCTGATATTCATCCGTGATAGGACGGCGTGGCTGCCGGACCGCCCTGGGGCGCTCGTTTCTCACGCTCTGTGATCGATTGCGATCGCCAGGTGCCACTCAGTTCTTTCGGGCTGGTTACGGGCGAGCCGTACCACGGGACGGCTACGCGGCGACTGCGGTAGGCGACGCCGGGCGATCGAAGCGCCGCCCCTGCGGGCCGTCATACTGGGTCGCGTGGTGCCATATATCGCCATAGTGGATGTTTACTCACTCGGGCCATTTCCGATTACGGGCGTATTACCTGGTCCACCCGATTCGGTCGCAGACTGACCCTTACCCCCCGCGCTTTTTGGTACACTTCCGGCAACCGTCACCACCTTATTGCGGAAATTCCGTGCCCGACGGAAATAAATGGGTCATTTTTGACTCTCTCATAGCCGCCTTCTTCCGCCAAGCACGGATTTTCCGTCGAGATCTACTCCTCGCCGCGCCTGCGGCTCCAGTCGAGTGACGCGCGGGCGGGCGGGACACGCGGACGGGGCAGGTGACACGCAGGCGGGGCGCAGAGGGTTGCTCGGCTGCGCGGGAGGGGTCGCCTGGTCGCGCGTAGCGATGGCGCTCAGGGAGCTTCCAGGTTCTCTCTATCTGACTGTGACCACTCGAGCCGCAACTTTTCGGTGGGCATCGGCGTCTGAATATTGTTTGAAGTTGTTATCAATACCGGTCTGCCAGTTTGTTCCGATCTCTAGGATCGTTACCGGGTCAACACGACGAGGGGACGGCCGTGTCGCGTTTTGAGTGGTTTCGCGAAAGTCAGTTGAGTACCGGGAGGACGCGACGGCGTGGCGTCGTGCTCACCGCCTCCAGTGCCGGCCTGGTCCTGGTCGCGGGTGTAGCGATAGCCGCCTTCGCGGCTCCCGGCCACGCCGCCGATCTCTCGGCCGCCAACCGTACGGCGTGGGGGGCGAAGGCCCAGGCCGAGCAGCCAACGGCCCCGTTGCAGATAGTGTCGGTCACTCCCGCGGCCAACGCCAAGGATGTCAACGGCGGTGACCAGATCACCGTCGAGTTCAACCAGCCGCTTGCTACTAACAGCCCGATGCCCTCGCTGTCGCCGAGTATCTCCGGCTCCTGGCGGGTGAACGGGGACAGCGCGGTGTTCACTCCGGCGGCCGGGTTCATGGCCGACACTAAGGTGACGCTGAAGATCCCCGGTGGCGCTAGCGGGGTCCAGGCGGACGGCACGGCGCAGAGCACCGTTCCAGGTGCGGGTCTGCTCGCCAGCTCGGCCAAGGACACCTTCACCACCGGCTCGTTCTCCACGCTCCGGCTGCAGGAACTGCTCAGCCAGCTGGGCTACCTGCCCCTGAAGTGGGGCGCCACCGGCAGCAATCCCGCCGCGGGTGACGCGAATGCTCAGGTTCAGGCCGCGTACGACGCACCGGCAGGCACCTTTACCTGGCAGTCCGGCTACCCCAGCATCCTGCGTACGTTCTGGCTGAAGGGCAAGGGCAACCTGATCACCGTGGGCGCGGTCCGTGCCTTCGAGTGGCAGCAGGGCCTGACCATGGACGGCCAGGCCGGCCCGAAAGTCTGGAGTCACCTGCTGACCGCCATCGCGAAGGGGCAGGACAACCAGCACGGCTACACCTACGCGCTGGCCAGCAAGAACAGCCCGGAGACGCTGACGATCTGGCACAACGGGCGTCAGGTCCTGCAGACCCCGGCCAACACTGGCATCTCGGACGCGCAGACCACCGACGGCACCTTCCCGGTCTACCTGCGCTACTACTACCAGGTCATGAAGGGCGAGAATCCGGACGGCACCAAGTATGCCGACCCGGTGTACTACGTGTCGTACTTCTACGAGGGCGAAGCTGTCCACTACTTCCCGCGGGCCGGCTACGGCTTCGCGCAGAGCCTGGGCTGCGTCGAGCTGCCCTGGGACGCTGCCGCTAAGGCCTGGCCCTACCTGACCTACGGCAGCCTGGTCACCGTCCAGCCAGCCAGCTGAGAGCACGTACAACAAAACGCGGCAGCGTGCGGCCCTCCCGGGACCGCACGCTGCCGCGTGTTGACGTCTGGCGTGGGTTACAGCGGGCGAACCTCTTCCGCCTGCGGGCCCTTGGGGCCACGGCCAGCGGTGTACTCCACGCGCTGGTTCTCCTGAAGGGTGCGGAAGCCATCGATCTGAATGGTGGAGTGGTGGACGAAGACGTCAGCAGAGCCGTCGTCGGGGGCAATGAAGCCATAGCCCTTGTCCGAGTTGAACCACTTCACGGTGCCCTGAGGCATGTACTACTCCTACTGTGATGATTTACAGGAACCACGGTCGTGTGTCCTGGGTTGCTGGCCGGCGTCAGACCAATTACGGACGCCCGCGGTCAGAACTTCGCAGGCGCTTGCCGCTCAGTGCGGCAGGCAGAGACACGAACTTCACGCAACCAGAACCATTTAACCACCGCAGGTAGCTAGTTGTTCCCCAACCTGCGGAACCTTCGCTCAGATATGCCGTGCCGTATCCCCGCAGACCAGCCCAGAAGAGCCGAAAGCCTCGCCGCGGTAAGGGTTTTTCGACGCCGCGACGGCGATCGGGCCCACCGCAAAGACGGTGCCAGGATCGGGTGCCAGCGCGACCGCCCGCGACCACGACATCCCGCCATTTTTGACGGAACATCCGCGCCACACGGAAGAAAAAGAGTCAGAATTGACTCTTTTTCTTCCGCCGGGCATCGAATTTCCGTCGCAATCCGCCCGGGGCCGGGGGCCGGGCCACGGCCGGGCTGGGGCCGGTGCCGGGCCGGGTGCCGGGGTGGGGTGGTTGCCGGGCTGGGGGTGGGGTGGGGTGGGGTGGGGCTAGGGGCGGAAGATGCGGTCGCAGAGGCGGGCGGCGGCGTTGCCGTCGTCTAGGGGGCAGAACTGGGTGGTGAAGCGCTGGTAGCGCTCCTGGTAGGAGGCGGTCAGCTCGTCGATGCCCTCCAGGGCCGTGACCACTTCTGCCGAGGTGGCCAGCAGCGGACCTGGCGCCTGGGCCTCGAAGTCGAAGTAGAACCCGCGCAGCTTGTCCCGGTACTCCGCTAGGTCATAGGTGAAGAACAGCATGGGCCGCCCGGTCACCGCGAAGTCGAACATGGCCGAGGAATAGTCCGTCAGCAGGACGTCGGAAACCAGGTAGAGCTCGGCGATGTCCGGGTAGGCGGTGACGTTGATCGCGAAGTCTGGCCGCAGCCCCGACGGCGCGTCGTCCGCCATCTGGTGATGCCCGCGGATCAGGAACACATAGTCGTCGCCGAGCGCCTTCCAGGCCTGCTCGAGATCCAGCCGCATGTCGAAGCGATACCGCTTCCCGTTCGCGTAGACCTGATTGTCCCGCCAGGTCGGCACGTACAGGACCACCCGCTTGCCGGGAGGCAGCCCGAGCCGGGTCCGCACCGTCGCCGCGGTCGCTGTTGCGTCCGGGCCGCTGAGCAGGTCGTTACGCGGGTAGCCGTCCTCGGCGATCTCGCCCTCGTACCGGAACGCGTGCCGCATGATCCCGGTGCTGAACGGGTTAGGCGAGACGAGCAGGTCCCACTGCGCCACATCCCTGGCCAGATGGTCGAAGTACGCCGTACCGCTGATGAACTGCGGGTTCTCGATATCGAACCCGATCCGCTTCAGCGGCGTGCCATGCCAGGTCTGCACGTACACCTGGCCGTCCCGCTTGCGGAACGGTGCCGTCATGTCGTCGTTGGACACGATGAACCTGGACCGGGCCAGCGCGTCGAAATACTCCCGGGTCCCGCGCAGCACCCCGGTGCCGCCGGCCGGTACCGGGGTGGCCCAGTCGTTCACCACCCATAGCTGCTCCCGGTCATCCCCCCGGCGCCGCAGTTCCGCGGCGACGCCGAGCGGGTTGTCCCCGCACTGCTTGCCCTTCCACGACACGAACAGCACGCTGTCCCGCAGCGGCGCTCGCTGCGCCAGCGGGTAGTAGCCGCGACGCAGCGCCCGTTGTGCGTAGTTGCCCTGCTCGGTGCGGCGCAGCCGCGGCTCGGCGGTGAGCAGCGGGTCGTCGTGCCCGGTCACCATGAACCGGTACCACTTGTTCCCGGCGGTGACACGCTCGCCGGTGACCGACCCGACCGAGTCGTGATCGCAGGCGAACTCCGCGGCCTCGCCGCCCGCCGAGGGGCGGACGGACAGGTTCCACTCCCCGTCCCGCAGCGGTACGGCCGAGCCGAAGAACGGCATCCGTTCCACGTCGATATCGATGCTGAACCGCTCGCCATCCAAGGCGAGGGGCAGCATGTGGGCGTCGGCGGACCCGATCCGGCGGAACACCACCTCATACGAACCGCCCGCGCCGCCGAGGAAACTCCCCCGCAGCACCAAGCGCCCGCCGGCCTGCCATTCATGCGACTCGATTACCGGTCGCGGGGTCCGCTCTGCCATCACCAGATCACCGTAGCGGCTCCGGCCGGCCGTCACCTCCCGGCCGCCCGATACCCGGCGGCTTTCCGCCATGCCATCGGTCCACGCCACCCGCACCCGCGACCGGCCGCCCGCCTTCAGGTAGACGTCCCATTCCGCGGAGGTAGCCGCAGCGGATGTAGTTGCGTTTTCTGTCGTCATAACAGCAGAAAACGCAACTAGATCGGGGGTGCCGGGGGCCGGGGAGCGAGTACCGGGGGCCGGGGAGAACTGGGCGAGGATGGTTGCCGGGACTTCGGCGCGGAAGCGGCCCTCGCCTATCCGTTCCGCCGGCACCTCTCGGGTCGCGGCGCCCTGGCTGCGGACCAGGACGAGGTGCGCGGTACGAGCGGGCACCGAGGGCGCGTCGACGTCGAGGATGAGCCGCAGTTCGCCGGAGTCGTCGGACCACCTGTAGCCGGCCACGGTGGCCGCTACCTTCCAGGTGACGAGGTTCAGGCCCAGCCCGGCCCACTTCGCACCGAACCGGAGGTCCGGGGCGAGCTCACGCGGGGAAGGCCGGTCGGCGGGGCCGGGTACCGGGGTGTGTACCCGGATCGGCCGCCAGATGCCGCGCCCGCGCACCAGCATGTACGCACGCCACTGCCCCGGCTTAGCGAACCGGCGCGGGCTGACCGTGAACCGGAAACCGGCCCAGTCGTAGTTGTACCGCTCCTGCTCCGACAGCGCCGTCGCCTCCGGATTGAGGAACGACCTGGCCCGCAGCAGCACCGGCCGCCGCCGGCCGCCGCGCAGCAGCACCACGATCTTCGACGTATGCCGTCGTCGCGACACATCCACGGAAGGCACGTTGGCCCGCCCGGTGACCACGAGCTTGCCATCCGCCCAGGCGATGTCGTCGACCTGCATGTACGGGTCGAGCTCGCGCCAGTGCGGCCGGAACAGCCGCCGCGGCGGCCGCAGCTTGCGGTCCCGCCGGAACGGCAGGTCCGCCACGTAGCCCAGGCCGCTCCTGACCATCGGCACCTGTTTCACCGGCTGGTCGATCAGCCACGCGGCATACGCCGCGAGCTCGGGCAGCGCCGCCCGGCGGACCAGGAAATACGCCAGCTTGTGCGTGGCAGGCAACCGCCGCAGTACCCGCGGGCTTACCCGCTCCAGGTAACCACCCACCAGCACGCAGAACTCCGCCCGGTACTCCTGGCTCACCTTATGCAGGTCACCGGCGTAGAGCCACAGGTCGTTCTTCAGTGCCTTGACCTGATGCGCGCGCAGGACCTTGCCCGGGCCATACGACGAGAGGAATTCATCGATCGCGGTCATCGCGGCGACCCGGTCCCGCAGGTTCTTGAGGCTGGACCGGCTCTGGGTGATCGAGCCGGCGCCGCGCGGCCGGTCCCGCCAGATGTAGACGACCTCCGGGATGACATCGACCTTCTTCGCCAGCACATGCGCCTGGGTCATCAGCTGGATGTCCTCGAACACGACGCCCTCGGGGAACCGCAGCTGGTGCGTGTCCCAGAACGAGCGCCGGAACAGCTTGTTCCAGGTAGTCACGTCGTAGAGCAGCCGCGGCGTCTTGCTCACGTGGGTGCCCCGCTGCCGTCCCTTCAGCGCCATGGCGTGCAGCGCGGAGGGGTTGATCCCCTTCGGCCCGTCCCTGAGCACCTGCCCGGTCACGAAGTCCGAGCCCGACTCCGAGAGCGTGTGCAGCATCAGCTCATACGCGTTAGCCGGCAGCAGGTCATCGCCGTCGACGAAGGCCAGGTACGAACCGGTGGCCTCCTCGATGCCCAGGTTCCGCGCCGCGCCCGGGCCGGAACCGCCGTCGCCCTTCTGAAGCAGGCGGAACCGCGGGTCCGCCGCCGCCTTGGCCTTAGCGATCGCGGCGCTGGCGTCGGTGGAGCCGTCATCGACCATGATGACCTCAAGGTCACGGTGCGACTGCGCGGCGATGGCGTCGAGGGCGCCAGGCAGGTCATCCTCGTTGTTGAAGAACGGGACGATGACGCTGATGACGGGGGATTTATCTGTCACTGAGTTGTCCAGCCGAGTGCTACGGGGTCGTAGGCACCTTCCGCGTAGATCTGGTGCCATAGCGAGAATACGACCAGCAGCCACACGTGGCGCCATGTCACGCCAGGCTCGCCGGCCCGGAATCGGTGCAGTACCTCCAGCGCGGCCCGCTTGTCCAGCCACCGGCCGGTCTGTGCGGTACTGATGACCTGCTCGGCGTAGCCGTACATGTCACCGCTGAGCCAGTGCCCGAGCGGAACAGGGAAACCCAGCTTGGCACGCTCGTCGACCGCCTGCGGGAGCAGCGAGCTGACCGCCTCGCGCAGCGCGAACTTCGTGGTCCCCGCCGCGGTCTTCTCCACCCTGGCCAGCGGGGCGGCGGCCGCCAGGACCGCCCGGTCCAGGAACGGGGTGCGCAGCTCCAGGCTGTGCGCCATGCTCACCCGGTCCGCCTTCACCAGGATGTCCCCTGGCAGCCAGGTGTTGACGTCGATCAGCTGCATGGTGGCCACGTCATCAAGCCCGGCGGCCGACGCCTGCCGGTACACCGGGTCGGTCACGTCGAACTCCGACCCCCGCGGCCCACCGGGGACGAGCAGCTCCCGTGCCTCACGAGCGCGGTAAATGTAGGCGTTGCCTATGTAGCGGCGCCGCAGCGGGGTCACCGTCCGGTCCAGCAGCCCGCCCAGCCGGGATCCGGCGGGCATGTGCGCGGCGGCCTGGCCGATCAGGCCGCGACTCCAGCGGGGCAGCACCTTCCCGGCCCGCACCGCCAGCCGCTGGTAGTAGATCCGGTAGCCGCCGAACAGCTCGTCCGCTCCCTCGCCGGACAGCACGACCTTCACGTGCCGGCTCGCCTCACGCGCGGCGAACCACAGCGGGATGGCGGACGCGTCCGCCATCGGGTCATCCAGGTGCCAGATGATCCTGGGCAGGGCGCTCACGAACTCCTGCGGGGTAATGACGTAAGGAACCGACTTGATGCCGAGAGCGGTGGCGGTTTCCTGCGCCCGGTCAATCTCGCTGTAGCCCTCGCGCTCGAACCCGACGGTGAACGTCACCAGATCCGGCTTGACCTCCGCGGCGAGGGCGCACAGCGCGGCCGAGTCGATCCCCCCGGACAGGAACGCGCCAAGCGGCACGTCGCTGCGCATGTGCGCGCCGACAGAATCCCGCAGCGCCGCCAGGATCCTCTCCGGCGCCTCCGCGGACGGCGACCTCGACGGCTTCAGCTCCGGCCGCCAGTACCTGAACACGTCCACTCCGGCGCCCGGCCTGGCGATCAGCACATGCCCGGGCGGCAGCAGCCGGATCGGCGGCGTCAGCGTGGCCGGGGCCGGCACGTACTGGAACGACAGGTACCTGCGCAGCGCGTCCGGGTCAAGCGCGGTGATCTCGCCGGGATCAGCCAGCGCCTTGCGCTCGGAGGCGAACCGGAGCTGCGGCCCGTGGGCACCAGCGGTCAGCGCATAGTAGAACGGCTTGATGCCGAACGGATCCCTGGCGCAGAACAGCTCCCGGTTACGCCGGTCCCAGACCACGAACGCGTACATGCCCCGCAGCTGCCGGACCACGTCCCTGCCGACCCAGGCGTACATCTCGACCAGCACCTCGGCGACCGAGGCGGTGCGCAAGGGCACGCCCCGCTCCCGCAGCCGCCCGGCCAGCTCGCCGAGGTTGTAGATCTCCCCGTCCACGGCGAGCACGAACCGCCCGTCGGCGGAGGTCACGGGCTGGCGCTGAGTCAGCTCGATGACCGCCAGCCGGCGCAGGCCAAGGCACAGGTCAGGATCGGTGAAATAGCCGTCGTCGTCCGGGCCGCGGTGCGCCTGGCGCATGGCAGCACGACGCACCCAGTCGGCATCTGGCCCGGCGGCAGCACTACTTCCGGGGGAGGCGACCCCCCCGTGCCCCCCCGCAACACCTGAGTCAGAGGCCAGCGCGAGACAGCCGGCTATTCCGCACATTCCTTGCCTACTTCGGCTGGAATCTGATCCCGCCGTCGAACCGGACGACCTCGGCGTTCATGTAGTCGTTCTCGATCAGCGACCGCACCAGCTGGCCGAACTCCGAGGCGCGTCCCATCCGCTTGGGGAACACCACCGGCGCCACCAGCTTGGCCTTGAACTCCTCGGCCCCTCCCCTGCCAGCAGAGTCGTTGAAGCCGTAGATGGGGGTGTCGATGATGCCCGGGCAGATCGTGTTCACCCGGATCCCCGCCACGCCCAGGTCCCGGGCGGCCGGCACCGTCATCCCGATGATGCCGCCCTTGGAGGCCGAGTAGGCGAGCTGCCCGGTCTGGCCCTCGATCCCGGCCACCGAGGAGGTGTTGATGACCACCCCGCGCTGCCCGTCCTCGTCGGCCGGCTCGGTCTTCGCGATGGCGGCGGCGGCGACCCGCATCAGGTTGAAGGTCCCGATCAGGTTGACCGCGATGACCTTGCTGAAGCTGGCCAGGCCGTGCGGGCTGCCGTCCCTGGACACGGTGCGCTCCGCCCAGCCGATGCCTGCGCAGTTCACCGCGACCCGCAGCGGGATGCCGCCACCAGAACCGGCTAGGCCAGCGGCCAGCTCCACCGCGGCGGTGACCGACGCCTCGTCGGTCACGTCCGTGCGGGCGAACTGCCCGCCGATGTCGGCGGCGACGCGCTTGCCGCCCTCTTCGTTCAGGTCGGCGATGACAACCGTGGCACCCGCCGCGGCGAGCACTCGCGCCGTGGCCTCGCCCAGGCCGCTCGCACCACCGGAAACAATCGCCGCAGTCCCGTTCAGATCCATGCCCGGAGCATACTAGGCGCGGGCCGCCTGCCGCCTGTCCCGCATGGTCTGACCGGGGCGGTAACACACGGCCGTTATGAGATATTGGGTTTTATGTCGAAGTTGCGTGGCAATCAGTGGGCGGTTCTCACCGTCCTGTCACTCGGGTTTTTCATGACTTTGCTCGATCTGACGATCGTTAACGTCGCGATCCCGAACATGATCAGCCGCCTGCACGCGTCGCTGGACGACATACTCTGGGTACTCAACGCATACGCACTGGTACTCGCCGTGCTCGTGATCACCTGCGGGCGGCTCGGCGACATGCTCGGCCAGCGGACGATGTTCGCGGCCGGGGTCGCCCTGTTCACCGCGGCGTCCGCCGCCTGCGGGTTCGCGCCAGGGCCGGGCTGGCTCATCGCCTTCCGCGCGGTGCAGGGGCTGGGCGCGGCGATGCTCATGCCGCAGACGCTCGCCATCATCACGATGATCTTCCCCGCGGACCGGCGCGGCGCCGCGTTCGGCATCTGGGGGGCGGTATCGGGTGCGGCGACGATCGCCGGGCCCACCCTCGGCGGGCTGCTGGTCACCGCGTTCGACTGGCGGTGGATCTTCTTCGTCAACCTGCCCATCGGGGTGTTCGTGCTGGTAGCGACCTTCCTGATCGTCCCCGACCTGCGGATGAGGCGGCAGCATCAGTTCGACATCACTGGCGTGCTGCTGGCCAGCGCGGCGCTCACCGCCATCTGCTATGGGCTCGTCGAAGGACAGCGGTACAACTGGGGGACGATCACCGGGGTCCTGTCCATCCCCGCTCTCATCGGTGCAGGTCTGTTGCTTTTGGCCGCGTTCATAGTGCAGCAAGGCAGGCGGCAGCGGGGAGAAAACACAGAGCCGCTGATCCCGTTCGCGCTGTTCCGCGGCCGGAACTACACGCTGATGAACTGGGTGTTCTTCACCCTGTCCATCGGCATGCTCGGCATCTTCCTGCCGTTCACCATCTACCTGCAGGACGCCCTCGGCTACTCCGCGCTGAAGGCCGGCCTCACGACGGCGCCGATGTCGGTGGTGATGATCATCCTGGCGCCGTTCCTCGGCAAGCTGACCGACCGGGTGGGCGGCAAGTACATCCTGATCAGCGGCCTGTCCCTGTTCGCCATCGGCATTGGCTGGCTCGTGCTGACCGCGGGACCGGATTCGGCGTGGTACGCCTTCCTGCCCGCGCTCGTCGTGGCCGGGGTGGGGATGGCAGGCACCTTCGCGCCGCTGACCACGACGGCCATGCGCGAGGTCCCGCCCGCGCTGGCCGGCGCCGCGTCCGGTGTGATCAACACCACCCGGCAGGTCGGTGCGGTCATCGGCACCGCCGCCGTGGGTGCGCTGCTGGAGAACCGGATGGTGGCCTCGCTGGTGAGCGAGGCCACGGCACGGTCGGTGGGACTGCCCGCGCACGTCCGGACCCAGTTCATCGACGGGATCCGGCAGGCGGTGGGCAGCGGGCTGGTCGGCGGCTCGTCCGTGCCCAGCGCCCCGCGCGGCACACCGCCCGCCCTGGCCGCGGAGCTGAGCCGACTCGGCGCCTACGTGTTCACGCACGGGTACGTGCACGCGATGCGGTGGACCATGGTGCTGCCCATCGCCGTGGTGGCAGTGGCCGCGCTGTCCTGCTTCGGCGTCAGGCGGGTAGCGGCCACGGCCGCCGTGCCAGCGACCGCTAACCCGCCTGCTCAGGTGGCCGCGGCGGGTCAGCCCACCGGGGCAACCAGCTCGCCAGGCTCCTCCGGATCCACCGAGTCGGACGCCCAGAGCCCGGGCAGCTCGTCCGGTACCGGCTCGTAGGGGAACCTGGGCGCGAACACCGGCTCCAGGTCGGTGAGCCAGGTCGCCTCCGGGTCGTACCGGGCGAAGAACGGGTTCCCCACCAGGCTCGGATCCCGCGCCTGGATCATCCTGAGCGTGAACACCTTCAGCCCGGCGATCGTGGTGATGCCGTCGACTACCACCTTGCCCGGGGTGGCGGACATCGACGGGCCGCGCACCGTACGGCACAGCCCGGACACACGCTGATAGGCGTCGCGGAAGATCTCATAAGCCCTCGCAAGCGGAACCGCGAAGTAGTCCTGCGGCCCGGTGTCCCGCTCCACGAACATGTAATAAGGGATCATGCCCATCCGCAGCTGCGTCCGCCACATGCTCTGCCAGGTCTGCGAGGCGTCGTTGATCGACCTGATCAGCGGTGCCTGCGTCCTGATGACCGCGCCGGTACCGCGGATGTTCCGCACGGCGGTCTCGAGGATGGACGGCTCGAGCTCGCGCGGGTGGGAGAAGTGCGCCATCAGGGCCAGCGTCTTGCCCGCGGCCAGGACTTCCTCGAACAGGCGCAGCGTCGCGTCAGCGTCCGGGTCGGTCACGAACCGCTGCGGCCAGTAGGCCAGGGACTTCGTGCCGATCCGGATGGACTCGATGTGCTCGAGCCGCGGGTCGGTGATCAGCGGCTCGATGTAGCGGCGCAGCACCGGCTCGCCCATGATCATCGGGTCGCCGCCGGTGATGAGCACGCTGGTGACCTCGGGATGCTGGGCCAGGTACTCGACCAGCGTGCTGACGTCATCGGTCGCCATCTTCAGCTCGGGCTCGTCCACGAACTGGGCCCACCGGAAGCAGTACGTGCAGTAGGCGTGGCAGGTCTGGCCCTGGCGCGGGAAGAACAGCACTGTCTCCGGGTACTTGTGCTGCAGCCCGGGCAGCGGGCGGCCGTTCAGGCTGGGCGCGTTGAGCAGCAGTTGCCCGGCCGGGTGCGGATTGAGCCGCATCCGGATCTCGTGCGCGGCCGCCTTGATCGCGCCGGGTGACGCCTCGGCGTCAATGAGGTGACTCAGTGTAGCGACGTCCTCGGCTGGCAGCATGTCTGGCTGCGGGAACACCAGCCGGTAAATCGGGTCATCGGGTGCCATGTCCCAGTCGATGAGGTTCTCGACCACGTACGCGTTCGTCCGGAACGGCAGCACCGCGGCCACCGCCCTGGTCGCGAGCCGCTCGGCCGGCGTCAGGCCTGCCCTGGCGACCAGCATGTCCAGGTGTTTTGCCGAGTAAGCCTGAAAACCACGGCCCGCCGACCTGGCCATGGGGATGACTTGCTGAATCTCGCTCACGCACCCTCTCCCTCCGTCCGGCGTGCCCCTCGGTCGCTTTCGGCGGGTTGCGCCGTTTGCTACCGAGCTTGCACGCGGGAAAGTTTTATATACCCAGCAACACACCCGCTCCCCAGCGGTCTCCGTTCCCCTGGCCCGCGTTCGGCCAGAAGTGCTTACATGCGTATTTACGGATCGGTGACCGTCGTAGTTCCCTCGCTAGCCACTGCCACCCTGCCTCCCTGGTGACTCATGAGGAACAAATACCATGCGCGCCCAGAAGTATTCGACCCGAATCCAAGAACTTTCAGCTACCTCGATGAAACCCTGAACCAAATAGCATTCAATACGTTATAGTCTGTGGATTTTTGCTGATATCGCGCACACGTAATCACAAGGTAAGAAATCCGGGCCACTGGGGACACGAACCACCGGCGCCCCGTGGCGGGAGCATCCGTACGTGGAGACCATAATGGGTCAGCAAGCCCATCTGTGCGGAGGACCAGCGAAAACGATGAGACGTCATCGCGCGGTGACCCGCTGAGCGTGCCCCCGGGGCCGCCAGCAGACTTTGGCGACCCGCCCGCCAGCGACCCGCAGGCCGACCTCGGCACCGAGCCGAGCAGGCCACGGACCGACGTTATCGCGGTGGACGCGATGGGCGGGGACTACGCCCCCGATGAGGTCGTCGCCGGAGTACTCGCGGCCCAGCGGGACCACGGCATCCGCATCCTGCTCACCGGGCCGCCCCAGCGGCTCCGGCTCGCTCTCGGTGCCCTGGGCGCGGCCCCTGGCGAGGTACGCATCGTCACGGCCGAGGACAACATCGCCATGGACGAGGGCGCCCTGGCCAGCCTGCGCCGGCCCCGGTCGAGCGTCGCCGTGGCCTGCCAGCTCGTCCGCCGCGGCGACGCGGCGGCGGTCGTCTCGGCCGGCTCGACCGGCGGGATCGTCGCGACCGCACGGCTGCGGCTGAAGGCGCTGCCCGGCGTCCAGCGGCCCGGCCTGGCGGTCGTGCTGCCGACGCACCCCCGCCGGACGGTCCTCATCGACGCGGGGGCCACCGCCGACCCGAAGCCGGAAATGCTGGAGCAGTTCGCCCATCTCGGTGTCGCCTACGCCCAGCTGGCGCTCGGGGTCACGGCGCCCCGGGTCGGGCTGCTGACCATCGGCTCCGAGCCTGGCAAGGGCAACAAGCTCACCCGGCGCGCCCACGAGCTGCTGGCCGGGGAGCAGTCCCACCCGCTGGACTTCGCCGGCAACGTGGAGGGCGGCGACCTGCTGGCCGGCGAGCTTGACGTGATCGTCACCGACGGCTTCACCGGCAACGTCGCCCTCAAGACCCTCGAGGGCACGATCCGGTTCGCGGCGGCGGAGCTGCGCGGCGCCGTCACGGCGAACCGGGCGGCCAGGGTCGGCGCGTTCCTGCAGCGGCGCGGCCTGCGCGAGCTGAGTCACCGGCTGGACGCGGAAAGCTATGGCGGCGCGGCGCTGCTCGGCCTCGGCGGCACGGTCGTCATCGCGCACGGAGCGAGCAGGGCCAAGGCCATCACGGCCGCCTGCGTGCTGGCCGCCGAGCTGGCCCGCGGCGAGATCACCGAGAAGATCACCCAGCGGCTGCCGGCCGGCCGGGAACGGCACTTCCTGCGGCGGCCGTAAAATTTCTAAGTGGCGGAGCTCCACCCGGTACCATCGGGGCATGGCCGATCCCACACACGTCCTGGCAGCGCGGGTACAAGACGCTATCGTCGCGGCGTACGGCGAGCGGTACCGCGACGCGGACCCGCTGATCCGGCCTTCGTCGTTCGCCGACTACCAGGCGAACGTCGCCCTGTCCCTGGGCAAGCGCCTGGGCCAGGCCCCCCGCGAGGTGGCCGCCGTGATCGCGTCGCGGCTCGAGGTCGGGGACCTGTGCGTGCCGCCCGAGGTGAGCGGTCCCGGGTTCATCAACCTGACGCTGCACGATGACTGGATCTCGGCGTCGGCCACCACGCTGCTGGCCGATCCCCGGCTCGGCATCGACCTGGTAGCGGAGCCGCAGACGATCGTGGTCGAGTACTCCTCGCCGAACGTCGCCAAGGAGATGCACGTCGGTCACCTGCGCACGACGATCGTCGGCGACGCGCTGGCGCGCATCCTGGACTTCCTCGGCCATCACGTGATCAGGGACAACCACCTCGGCGACTGGGGCACCCCGTTCGGCATGCTCATCGAGCACCTGCTGGACGTCGGCGAGCACTCCGCCGAGGCCGACCTGCTGCGCACCGACCCCAACCGGTTCTACGCCGACGCCAGGAGCACGTTCGACTCTGACCAGGATTTCGTCGACCGCGCGCGGAACCGGCTGGTACTGCTGCAGGGCGGTGACCCGGCGACCATGACCATCTGGCAGGAAGTCGTCGACCGCTCCAAGCAATACCTGAACGACACCTACCGGCTGCTGCGCGTCACGCTCACCGACGACGACATCCGCGGCGAGAGCTTCTACCACGACATGCTGGCCGGCATCGCCGATGACCTGATCACCAAGGGCCTCGCGGTGACCAGCGACGGCGCGCTGTGCGTGTTCCCGGCGGGCTTCACCGGCCGGGACGGCAGCCCGCTGCCGGTGATCATCCGCAAGAGCGACAACGGCTGGAACTACTCCACCACCGACCTGGCCACCGTCAGGTACCGGGTGGACAAGCTGAACGTGGACCGGGCGATCTACGTGGTCGGGTCGGACCAGACGCTGCACTTCCAGATGATCTTCGCGGTGTCCGACGAGGCCCACTGGATCCCGCCTGCGACCTCGTTTGAGCACGCCCCCATCGGCATGGTGCAGGGCACCGACGGCGGCAAGCTGCGCACCAGGGAGGGCGACACGCCCAAGCTCAGCGACCTGCTCGCCGAAGCGCTCGTCCAGGCCCGGGCCATCCTGGATGAGGTAGACACGCCATTGTCCGGTGAGGAGCTCGATGCGGTCGCCGAGGCGGTCGGCATCGGCGCGGTCAAGTACGCGGACCTGTCCACCTCGCGGGAGAGCACGTACATCTTCGACCTGGACCGGATGATCTCCTTCCGCGGTAACACCGGCCCGTACCTGCAGTACGCCACTGCCCGCATCCGGTCAATCTTCAGGAAACTCGATCAGAACGACGCGGGTGCTACGTCCAGCGTCACGGCTGGCGTGGTTATTGCCGAGCCGGCGGAGCGGGCCCTGGCACTGCGCCTGCTCGGGTTCGGCGCCGCGGTGGCGTCGGTGGCGGAGAGCACCGAGCCGCACCGGCTGTGCGCGTACCTGTTCGACGTGGCCAGCCTGTTCACCACGTTCTACGAGCAGTGCCCGGTGCTCAAGGCGCCCTCGGATGCGGTGCGGTCCTCACGGCTCGCCCTGTGCGCGCTCACGCTGCGGATCCTGACCTTCGGCCTGGACGACCTGCTAGGCGTCCCGATCCCCGAGCAGATGTAGCCGCGCCTGGGCTGACACGGATGTTCCGTCAGACGCGCTCGATGATGGTCGCGTTCGCCTGGCCGCCGCCCTCGCACATGGTCTGCAGGCCGTAGCGGCCACCGATGCGGATCAGCTCGTGCACCAGCTTGGTCATCAAGATCGCGCCGGTCCCGCCGAGCGGGTGGCCGAGCGCGATAGCGCCGCCGTTCGGGTTGGTGCGCTCCAGCGAGGCGCCGGTCTCCTGCGACCAGGCAAGCAGCACCGGCGCGAACGCCTCGTTGACCTCGAACACGTCGATGTCGCTGACGTCCAGGCCCGCCCTGGCCAGCACCTTCCTGGTGGCCGGGATCGGGCCGGTCAGCATGATGACCGGGTCATCGCCGACGACGGTCAGCGTGGTGATCTTCGCCAGCGGCGTGAGGCCGTGCTGGCGCAGCGCCTGCTCGGAGACGATCAGCAGCGCGGCGGCCCCATCCGAGATCTGCGAGGACGTGGCGGCGGTGATCTCCCAGCCCTCGCGCAGCGCGGGCAGGCCGGCCATCTTCTCCAGTGACGTGTCGCGACGCGGGCCCTCGTCGGCTGCCACATCGTTCAGCGGGGCTATCTGGCTGGTGAACCTGCCCTCGTCGATGGCCCGCACCGCCCGCTGGTGGCTTTCCAGCGCGAATTCCTCCAGCTGGAGGCGCTTGAGTCCCCACCGCTCGCAGATCAGCTGCGCGCCACGGAACTGGGAGATCTCCTGATCGCCGAACCGCTGCTTCCAGCCGTCCCCGAACGGCGATGGCATGCCCGCCTGCATCGGCAGCATCACGCTCGAGCCCATGGTGACGATGCTCATGCTCTCCACGCCGGCCGCTACCACCATGTCCTGCGTACCTGACAGCACGCCCTGAGCGGCGAAGTGCACCGCCTGCTGCGACGAGCCGCACTGCCGGTCCACCGTGACACCGGGCACGCTCTGTGGCAGGCCCGCCGACAGCCAGGCGTTCCGCGCGATATCAAAGGTCTGCGGACCGATCTGGGACACGCACCCCATCACCACGTCATCCACCGCGGCGGGGTCGATCCCGGTCCGGTCGATCAGGGCACTCAGCGCGTGCGCGGCCAGGTCAACCGGGTTGACGCCGGACAGGCCGCCGTTGCGCCTGCCGATCGGGGTCCGCACCGCGCCGGCTATATATGCCTCAGCCATCACGACCTCCGGTATCGTTAACGTCAGCACTATCACTCACGGTACCCGGTACCGACATATCGGGTATAGCCGCGGGGGTCCGGGGGACGGTTCCCCCCGGTTTGGAGGGCGGGTATGTACAACTACAGCGGGCTCATCCTGCTGGTATTCCTCGCGCTCATCGTCGCGTTCTTCTTTACGAAGGCGCGCGGCAAGCTGAAGCTGCCCGTAGGCAGCAAGCACTGGACCGGCGCGATCATCGTGTTCGTCCTGGTGATCTTGATGCTGTGGGCATCACATCGCAGCGGCAGCACCAGCAGCAAGCCCTGACGTTACGGGCGGGTGGCGTTGCGGGGCAGCTCGAACCACACCGCCTTGCCTTCAGGCGTCGGGCGCGAGCCCCACCGAGTGGCTAGCTGCTCGACCAGGTAGAGCCCGCGCCCGCCCTCGTCGGTCTCTCCCGCGGTACGGATCCGCGGCAGCCTCAGGTCAGGGTCGAAGACCTCGACCCACACCGAGGCCGCGCCGCGCCGCAGCCGCAGCGCGAACTCCTTGGCCGGGCCACCGCGATCCCGGTCGCTGTTGCCGCCGCCCAGCTGATCCGCCTCGTGGGTCGCCCAGGCCGGCTGAGCCTCGGCCGGCATGATCACCGTGTCCAGGTCGAGGTCGAAGCGGCGGCCAGGGCTCGGCGTGATCGAGGCGTGCAGCACCGCGTTGGTGACCACCTCGGACACCAGCAGGCAGGCCAGCTCGGCCTGTTCCGGGTCCATGTCCCACGACCTGAAGGTCTGCGCCGCGAGCCGCCTGGCCTCGGAGACCATGATCGGCTCGGCCGGGAAAACCTGCTCCCGCGAAGCGAGCTCCTCCACCGAGGACTTGGCGACCAGGATCGCCATATCGTCGTCGATGTCGCCGGGCACCGCGTACTCCGCCGCGGTCGCCACCTCGTCGGCGCCGCCGCTCACCGCCGCGGCCCGTACCGCGTGCCGCAGCATCTGCGCGGCCTCGTCCTCCGTGTAATGGCCCGCGCCATCGGCCCGGGTGCGCCGGTCGGTCAGGCCATCGGTGTAGCAGACAAGGATGGCGCCCGCCGGGATGACGATCGTCTCCTCCTTGTAGGTGGGCAGGCCGCGGATTCCCTTGCCGCGCACGCCGAGCAGAACGCCCTTGTGCTTGAACTCCAGCTGCCTGACCTCGCCGCCGCTGACCATCACCGGGGCGTCGTGTCCAGCGTTGGCGAAGGTGAGCTCGCGGGACCACGCGTCGTAGATCATGTAGATGCAGCTCGCGGTGGGCGGATCCCCGCCCCCGGCATCTCCCGTGTTCGGTGCCAGCGAGCGGCACCACTCGTCGAGCTTGCGCATGATGTCGGCAGGCGCCTTCTCATCCTGAGCAAACGCTCGCAGCGCCGCACGCAGCTGACCCATGATCGCCGCCGCCCGGGCGCCGCGCCCCTCGACGTCACCGATCACGATGCCGACCCGGCCGGCCGCGAGCGGGATGATGTCGTACCAGTCGCCGCCCACCTGCGTCTGGATGCCCTGGCCCTGCGTCTCCAGTGGCTTGGCCGGAACGTAGCGGCACGCTACCTCAAGGCCGTCGATTTCCGGTAGTTCCTGCGGCAGCAGGGTCTTCTGGAATGCCAGCGCCGTCTGGCGCTCGGCCTCGAACAGCATCGAGTTGTCGATCGCGACGGCCACCCGGCTGGCTATCGCGCCGATCAGGTCGCCATCCGGCGTGTCATAGGTGAGCTCGGCGCGGTCGGTGAGCCGGGACAGCGCAAGGCTCATCACGCCGAGCAGCACCCCCCGTGCGTACAGCGGTGCCGCCACCGCCGAGGTCAGCCCGGCCTCGCGAGCCGCATTGGCGCTTGCCTCGCTAGGCGCCTGGTCATAGCTGCGGACGGCATCCAGCTCAGTGCGGACGATGGTGTCAAGGCGCGCCATGGCCTGCTGGCAGAAGTGCCCCTCCGGGTAGTGGATCTGCTCCCCTACCTCCGCCCACGTGTTCGGCGGCGGCGTCCAGTCGTTCGCGTGCCGCTGCACACGGCGCACGAGGACATCGCCCTGAAACAGGTCTATGAAGCAGTGGTCAGCGAACTGCGGTACCAGTATCTCGGCCACATGCCGCAGCGTCGCGTTGATCTCCAGCGAGCCTGCCAGCCGTTCGCCGATCCGCTCGAGCAGGGCCAGCCTGTCTTCCTCGCTGCGCCCGGCCCGCTGACTGACCTCACGGGCGAAGATCACGATCCCGTCGATGTCGCCGGCCGGATGCCGCAATGGCACGGCGAGCGCACGGAGCAGCGCATGCGTCCCGTCACCGCGCATGCTCTCGAACGTGCCCTCCCACGACCGGCCGCGCAGCACCATCGCGGTCAGGTCTTCCAGCTGCCGCAGATCGCCGTCGGCCACCAGGCCCACCGCGAGGATGGAGTGCCCGGCCAGGGCGGCCGCGTCACCTGGCAGCCGGAACAGCCTGGCCGCGTATCCGTTCATGTACAGCAAGTTGGTGAGCCGGTCCGCGACGATGACGGCGATGTCCGCCATGCCGAGGATCATGTTGGAAGGGAGGTAGGCATCGAAGGCGCCCTCGTCCCAGCTACCCCAGGCCATCATGCGCGCGCTCCCGCGGGGACACGAATACGTGCGAAGCGATCTGGCTAGACAGTTCCACCGAGCCTGGGTTCACCGGGGTATCAGCCGTCACCTGGACACCATGCTCGCTGGCCATGAGTATCACCTCGCGTCCGGGTTGTATCCCGGCACGCTTGAGTTTAAGCATCAGAACCAGATCACTTTGAATCTGCTCGCTGATCCGGCGGACCACGGCATGCACCGGACCGGTTCCATCGGCTCCGGACGCGACCTTCGTCATCGCCTCGCCCGCCTCCAGCGCCGCGATCAGCAACTGCTCCTGCTCATGCTCGGGCAGGCCGAGTTCGGTCAGGCCGGGGATAATGTTGCCGTGCGGGCACAGCACCGGATAGTCAAGCAGCTCAAGCAGTCGCCGCTCGACACTCTCCGAGATCACGTGCTCCCAGCGGCACGCCTCGATGTGGACTTCCTCCCACGGCAGCTTGATCACCGCGACGAGGAGGCACTCGGCCAGCCGGTGCTTGCGCATCACCCGGGTGGCCAGTGTCCGCCCAGCCTCGCTCAGCGCCAGCTGCCTGTCGTTCTCCACATGCAGCAGCCCGTCCCGTTCCATCCGGGCCACCGTCTGGCTCACGGTGGGCCCGCTCTGCGCGAGCCGCTCAGCGATCCTGGCGCGCAGCGGGACAATACCCTCTTCCTCGAGCTCGAAGACGGTACGGAGGTACATCTCCGTCGTGTCAATGAGACCCTGCGCTGTCACCTGCTCAACCCTCCTGCTGTGATGCTATGCCGCGCAGCGCTCAGAAGTGGAACTCCACGCCTAGAGTGTGCCAGGCGCTCACGGCGACAGGCGCTCTATGACCCACCCTGAGCCCTCTCTCCCATCTGTTCTCCCGCCTCTGGAGTAGCGGAGCCTGTCGTGCAGCCGGTACTGGCCGGCCTGCCAGAATTCAACCGTCTGGGGCGCCAGCAGGTAGCCGCGCCAGAAGTCGGGCATCGCCACGTCCGTACCCGCGGGCCAGCGCCGCTCCAGCTCAGCGACGGACGCGTCGAGCTCGGCGCGGGAGTCCACCACGGTCGACTGCCTGCTGGCCCAGGCGCTGAGCTGAGAGCCGCGTGGCCTGGACCGGAAGTAAGGCTCGCTGTCCGCCTGCGAGGCCATGGTCACCGGTCCCTCCACGGTGACCTGCCGCTGCATCGGATACCAGGGGAAGACGAGGCAGGCGTGCGGGTTGGCGGCGAGGTCCTGTCCCTTGCGGGATGTCCGGTTCGTGTAGAACCTGAACCCATCGGGGCCATGCGCCTTCAGCAGCACGGTCCTGGCCCGGGGACGGCCATCGGCGGACACGGTGGCGAGGACCATGGCGGTCGGCTCGGGAAGCCCCGCGGCATCCTCCATCCACCTGGCGAACTGCTCCATTGGGGTATCGGCCATCATGTCCGGCGAGAGGCTGCGCACGTCATTTTCACTCTGCGTCATGTTCGAATGGTAATCAGCCTCACACGGGTTTGGGACATCACCACCGCGAGCAGGGACGTTGAATAGGTGGACCAGAACCATATGGGAGAGGAATGCCGATGTCGGACTTCAAGCCAGGGCTTGAGGGAGTTATCGCCTTCGAGACCGAGATCGCCGAGCCGGACAAGGAAGGCGGCGCACTCCGGTACCGCGGGGTTGACATCGAGGAACTTGCCGGGCACGTCTCCTACGGGCACGTCTGGGGCCTGCTTGTGGACAACTCGTTCGCGCCTGGGCTGCCGCCGGCCGAGCCCTATCCGCTCCCTGTCCACTCCGGCGATATCAGGGTTGACGTCCAGAGCGCCCTGGCCATGCTGGCCCCGGCCTGGGGCCTGCACCCGCTGCTTGACATCAGTGACGAGCAGGCGAGGGAGGACCTCGCTCGCGCCTCGGTGATGGCGCTCTCCTTCGTCGCGCAGTCGGCCCGCGGCGTAGGGCTGCCGATGGTGCCGCAGCGGACGGTGGACGAGGCGGCGACGATTACCGAGCGGTTCATGGTCCGCTGGCGCGGCGAGCCCGACCCGCGGCACGTGAAGGCGGTTGACGCCTACTGGACCTCCGCGGCCGAGCATGGCATGAACGCCTCTACCTTCACCGCCCGGGTGATCGCCTCCACCGGGGCAGACGTGGCGGCGGCGCTGTCGGGTGCGGTAGGTGCCATGTCGGGCCCGCTGCACGGCGGCGCTCCCGCCCGGGTGCTGCACATGATCGAAGAGGTCGAGCGGACCGGGGATGCCGCCGCCTACGTGACGTCGGTGCTGGACCGCGGCGAACGGCTGATGGGATTCGGGCACCGGGTCTACCGGGCCGAGGACCCGCGCGCCCGGGTGCTGCGCAGGACCGCCAAGGAGCTCAGCGCCCCGAGGTACGAGGTCGCGCTGGCCCTGGAAACTGCCGCCCTAGAGGAACTGCATGCCCGCCGCCCGGACCGGGTCCTCGAGACCAACGTGGAGTTCTGGGCCGCGATCGTGCTGGACTTCGCCGAGGTGCCCGCGCACATGTTCACCTCCATGTTCACCTGCGCCCGGACGGCCGGCTGGGCCGCGCACATCCTGGAGCAGAAGCGCACCGGCAGGCTCATCAGGCCCAGCGCCAGGTACATCGGGCCGGCGACCCGCTCCGTCCGCGACGTGCCCGGTGCCGACCAGGCGGTGCTCGGCTAGCCCCGGTAGGCTGGTTCAGGTGAGCCCCCTCGTCATACCAGCCCAGCTGAGGCCGTCCGACGGCAGGTTCGGCAGCGGCCCGAGCAAGGTGCGCGATGAGCACCTGGCCAGGCTGGCCGGCTCAGGCCGTTCCTTTCTCGGTACCTCGCACCGCCAGCCACCGGTCAAGTCCCTGGTCGGCCGCGTCCGCAGCGGGCTGGCTGAGCTGTTCGGCCTGCCCGAGGACTACGCGGTGGTGCTGGGCAACGGCGGGACGAGCTCGTTCTGGGACGCGGCGGCGTTCGGGCTCATCCAGGCGCACTCCCAGCACCTGAGCTTCGGCGAGTTCTCGGCGAAGTTCGCAGGCGTAGTCGGCCGGGCCCCGTGGCTGACCAGGCCGACCGTGGTGGAGTCGGCGCCAGGCACGCATCCGGCGCCGCACGCCGAGGCCGGGGCCGACGTGTACGCGCTCACCCACAATGAGACCTCCACCGGCGTCGTGACGCCGGTGGCGCGGATACCCGGAGCCGACCCCGACGCGCTGGTCATCGTCGACGCGACCAGCGCCGCGGGCGGCGTCATGGTCCGTCCGGCCGACTTCGACGTCTACTACTTCGCCCCGCAGAAATGCTTCGGCTCCGATGGCGGGCTGTGGCTGGCGCTCATGTCGCCCCGCGCGGTCGGCCGGGTCCAGGAGATCGCCACGAGCGGCCGGTACATACCCGATTCCCTGTCCCTGCGCATCGCGCTTGAGAACTCGGCCAAGGACCAGACCTATAACACGCCAGCCGTGGCCACCCTGTTCCTGCTGGCCGAGCAGATCGATTGGATGCTCGGCCAGGGTGGCCTGCCCTGGGCGAGCGCGCGCTCCGCGCGGTCGGCCGAGATCCTGTACGGCTGGGCATCGCGGGCCGGCTATGCGACGCCCTTTGTCGCGAACCCGGCGCAGCGCTCCCCGGTCGTCGGCACCATCGACATCAGCGGGCCGGCCAGCGCTCTCTCTGGCGATCTCTCCGCCGACGAGATCGCGGCTACGCTACGAGCGAACGGGATCGTGGACACCGAGTCCTATCGCAAGCTCGGCCGCAACCAGTTGCGTATCGCCATGTTCCCCGCGATCGACCCCGCGGACGTGGAAGCGCTCACCACCTGCATCGACTACGTCGCAGAGCGCCTTGGCGGCGACTGATACCCAACTCGGATCTGACGTGGGAGACTGGTCACATGCCGCGACTGCCCGGCCAGCAAGCCGCCCCCTCACGCACCTCCGCTTCCCCCTGCGCGGCTTTACTCCATCCCACAGCGGCCGCGGGTGAGACGATGCGCCTGTTTGTCGCTATCGCTCCGCCCCCCGAGGTCCTGGACGAACTCGACAGGCTGGCGGCTCCGCTGCGGGCCGCACGGGATGACCTGCGCTGGACCAGCAGGGAAGCCTGGCATGTCACGCTCGCCTTCCTCGGCGAGGTCCATGAGTCGTCCCTGCCCGACCTGCTGCTGCGGCTGGAACGCGCCGCACGGCGGTATCACGACATCCGCCTCGCCGTCGCCGGCGCCGGCGCCTTCCCCACCCCGCACCGTGCGAACGTGCTGTGGAGCGGCGTATCTGGTGACCGCCTGTCACTGGCGAACCTGGCAGCCTCGGTGACCGCGGGGGCCCGGCGGGCCGGGGCGGCCCCGCGGGACAAGGGCCGGCGCTTCGAACCGCACCTGACCCTCGCCCGGTGCCGGCTGCCCGCCGACGTCAGCGGGATAGTCGCGGCGCTAGCCAGCTGCCAGGGACCCGCGTGGCACGCTGACCGCATTCACCTGGTCCGCAGCCAGCTCCCAGAGCCCGGCCGGGCAGGAACGCGACCTCGGTACGCCACGGTCGCCTGGTGGCCGCTGCGTGGCCCGGAGCCAGTGCCAGAGGCATCCCAGGTCACGAGGACTGGCTGAGCTTCTCCAGGATGGGCACCGCGGCCCGCAGCGTGGCCCGCTCGGCCGTCGTGAGCTCCGCCAGGTGCCGTGCCAGCCAGGCGTCCTTGCGGCGCCGCACCCGGTGCACGAGCGCGCGGCCCTCCTCGGTCACCGTGAGGACCGCCTGACGCCGGTCCGTCGGATGCGGCGAGCGGCGCACGAGATTGCGCTCTTCGAGCACGGCGATCACCCGGGTCATGGACGGCGGCTGCACCTTCTCGTGCTCGGCAAGCTCGCCGGGCGTCATGGACAGGTGCTTTTCCAGCGCGGACAGCGCCGCCAGCTGAGTCTCCGACAGCATCGCCTCGGGCAGCCCCGATGCCGTGCGCTGAGCACGCAGTCGTCTCGCTAGCCTGCTCACCGAGATCCGCAGCGCGGTGGAAAGGCCAGCGTCAGTCGTGGTCTTCGTCATTGTCATCTGCAGAACCTCTGTCGGCCACCCGGGGGGGTGCCCTAAGTACACCACACCACGGAACCTGCGTCGCCCCGCGCAGCCCGCAGCCTGGAGCCCGCAGCCTGGACCCGCGTAGCCTGGATGCGTGCCGCAAGATCAACCGCAGTCGCCCCCGCCGCTCGAAGCCAACGATCAGCTGGTCACCGCCGTCATCACCAGCGGCTGGGCCGTCGCCCTGGTCGTGCTGCTGATTGTAAGGACCAGCCTGCCCCACGACAGCCGCTGGTGGATCTGGACCTGTGCGGCTGGCCTGGCCATGGGCCTGTTCGGCCTGTGGTACATCCCCCGGCTCAAGCGCGGCCGCGCCACAGCCGCGGCCCGCCGCGAGGCCAGTTTTGCCGGAACATCCACGCCCGACGGAAGAAAAGGGGTCGAAAATGACCACTAATTTTCCGCCGGGCGTCTAATTTCCGTCTAATCTGACCGTGAGCGGAGCCCCTCAGGACAGGGGCTCGAACACGGTCTCCTCGACGGAGACGCCGGGCAGGTCCATGAGGTCGTAGCCGAACTCGTCGATGACCGGGGCCAGGGCGCGGGCGGTGACGTCGGCGATGACGGCCTCGGAGTGGGCCCCGCAGCCGTGGTCAGCGGATACGACGCGCCCGTCGTCGGGTGCGTACTCGTTCGCGCAGGCGCCGAACAGCACGCCGAGTTCACCGCTCAGCGGAACGAAGAACCCGCAGCTGGCACAGTGCGCGGGCGCCGCGTGCGCCAGCGGCGAGCGCGGGCCGTGCTCGCTGTCGTACCAGCGCTCGGAAGCCGCCTCCCGGCCGGCCGGCGACAGCACCCGCGACCGCCCGGGCCTGGCCGCCTCGTCGCCGAACCAATCCGTGACCGAATCGTCACCTTCGAGCAGCATGAGCGGGACCAGCCGCTCGTCATCGGGCTGCGCCGGCATCAGGTCACCGACGCCGAGGTCGCCTGGCAGCAGCCGGTCGTGCCAGGGCACCCAGGGCGGAGCGAGCAAGGCTCCGGGGCCTGGCAGCAGCACAGTCTCGTCGACCGTCACCACCTTCGCCCGCGGCGCCCTGGCCACCGTAACTGCCCACTGCCAGCCGGTATAGGCCAGGTCCAGGCAGGTAAACAGGTGGGTGACAACGCGTTCGGCTTCGGCGAAGACGCCGACGTGGTCGCCGACCTGGCCGGCGTCGGCGACTGCCTCAACGGCTGCCCGCGCGAGGTCAACAGCCTCGGCGCAAGCTTGATCTGGTTCCCTGCGAGTGCTCACGATTATCAATTCTCGCTCATCACACGTGCTGACCGCTCGCCCTTGTGGCGGCAACCAAGAATACTGGGGTCATGTGGATGGGCGATGCGTTGCGCCGGATGGCGGACGCGGCCGACGCCACGGGCGGCGCGGTCAAGTCTGGCGCCCGGGCGGGCGCGACCGCGACCCGTAAGACGGGCGGCTTCGTGCACCGTCTCACCGGAGCTTCCGGGGCCGGGCGGACGGGCCTGGGCACGCTCATCGAACTGACCGCCGCGAGCGGCGCAGCCGACATGTTCGTGACGGTGGCGCTAGCCGGGACGGTCTTCTTCAGCACTTCCGTGGACCAGGCGCGGGGCAAGGTGGTGGTCTTCCTCCTGGTCACGATGGCCCCATTCGCGCTGCTGGCCCCGTTCATCGGCCCGGCCCTCGACCGCATGCAGCAGGGCCGCCGGTACGTGCTGGCCGGCACGCTGATGGCCCGCGGCCTGCTGTGCTGGGGGATGTCAGCGGCCGTCGGCAACACGCTGACGCTGCTGCCGGCCGCCTTCGGCATCCTGGTCCTGCAGAAGGCCTACGGCGTGGTCAAGGCCTCGGTCACGCCCCGGCTGCTGCCAGCCGAGATCCCGCTGGTCACCGCCAACTCCCGGTCCGGCCTGTTCGCACTGGCCGGCTCCACCGTGGCGGCGGGCGTGGCAGCTGGGATAGAGGAACTGTTCGGCGCGGCCTGGGTGCTGCGGGTCGGGACGATCGTCTACCTTGCCGCCATGCTGCTGGCGCTGCGCCTGCCCGACCAGATAGACGTCCCGGTAGTCGTGGTCGCTCCCCCACCACCCGTGACAGTACCCGGGCCGCCGCCCGGACCGCCCCGCGCCACCGAGCCGCTCGGCCAGCCCGCCCTGCCTCCTGGGACCGGGCCGGGTGAGGCGGCGCCGGGGGTCGCCGCACCCGGCCGGGGGCGCTGGCGGGGGCTGGCCAACGTCGGTCCGGTGGTCGGCGAGGCGATGGCGGTCAACGCGGTCCTGCGCGCCTTCTCCGGCTATGTCCTGTTCATGCTCGCGTTCCTGCTGCGCAGCCTGGATTTCGGCGCCAAGAGTCACTACGCCCTCGTACACGGCCATATGCAGCTGGTGCACACCAGCGGTGTTTCGACGAGCTTCAAGCTGGGCGCGCTCGCGTTCGGGCTGTCAGCAGGCAGCCTGATATCGATGGCCGCCGGCTCCCTGCTCAAGGCGAGGGCGCCGCAGCTGATGATGTTCGGCGTGCTCGCGATCGCACCGGTGGTCGCCGCCGCCTCGGCGTATTTCTTCGGCCTGTGGGCCGCGGTGGCGGTGGAGTTCGCCGCCATCTTCTGCGCCAGCCTGGCCAAGCTGTCGCAGGACTCGATCGTGCAGCGGGAGATCGGCGAGGAGATCAGGTCCTCGACGTTCTCCGTGTCCGAGACGCTGAACCAGGTGGCGAACGTGGCGGGCGGCGTAGCCGGAGTGCTGGTCTCCATGCTGAACAACGGCCAGGCTGGCCTCGGCATCGCCGCAGCCTTCCTGGCCGTCGCGTTCTTCCTGCTCATCTCCCGCCGCCGGCGGCGAGTGCTGTCCGTTAGGCAGGTCCAGGCCGCGCCACGCGCGGCCTAGCCCTCGATGTCGTCAGCCACCCCGCGGAGCAGATCCGCGAGCTTCTTCGCAACCTTGGGATCCGGATGCTTGCCACGACGGTAGGTATTGGACACCCCGTCAAGCAGCCCGATCACGTCCTCGATGATGACGATTATCTCATCCGGTGCCTTGCGCGGCTTCTTCTCCGGCACGGTGACGGTGGGCGGCGGCTCCAGCAGGCGAACCTGCAGCGCCTGCACTCCCCTGCGGCCCTCGGCCACGCCGAACTCGACCCGCTGTCCTTGCTTGAGGGCAGTCGTCCCGGCTGGCAGTGCCGTCGAATGCACGAAAACCTCGCCCCCGTCGTCGCGGGCGAGAAAACCGTACCCCTTGTCGGAGTCGTACCACTTGACCTTGCCGGTAGGCACGCAAGACCTCACGTCGGAGAGAAACTGAGCACAACCAGCGATCGGCTGACCGACAGGATGCTATGGGCGATTCTAAGGTTATATCTAATGCGCCTCATGACGTGTCGGGGCGTGCCCGGGGGCTAGAACAGGACGTGGCCCGGCTCTCTGCTTCAGCGGGCAGGCCGGGCCACGTCGTCCGGCTTCACACGTTCGGATGGTGCTGGGACGGGATCGCGTGCGAAGCCGGAGTCTGATGCGACCTTTCCCGTCGTTCAAGATCGCAATGTGGCTGTACCCAGCGGTTTTGCCGAGGAAACCCCGTAGCAGAGAAAGCAGAACGGCCCGGGATACCCCAGGCCGTTCTGCTCTTTAATGATCTTTTAGTGCCTTTTAGAAGTCCATGTCGCCGCCGCCGCCAGGGGCGGCAGGGGCGGGGGACTTCTCCGGCTTCTCGGCGATCACTGCCTCAGTGGTGAGGAACAGCGCCGCGATCGAAGCCGCGTTCTGCAGTGCGGACCGGGTGACCTTTGCGGGGTCGATGATCCCGGCCTTGAACATGTCGACGTACTCACCGGTCGCCGCGTCCAGGCCCTCGCCAGCCGGAAGGCTGTTCACCTTCTCGACCACAACGCCGCCCTCAAGGCCGGCGTTGATCGCGATCTGCCTGAGCGGCTCCGACAGCGCACGGCGCACGATCTGGGCACCGGTCGCCTCGTCGCCGAGAAGCTCGAGCTTCTCGAAGGCCTTCCGGCCGGCCTGCAGCAGCGCGACGCCACCACCAGGCACGACACCCTCCTCGACCGCGGCCTTGGCGTTGCGCACCGCGTCCTCGATGCGGTGCTTGCGCTCCTTGAGCTCGACCTCGGTCGCCGCGCCCGCCTTGATGACCGCAACGCCGCCGGCCAGCTTGGCCAGCCGCTCCTGCAGCTTCTCACGGTCATAGTCGGAGTCGGTGTTCTCGATCTCGGTACGGATCTGGTTGACCCGGCCAGAGATCTGGTCCGCGTCGCCAGCGCCGTCGACGATCGTGGTCTCGTCCTTGGTGACGACGACCTTGCGCGCCCTTCCGAGCACGTCGAGGTCGACGTTGTCCAGCTTGAGGCCGACTTCCTCGCTGATGACCTGGCCACCGGTGAGGATGGCGATGTCACCGAGCATGGCCTTGCGCCGGTCACCGAAGCCGGGGGCCTTCACGGCTACCGACTTGAACAGGCCGCGCATCTTGTTCACGACCAGGGTCGCCAGGGCTTCGCCCTCGACGTCCTCGGCAATGATGACCAGCGGCTTGCCGGACTGCACCACCTTGTCCAGCAGCGGCAGCATGTCCTTGTTCGCCGAGACCTTGGAGTTGACCACGAGGATGTAAGGGTCCTCGAGGACGGCCTCAAGCCGCTCCGGGTCAGTGACGAAGTAGGGCGCGATGTACCCCTTGTCGAAGCGCATACCCTCGGTGAGCTCAAGCTCGAGGCCGAAGGTGTTGGACTCCTCGACGGTGATGACGCCTTCCTTGCCGACCTTGTCCATGGCTTCGGCGATCATCTCGCCGATGGACGTGTCGCCGGCCGAGATGGAGGCGGTCGAAGCGATCTGCTCCTTGGTCTCCACGTCCTTGGCGAGCTTGGAAAGCTCCTCGCTCACCCGCTCGACAGCCGCCTCGATGCCCTTCTTCAGGGCCATCGGGTTGGCGCCGGCGGCGACGTTGCGCAGACCCTCGCGAACGAGCGCCTGGGCAAGGACGGTGGCCGTCGTCGTGCCGTCACCGGCAACGTCGTCGGTCTTCTTGGCTACTTCCTTAACAAGCTCGGCGCCGATCTTCTCCCACGGGTCCTCGAGCTCGATCTCCTTGGCGATGGATACACCATCGTTGGTGATCGTGGGGGCTCCCCACTTCTTCTCGAG
>Ga0209530_1000072_pt1 | contig 80777 bp, 73 predicted proteins | sample BlaSpr_A8_Ref_O1_FD_187987 | JGI IMG/M metagenome (GOLD analysis project Ga0209530, IMG submission 187987) | Forest soil microbial communities from Thunder Bay, Ontario, Canada - Black Spruce, Ontario site 2_A8_Ref_O1 (SPAdes) (version 2) | ecosystem: Environmental > Terrestrial > Soil > Boreal...
CTGTTTCGCCGGTTAAACTCACTACAATCTTGGGAGAGCCTCCTTTGCTACCCAAGTTTATGAGTACATCCTTTGTGAGCACATCAAAAGAATCCCGCGTGTTGTTGGCCCTGCTCTTAAGCGGGATCTTCTTCTTTTTCCTGCTGGCTTGCAAAGCCGACGCGCAAGAGGATTCAGACAGCGTTCCGCTGGGCGATGTAGCCCGCAGTTTGCGGACCAAGAAAGCCGCTCCTTCCGAAGTGGTGATCGATAACGACAATTTCACTGAAGTAGTGGCGGAGGCCGAAAAGAAGAAGGCGTCGGGATCCACGATGGTGTTTTCGCTTGAACCGGGAGGGAAGGATTTTCAGGTTTCTTCGCCCGATGTGAGTTGCAGTTTTTCCTTCAGCGCAAAAACCAGTTCGCTGCTCGCCGATCCAGCCTCGCTGAACGAGCTGCCGCGAAGTGAATTGGCCAAGCTCGATGGCCCGGCGACGATTGACGGAGATTCTCTACAAGTATCTGTACACAACGGAAGTTCATGGGATCTTCGCGAAGTGGTCATCGGACTGACCATTCTTCGCCGCAGCGACGCGTCGGCTTCTTCTTACTATGGGCAAGCGCGTATTGTTCCGGCTGCGGCGACCGGGATGAGCCATCCGGAGATCGATTCGTCCCAAAAGCGTGCGGATACGACTGTACTACTCAGAGTGAAAGGTTCTGCCCCGCCGGCAGCGACAGCTCTCTTCCGAACCCAATTGAATTTTGCGCTTTTCCCCGACCAAGAGTGGCATTGGGCGATCGTAAAAGCGAAGGGAATTGCGCCGCAGGATGTACCCCCACCCGCGACGGCCGCACCCGGCAACTAGCGCGCGGCATCTGACTCATTGCAATCGCGCAGTTGAACGTCTAATGAGCTGGGTCGGATTGTGCATGTTAAACTGAGCACAAATTCCTACATCAAGGGATGGCTATGAAATTTGGGGTTATCATTTTTCCCGGCTCGAACTGTGACCATGACGCCTACTGGACCGTGCAGAAGGTAATGGAGCAGCCAGTGACCTTTCTCTGGCACGAATCGCACGATCTGGAGAACTGCGACGCGATTATCGTCCCTGGAGGATTTGCTTACGGAGATTACCTGCGAACCGGGGCAATCGCGAAGTTCTCTCCAGTGATGGAATCAGTGCGGCGCTTTGCCGACGGCGGGGGGATCGTATTGGGCATTTGCAATGGCTTTCAGATCCTTTGCGAGTCGGGGCTGTTACCGGGCGCCCTGTTGCGGAATACCGGGCTCAAATATGTATGCAAGCCCGTTCTGGTGCGGGTGGAAAATGCGGCGACCCCATTTACTAACGTATGCACGCAGGGTGAAGTGCTGACGATTCCGATCGGGCATATGGAAGGGAACTATTTTTGCGATCCGGAGACCCTGGACGAGCTACGCCGCGAGAACCGCATTGTTTTTCGCTATTCCACTCTCGAGGGTGAAATCTCAGCCTCGGCGAATCCCAACGGATCGCTCGACAATATTGCGGGCATCTCCAGCGCCGGCGGAAATGTCCTGGGGATGATGCCGCATCCGGAACGGTCCGCGGAACCAGAACTCGGCTGCATCGACGGAGTGAAGATTTTCCAGTCGATGGTAGGAGCGATGGCGGTGAGATTATGACCTCGACATAGATATTTTTTTGCGAATCGAATTTTCTTATAAAAAATGGTTTGATAATCAGGCGATTACCTGTTAGTGTCACGGCGAAGCGCTTCCCGTTGGAGACCCCTTGGAATTTAAAAAAGTTCTGAAAGTTAAGGGAGGAGTGTGTGCATGACCTCGAAACAGATTCTCGATGCATTCTCTGAAACGTTGATGCGGGATGAGCGCATCCTGAGCCCGCGGGAGCGCGACCTGCTAATGAGCCTGCTGCAAAATGCACAGCAGGCATCCAGTGATCCTCAAATCCAAAGCGCCGTATCTGCTGCGATCGCCCGCTCAGTAGGCGAGACGGTAGCCCAACGCGCGTTCACCGTACTGGGTAGTAACATCGTCGAGCAGATTCTTTCCCGCAATGGAGTGTCCGGGAGCACTGCCGAAGGATCTTCCATCACGATGAAATCGGTACCGCCTCCTGGGCCGCAGCCCCCGGGCAGACCCCAGCCATCCAAGGCACCACAGCCCCCGTCAAAGCCGGCGGATGATCCTTCCGGGCCGCAGCCACCCAATGCGATGCCGGTGCGAAAGAATGCGGCGGCGAGGCAGGCAAACGACGCCAACGTTGCGTTGCTGGATTCGCCGGAGATCATAAAGGCACAATGCGTCATTCTCGATGAGTTTCTGGCACCCCAGGAAATGCAGGAACTGATTGGGTTTACGCTGGAGCATGAGAACGATTTTCGGACGAGCGAGGTGGTTTCGCCAAGCGGGGTGCCAGGAGTTACCGATCACAACCACCGGCGCTCACGCGTACTTTGCGAACTGGGAGCGCAAGAGGATCTAATTCTGAAAAGGGTTCGGTCCGTCCTGCCGAGAGTGCTTCAACAACTGGGGATGGAAGAGTTTCCGGTTAACGGCTCCGAGGTGCAGATCACCGCGAGCAACGATGGAGACTTTTTCCGGGCGCACTGTGACGATTCGCAGGACACTGTTTCCTCGCGGCGTTTGACGTTCGTCTATTTCTTTCATCGCGAGCCCAGCCAGTTCGATGGCGGGGAACTGCGGCTACACGATTCGACGAACGACGGCGGCCAGCCGATTGCTGCGGGCAGTTATCAGACGATCGTGCCGCAACAGAACCAGATCGTGTTTTTTCCGTGTTCGACTCTGCACGAGATTACCGCGGTGCAGTGCCGATCGCGGGCTTTCGGCGACAGCCGCTTCACGGTGAACGGATGGCTTCGCCAATAAGAGACTCGGCATGGCTTGAGTGGATGGCAAGCCTGATGGGGGTAGCATCGCGGCAGAGGGTGACCGCGATGCTGCCTCCACATCAATTTCATTGCCTGCTGGACGAGTTGCCACTGCACTTGATTCCTGGACGTGGACTAGACATGGAACGCGGGAATCGAGAGGCTCCCGATTTTCTTTTATTAAACCCTCTTTGCTCGATTCTTCCCGCCGGAAAAGTACCGGTGGAATTAGAAGATCGCCGGGATCTGCTTGATGGATTTCATCTGCAAAACAGCATAGCGTGGGTGCGCGACCCGGCCACTGATTTCCCGCAACCCTTCTGGTTGGGAACAAATTGGGAACGAATTCTTTGTCAAATTCAGTCGGGGGAGGTAGCGCCTGCAACTCTGCCCCGCGAATTGCGTTCGGTGCTGACGATGGCCGGAATCTTAACCTCGGCGGGTCGCGCGAAGCGCCGCATGGCCGAGTGGAATGCGATGGCTGAACGAGGGACGGCGACGTTTCGCGAGAGGAATCACGCGCTACTCAAAAACTTAATTCATCCATTCCATATCGCTGCGCTGCGTCGCTACTACCGGTACGCCATTCGTACGGGAGCGATTCGGCTTGGAGACGACCAGAGCCCTCGCCGTTATGTCGCCCATAATTCACCGGTAGCGCGCTATTTCCACCACCAGATAGCGAGCACCGTGAGCGCGATCGTGGGCGAGCCCGTAAAGCCCAGTTATGTTTATCTGGCTGCTTACTTGAGTGGCGCTGAATTGAAGAAGCACACGGATCGCGAGCAGTGTGAGTTTAGCGTCACGCTATGTCTGGACTTTTCCCCCGAACCGGAACTGGCAACTCCGTGGCCGATTCGGTTGGATGTTCCCGACGGTAGTGTTAAGGTCTATCAGGCGTTGGGCGATGGCCTGGTCTACCGGGGAACTGCCGTGCCGCATTCACGGGATGTGCTGGGCGAGGGAAGGACTTCCACTTCGATATTTTTCCATTATGTTCCTAAAGATTTTTCGGGAACGCTGGATTAAAGCTCGCTGAGGATTATTGCAGGCCAGAGATCACGTACAGCACTGACAGCACTTGATAGTAGCTATAGGCGAAGCGGGAAATATCGTGGTTCACGACCACTGGTGAAATGGAAACCAATCCTGTCGTGGTTTCCGGCTGCAACTCTTGTATCAATGTTCCCTCGCCGGTAGTAAGTTTGACTTTATCAAGTTTGGCGGGGATTTCGCCGGGTGTAAATCCGTAGATGGCAGAATCGTCGTCCGACCATCGCACGGGAATAAACCCTTGTTCCAGCCCAGAAATTGCGTGCGAAGGCCCTCCGTCCGTGGAATACACGGTGGCGACTAGATGGTTGTTGGCGAGGATGTATTTGGCCTCAGGCGAAACCAGGCCGCAGGTGACGCCTTCAGGCGTGACCGGAGCCAGTTTCCCGCTATCCAGCTCGACAAAATAGCAACGCACTCCGCGACCGGGTTCGTTGCCATTGATGGTGATTCGTTTCCCGTCGGCTAGAAAATGGGAGGTGCCATTGTGAATTCTCTCTAGTCCGGTAACAGAAATTCCACGCGCCTGCCCTGGGCCGACGGGGTAAAGGGTAATTCGTCCCGGACTGCCAGGAATAATTCCAATTGCCCATTTGCCATCTGGCGAAAGATCGCCTGCGCTCCCTTCCCCGAGTTCGATCGGAGGGGTTCCGTCGAGCTTACGAAGGGCTACAGCATAGTTAGGACCAGCGGCCTCGCTTGCATCCTCGAATAAAACGGACTGCCCGTCCGGCGAAATGGCCTTCGCGACATCCCAGTCATGCCAGGAGATGTCGAAGGCCTTGCTGCCGCGAGAGGACATAGCCAGTGAGAGTCGTTCGGCATCGAGACTCACCAGCACACGGCCATCTGGAGCGATGTCCTGTACCGTCAAGCCCGCTGGAATGCTCAGCACGGTTCTGATTTTTGCGCTGCTGGTGACCGCCATCAGGCGGCGCATATAACCGCTGCTGGTTGCGGTAAACCAAATTTCTTTTCCGGAGTGATTCCATACGAGTCCGTCCGCCGAGTCCCATTCGGGGGATAGTGTCTTCACGTGTCCGGCGAGATCCATCATGGCAACGGTGCCGCGGTCATCCCACAGCGAAGGATGGTTTATAAAACCGAGGCTGTCGCCCAGAGGAGAAAGCCGGAGGTGGCTGATCCAGCCGTTAGTCTGGAAGAGAACATGACCGATGGGATACTCGATTTGATCGCGGCCATTCGTACGGTGAACGATTGCCAACTCTCCCTTGTGGTCCCAATCGGCCCAAGGGACATCTTCGAGAATCTCCCGTGGAGAACCGCCTGCGAGCGGCGCGCGCGCCAAAGTACCCTTTTCGATTTCAAGGTGGGCCATGTGCCTGCCGTGGAGCGCCAGTGCCAGTTCGCCGCTTTTGGAGACTGCCAGCAGACTCGCATCGGTGAGGTTGAGGGGTTGCCCCAGCATGGAATCGCCCACGGTAGAAAAAAGCTGAAGCGGCCTTCCATTCCATGCCGCCCCGTAAATAATCGTGTGAAAATCAGGCCCAAAGCGAGCTGAATAAAGGGTTCCTTCTTCGAACGTAACCCGCTGATAGGTTGGATTGACCAGATTGTTCTGTTGCGCCTGCCTGCCGACCAGTAAGAGGGTTGCGACGAAGAGCAGTGCGGCCACCGCCCAGGGCAGGAGGTTCGGCTTCAATTTTCGAGAGCCAAACCGCACTGTCCGCTCGCCGGTTGGGTTCGAAAGAGTTTCCAGGGCGAATCCCAAATCGCGAGCGGATTGAAATCGCTTCTCCGGTTCTTTTTCAAGACAATGTCCAATGATCTGCTTGAGCGCAGCCGGGATTCCAGCGCGTTCCAGATCGTGGTCGGGAGGATTTTCACGCAGAACGGCGGTGATGGTATCAACCTCAGTATCCCGGCGAAAGGGCTGCCGCGCGGTTAGCATTTCGTAGAGAATTCCGCCGAGGCTAAAGATGTCACTGCGATGATCGACCGCCTTACCCCGCAACTGCTCCGGGGACATGTAAGCCACTGTGCCAATCAGAGCGCCGCTCTTTGTCACTGTGGTCATTTCTTCGACAGAGCGGCCGGGCTCTTCCGCAGCCTGAAGCTTGGCCACACCAAAGTCGAGAATCTTTACTCGATCATCGGTCGTAATGAACAAATTCTCCGGCTTCAAGTCGCGGTGGGTGATGCGCCGTTCGTGAGCCGCAATCAGGCCCTGAATAATCTGGATGGTGTAGTCGATTGCCAGACGAGAAGGAAGTGCGCCATCCTGTAATCTTTGGCGAAGAGTCTTGCCCTCCAGCAACTCGCAAACGATGTAGGGAACGCCTTCGTCAAGGCCGACATCGTACACGCCGACAATGTTGGGATGGTTGAGTGCGGCAGCAGCGCGTGACTCCAGTTCGAAGCGGCGAAGGTGATCGGGATTGCTGCTTGATGATGGCCGGATGATCTTCAAGGCGACGTCGCGGCCCAGCCGTTCGTCCCTAGCGCGGAAAACCTCACCCATGGCGCCCGCACCAATTTGTTCCAGGACTCGGTAGTGACCGATAACTCGCCCATCCATAGGGTCGCGGCGCCTCGCAGGAATGTTAGGGGCGCGTATCTCTTGCCGTCAATAACCCAGAAGTAAACTCGAAAATCTTAAGTGGAAGAGGAGGAAGACTTGCTCCGCCTGATGGAGCTGTTTATTATCGATTTACGGCGGCGACCGGAATAGCGAAGTCATGTTATAATTTCGGTTCGCCTGAGGATTTATCGAGGCATGCCTGTGATTCCCTTACGGGCGAATCCCGCGCCAACCAAGATCATTACATACGAGGTCTAGCTATGTCCGGCCATTCTAAATGGGCCACAATTAAGCATAAAAAGGGCGCGCTTGATGCCAAGCGCGGAAAGATTTTTACCCGTCTTATTAAGGAAATCAGTATTGCCGCGAAGAACGGTGGCGGCGATCCCGATTCCAACCCTCGCCTGCGTGGCGCGATCCTGGCCGCCAAGTCGGAGAACATGCCGGCCGATAACATCAAGCGAGCTATTCAGCGTGGTACGGGTGAATTGCCTGGAGCGACCTATGAAGAATTTTCGCTCGAGGGCTACGGGCCGGGCGGAGTTGCCGTCCTGCTGGACATCAACACCGACAATCGCAACCGGACGGTGAGTGAGATTCGCCACTGCTTCGGTAAGAATGGCGGCAACATGGCGGAAGCGGGAGCGGTTTCGTGGATGTTCCATAAGAAAGGGGATATCGTCATTCCGAAGAGCGTGGCCAAGGAAGACGATTTAATGAATATTGTTCTTGAAGCCGGCGGCGAGGATTTGCATGATGATGGCGAGAATTGGGAGATCCTGACCGAGCCATCGGCCTATGAGACCGTGCTGGAGGCCGTAAAAAAGGCAGGTATCGAGCCGGCGTCTTCCAGTGTGGCCATGATTCCACAGAACTACATCAAGCTCGAAGGTCAAGCGGCGAATACGATGATCCGTTTGATGGAAGCGCTTGAAGATCAGGACGATGTTCAGAATGTGCATTCGAACTTTGACATCGATCAGAAATTGCTGGAAGAAGTAGCTGGGTAACCGGCTGCGTAGAAGTCAGGAAGTTGAGCCGCCCTTGGGCGGCTCTTGTTCTTTCAAGTGAATTTGGTTGCCAGGGCGCATCAGACTTTTCAACACAAAAGTGGATAAGCTTGTGGAAAAGCGCCACTTCATTCCCGTAACTGATTCATGGAGAGTTGTTTTAGCGTTTTGCACTGGATGGAGGGCTGGCACTTTCGTGGCATGCAGTACTAATCGGCGCAAGATCTCTGCCCTTTGCGGTCACACTAACTTGAAGCTCAGACTCGACAAACTTATGGTGGACCGGGGGCTGGTTCCTTCCCGTGAACGCGCACAAGCGCTGATTATCGCGGGAAAAGTTCTGGTGAACGATCAGAAGCTCGACAAGGCCGGTGCACAAATAGCGGACGACGTGGAGCTCCGGCTTCTTGGAAACGATCTCAAATATGTCAGCCGCGGTGGACTGAAGCTAGAGCGCGCTCTCGAGCATTGGAACATCGATGTGACTGGCAAGACGTGCCTTGATGTGGGCGCTTCAACCGGCGGATTCACGGATTGTCTTTTGCAGCATGGGGCCGCCCGGGTCATCGCGGTGGACACGGGTTATGGGCAGATGGATTTCGCGCTTCGTCAGGATGCGCGTGTCCGGCTGCTGGAGAAGACGAACGCCCGTTTTCTGAAGCGAGAGTCCGTGGGTGAGATGGTTGATCTTATCGTCGTGGATGTAGCATTCATTTCGGCGACATTAGTGCTTCCGGCGGCAGTGAGCGCGGTTTTTCCGTCATTCCCGGTTGAGCGTAGCGGAAGGCAGATTATTGCCCTGGTCAAGCCGCAGTTCGAGGCGGGAAGGGAATTTGTGGGCAAGGGCGGTATTGTGCGGGACGAAGCCGCGCAACTGAGTTCGGTTGAAAAAGTGAAACTGAGTTTAGCGGAGCTCGGCTGCTCTCGGCTGGAAGTCATCGATTCTCCAATTCTTGGGGCGGAAGGAAACCGCGAGTTCTTGCTTTGGGGCGTCTTCTAATAAGCGTATTCCGCTTTGATTAAGGCTTTTGCCCTTCAATTCTGTACAATCTTCTATCTTGACCGCCATGTCCACATTATCCTCGCCAGCGCTGTCGAAGCTCGCAGCCATTATTTCTCGCCCGGCGCGTTCAGAAGTCGGCCGCATCCTCCCGGAACTGCTTACTTGGCTTTACGACCACGGTTACAGAGTCATTATTGATTCGGAGACGGCCAAATATTGCCAAGGGGAAGAGGAAGTGCCGCGCTCTCAAATGTCATCGAGGCCCCTTAGTTTGGTGGTGGTGCTGGGCGGAGACGGCACACTCTTGTCAGCGGCGCGAGCCACTGCACCCATCGATGTTCCGCTGCTCGGGGTGAACCTGGGTTCACTCGGTTTTCTCACGGACGTACCGCTGCCGGACCTTTACTCGATGCTCGAACAAATTGAACTGGGGCGCGCTCCAGTGGAGCATCGCGCGCTGATGCAATGCGAGTTGATGCGGGAGGATCAGATCCTCAGTTCTTATCTGGTCTTTAATGACGCCGTGCTGAACAAGACGGCACTGGCGCGGTTGAATCACTATGAACTTTTTGTCGACAAGGCTTTTGTCTCGAGCTATCGGGCCGATGGAATGATTGTGGCGACTCCGACCGGGTCGACTGCTTACTCGCTATCGGCGGGCGGCCCCGTGTTAATGCCGAGCGTCAACGCGTTTGTAATCACGCCAGTTTCGCCCCATTCGCTTACTCATCGGCCGCTGGTGGTGCCGGATACGGCCGTCATTGAGCTATTGCTGCGAAGCAACGAGGAAGTTGCCTATCTGAGCGTGGATGGCCAGCCGGGAATGAATCTTCGGGATGGCGACCGGGTTCTCTGTCGTAAGTCGGAACACCAAGTAAGCCTGTTTCATACCGATCATGATTTTTTTTATGTTTTGCGTTCGAAGCTGAAATGGGGAGAGAGATAGGCAGGAAATTGTTGATTGATGATTGTCGATTGGAAGCTCCTCGAGGAGCAGTTTTAGTCATCTCTTTGATCGCTAGCGGTCATTGATTTCGAGTTCCGCAGCGTAAAGTTCCGGTAGCTTCTCCCGGCGGCGTATTAGTTTGGCGGACTTTCCGCGCACCAAAACCTCAGCTGGGCGTGGACGACTATTGTAATTTGAGGCTAGCGACATTCCGTAAGCCCCGGCATCGAGAACTGACAGCAATCCGCCTTGTTCGACCCGGGGCAAGTCGCGGTCTTTGGCAAAAAAATCTCCGGACTCGCACACGGGACCAACAACGTCGACAATTTCTTTCGTCGGTTTGACATTCGACCTCACGGGCACGGTCACCGGCACAATCTCATGATGGGCGCCGTAGAGAGAGGGGCGGATCAGGTCGTTCATGCCGGCATCAACCACAAGAAATTGTTTCCCATCGTTTTCTTTTCTATAAACAACAGAGGTCACGAGCACTCCGGCGGAGCCTACGATAGCCCGTCCCGGCTCGAGCAGGAGGTGTACTTTCAGCCGGCGCAGCGGGTGCATAACAGCTTTTGCATAATGAACGACGCAATCGGAAAACGCGGCGCCCCCATCCTGGTAGTCAATTCCTAGGCCGCCTCCGATATCGACAAAATCTATTTTGTGGCCGTCCTGCCGCAACTCGCCAATCAGATCTGCGACTCGTTCCACCGCCTCCGCGAAAGGGGAAATATCGGTGATTTGCGATCCGATGTGAACGCTCACTCCGGCCACTTGGAGATTCCGGTACTTGCGCGCCTGGGCATAGAGTTCGCGCGCCTCACGAATCGGTACTCCGAATTTATGTTTGCGGAGGCCGGTGGAAATGTAGGGATGTGTTTCGGCTGCGACGTCTGGGTTTACGCGCAACGCAATACGGGCAGTTTTTGGCAAGCGCTCGGCACATTCCGCCAAGGTGCGAAGCTCCGATTCGCTTTCCACATTGAAAAGAAGAATGCCAGCCTTTATCGCGGCGGTCATTTCTTCGCGCGACTTGCCCACGCCCGAAAAAACTACTTGTCTTGACGCGCCGCTGGCGACGATTACCCGCTCCAGCTCTCCTCCGGAAACTACATCGAATCCGCATCCCTTACGCGCCAGTAAGCGCAGAATGGTCAAGTTGGAATTTGCTTTCACCGAGTAACAGATAGTGTGAGGAATGCCGCGGAAAGCTGCTTCAAACTCGGCTAGGCGTTCCAGAATAGCCGCCGACGAGTAAACGTATAGCGGGGTGCCATACTTTTCCACCAACTTCTGTAGTGGCAATTCTTCGCAATACAGAACCCGCTCGGAAACGCGGCGGAGGAGTCCCTGGCGATGTTGCCGGTAAAAAAAACCTGGCCGTTCAATTTCTCCGACCGCTGGTTTCTTTCCTTTTTGTTCTTTTGCGTCCAAGCGAGGGGTCACTTTTGTTTCTCGGGGTTGTTGGCCGAACCGTCGTTGGCTGAACCGTCTTTGACTTTGATGACTACTACAGTCTGGTCATCGAAGGTTTCCACTCCCGCGGAATGTTCGGCGACGGCTTTGAACAGCGACTCAACGACGCTGCCCGCTGGCTTGGCAGCGCATTCCTGAACGATTTTTTCCAGACGGCCCCGGCCAAACAATTCTCCCTTTCGATTACGGGCGTCGAGCATGCCGTCGCTGAAGAAAACGAACATCTCTCCGGGCTTCATTTTGACCTGGAATTCATCATAGGTGGCATCGTCGAACAGGCCGAGCGGCAGCCCGGTGGCTTCAATTATGTGATTCTTTCCGGCACGTACGTGAATGGGGCGGGGTAAACCTGAGTTGGAAACGATCAAGGTTCGGCGTTCATCGTCCCATACGGCATAGATCAGCGACACGAACTGCGCTTCGATGCGGCGCTCTGCGAGGGACAGATTCACCGCGCGCAACATCTCTCCCGGTCCTGGTTCGATGGGGGCATGCGAACGCAGGATTCCGCTGACAAGGGCCGCGTAGATTGCCGCGGGAGCTCCCTTGCCGCTGACGTCGCCGATGGCGATTCCCAGCCGCGAGAGAGAGTAAGGAACGAAATCGTAGAGGTCTCCACCAATGGCGCGAGCCGGAACAAATTTCGCCGCCAGTTCAAGGTGCGCTAGCTGTGGGAGGTTTTGTGGCAGCAAGCGCTGTTGCAATTCCCGCGCTAGGGCTAAATCCCGGTCCAGTCGCCGCTCCTGGCGAGCTATTTCCTCATATAAGCGGGCATTTTCGATTGCAATGGCCACCTGCGAGGCGAGCGTCATCATGGTGCGCTTATGGTCGTCGGTAAAAAAGCCGCGACGGGTGTGTTCCAAATCGAGCACCCCGATCACTTTGTCCTTATAGATCAAGGGGACGACCAATTCCGATCGCGTTTCCGGGTTTCCCGGGATGTAACGGGGGTCTTTGCTGACATCCGGAACCAGCACCGCCTCCGCGGTTTGCGCGGCATGACCAACCAGACCGCGTCCCAGGGGAACTTCATGTTTGAGGTGAACACTTTCCTGAAAGCGCAGAGAGAAGCGATGTTGGAGCTTCTCTCCGGAGGAATCCAGCAGCAGAATGCTGAATATCTGGTAGTCGATTAGCTTGCGCAGAAGTTCGGCGACGCGGTTCAACAATTCGTCAAGGTTGAGAATGGAAGACAGTTCGCGGGCAATTTCGTTCAGCAGCACGAGAATCCGCGCCTGGCGCTTGGTCCGCGTATAAAGCTGAGCATTCTCGATTCCGCCGGCTATGCGAGATGCCACTAAGGTGAGCAGGCGGCTATGCTCTTCATTGAAGTAGCCGGGATTTCGCGCCTCGAGGTCCATTACGCCGATCACACGATTCTTGGCGATGAGCGGCACAGCCAGCTCCGAACGCACATTGGGCACGGCGGCGATATAGGTGGGATCGAGAGTGACATCGTCGACGAGCACCGCGTGTCTTAACTCGGCAGCTTTGCCGGTTACCCCTTCTCCGACCTTGATTCGCGCGCGGTCTGCCAGGTCGTCCGGGTAGCCCAACTGAAAGCGGAAGCGCAATTCCTGGGTTTTCTCATTCAACAGCAGAATCGCGAATATTTCGTAATCGATGACAGTGCGCACCACCTCAGCGATGCGGCGCAGGGTTGTATCCAGGTCGAGCGAGGTCGCCAGAACATCGGACATCTCCAGCAACAAGGGCTCAACCGCTAATTGTTTTCCAGAATTGTTCAGAACCGACCCCATGGTGCGTTCCATGATAGCAGCCGCGATTGAAGTACCGGGCGCCGAGATGCGAGTACAGTCCGGCTCCTTACTCCCGCGGGACAATGCAAACATCAGCTAGATTGCGATAGCGTTCGGCATAGTCAAGTCCGTAGCCGACGACAAATTCGTCGGGAATGGTGAAGCCCACATAGTCGCCCTGCAGCGGCAGTTTCCGGCGAGAAGGCTTATCCAGCAGCGCAGCGATTTTCAGCGACTTGGGTTGATGCGCCAGTAATAATTTCTTCAGAACGGTCAGCGTGAGGCCGGTATCGAGAATATCCTCGACAACGATCACGTTCTTGCCTTGCATGGATTGATCCACATCTTTCGTGAGCCGCACTTCGCCTGTGGAATCCCATCCGCTCTTCAACTCGTCCGTAGGAGTTGGGCGGTTGCCATAGCTCGAGACTCCGACAAAATCGAAGGTCGCATCCAGATTTATCTGCCGCGCCAGGTCGGCGAGAAAAATCGCCGAGCCCTTTAATACGCCCACCAGAATTATCGGCTGTCCAGAGAAGTCGCGCGTGATCTCTGCACCTAGCTCTGCCACTCGTTTCGTGATCTGATCACGAGAGATGAGTACCTTGAGTTCTGCCATGGCGTTTCATATTAAACTAAAGCTCAGCCGCGGCCCATGTGGAAGATGTCTGAAAGATATCGAACTCGAGAATTGAGGCCGGGCGGCAGGTGGAGCGAGCGATGGACTTGAAAGGTATTCAACTCACGTGGCTGGGACACGCCACATTTCGGATTGAGACTCCCGCTGGGCAAACCGTCATTATTGATCCATGGGTCATGAACAATCCGGCATGCCCGCCTTCTGAAAAGAAGGTGAAAAAAGTAGACACCCTTCTGATTACGCATGGCCACGGCGATCACATCGGAGATGCGGTGGAAATCGCCAAACAGCACGAGCCCAAGGTTGTAGGCATCCCGGAGCTTTGCGGATGGCTGGAGAAAAAGGGTGTAAAGAAGACTTGCATGATGAATAAGGGTGGCACGCAGGAGGTCGGCGACATTAAAGTCACTATGGTTCACGCCGATCACTCCTGTGGCATACAGGATGGCGACCAACTGGTCTACGGCGGCGAGGCGTGCGGTTACGTGGTTGAATTCGAGAATGGCGTGAAGATCTATCACGCTGGAGATACGAATGTTTTTGGAGATATGGCTATCATTCAGGAACTCTACGCGCCGCAGATTGCCATGATTCCGATTGGAGATTATTTCACCATGGGCCCGCGTGAAGCGGCTTTCGCTTGCAAGTTGCTCAAGGCGAAAACTGTAATCCCCATGCATTTTGGGACATTTCCGGTGTTGACGGGAAGTCCGAGCCAATTGCAGAAGTTGGCGCCAGAAGTGAATGTAGTAACGCTCAAACCGGGCGTCACGATGCGAGACTCATTGGCCGCGTAGAGGCGCGTTTGGAACGCGCGGGAAATCAGGGTTGCTTCGATTGCGACCAACATCGTAATAAACTCTGCGATTAAACCCGAGGTAAGAATGCCCGCAAATAAACAAGAGAAGCAAGCCAAGCCGAACTGGAGACACTACGATCTGACCACGGCAGGGCCAATCGACGATTATCTCTATGCCATGTTGCCCAAGCGCGACGAGGTGCTGTTGGAAATGGAAGATTACGCCTCCCAGCACGATGTGCCGATTGTAGGCCCGGCTGTAGCACGCGTACTTCAACAGCTTGCGTTGATGATCAATGCGAAGACGGTCTTCGAGTTAGGCTCGGCGATTGGATATTCGACAATCTGGTGGGCTCAGGCGGTGGGGGAAGACGGTCGCGTCGTCTACACGGACGGAGATGCAAAAAATGCGGAGCGCGCACGCGGGTACTTCAATCGCGCGGGCGTGGCCAAACGTATAACGCTTCACACCGGCGATGCGCTTGAATTTCTCTCCGAACAAAAACAGGAATTCGATGTCATTTTCAATGATGTGGACAAAGAGGATTATCCGAGAGTGCTGCGCCTGGTTTCGCCTCATCTGCGTAAGGGAGGGTTGTTCATTACCGATAACGTTTTGTGGAGCGGGCGGGTCGCAGAGAAAAATCCGAAAGAGTCGCGAACCAAGGCGATCCTGGATTTCAATCGGCAGCTTTACGACGCCAAGGAGTTTTATACGACGATCTTGCCGATCCGCGATGGGTTGGCAGTGGCGCTCAAGAGGTGAGAAGCCATCAGATTGACTTCACCGGAATAGCTAATAAATCATCCACCAGGCCTACTTCTTTCTGCAGAAAAGGCTCGCCGTACTTTACACCCCCGAGCGCTCCGTAATAGCGCGCCATTGAATCTACGCGCGCGCGAATTTCGTCGTGGGCAGGGAAGAGGTCTTTGCCGGCTTCCTGGTCGCTGAACTGCGATTTGTAGGCCATGATGGAATTGAACTTGCCTTCGAAGTGCTCGCTGATGTCGACCACAAACGTGGGGCGCACGTCGTAATACAGCGTGGCGTAGATGATTTTGAAGGGCCGATGGGGAGGGAGCCCATCTTTCGGCGAGCTATCGATCTTGGCGCCAGGAATTGATTCATCGCTGCCAGACGGCTGAGAGTTGAGCCCTAACTTTCTCAATCCCGCCAGGAAGCACGCCTCGTAACCCAAAACGGAAGTTGTGTAGTGATCGGGGTGGCGGCCTTGCCAGTAAGGAAGAATCACGACCCGAGGCCGCGTTTCGCGGATCATGCTAGCTACTTTGAGGCGGTTTTCCCATGTGTTTTCAACGCGGCCGTCGGGAATATCGAGGGCGCGACGCCAGACGGCGCCGAGGATTCTCGCTGCGTCTGCGGCTTCGCGGGCGCGGTCTTCGGCGGTGCCGCGAGTGCCCATCTCTCCCTGGGTGAGGTCGAGAATGCCGACTCGTTGGCCACCCTGCGCGGCTTTCAGCAGCGTGCCGCCACAGGTTTGCTCTACGTCATCGCGGTGGGCGGCAATCGCCAAAATGTCTAGAGGGGATGATGTGCTGTCAGTCAAGATTTCCTTGCTCGATGACCACATTCTCGCGCACGATCAGGCGATGCGCCGCCATTTCCTTGAGGGTGGGAAGAACGCGGTTCACGTGTTCATCGGTGTCCACAAAAATCAGCACGATGGGGAGCTTGCCGCCGGCCTCGACCATGTGCGCGGTCTTCACCCGGTGGCGTCCCAGGAAGCCGGCAACAGCGTGAAGGGCGGTTGCGGCGTAAACATTTTCATTCCGCAAATAGTTGAGAATTTCCATGCACAGAGGACGGTGATGCCACTGATCGGCTTCGTTCAAATAAATTGTGACCTGCACAGCCATTCCGTTCGCCATTTTACACCGCCCTCGCCAGTGCCATGCCAGCCAGCGCCCCGCCGAGACACAGCAAGTTGTTGGTGAGAACGTTGGTTATCATTAGCCACCACTGGCCCTGCTCGAAATAGGCCATGGTTTCGAAGGCATAGCTGGAAAACGTAGTGAACGAGCCGCAGAAACCGATGACGACGAGCAGCCGCCAGCGCGGATCGATCAATACCCGCTCGGTGGTCCAGATCACGAAAAAGCCGACGATAAAGCTGCCGAGGATGTTGATGAAAAGCGTGCCGTAAGGAAAAACCGGCCCTAATTCTTTGGCGGCAAAACGACTTAATATGTACCGCAGGTTGGCGCCGACGATGGCGGCGACAGAGATGGCAAGAAAATTCTTCAGCACAGAGTTCGCTCCTACAAATCGGTCGTTAGATTCTGTAGGAGTTATCAGCTCCAGCAAACAGCAGCCGAGCGGTTATGGCGAACTCCATCGCCGTTATTTAATTTTTTATCACGGACGCGAGAAAACAGCCATCGAGAGACTGATAGGTTGCAATCGTTGGTTACTTCTTTCTTTCCACCAAATAGCGTGCCAAGTCCTTCAAAGTCTGAGCTCGCTGGCCGAAATCATCCAGTTCCGCCAATGCACTGGCAACCAGCGCATCCGCCTTGCGCTCGGATTCTTCAATCCCGAACAATGCCGGGTAGGTTGCTTTCTGAGCAGCCGTGTCTTTACCCGCGGTTTTTCCCAGCTGCTCGGAGGTTTGGGTCACGTCGAGGACATCGTCAACAATCTGGAACGCCAACCCGATAGCGCGTCCGAACGCCCGCAGCTTTGTAACTTCATTGTCTTTCGCGCCCGCGTAGATTCCGCCGCTTGCTATGCTGGCGGTAATTAGCGCGGCAGTTTTTGCGCGATGAATGTATTCCAACATCTCTGCGGTAGGTGGCGTATGCTCGGCTTCCAGATCCGCGACCTGGCCGCCGATCATTCCGTCCACTGTACCCGTGCCCCGGGCGATGGTTTCAATAATCCGCACGCGCGCCTCCGGCGGACATTCCAGCCGGGCGAGAATTTCATAGGCCTGCGTTTGCAAGGCGTCTCCAGCCAATATCGCAATGGCATCGCCGAAGACTTTGTGACAGGTGGGCCGCCCCCGGCGAAGATCGTCATTGTCGAGCGCGGGCAGGTCATCGTGGATCAGCGAATAAGTGTGCAGCATCTCCAAGGCCGCGCCTAGCTCTTCGATTCCGGGGGGCGACGATCCGGCGATCATGCGGCCCGCTTCCATGCACAGAACCGGACGTAGGCGCTTGCCGCCAGCGAACACGCTGTGCCGCATGGCTTGGTGGATGGATTGGGGACGCTGGGTCTCCGGCGGAATCAGCCGGTCTAGCGCCGCGTCGGTAAGCGCCTGCCCTTGTGCGAGAGTTTCCTGCAGCATTGAGCAGTGAGTATAACAAGGCAAAGGTCGGGAAGCACGGCGACGCTGAGCAAAATGGGGTGTGGTTTTGACAGCACTTCATTTTGTTATTCCGAACCGGCGTCGGTTGCTTAGTCACAATCTGCTTCGGCAGAGTTAGAGAAGATTTCTCGCGCCAGAAACAAGACGCTCGGAATGACAAAGTTTGCTGGTAGCATCGACGCTTGAGTGGAGTTACTTTCTGCGCGGGCCGGGAGGCGTACGCTATCGGAGTCAAACACCCGAATCAAGCTTCAAACGGTTCAGGCTGGAGCTTGCCGTTTTTCTTGAGCAATATCTCAACCTTGCCTTCCGCCTGCTCTAATTCTTTACGACATGCTGAGGACAGATTCATGCCCTCTTCAAAAAGAGTAAGAGAGGTTTCCAGGGCAACGTCTCCCTTTTCCAATTCCTGGACTATTTTTTCCAATCGCTGCAGGCATTCTTCAAATTTTGCCAATGGGTTCGCTCCCTGTCCTAATTCTAATGCTACGGAGGAATGGCGCAGCCACTGCTTTTGCCATGGCTAATCGGCAGTGGCTCCGCTTGTGCCTAATGCCTCCAGCACATCCACGGCAGAAGTATACCGGCCTTGCGGGGCGCTGATCTGTGCTCCCTGCACGGTGTGCCTTACCGCCAGCAGCATTTCACGGGCAATGGCTACGCCCTCGGCTCTCGCGGCTTCCGGCGTCTGTGCTTTCGCCATGCGTTCCAGAATCGAGTCTGGCACTGAAACCCGCAATTCATTCTTCATGAATTCCGCATTGCGCACGCTCACCAGCGGCCAGATTCCCGCGACCACTGGAATGCGGCAATGCTCGATGCGCCGCAAAAAATTTTCCAGCAAACGGAGATCGAACACCGGCTGCGTAACTGCGTACTCCGCTCCGGCTGCCACTTTGTATTCGAAGCGGCGGATTTCCTCATCCAGATCGGTAAGCCCTGGGTTGGCGCCCACACCGATCACAAATCCGGTTCCAGCTCCAATCGGATTTCCGCCAAGGTCCAGCCCGCGGTTCAGGTTGTGAACGATATTCACCAGACCGATGGCGTCCACATCGAAAACTGCGGTTGCATCCGGATAATTGCCCATCTTTGGCGGATCGCCGGTGATGCAAATCAGATTTTTTATGCCGACCGCGGCGGCTCCCAGAAGATCGCTCTGGATGCACAGCACATTGCGATCACGGCAGGTGTAGTGCAGGATGGCTTCAATTCCGGCCTCGCGCTGCGTGAGTAGCGAGAGCGCCTGATTACTCATTCTGGCCGACGCGCGCGGGCTGTCGGGAATATTTATGGCGTCCACGCCCACGGACTTCAGGAAACGCGATCCTTCCAACTCTTTTGCGATGTCGGTTCCCTTGGGAGGGACCACCTCGACCATGGTGACGAATTCGCCCAGAGCCAGCTTGCGTCCCAGTTGAGATCGTTCTTGCAGGGGTTGCACTGGAGCGGCCGCCGGAGCAGCCGGGCTCCCTGCCACATGAGCTGTAGCGGCTTTACCCCTGGCTTCGCCAACCCGCAGGGCTGACTTCATTACACGAATGTGGTCTGGAGTGGTTCCACAGCAACCGCCTACGATGCGGACCCCAGCCGCCACAAACTTTCGCGCGTAGCTCGCCATGTATTCGGGCGAGCATAGATAGATGTTTCTGCCTTCCACCGAACGCGGGATACCGGCATTGGGCTGAGCAGCCAGCGGCAGGGAAGTGAGAGCACGGACGCGCTCCACGGCATCGAGCATTGCGACAGGACCCACGCTGCAATTGCATCCGAGCACATCCGCGCCCCAATCCTCCAGCCGGGGAGTGAACGTTGCCGGATCGGACCCGTCCAGGCAATTGCCTTCTTCGTCGATAGTTACCTGCACCACCAGGGGAAGATCGGGAGCGACATCTTTGGCGGCCAGCATCGCCTGATGCAGTTCCTCGAGATAACCAAAAGTTTCCATCATCAGCAGATCGACGCCGCCTTCAACCAGCGCTTCGATCTGCTCTCGAAAAGCCTGGCGTGCTTCTTCAAACGAGGTCTTTCCCAGGGGCTCGATTCTTGTTCCCAGCGGGCCAACCGATCCTGCTACCCATACATCGAAGCTCTTAACGGCTTCCCTAGCGAGCCGCGCTCCCGTTTTATTGATGTCACGAACTTTATCGGCCAGGCTATGCCGGGCGAGACGGAATGCGTTAGCGCCGAAGGTATTGGTTTCGATAATCTCTGCTCCGGATTGCAGATACTCGTGATGAACGGCGCGAATCAGGTCGGGCTGAGAAAGATTCAGCTCGTCATAAGACCGGTTGATGAACACGCCTTTGGAGTAGAGGAGAGTCCCCATCGCGCCATCGCACAAAACCGGCGACCGCTTGATGCGCTCAAGAATGTTATCCGCCATATGTGAGAGCATACAAGATGTGGGCGGAAGCTTGCATGGACCGCGCAAACCGAGGTGCTTGTGCGTTCAGTGCGGCGCGCCGGCTGACACGTTCTGAATGAAACTGATGCAGCTCTGCTATAATCCGCTATTTCGCACTTAAATCTCTGGTTTTCCTGTAGTTAGGAGCCTGACGTTTGAAGAAATTCGTCCTGCTGTATGCGGTTCTGGCGATTGCCTGCCTGATTCTCGTTTCCTGTGAGAGCGGGGCCAAATCTGCTCTTGCAAAGGCACCGAGCAACGTAACGGAGCGCGTTTTCGTGTCGCAAAGCGCCTCCACACCGACGGCGAGCGGAGGCCTGATCGTCGTGAACGGGTACAACGATACTCTGACGAGAAAGGAGATCAGCGCCGGTGTTGCGCCTGGTTTAATGGCGATCGATCCCGGGCACGCAACCGTGTTGGCGTTCGACTCCTCCAGCAACAAAGTGGACGTGGTCAATACCGCCAAGGAAACTAACACGGGCGCAGTCCAACTCCCCGGGCCGACTACAAGCATCGCCGAGCCTACTTCGAGCCTTGCCTTTGCGGCAGTCCCTAATGCCGTACTCAATGGATCTTCCCCTGGGGCGGTGGTAGAGATGAATCTAACCAACGCCAGCATATCGGCGACAATCAGTGTGCCGGGAGCCCAGATGGTAATCGCGAATCCAACCGGTTCGCAGGTTCTGGCGTTCAGCAACGATTCGGATTCCGTCACGATTGTCTCGCCATCGCTGGTGAACAGCAGCAGCCCGGCTACGGTGAGTGTGCCTGGGTTTGACCGGCCGGTTTATGCGGTCTACAGTAGCGACGGCAGCACGGCTTACATTTTGAATTGTGGCGCGCAGTGCGGAGGCACGCAAGCCAGCGTGCAGCTTCTCAATTTTGCCACGACCCCGCCCTCCGCCGGAGCTTTGGTTGCCGTGGACGCAGCCACCGTTGCCTATCTCAGCGGCACAACCCTGTACGTGGCAGGAAGTCCTCCTACGAACAACGCCTGCACCGGGGAAACCACGGCTGCTACTACTTGCGGGCGTCTCGATGTAGTGAACCTCAGTTCGCTGACGGTCACGAGCCGTGCAGTGATTACCGATGGCTATCACGACCGCATCGATCTGGGACAGAATGGCCAGCTCTTTATTGGTTCTTACAATTGCACGAACATTGGCAATGTCAATGACCCGAGCGGCGAAGTGCGGGGCTGCCTTTCCATCTACGGTACGGCGAACGGCAGTGTGGTTATCCCTCCAGATAACGGCGACGTGACTGGGCTGCAAGGCTTCAGCGAGCGCCTGGTGGAATACGTCGCGGAGGGGGGCTATCTGCGGGTCTACGACACGCAGACCGATACTCTGCTGGAAAATACCAACTACATTCCTACTGGCACCATCGTCATCACGGGCATCGTCACGGACATAAAGGCTATCGACTTCTTCTGATACTGCGGGCTTGTGATAGAACGAGCTTCGAATGCAGTTTAGGGGTGCAAGGTCAAGTGGTGGGCAGCGTTGGCCTGCACTGCCTGCGGCGTGAAGGGGAGCGTGAAAGTTGATCCTTCATACCATGCCTTCCATTGATCCATATAAAATGGACTCAAAAAGTTGCCGCCCTGACCGGTGACCGTGTTCAGCGTGGATTGATCCAAATCTGCCAGGTTCGCGGTAAAGCGTTCTGAGGGTCCGTGATGGCGAGTAACTGCTTTCACGGTGTAACCGCTTCCGGATTGTGGGTTTACTCCCGGGGCAGTCCATCTCTTCAACAGCGGGATCTTTCCCAACACTGGATGTTCGATATCAACGTAGTTCATTGCTCCCCACTGCCAGGAGGCTAAGTCCTTCGGCGCGTCTGGGCCGTTCACTGTGCCTTCCACCGCCGCGGTCAACAATTCATCATAGTTAGGATACTTTTCTGGCAGCCAGCGCTTGGGCTGGTGCTGCATTACGTTCTGAAGCCATACGGATCGCATCTGCCAGGTATACGACTTCCAGCTCAAACTGCTTTTTTGCTGCGTGGGATCTTCCGGTGCAGGCCCCAGGCGGGGTTCGAGGAGCAGGCGCGTTAATTCTTCCTGAGACCGGACAGCAATTGTAGGTGCCGCCGCCGTAGCGAGCATTCGGCCATCCCAGTTACGCATCAGGTCTGCCGCCTGCTTGGCGCGGGCAGATGGTTTTGCGGCATGGTCCACGGCATAAACCAAACGCTCTGCCGCCAACAGGTCGTTCTCCGAGTGGACATCATTTTGCAGCGCAAGCATGTCCGCGGATGAAAACTTTCTTCCAGATTCCAGCGTGTGATAGATCCGGGCGGTTCGCCAAGGCGCTTCCCACGAGGCGCTGATCGAATAGGGATAATCGTCTGGGGTTATACGGCCGTTTGCGGTGCCGATTACACCGGAGGGTGGATTATAGACATTCGGCAGCTTGTCGAAAGGGATGTAGCCGGTCCACTCATGAGCATCATCGGTGCCGCTTACTGGAAGGCTGCCATCGCCTGCGGTTCGAATGGGCACGTGCCCGGTGGCGTGATAGCCGATGTTTCCATCGACATCGGCGTACACCACGTTCTGCCCGGGAGCGTCCAGTCGGGCGAAAGCTTGGCAGAAATCGTTCCAGTTTTGCGCCGTATCCACGTCGAAAAATGGCATGTGTAAACCGTCGTACAGGGTCCAGCGCAATGCCACCTGCCTGGTCTCACCGGGAATCAATTCGCTGATGACCGGGCCATGCCGCGTGATCTTCACATCAACTGTCACGTCAGGTTTTCCTTTGACGTGAATCGTCTCTTCACGCTGCTCCGGCTGGACCCACCCTTGCGGAGTTTGATACTGGCCCTGAGTGTTGAAGTTTTCGATGTAAGCATCGGCCACGGTGGGCCCAACGTTAGTGAATCCCCACGCGATGCGTTGATTGTGGCCGACGATTACGTAGGGCATTCCAGGTAGCGTTACGCCCGCTACGTCCACGCCGGAAGCTTTCAAGTGAGCTTCGTACCAAAGGTTGGGCATCTGATGCCCCAGGTGCATATCGTTGGAGAGCAGCGGCTTTCCGGTGACGCTGTGAGCTCCCGCGATCACCCAATCGTTCGATCCGTTCACCGCCTCCGGCGCATGATGCGTCCAGATTGCAAGTCCGTTGCCACCTTGCGTCACGGAGTTATCGGGACCGTCATCCTCATCTTCATCGTCATCATCGGAATCGCCCTGGTTAGTTTGATCGCCAATGTTTTCCCGCATGACAGTAGGCGGGCGATCATGCCAGGAGCGATTTACGTATAAATCAAAGGTGAGTTCTGGGCCCAGCTTCGCCAGGATCTTCTCGCGATTCATGGTGTCCATGAACGTATAGAAGTTGAGATCCTTTACCATCTGGTTGGCGATAACGATGGAATCTTCGGCCTGCCAGGGTTTTGGCCGGTATTGCAAAATACGGAATTCAAGCGGCAGATTGCCGCTATGTTCGCTGATGAATGCATTCACGCCGTTTGCATAGGAATCCAGATAGGCCCGGTCGCGCGGACTGGCTATAACAAGGGATGTTTTTGCGGCAAACCGCAATCCTAAAATCCGCTGCTCGCGGTCTACCTTGATCAAATCCGGGCCGAGAATCTCGGACAATTCTCCGGCCCCAAAGCGCCGCATTACATCCATTTGCCAGAGCCGGTCTTGGGCTGTGACATATCCCTGAGCGAAGAATAAATCCTGTAAATTCTGGGCTTCGATTGCAGGGACTCCGTGTCGATCCCGCCGGACGTTTACCGGGGAAGACAAACCGTGCACCGTGATCGTTCCATCCAGTTGAGGCAGGGCGGAACGCGCAGCGAAATATGCATATCCAAGTGCGCCTGCAATCGCCAGCATCAAGATCAAGAAAAACGATAGGAAGATGCCGCGTCGGGTCGAACGCCGGGGAGCGGAAATTCCGGTGGAAGGGAAGCTGCTCATGTGCAACTCGATTTTAGGTGGAGATGGGCGTGAGGCACAAATGCTGGTCGCCAACATGCTTCCAGTTGAATTTCATTTTCAAGATGCCGATGCTATCCTGACGTTTCATGCTGCAGAAGCGCATCGATGACCAGCCGTCTATATCGCGCGAGATGGTGCGAGAGGCGCAGGGTATCCTGCACCAACACTTGAAACGTGTCGGTTTGAAACAGACGGCGCAGCGCGATACGATCTTGCGCTCTTTCCTCGAAACTCGTGATCACCTTTCCACCGACGAGCTTCATCGTCTGGTGCAAAAGCAGGACGCCGGAATTGGGTACACCACTGTCTACCGCACCCTGAAGCTACTCGCCGAATGCGGACTGGCGAGCGAGGTTGCTTTCCACGACGGTATCGCGCGCTACGAGCACCAGTACAATCGCCGCAGCCATCACCACATGGTCTGCACGGAGTGCGGCAGTTCGGTGGAGTTTTTTTCCCGTGAAGTTGATCAGCTGGAAAAGGAAATCGGCCGGCGACACAATTACACGACCACTCGTCATACCTTTCAGATTTATGGTGTCTGTGAAGATTGTCGAAAAGTTTAACCGTTTCGAAAGAGTCTTGCGTTGTGCCTGAGTTGTGAGCCTGCTGGATATTGATGGTCTACGCCCTGTCCGGATAAGTTCGTGGTGTGTGACCTGTAGGCAGGCGGCACGGGGCTGCTCGCCGCCAAACGGCATCTTACCTGTTAGAGTGGGAAGAGAATTTCCGTGTCTTGCGATGCGACCGGAGGGTGAAATCGTCTGCCAGTGGGGAAACTGAACGCCGAATCTGGGGTTTACAAAGACTGGCGTATTGGCAGGAATGGAGAGACCGTTTGCGGGGAACGGACTGCCAAGAGTAGAACGCCACCATCGCCTGGCCGAAACCTGAATCAACTGCACCGGGAGCTGTTAACAATTTGAGACTGAGCTATTCAACGAGTGTAAGCCTTTTGGTGGTATCAATCTTATCCTTCGCGGGTATTTGCGCAGCTCAAAGTGCCCAGCAGACGCAGACATCGGACCCTGCTCCATCCGCCCAATCACCTGCGCCCGCCCCTTCAGGGCAAAATAAAACCGCAGACCTGCCGCCTGCCCCGAGTAGTTCTCAGAATCCAGGCAACCCGGTTCAAGCGGATAAGACCCAGGCAGACACAAAGAAGAGCAAAGACGACCGGATGTTTTACGTGATGCCGAACTATCTGACGGTAGATAGTCAATCCCAGGTAAAACCAATCTCCTGGAAAGAAAAGTTTGCCATGGCGGCGAAGGGCTCCTTCGACCCATATGAATTTACCGTGGTCGGCATTGTTGCGGGAATCCGCCAGGCGGAGAATTCCTATCCCGGATTCGGTCAGGGAGCTGAGGGATACGCGAAGCGCTACGGAGCGGCTTTCGCCGATCAGGTAGATGGCAATATCATGGTGGGCGGCGTTTTCCCCTCAATCCTAAAAACCGATCCGCGCTATTTTCAACTCGGCAAGGGCTCGCACGGTCACCGCTTCGGTTACGCGGTCAGCCGTATTTTCGTGACTCGAACAGATTCCGGGCGTCACATCTTCAATATTCCCGAGTTTGCCGGCAACGCCACGGCAATTGCCATTTCCAACGTCTACTATCCTGCGTCTGATCGCAGTTTCTCATCGAGTCTCCAAGGCTGGGGAACGCAAATGGGTATCGACGCTTTCGGGAATGAACTGAAGGAATTTTGGCCGGACATTCATCACTATTTGCAGGAAAGACACGAACGCCACTTGCAGAAACAAGAGCAGAAGGAATCCGACTAACCGTTGTAACCCGGATTCCCGTAAATGCGGGATTTCCGGTGCTACCTGCATCTAAACGGTGAGGCAATCATCCAAGCTTAAGCGATTGGCGGCAATCGCTTGACAAAGTTAGCAGAGAGCGGCAGACCTGGAAATAACAGACGTGGGAGGAGATTTGAAGGCGATCCGATTATTTTGCCTGGCGGTAGCTCTGGCCTCGATATTGGCAGCGGCGTCAGTTCAGGCTCAGGAACCAGCGACTGAGCGAGAGCAATCCCAAGAAGATGCACTATTGCGGAGCACGCGCGAAGTTGCGTTGAATAATTTTGGGCTAACCGATCTTTGGGCAACCAATGTTTCGCCCGCCAACCTTCCGCAAGACCAGGACCCACCGCGAACAAACTCAACGACGCAAGGAACGTCGCCCGTGCCCGATGCGCCCAAGCCCGAGGCTAGCCCGTCAACTCCGACTAAGCCCGATGAAGAGTATGGCAAGCAGAACAAGAGAATTCTGTGGGTCATCCCCAATTACCGAGCGGTGAGTGCCAACACTCATCTGCCCCCGCTGAGTTTCAAGAGCGAACTTTGGCTGGCGACCCAGGATACCTTCGACTACTCCGATTTCATTTTCGTGGCAGGGCTGGCGGGCGTTGACATGGCCGGCAAGTCGCAGCCGAGCTTCGGACATGGCGCCGAGGGCTACGGTAAGTACTACTGGCACGTCTTTGTCGATGGCGCCATCGAGAACTACATGACGGAAGCGATCGTGCCGTGGCCGACAAAAGAAGACCCGAGGTATTACACCATGGGCAAAGGCGGATTCGCGAAGCGAACCGGTTATGCGGTAAGTCGGCTGTTCATTACCCGAACCAACTCGGGAGGGAGCACCTTTAATTTATCGGAGGTCGTCGGAGCCGGAGCGGCCGCGGGTATTGGCAATGCGTATTATCCAGCTGAACACAACCCCTGGGTGAAAACCTACCAACGTTGGGGAACACAAGTTGGGCTGGACGGAGTGTTCAACGTTTTAAAGGAGTTCTGGCCCGACATCGATCGGGCGGTGTTTGGCGGAAAATTCTGATTCCGTTTTTGGCGAAACGACAATCGCTCCTAGGTGGTTCGACTGCCTTTCCTTTCGCGGCTGCAGGCAAGCTACTATAGAGACACCTAAAACTTAATCTCGAGGAAATACATGTCCGAACCCACATATGAAGAACTGAAGGCCCGTCTCTCTCAACTTGAAAAGGAAGTTGAAACCAAGAAACGAAGCGGCGATCTCATTTTCAAAGTAGGCGAAAAGGGCGGCGTCAGCGTTTATGGATTAGGGCGTTTTCCGGTCACACTTTACTACGAGCAGTGGAACCGGCTGCTTGGTGCAGCGAACGATATCAAGTCGTTCATGGAAGAGAACAAAGCGCGACTCAAGCTTAAGGAGTAGCCACTTGAGCGGGTGGCCGCCACTTCACTCAGCGCTGAGGCGGCAGATGTTAGTCCTACATGTGCAGTCTCGATCCATAAGGTATCGAACGAAGAACGTGGCCAACGGATTGCCCGGATCGGCATGGTTCACGTTATAATAAAAACACAGTGCCCAAATATTCCATCGTCGTCCCCCTGCACAACGAACAGGAAAATGTTACCGATCTATACGACCGCCTGAAAGTGGTGATGGAGAATGCCGGCGAATCGTTTGAGATTGTGCTGGTCGACGATGGTTCCAGTGACCACACTTTCGCGATGTTGCGCGAAATTGCCGCCGTGGATAGCCGGGTGACGGTGGTCAAGCTGCGCCGCAATTTTGGGCAAACCGCTGGATTGGCAGCCGGTTTTGACCACGCCCGGGGTGAGTACATCATCGCCATGGATGGCGACCTGCAACACGACCCCACCGACATTCCGCTCTTTTTGGAAAAGATTGCCGCGGGGTATGACATCGTCAGCGGCTGGCGGAAAGTGCGTATCGACAATTTCTGGATGCGCCGCATTCCTTCCCGGATCGCGAACTGGCTCATGGCGAAGCTCAGCGGGGTCGATATTCACGACTTCGGTACGACGTTCAAAGCCTACCGGCGCGAGATTCTCGAGCAGGTCCCACTCTATGGCGAATTGCACCGGTTTATTCCGGCGCTGGCGTCTTGGTATGGCGCATCGATTTGCGAAGTTCCTATCCGCAACGTCAACCGCGAGCGCGGGCTTTCACACTATGGTATTTCCCGCACTTTTCGTGTGTTCTTCGATCTGATCACGATCCGTTTTTTACTTCGCTACCTATCCCGGCCTTTGCATTTCTTTGGAACCTTCGGCCTGGTCAGTATGCTAAGCGGGAGCGCGATTGTGGGATGGCTGGGAATCGAGAAGTTCCTGCGGCACGTGCATGTGATGGCTTCTCATGGACCGCTGATGATGCTGGCCCTGGGTTTACTGCTCGGGGGATTGAATCTGCTTGCCATCGGCTTGCTGGGTGAGATGCAGGTGCGCCATTACCACGAGCCACGGCATCGCGCACCCTACTCCGTGGACCGCGTTCTTCGTTCCCAGAACGAAGAACACAGCGTCTCGGAGTAGTTGCCCGCCTTATCTGAGTGTCCTGTCGACGGTCTTACGCCTTTTCGATCGTTACTTTCTTCACCACAACATCCTTCGCTGGACGATCCTGGCGGTTGCGCGGGACTTCGGAAATCTTCTTGACCACATCCTGGCCTTCGACAACCTCGCCGAAAATCGTGTGCTTGCCGGTGAGCCACGTAGTGGGGGCGACGGTGATGAAAAACTGCGAACCGTTTGTGTTGGGGCCAGCGTTGGCCATCGCCAACAAGCCTGCCTTATCGAGTTTGTGTGGTGAGCCCTTGGTTTCATCCTCAAACTGATAGCCTGGGCCGCCCGTGCCGGTGCCTTGAGGGTCGCCACCCTGAATCATAAAATCGGGGATCACACGATGGAAAATCGTTCCGTCATACAGCCGGTCTTTGGATTTTTTGCGCGTGGAGGGATGCGTCCATTCGCGAGTGCCTTCGGCAAGTTCCACGAAGTTAGCTACGGTTTTGGGCGCTTCTTTTTCGAAGAGGCGGCAGACGATGGTTCCTTCGGAAGTTTCAAGAGTGGCATAGGTTCCCGCGGGGCGGCTCATATATGTTTCTCTCTCCTTACTATGAATAACGTTCTACGATAACAACGTTTGATTCTAACAGCAGGGGGGTGGAACGCTTCCCCGGATGTAACCTCACCAGCCAATCACACTCACCGCATGCCGTGCGGATTCAGATACCGGAAGAAGAAATCCCGGCTTTCGATAGCAAGTTGTCTATGAGCTTCGGGCGTGCGGAAAGTATGGACATCGTCCACTTTCACAAATTCGACGGAGTCGCCGGCCTGTTTTAGTTTGTCAGCGAGCTCTTGCGCTTGTGCGATGGGCACCTCTTGATCCTGCGTGCCGTGGAAAATGAGGAAAGGCGGGGACTGCTTCGAAACATGAAACGCAGGGGATGCATCCCGCCACAGTTCGGAATGGTGGGCATAGTCGCCGCCAAGAAACTTCATCAGGAAGGCGTCACCGTCAGCATCATGATTCACGGTGAAATCAGTTGGTCCACTGACGTCGACGACTGCCTGCACGGTGCTGGAGTATTTGGCAAGCGCCGGATCAGAGTTGTCGCGCGTGCCCTCGAGACCGAGCAAGGATGCCAACTGCGCACCCGCAGAGTGGCCGAATGCGCCAATGTGGTTCGGATCGACGTGGTACTTTTCGGCATTGGCTCGAATCCACCGAACCGCCCGCTGCACGTCGTCGAGTTGCGCGGGCCATGCATTTTCGGTAGCTTTCCCGTTGCTCTGGAACAAACGATAATCCACAGAGAAGGCGACAAAGCCGGAGCGGGAGAGAAACATGCCCATTCGCTCCATCGTGCTCTTATCAAATCCGGTCCAACTTCCACCGTGGATTAACACCACGGCGGGGCGCAAATCGTGAGAATTCGAAATGAGTTCACGCGGTTCGTAAACATCCAACAGCAAGGCGTGACCGCCAACCGTGCCGTAAGAAACATCCTGCTGAACAGAAACTTGGGAATCTTCGGGCGAGGGCTGCTGAGCGGATGCCTGCGACGCGTTCAGAGGGCTTGCTCGCTCCGCGAGCAAGCGTGACGATGCAGATATCGCTAGCGTCAGCAGCGCCACGCGAAGGAGTCGACTTCGTCTGAGGATGCTTCGTTGGACCATGGATCGTGCCTTTAATAGTCTCCTCGGTACCGCAAGTCGGAAGGAAAAATTATTGCGGGTTCGAAGGAGCGGCCGATGTTGCTCCTGAAGGCTTCTTTGCCGCTGTGTCCGGCTTCGCCGCCGTGGACGATGCCCCACGAACAATCTTGATGTGCAGAATCTTCACCGGACGAAATGGGCGGTCATTGCTGGGATCGGTGGCCATGGCCGCAATCTGCTTTACCAGCGCCACCGCCGCATCATCGCACTGGCCGAAAATGGTATAACCTCCGTCCAAATGCGGTTGCGGAGCTTCGGTGATGAAAAATTGCGAACCATTCGTATCCGGGCCTGCATTGGCATATGCCAGACGGCCCGGCTTGTCGAACGTGAGATCGGAGGAAACCTCATTCTTAAACTTATATCCCGGATCGCCAGTTCCATTGCCTGCGGGATCGCCGCCTTGAATCATGAAGCCGGGAATTACACGGTGAAAAATTGTGCCATCGTAGAGCGGGACGCCATGTTTAGTCGCTCCGTTGGGAGCTGTCCAGTTCTTGGTTCCGGTAGCCAGTCCGATGAAGTTCTGCACGCCGATCGGAGCCTTGGCGGGAAACAGGGTACAGTTCAGATTTCCGACCGAGGTTTCGATGATTGCCGTTGTTTGGGAAGGTACGATGTGATGGATGGGCGGCTTAGCGGCAGGCGTAGCCTGGGAAGAAGTGGACTGAGCCCACGCGATTGCTGTAACAACAAAAACAATCGGAACCAAGAAAGCCTTACGCATGATTACTCCTCGCAGATTACGCGGAATAGTTTGAGACAACGCTGCATTGTACGACAGAGAGGGCGGATGGCGCAGGCACCAGTGGGGTAATGGTGTAGTTTGCCATGCTAAATAGAAATCGAGCTTCGCTCGACGGGACAGTCGAGGGCGGCTGCTCCCTACGTGAGTATTTTTGCAATAGCTTTTTCTATCCTTGAATCCTTCAATGCGATTGTTGTTCGTGGCTGACTTTTTCCACGGCGGCGAACACTCGCAGAAGATTGCCGCCTAGAATTTTCTTGATGTCTTCGGCGTTATATCCGCGATCGAGCAACGCTTGAGTAATCTTGGGCAAGTCGGCAGCGGAATCCATTCCTTGCGGCGTAGCCCCGCTCACCCCATCGAAGTCCGAACCGAGGCCCACGTGGTCAACGCCGGCAACTTTGGCGATGTGGTCGATATGATCGATTAACACGCTGAATGGAGGACGGGGAATTTTGGCCATCCACTCCCGCTCGAGGTGGTCCACTTCAATGTAGTTGACCGGCTTTCCCTGAGCCCTCATTCCATCGATATAGCTCTGGATCGCGGCTGCCTGATCCTTCGACTGCGCCGCGCTGGCCTTGCGATAGGTTTCATCGTCGAATCCGGAGAAAAAGTTTACCTGCACTACGCCTCCGTTCCTGGCGACCGCGCGCAGCATGTCGTCGGTCATATCGCGGGGTGCGTTCACCAGGGCCCGGGCGGAAGAATGCGAGGCGATAACCGGAGCCTTCGTCGTAGCAATCGCATCCCAAAATGTCTTATCCGCCACGTGAGAAATATCGACCATCATGCCCAGGCGGTTCATCTCCAGTACAACCTGCTTGCCAAAATCGGTGAGACCGTTGTGGTGCTGAATTTTGGGGTCGTCGATGTCACCGGAGGAATCGGCCCACTCATTGGTATTCGACCAGGAGAGCGTCATGTAGCGCACCCCGAGGCGGTAGTAATCGCGCAGCAGGTGCATATCGTTCTCGATCGAATGTCCGCCTTCGATCCCCATAAGCGCGGCGAGCTTATGTTCCCGGTGGGCGCGCTCGATGTCGGCAACGGAGAAGGCCATCATCATGCGATCAGGATGACGCGCGGCCTGCTCATAGACGGAATCGATCAGATCAAAAGTATGCTGCGCGAAGTGACCTTGATTAGTCTCAGGATCGACCCAGATGGAAAAGAACTCGGCTCCGAGGCCGCCACGGCTTGCCTTGTCGAGGCTGAGATGACCGATATCGTTGGGATCGGTTGATCCGATGTCAAAGCCTTCGTCGAGAAAGCGCTGCGGAGTATCCGCGTGGGTGTCGACAACAATGGCGGAATGTTGGATAGCGAGGGCGCGGGCTGTCACCTGAGGGCCAGAGTCGGTAGACTGGGCGGCGGTAAGGGCGGAGTTAGACAGTAGGAATACGAAGAGGAAAGCGCAAAGACGTTTCATAGGTTTTGTCGATAACAGCCAGCAATTCTATAGTCGCCGGCGCGGTAAAGGGAAGCGAGTCAGATCACCTGTGAAAGTGAAGTTTGAACAGGCCTTCGTTTTTGTGATTCCGAACCGGCGCCCCTTTGCCGGTGAGAAATCTGCTTTGGTAGGGCAAAAGCAGATTCCCCGCGCGATAAACCCGCGCTTCGGAATGACAAATTGTTAAGGTTGTAACATTAAGAGATCGTTGCGAACGCCTGCTCCACTGATCTCTCCAGCGGCTGGCCGGTGTCGATCGTGGTTTTGGACCGAGTAATGGATTCGAAACGTGCTTTCACATCAAGATAAAGTTGAAAGCTTCTGTTTGCTGCGGGATGGATTCCGGCGGAGATATCTTGCAGTCGCTGCCTGGCAATATCTTCGGAGCATATGCATTCGAGGATGAGCCACCTCTGGTGGAGTGCCTCGGCGGCGCGGAGAACATTTTCGATCTGGTAACGGCGTGAGAACGGTCGACCATCGAGAAAAATGATGCGTTGTGGATCTCGCTCCAGGAGATAACCGGCGGTCTGTAACATCAGTTGCACACAGAAGTCATCTTGCCGGGAGGAATATTCGATCTCCTCCGGAGCGAAGATCGCGTGGCGAATCTCGTCTTTGCCGACGACTCGCCCCGCCGTGCGTATCGCGAGTGCGCGCGCCAATGTGGTTTTTCCGGTGCCGGGAAGGCCAGCCATGAGGACGATCATCCACTGATTAAAGCATGCCTGATCAACGCATAACTCATTCAAGCATGAGCGGCAAAAGTTTCGACGATGGTGAATCGCTCGCCGGAAATGCTCATCCATTCGACAAGCATTGTCACAAAAATTTGGATTTAGGAGGCAGAAATGCCGTTGGTTCGTATTTCTTTACGGGAAGGGAAGTCTGAAGCCTATAAGAAGGCGGTGGCTGACGGAGTGCATCAAGCGATGGTGGAGGGCGCCGATGTGCCAGCGAAGGACCGTTTTCAAGTCATTACCGAGCATCCTGCCGGCGGATTGATTTACGACCCGTCTTACCTGGGAATTGACCGAAGCGACGATGTTGTTTTCGTGCAGATCACGCTTTCGACAGGCCGTAAGCTGGCACAGAAGAAAAAACTTTACGAGCGCATGAGTAAAATTCTTGCGGAGAACCCGGGCCTTAGGCCGCAGGACCTGGTGATCAATCTGGTAGAAGTAGCCTGGGAGAACTGGTCCTTCGGCAACGGGGACGCGCAGTACACATGATCTAAAGCAAGTGCCAGGTTATTCGGCGCGGCTCTCGGCGGCGACGGCGGAAGTTTCCGGATGATCGGGTCGGTCCATGGGAACGATGTCCTGAGTCTCGCGCCAATCGGCGTAGCGGCCAGAAACCATAATGTGGTAGACCCACTGGTGCCGTTCTTCTTCCGGTTCAACCAGGCCTAGCGCCTTCATGTAGAAAAGATAGTGCTCCATCCAGTGAATCTGCTCGTTGGTCATGCCACGGCGTTGCAGATCGACGGTCAGGCCGGCCAGGTGAGATGACGCCGTGTCACCCTCGGGCGGCGCAGCATTGCGATTGTGGCGACGGAGTTTTTTCTGCAGCTTGACGGTACGCACTGCGGAATTTACCTGAATCTGCTCGTGGAAGCGGTTGTAGTAGGCCTGCGATAAGTCCTGCACAAAGTCGCGAGTCCAGGGTCGGCAAAAACGGCGGGACGGATCGAGCCGGGGATCGAAGCGCAGGGCCTCGCCGGCGACGATTTCTTGTAACGCGCCGCTGGCCTTCAGAGCTTCTAGTTCATCATCATCCTGAATGCGAGGAAGTTCCATGCGGTCGACTTCAGCGTTCTGCAACAGTAGAGATTCGTGCGACGGGCGAAACATGGGATTCCAAAGCAGACTCCAATGCAGCAGACGGCGGTGATGGGCATGATGAACCGTTTTATGAATTCTGGTGGCGGTGGCTGCCCATAGCGCGCTGGACACGCAGGCAAGCGTTGAAAGCAGAATTAGTTGACGAAGTGTTCTTAATTTCAAGCCTTAATCCTGTTCAGCTCGTTTGGGCTATGCGCCAAAGTGTTCCGCCATTCTAAGCCCTGGTGTCAAGCGGTCCAATCTTAGGCTCTAAAACCCGCGTTACCTCGGTGTTACCGGCAGGTATTACCAGCAGCGGTTACCGGGGTCCCGCAAGCGCATGCACTAGATGCAGAAGCACGCGTAACACCATAGCCAGACTTGTGTTAGTGCAAGTCCATGTGCTCGCAATGCAGCCACTTAGCGCCGTTTAGATACACTTGCGCGCAGCCTCGTTGTCGCCGAGTGACATAAATCAGCTGGCAAAAAACGTCATATGCAAGAATTTGCCTATCCCGGAAACTTCAGTGAGGTGAAAACACGCCAAGCGTTGCCGTTACTATCTTTAAATCTTTGTCGACTACTATCGCCGGAACAGATCTCCGATGGCCTGCTTCATTACTTCGCCACCAACCTCAGAGATTGCCTTGGTGAGTGGAATATCCTTGGGACAAACTTCGACACAGTTTTGAGCGTAGCCGCATTCTTGTATGCCGCCGTCGCCCATGAGCGCCGCGAGCCGCTCACGCTTGAGCGCCTGGCCGGTATGATGGGAATTGAACAACCGTGCCTGCGCGATGGTCGCCGCACCCACAAATCCAGTTTCCTCGTTGAACTGCGGACAGGCCTCCATGCAGCAGCAGCAAGAGATGCAGCGAGAAAGTGGATAGGCCTGTTCCTGTTGTTCTGGCATCACGCGCGGGCCGGGGCCAAGAGCGTAGGTACCGTCAATGGGAACCCAGGCTTTCACAGCCTTTAGATTTTCAAAAATCACACTGCGGTCGGTGGCCAGGTCGCGAACCACGGGAAATTTGGAAAATGGCTCCAGCTTCACCGGTTGTTCGAGATTGTCGATCAGGGCGGAGCAAGCCATGCGGGCGCGTCCGTTGATGAGCATGGCGCAGGAGCCGCAGACTTCTTCGAGGCAATTCGAGTCGTAAGTGATGGGCGTGGTCGCTTTGCCTTCGCGGGTGACGGGGTTGGCGGCAATCTCCATGAGCGAGGAGATCACGTTCATACCCGGATGGTGGGCTAATTCGAACTCCTCCCAGTATGACTTGGAAGTCGGGGTGTTCTGGCGCTTGATTTTGAGGATGACGGATTTTTTAGTCATGAGTCAGCTTTTCCTGAAACTTCTATGCCTTCTTCGATCCAGATCAGCTTCGTCTCGGCAGAGGCAATTGACAGCGCCAGAGCATTGCCAATTAGCGTTCACTACCGGATTAAGGTGCCCTGTCGCATAATTTCGCGCCTTCGCCAAATCTCTGCTATCGCGGCGGTTCTGTTTCTCCCAAAGTAAACGGGCATCCGCGGCAGTTCCTCAGCCCTCCGCGTAAGTTCTCACGGAAGGTACGCTATAGGCACCCAGGACCCCAATCGTAACTGTAACTCCCTCGACATCGAAGAAAACGCAGTCGCCGTTCTCCGTGCGAGATGTGACGGAGTGGCCAAGCCGCCTTGCCAGTTCGGCCAATGCTCCTTGTTGAATCGAGTTCATACTCGCAATTCCCAAAACAAGAGATTCAGACAAATAAAGAACCGGGAAGGGCATGAGTTCCACTCGTGCCAGTTTAAAGTCTCAAAAGACGCGCGGCTTTCAGACGCTGAGGTTTGCTTTTGAAGCCTGGACTGCTCATCTCCCCGCCGAGGACTTACTTCGCAACGTTCTCGACGCACCATCGCCGGAAACTGTTCATCGTCGAAACCTACGTGCGCCTCTTTCTGCAAACGCTCTACCGCTATCGCCGGGAAGGCCGCTTCGAATTGCATGCTTTCGTAGCAATGCCCGAACACGTTCATCTGCTGCTGACTTCGGCGAACAACGTAACTATCGAACGGGCCGTTCAGCTGATCAAAGGCGCCTACTCGCATGAACTCGGAACAATCATTGGTCGCGAGCAGGAAATCTGGCAGCGCGGATTTACCGATCATCGGATTCGCAGCGAAGTGGATTTCGTTCATCATCGAAATTACATTCATCAAAATCCCGTGGAGCGCGGAATCGTAACCGAGCCTTCCGACTATCGCTATTGCTCCGCGTTTCCCGGATTTAAACTTGATCCATGGCCCTCACGGCTGAAGCCGCCGATTTGAAGGCTTCGTAATCGGCACGAGTAGAACTCGTGCCCTTCCCGGTTCTAAACTTCTAACCGTTTACTTCAACTTCTCCGGCGGTGCTACGCAAATAAAAATCTCGTCCCACCGATGATGCTTGCCCGAAGCAATCTCTCGATTTCCGGCAAAATGCTTCCAATAATTCGCAATTCTGCATTCCGGCTACATCGAGCATGCGCCATCCCGGAACGCGGCCACCGCTTCGCCCACCTGCCTGCCAGCAGAATAGTCGAACAATTCCATTCTGCACGCCGTAATCATGGGGCTCGACAATTCTCTCGTTCCTCTTGTTTTGATCGAGTTCTCGATCGACCGCCATTCAACCTGCTTCCGATCCCTCACTCCGCCCGGGATGGCGTCCGCGGGCTCCAGCCCGCAAGAGCGCCGTCATTTCGCCGCGTCATACTTCCTCGGCCGCGGCGGAATCAGCGAAACATCCACAGGTTCAAACTCGAACTTAGGCTCGTCAGCATCCGGTGCGAAATACGCTTTAGTGGTCTTCAGGAAATTCTTGTCGTCGCGCTCGGGGAAGTCCGGCTTGTAATGTGCCCCGCGCGATTCGTCGCGCAGCTGCGCGCCTTGCGCGATTACTCGCGCGAGTTGCAGCATGTTGTACAGCTGGCGGGCGAAGATCACGCTGGTGTTGGCCCACTGCGAGCGGTCGCTCAGATTTACTTTGCGGAAGCGTTCCAGGAACTCGACCAGCTTGGCATCGGTCTGTTGCAGATTCTTGTTGTAGCGGATGACGGTGCAATCCTTGGTCATCAATTCGCCAAGCTCTTGCCACAGGCGGAAGGGATTCTCCGTGCCCTGATTGTTCATGAGCAGGGAATTGCTCTCTTCCTGCTTCTTCTTTTCGGCTTCGAAACAACCATTGCCGTCAGCAAGCGCCTGTAAGCCGCGCGCATATTTCACCGCGTTCGGCCCGGCGATGCCTCCTCCATAAATGCAGGAGACCAGCGAGTTCGCGCCCAGGCGATTCGCCCCGTGATATTGATATTCCGCCTCGCCGGCGGCAAAGATTCCGGGAATGTTGGTGGCCTGGTTGAAGTCCACCCACAATCCGCCCATGGTGTAGTGCATCCCGGGAAAAATCTTCATGGGCGTGTCGCGGGGATCGTCGCCCACAAACTTCTCGTAGATTTCGAGGATGCCTTCCAGCTTGCGGTCGAGAATTTTGCGGTCGATGTGGGTGAGGTCGAGATAAACCATCGGCTTGCCGTCGATACCGAGGTTGTGCTCGAACACGACTTTGAAGATCGCCCGAGTTGCGATGTCGCGCGGAACCAGGTTGCCGTACTTCGGGTACCACTCTTCCAGGAAATACCAGCGCTCTTTTTCTGGGATCGATTTCGGATCGCGCTTGTCTCCAGCGGTTTTTGGAACCCAAACGCGCCCGCCCTCGCCACGCGCCGATTCCGACATGAGCCGCAGCTTGTCCTCACCGGGAATGCAGGTAGGATGCACTTGAATGAATTCGCCATTGGCGTAATAGCAGCCTTGCTGATATAGAGCCGATTGCGCCGAGCCGGTGCAGACCACGGAATTTGTAGACTTGCCGAAGATCGCTCCGTTGCCACCGGTCGCGATGATGATGGCGTCTGCAGGAAAGGTGCGGACTTCCATCGAGCGCAAATCCATGGCGCAGACGCCGCGGCAAACGCGGTTTCCGTCGAGCACCGCAGAGAGAAACTCCCAGTGCTCGTACTTCTTTACTTTGCCCTCCGACTCGTAGCGGCGAACCTGCTCGTCGAGCGCGTAGAGAAGTTGCTGGCCGGTGGTAGCTCCAGCGAAGGCGGTTCGGTTATACAGGGTGCCGCCAAAGCGGCGAAAATCGAGCAGGCCCTCGGGAGTACGATTAAACGGCACACCCATGCGGTCGAGCAGATCGATAATGCCCGGCGCAGCTTCGCACATATCTTTGACCGGCGGCTGGTTGGCCAGAAAATCTCCGCCATAGACGGTGTCGTCAAAATGCTTCCACGTCGAATCGCCTTCGCCCTTAAGATTTTTAGCGGCATTGATGCCGCCCTGCGCGCACACCGAGTGCGAGCGCTTCACTGGGACAATGGAGAAGAGATCGACATTTGCACCCATTTCGGCGATTTTGATCACCGCCGAAAGTCCGGCCAGACCGCCGCCTATCACGATAATTTTCGGAGCTGCCATTCCTATTCCACCGGCTTTCCGGAATTTGCTGGTGCCGAGTTCGATTGTCTTGCGGAGGTGCCCGGCTCGTCGGATTGCACAGGATGTGATCGGAACGAATAGAGGCTGGCCAGTCCCGCGCCCGTCAAGACAAAGAAAAACACCAGGCAGACAGTCAGGAACCGCTTCCTGGCCTTATCGCCTGAAACGATGCCCCACTTGGCCGAAAACAGCCAGATGCCGTAGGCGAAGTGCCAAGAAGCTGTGATCAATCCCACCACATAAAACAAGAAAAACGCAGGCTGAAGCACCTCGGCCTGTACTTTTCCAAACGAAGCGTTGGGAAAAGCGTGCAGATCGACACCGCTGAACCGCATGGTATAGGTGTGCCAAAGGATGTAAACGAAAGCGATGCCGCCAGTCCAGCGCTGGGCGGTATACATCCAGTTGCCGCTCCAGGGATATTCCGCGGTATTTCCGTCACCGCGATACCAGATGTAGAAGCCGTAGAGGGCATGGAACGCAATGGGCAGCCAGATGCCGAAGAGCTCCAAAAAAAATACCAGCGGCAGATTTGCCAGAAAGCTTACCTGGCGCGCGTAAGCGTCCGGCCCGGTAATGGCCGTGGAGTTCGAAATCAGAATGTGCTCGAAGAGGAATGCCCCCACGGGAACGATGCCGGAGAGCGAATGCAACCGCCGCAACCAAAAAGAAATGCCCTGGCCGGCGCGCAGTGGCGCAACCCGGTGGGCCGCTCCGGCGGTTACAGGTGGAGCACTTGAACTGGCGGATGCCACGAAAGCTCCTTATGAATTCCAGTAAGAGAAAATAACTTTCCATTATGTTGGCGCGTGAAGGCGAAGTCAAGGCGCGTGCCTGCGTACGCGCACTTTATTTGAACAATAGATTGCGGGAATGAAATTGTTAAGAATGAAGCGTAATGATTATGCCTGCTCCGTCATTCCCGCGCTGTCCTGGGCCAGCCAATTCAGAAATTCGCTGAAGGCTTTTCCGCGATGGCTGAACTGAGACTTCTCCTCGGGGCTGAGTTCTGCAAAAGTCTTATCGATTTGCGGAAAATAAAAAAGCGGATCGTAGCCGAAACCGTTCGAACCACGGGGAGCATCGAGAATTATTCCCTCGGCTTCACCGCGAAAAGTAGCGAGGGTTTGGCCGTCACGAGCCACCGCCAGCACGCACACGAATCTGCCCATACGCTGGTCCGGAGGAACATTTTTCAGTTCGCGGAGCACACGTGCATTGTTGGCATCGTCATCCGTATTCGCTTCGGCTTGGTCCGGCCTTTCTGCCGCGTATCGAGCGGAGTGCACTCCGGGTGCGCCGTTTAACGCATCGATCTCCAGGCCGGAGTCGTCGGCTACCACCATCTCGCCGGGAACATGTTGGCTGTATTGTTCCGCCTTTTTTCGGGCATTGGCCTCGAAGGTAAGGCTATCTTCCACGACTGGAGGAAAAGAGGAGAAGTCCGGAATACCGGTGATCTCAACGTTGTGCCGTGATGCGGCGCCGGCGAAATCGCGCAGCTTTCCCCGGTTCGAAGTCGCAATTAAGATTCTTCGCATAGTAGTCAAGAAGGCGCACCTTCAAGAACTGTTTGTTGATGTCGTGGCAGAACCGGATAGTCGCGGCGCGGAGCGTCCATACAAAATCAGCGCAAGCGCAGCTGCCAAAATCGAAATCCATCCGCCGGCGGTGCGGTCCCAGGTACGCACGAATGTGATGCGCACGCGATTCCCGCCCTCCGCCACCGGCACCAGGATTTGACCCGTGCCTTCGCGAGTAACGGCCTCCACTTGGCGCCCGTTCACTTCAACCCGCAACGCCGGATAGTTGAAGAGATGTAAAACGAGCCGATCCTGAGCGCTCATATCCGCGGTGAACAGTTTTGCTTCGGCAGCCCACTCTGACACGCGTATCGCGCCCTGGGCCGACCCCTCAACGGTAACGCGCCGAGCTTCTTTGTCTACCGAGGAAGCATCCGCTCCGGCCGGAGTGTATTCGTCGGTGCCTTCGTAGCCGGCGCCGGTCGCCATATTGTCCTGCATCTCGCGCAAGTCGGCGGTATTGTCCCACCACGGTGCCTGAAAATGGTGCCAGACGAAGCCCAGAACGCATAGCCCGGCAAGATAGAACGCGACGCGGGCTGTCCACCGCCGAATTCCCATCGCCGTGAGCAAACTGAACGGGACTCCCAGGCAAAGTGTCCAGCGCCAGGGAAATTGCATGAACCGCAGCTTGGGAAGCGCGGTCCACAACGGGTTTGAAATCCAGAACATTAGCACCACACAGGCCGAAGACCAGGCCACGAGCAGCCACCACAAGTTTCGATTAAGATCCTGACCGCGCCGTGCAGCCCGGACCCATAGCGTGATCGCCGCTATAATTGTCAGAGCGATTTCAGTGGCCGCTATCCCGGAAATTAGTCGATTAAACGCATCGTGATCTGCATCCCCCGTGTGGGCGAATAGAAAATTATCCGAGGGCCGCGCGCCGGGAGAAATCACCTGCGCGATGTTCACCCACTTTTGTTCGTAAATCGCGGGCAATAAGTAAAAAGCCGCGAGCGCCGCTCCCAGTGTGACGGCAGCCAGTCCGGTCAACAAAACCTTCGGCGATCGCTTTCTCCACGCGAGTACCAGCAGGAGCAACGCCAGTGAGTAATGAATCATTACGGCCGATGGCTCATTTATCAACCAGGCGGCCGCCAGCAGCACTCCCAGGCACACTATTATGCGACGGTTCGGCTTATCTGTCCGCAGCAACAACAGCAGTAATAAGGGTAACAAGCAACTTGCCAGCAATTCGGCGAACGCGCTGCGCCAGTAGACGATTACCAAATGATAAGGGTTCACCGCATACAGAACCGCGGCGAAGGTCGCGTCGGCGCGGTTCAGCCATTGCCGCGCAAGTAGGAACATGGACACCCCGGCGGCCACCAGAGCCAGCCAAATGTATATCTGCGAAACGACTGTCCAGGGAAAGAGCGCTGCCAATAACGTTCCCAGCGTCCAGGAGGCCGGTGGATAAAAGATGAACCGCGGCTCCCCATAGCCGAAGTGCGCCAAGGCAGCCCAACGCGGATAGAAAACCCCCTGCTTCCATTGCGACAAGACTTCCAGCCAGGAATACAAATGGAATTCCACATCGTGCCCGGAGGGAATGCCGAGAAAGAAGAAGGGGACTTCTACCGCAAAGGCAGCCGCCGCAATGCAAAGCAGGGGCGTGCCCATTCGCGAATATTTAGTGCTGTTTTGCAGCCGCTGTCCCAGCCTTCCCTTAGGAGCGATCGTCCCACCGACGTACATATTCGCATAAAAGGAGGAAGTCGAGATTGCAACGGGGCTTTCAAGCGGGCACGTTCGCCTATCGACGGCAGTGAATTTTCCTGAACGCTTCTTTCATGCCCAAATTTTTACCGTTCTTTAATCTTCCTGAAACCACACTGCAACAGCGCTTTTGTACTCTCGTCTGCATAGGGGTGGAACAGACCACGGAGAAGGCAAGAGCCTGAGGCCAAGAGACGGGGATCAGGTTCTTTGCTTCTCCGGTACGCTCAAATCCACCGCAGCCTCCATCGTTGAAACCTGCTATAGATGAAAGCCTACCCTCTCTGCCTTGGATTCTCCCTGAAAGCCTGCCAGTTTTCTCCCGCGATGGGAGGCTGCTGTTGGATCGAAATCTAAGAGATTCCTGCAGAGTGCGAATGCGGTTTCAGAAAGAATCGGCAGGACTTAGGTTGCGACGCTTTCGCCAGATCGCTGGAGGCGCAGCGCGTCGAGGAAGTCTTCTTGTTGCATTGTAGTACCAAGCCGCAGCAGATCGAGCAAGGGATCTTCCATTTCTTGGTCAGTGACTTTGCCAGCCGCAACCGAGCCGGACTCGAATTGGGTGAGGTCAGCCTTCAACGATTGTGGAGAAACACTTAGCTCCGGGCTTGATTCGGGACAGCTCCGCAAAAGGTTGATTAGATTTCCCACCTGTGCCCGCTGCTCGATCGTTCGCGTAGGAAACTCCACACCCATGCCATAGCCGGGATGAACCACCCTGACCATTCCTTCGGTGTGAACTTCCATTTCGCCGCTTCGCAGGCAGAGGTCGATTAGAGCATGTTCCGGAAAAGGCGAATCCGTTTCCAGGTAACAGCCCCCAAGACTCAGGTCGGTAAGTTTACAGTGCGGTACCGTCTCCTCCGGTCCCGCAGTATTTGAAGAGGCCACAGCCTGTAACCACTCTTTCAGTTGAACTGCGGTGGACTTCTCCATTTCGATAAAGCGGACGCCGGCCTGGCCGTTTGGCTTCGCCCAAACCACCTGCCCGTGGGCATTTACTTCAAGGCTTGATCCTGGTAGCTGGAAACGCAAATTCAGCAGCGCGCTCGGGACTTGTGGTTCGGCGGTTAGCACATCCATGCCGGTCTCGCTGAGGTCCAGCAGAATACCTTCCAGCTTGCAGGTATTGGGCAGGCTCAGTTCCACCGCGGCTTGCACCGGAATGCGGTAGGCTCGGCGGCGCTCGCGCGTCAGCAGGGCAATTACAGCACGCAGCCCCGCCGCAGCGCTCTCGTCTGAAAGCGGTTTGTAGAGCACAAAATGCGCCCCACTGCTGAGAATATCGCGCGCCCTGGCACGGTCCGCAACCAATGCGACAGTGATCGGATTTGTGCCGGAGTTCAGCTTGCGACCGTCTTCAAAGATCTCGGCCGCGGCCTTGGCATCTTCGAAATCGATGATTAAAGCGTCAAATCTCTGGTGTTGAAGCCGCTCCATGGCCTCGGACAGGTCGCTGCAACGTTCCACCCCGATCCCGGAAGCCGTAAGCACACGGCCGAGGATCTCGGAAGCGGAGTCGTCGGTAGAGACCAGCAAAGCCAGCAGAGTCATGAGTTAATCCTCGCGAAGGGTTAGGAGTCTACGGCCACCGCGGCGCTGTCGGCCGTGCCGCCTTGGAAGCTCCCCCTCCTTGATTGGCCGCGCCGGCCTTTGCCGCCATAGCGCCGCTGGCTGACGCTTCATCTTCCATTAGGACGGCGTTATCGTCGTCGTCGTTTTCCGCCAGCAAGGGAGCCACTTCGCGCAGCTTCTCAGCCGCCTGCTGGAGCATCTCGATTTGCTTACCCAGTTGAGCGTACTTGGTTTGCTTCTGCCGCAACACCTCATGAATATCTTTCATACGACCCCCTGTGGAGACTCTATGAAGGCAGCCTACTTGGGGTCAACGGTAATCACTGCGTGGGTATTACCGGGGTAATGGACAAGGATCCGAAATCTAATCTCAGATCTGTGCGAGGGCCTGCGAGGCGGTGTCCGGCGCAGAAAAGCGAAAGCCCCGCAGAAGGCGGGGCTTTCAGGAAGCGGATTTCCAGCAACATCTAGGCTCGCAGCTTGCGGTGCAGAACTCCAGCCAAACCAACCAATCCGGTACCCAGCAAGCCAAGCGTACCTGGCTCAGGCACCGCGGTCATCACGTTAGTGTCGCCGCTTGAAATTCTCGTCTTCCCATCAAAGTAGCCCTTGCCAGTGTTGATGGTGAGCTGAACCGTTGCGCCACTCACTGTCTGACCGTTATACCAAGTGCCGGTAATCGATCCAGTCAAAGTGTAATTGTGAGTGCCGTTGGCTAGAGTAATTTCGGTCCAAGTCACAGGACCGGTGAAAGATCCCTGGAAGAGATTGCCCGTGGGAAGACCCTGGCTACCGTTGCTCAAAATATCGAAGAAGCTGCCGGTCCCGCCAGTAAAGCTGGCACCAGTCTCCAAGCTCCCGCCAGCTATCATCGAGCCAGTTGAAAAGTTCAGCGTTCCCAAGTCTCCCTGAATCAGACCCCCTCCATTGAAGCCCCTTACATCAATTAGCTCAGATCCGGTGAGTGTAAGTCCTGAAGAGCTTCCAGACAGAATGCCGCCTTCATTGGTGAAATCCACCGAATTATCGGCAAATGCCGCCAGTGGGAGTGCCATCGCAAGTAGAGCCATCCAAACTATCCGCTTCATAACTGTCATTCCTCCTGAACCTTGGGTAAAAGCTATCGAAAGCCTATTGTGTGATCGGAGGGCTGGGGCCTCCGTAACCGGCAGAGAGATACGGCACCGCAAATCTTTAGTGCATCCCTCGTGCCAAACTAGGAAAAAACATAAGTCAATGATTTCATGCGCATTACAAGAGCAAGCTTGCCTGTGTGGGGCCCTGATGCCGCAAAGGGATGCACACTTTTGCAAGCCGTTTGCGTCTGTTCATAATTCATTCACAATTCGTTTTTCTGCTGATTCGAGCAAAACGCATTGGGTACCTGAATTCCCTATTTGGCGGGAAGTGTACTGCAGCAACTGGCGACATACAAGCAGGTTTGTAAATGAGTAGTTCCTAAGAGGCGCTATGGGGCTTGCCAGAGATCAGAAAGAGGTTGCAGAACACCGCTTAGCCTTAGCGATTCATTGGAGATAATGAACGGACTGCTACTTCGAATAAATTACCGGCAAAGCTTAACTAAGTTGGTCCACCTTGATCATTTCTCTCAGCCGGCGGGAGAGGTTCATCGCCAACGAGCGGTAAAATCGCGAAGCAAGATGTGGGAAGAGTTCAAATAAGGTCTCCAGCGTTTGGCGATCGACGTAGAAAGTATCGACATCCTGTTGAGCTACTACGTTTGCACTCGCGGGGGCATCCTCAAGGAAAGACATTTCCCCACAAATCTGTCCGGGACCAATCGCTGTGGAACTGGTCCTCGAAGAGATCTGTACCTTCGCCGTACCCTTCAGGACGAGGTAGATGCCATTGGATTTCCTGGCGCGATGGACAAGCGGCTGCCCCTTGCCAAAGCTGACGCGGACGGCCTTATCGGCAATCAGCGCCCAATCGTTCGCCGTCAAATAAATCAATCCGTTCTTCGATGACGACAGAATGGATAATTCCTGTTCGATAACTTTCGGCATGATTGATCAGGCCAATTGCGGAGAATCCCGCAGCCCGTTCTGACAGCAATTCACTGAAAAGCGAGTTCTTGCAATTTTAGGGGCCGAGTGCAACATTAGCAGAAAAGTTACCATCTTCTACCCGTCTCCGTTGAGATCCGTAACCCAAAGTACCTTTGTATACACTCCTGGCATTGTGCTTTCATTATTGTTTGGTTCCCTCGCTTGCGGTTTTCAGCGCAAATTCCGCTTGAAGGATTGGAGATTCCGGATTTTGGCATGTGACCGGATGATGCCAGCGCCAACATCATTTAGAAATGATTCCTTGACCGCAGCGATGTTGAAGACGCGCGTTTTGACAAGAGTTGTCGATTACGCCGACAGCTGCGATCCAGTATTAGGCGCAATCAGGATTTGGACGCACAATCGTCTGCCTAATCCGCTGGCGAGACCTTTCCTCCAGCTTCAGCCCAAATGCGCGTGGATTTGGTTTCGCGCAGTAAGAGGCTCCCAATCATGAAGGTCATCCCGGCCACGATCATCGGATAATACAATCCTGCGTAGATGTTTCCGGTGGCGGCCACTGACGATAATCCAATCAGAGGTAACAACCCTCCAAATACACCGTTGCCGATGTGATAGGGCAAAGAAAGCGACGTATACCGTATCTTCGCGGGGAAAGCCTCGATGAGATAGGCGGCAATTGGTCCGTAAACCAGACAGACGTATAGCACCTGGATAAACACCAGAACCACCAGCATGGGCACGTTCGGAGCCGGCGCTTCCTTGGCCGGAACTAAAGCGCCCGTCGCGTCCGTTGTCATGGCCGTGAGAGAGATTGCGCCAGTCACCTTATTGCGAGCGGATTTCACTGTGACCACGTTGTTCCCGGCTGCGCTCACCATTGCCTTATAAATCGGAATATAAGTGAGGACAGCCAGTAAGCAGCCTGCCATCATCAACTTCTTTCTCCCAATTTTGTCGGAGAGCGCGCCCACGACGGTAAAGAAGGGCATGGCAAACAATAGCGCGATGGCAACGATAATGTTTGCCGTCTTCACGTTCACCTTCAGAATGGTCTGCATGTAGAACAAAGCGTAAAACTGCCCTGTATACCAGACCACGCCCTGGCCAGCCGTCGCTCCGAAAAGTGAAATGACAACCTGTTTCAGATTCGGCCATTTGGTGAAAGCATCTTTCAACGGCTGCGAGGAGGTCATTCCGGTCGCCTTGAGTTCGGCGAAGATCGGCGATTCCTTCATCTTCAGTCGAATGTAAAGCGAGATCAAAACCAGGATGATCGAGATAAGGAAGGGAATGCGCCAGCCATACGCGGTGAAGTCTTCCTTCGACATGGCGCTCTGCGTAATTAGAATCACAATCAAGGAGACGAACAAGCCGAGTGTGGCCGTGATCTGGATGAAGCTGGTGTAGAACCCGCGCTTATTGTCAGGAACGTGCTCGCCCACGTAAACCGCAGCGCCGCCATATTCCCCGCCCAGCGCCAAGCCTTGGAGGACTCGGATCAGGAGAAGCACGATCGGCGCGAACCAGCCTGCTGTTTTGAACGAAGGGAGCAATCCGATCGCAAAAGTCGAAAATCCCATGATGGAGAGCGTCACCAAGAAGGCATACTTGCGCCCGACCAGATCGCCGATCCGACCAAAGAACAGAGCGCCAAATGGCCTGACTAAAAACCCCACGGCAAAAGTGGCGAGATAGGCAATATAAGCAAACGTGTCATTGCCGGGAGGATAAAACTTTGGACCCAGTACGGCGGCGAGACTGCCGAAGATGTAGAAGTCGTACCATTCGATCATGGTTCCGACCGAAGACGCCATGATTACGCGCCAGATACTGTATTCGGGAGTGCTTTTTCCTGTCATCGCGATCGCAGCATTCGCCATAAATCTCTCCTCACGATTTCGCATTCAGGTTCCGCATGGTTGACGATGAGATTACATCAATGACCTGATCATCATGATTTATTCCTTGAACTTTATTTCTTGAACCAGTGCCGAAGATGAAGTCGCCGAGCAAAGGCGGCGACTTCATCTCCAGGTTCTGGCGGCCAGAATATCCCGCCGCTTCAGCGAGAAGGTAAAGATCGGCCCAAACGCGGTGCGCTGATCCTTCCACTGGGTTGCGGGGTGCCCGGCTATATCATGGGCGGGTCCAATGTTCGGCAGCAAGGTAGTTTGATATTGCGATTGCTCGATCGCGAACGTGGTGAAGGGATTCAGTTTGTAGTAGAGAGTCGAGCTATCATTCTGCCCTGCAAGAGTGGCAACCCGCCATTGCAAGGTGTGAGCCCGTCGGCGCTGCCACAGCCGAACCCGTTCCCGCGGGCCAAATCGTGATGATAAAAATATCGACTGCTACTTCGATCGGGGATTCGTTTGATACCTGGGAATCGGCGAATGGGCTGCGAATTCAGCTGGAGAGAAGCCGAAAAGTGATGGAATGGTGCGAGCATGACCGCGTCATTTGCGCTATGAAACTTTGGAAGAAAGGGCTTATCACCATTGGCTGTGGCGTGTTTGCTTTTGTCTTGAGCTTTGGCGGTGGACCCTGCGGACCAAGCTTGATGACCGGACTAGCATGTTATTATGCTCGCCGGAATGCTCGCGATTCCGGTTGGTGGTGTCATGTTCTTCGCTGGAATGGTTAGGGTGTTATTTAGGAACTAGTCTACAGAATCAACGCAGCGCGACGATCTACGAGCAGATCGTGCGTGAGGTCTACGCGGATGCCAAAGTATGTGGCTCTTACTTCGTGAAAATGTCGTGATCTTGGTCGTAGCGTTTCTCGACTTTTTCAGCCTCGCCCGCCATTTCATCTGCGTCTTTCTCCAAACGCTCGTTAATAGTGGCCTTGTCAGAGCGACGTTCCTTTGAGGGTGGTTTCGGTGAGCTTGTTGAATCCTTCTTCTTGATATCTGTCATAGTGCACCTCGATTCGAGTCCTTTGATGCCAAAACTTCGGAAGGCGGTTGCGTCCTTCGCAGCACGGTTGCGTTGAAGTTTGGTGAAAAGCATAGTGCTGCTATCATGAACCTCACTCCTTCAAGCTGCAAAATTCCACGCAAAACTTAACAAAAACCAAATGTACGCTATCGTACATTTGTGAGAAGCTTTCTGCATCATGGTCCACCCCCGGAGCGGCTAAACAAGTGGGATGAAAACGGAAAAGCAGTACATGAGCATTGCTACGTCAGATATTTAACCGGATCGCGGATGGTAGCAGAATAGCGAACCTGGCAGAGGCAACGACAATCCTAAGTGGTGAAGTAAAAAAGCCGCCACCGCACCGAGACGGCCTTTCTCACAAGGGGGAAGAGCGTGGCGATGTTATCACAATCCAAGATATATCGTATCAGTGAACGACACATGTTCGGATGGTCGCAGGTTAGACTCACAGCTTCAAGTTCTCGCATGAAGCGTAGTGCTTTTTCCTCTCGGCTAGTTCGACTTCAACCATGTTCTCCTGCAACCCGGCTCTACGGCATGTGAGATTGCAAGGTTTGCCATTTGGTGAAGGGGACGGATCCCACGATCTCCGTCCGGCCATTCAACGGGCCTCGGGCATGTTCAATGTTGACGTTAATCCTGGTTGACCCCGGATCGGGCGGGCCCGAAATCCATTTGCGCTGAAAAAGCAAAACACCCTGGCTATGCGACCGCCCGACGAAGTATTTCGGCAATGTGAGGTCGAAGTGATACGAACTGTCGAACTGCGGTGCGGAATGACCACTGGTGAACGCTCATCCTGCGATCACTACCTGCTTTTCTACGGGGATCTTCCGGATGATTGCGTCATCGATGTTCAGGTGTGCAGTCACCATTTCCGGAGGGAGACGTCTGATCCAGTTGTTCATGGAGAAGTCCAGGTATCGGTCGGCCTTGAACATTTCCAGAAAGACAAGATCGGTATCGCCCGTATTCTCGATGTAGTGACCGGCAACTGGAGGAACGTAGCCAACATCATTGGCATTGAAGTCCATCGTGCGAGCGTTCACCGGGGGCATAAATACAGTCATGCGCCCCTTGCCTGCGAGATAAAACTGCCATTCGGAGGCATTTGGATGCCAGTGCAACTCGCGAATAGCTCCTGGCTTGAGCGTGACCAGTGCGGCGGCGATGGTCTTCGATGCCGGGAAATTGTGCGAGTCGACGATACGGACTTCGCCTCCGGCTGTTTTCACGGTGGGAGCCATCGCCGACATTTTGAAGGTGTACTGGATGGAAGACTCAACACTCTTTCCGCCAATGGCTGCCTTGTCCTGCGCAAGGGATCCAGGAAGGCTGGCAGGAAAGATATAAAGCTCATCTGTCGGCAATTTTGCGATGGCGCTCCGATCGAGATTGGAGTTCTTTGTCAATATTTCAGGCGGCGTGTGTGCGACCCACGCGGAGATGAGGAACGTATCGTCCTCCGAGAACATGCCCTGATCAAAAACAAGCAGGAACTCGCAACCGTCTTCCGGCCCCAGACCCTGAATGGAATGCGGATAGCCGGCAGGGAAGAACCAGAGGTCGCCCTTGGTCACATCGTCGATGAAGATCGTTCCATCGGGATTCAGACAGGTGACGCGAGCATTGCCGGTGAGCATAATGGACCATTCATCTGCAGTGTGCCAGTGCAATTCGCGGAAGCTGCCGCGGGTAATCCGCATGTTGACGCCGGCGAGGTCTCTTGAGGGAGCCAGTTCGCGCTGGGTTACCTGGTGCGCCCAGCCACCTTCCTGCACGCGATTGCGCGCGAGATCAAAGGAATACCAGATGGGGCCTATGTCTCCATGATCCGTCGGAGGGGGAGTATTGGTGTTCGGGTTCTCGGCCAGAAGAGGTTTATTCTCCTGACCTGGATCGCTCGAAGAGTGATCGCTTTCGGCCTTACGCGTGTTGTCGCGCTGTTGTGCGTCTGCCTTCAATCCAACGAGCGCCGCGGTAGCGAGGGCGGCGGAACTGACTCCCAGAAAAGTTCGGCGTGACGGACTTTCTCCGGGCTCATTCTCCTTCTCTTTATCTTCATCGATCATTGGTCTTCTCTCCTATCTCCTATTTGACTTATTTATCTAGACCCATGCTTTGGCTCCGAGCGCCACGTCCACGGTCACAGCGTAAGTGCAGTACATAAGCCAAATTCCGGTGACAAACTGGAAGAGACCTACAAGGCGCGCACCTGGACTCCACGAGAGCAAGCGTGTAGGAATCTCCGCCGCGTAGATAAGGCTTAAACCGACGAAGACAATCATGACCGGGATGTCACCTGCCCGCCGGAAAACATCCACTCCCAGAATGCTAAGGAAGAGGAACGCGATTGCCATCCAGCCATCCGGCTGTGCACTTGAATCGATGTAGCGGTGATGGGCCATGGCAAACCAATGAATGCCATAGGCCGTGAAGGCGAGACCAGCCATATATAAAGGTGCCGCATTTCCGAAAACGTTGAACCAGGTCAGTCCAACCAGAAGGTAAACGCCGGTAATGAACTGCATGAAGCCCGGCATCCAGAACCCCCACATTCCCATTGTTTTGTTTACTTCCGGGCTGGTTTCTGGAAAACCAAACAGGGCCTGCCCGCCCCAAATGAAATAACCGGTACCAAGGCCGAAGAAGCCGATAGCCACGGGCACGAACCGTGAAGCGGCGAAGCTGAATGCTTGTGTCTCCATCTTTCTTTAACTTTCGAACCAAGTCGTTGCAAATTCCGTTCCACTCGTGCGGGAACGAACCGATGGCGACTGAGTCGAGCCCGGTTTATGCCTGGCAAATCTCACGATCGGAACCCGCGCTTTGATTTGAGGGATTGCGTATCACGTAAACGAGACCGGATCTCGACATTCGTGTCCGCGGGTCGACACGCAAGCGAAATTTGAGAGTTCCTGGCAGCCGCGAATTTGAATGATTGCCAAGGCACGGTTTCTGGAACTGAAACTGCAACGCGGATGAAAGCGCCCCAAAGTCCGCTGTGTGATGAAGAAGATTGCAATGCGACGATGTATCGTCCTGCTTCTCTTGCTTGTTTCGTGTATGGTCCGGCAGCAGATGAATGCTCAAACAGTTCCTGACCAGAACGCGAATTCTGGATCGAGCAACAATTCGGCTCCCCCGGCCCCATCTGACGATTATTCCCCAGATTGGCTGTTTCCCATCAACACTCTGGACCAATCTTTGCCGAGTTGGTTCCACATCGGTGGGGAATTTCGCGGGCGTCCCGAGGGTCAGATAGGAATCGGCTTCACCAAAAAGGAGGATTTCTATTACTTGTACCGCTTGCGGGTGAATCTAGGCATTAAGCCCAAGAACTGGCTGCTGTTCTTTGGCGAAGTGCAGGATTCTCGTATCTTCTTCAACCATCATATCGGCAATGTGAATCCATATGAGGATAAGTGGACACTTTGGCAGGCCTATCCTCAACTCGGTAGTTCCGAGACAGGCTGGGTAGATGGCCTGGCGGGCCGCCAGGTTCTGCGTTTCGGCGATGAACGCGTGATCGGCCCATCCGAATGGCTTAACGTCGGACGTACTTTTAACGTTGCGCGGGTTGATCTTCATCATCCGGGCTTCAAAGTCAGCGTGTTCGCCTCTTCAGTCGTCCCCGGCGAAAGCAGTGACGTACACAACGCACTGCCGGGCGACAACCTGTATGGAATTTACGGAAGCTTTCAGAACATCGTCCCCAAAGCTGACTTCGAGCCGTACGTTCTATGGCACGTGGCGTTTAAAAGTCCTGAACTTCCAGAGACCCTGAACCGGGGCCATCTCAACGAAGTCACCATTGGTCTCCATTGGAAGGGCGATCTACCCGCCAATTTCGACTACGACACTGAGTTCGACGGACAGACAGGATCGCTGGGCGCATCTTCAATCGCAGCGTGGGCGGGCTATGCCAGCGTGGGCGAGACTTTTCGCAAAGTCGCCGCTGCCCCTCACATTTTTCTCGAGGGTAACTATGCTTCTGGAACGAAAAATCCCAACGGCCACACGTGGAGTACTTTCGACCAGGTCTATCCTTCCAATCACGATAAGTATGGTTTTGACGATCTCGTGGGCCGCCGGAACCTGGTGCAGTTCCGAACTGGTGTGGAAGAAGAGCCCACGAAAAAGTGGAAACTCAAACAGCAGTTTGAAGGCTACTGGTTGGCTACTTCAAATGACAACTACTACGCCAGCAGTGGAGCGATTGCGGTTGCCGCCCATCCCGGCGCGAGCCGGCACATCGGCAACGAATTTGATTCGGTTGCCGAATACCAACTGAATAAAGGCCTGAACTTTGGCTTTGGTTATGGCCGCATGTTCGCCGGACAATTTCTCGACCAAACTACCCGAGGTCACGATTACGGTTATCCGTACGCGTACTTCGACTACAACCTTTCGAAATCCGGCTTTCATTTACCCATCACGCCGAATCGGCCGAACTAGTCTTTCAGCGATGGGAGTAGCTACCGTTTTCACATGCGGCCAGCACGGCACCATCGACATATCCATCAAAAAACGCGTTTACATCCCGGACCTTCGCTGTCGCAGCGGAGCATCGTCATTCTTTTCGCCGTCCACTCTTTGACAAGGAGTTCACTTTTCCGACTGCTATTTCGACAGAAGTCCATATTTCGACAGACCAAGCCGTCCGTAGACCGCTGCCGCCACCGCCACGAAGATTGATCGAGGGAACGCGTCAGCGAAGTGCTGTGCTTCACCGAAACACATTTGTGGATTAGAACGTGCACTCATAGAAGCGAGCGAGATTTGAATATGTCCAGTACGACGAGAGACGCGACGGAGGCAGAGATCTGGTCCGCTATTCGGTACCTTGATCCCGACGAGGTGAAGAAGGGTCGGGTGGAGGACGATCGGGTAAGCAAAATTGCGACCGTCATGACCCTATTCGTTTTCGCGGTCATGATTGTTGTTTGGCTAGTGCTTTGCTTCCAAGGAACTGTGAGTTCAGAGACTCATCGTTGGAGTTTGTCGAAAAAGTGATACGAACAACCCCCTAGTGGGAAGCAGTGAAAGTAATGGGTTTCTAGGAGTTTAGGGAATGTGGATTGTCCGCATTGCGTTGGATCGCCCTTATACCTTCATTGTTTTGGCTCTGCTGATCCTCATTCTGAGCCCGGTAATGATCTTGCGTACGCCCACAGACATTTTTCCGAATATCAATATACCGGTGGTCGCGGTCGCATGGACATACAGCGGTATGAACCCGGAGGAACTGGAAGGACGGCTGACCAGCACGTACGAACGAGTTTTGACGACTACCGTCGATAACATCGAGCACATCGAATCGACCACGGTTGCCGGACAAGCGATCGTCAAGATTTACCTCCAACCTGGCGCCGATCTGGCCACCGCAAACGCGCAGGTGACGGCGATATCCCAGACGGTCTTACGCCAATTGCCGCCGGAAACCCTGCCCCCGCTGATCATCAACTACAGCGCTTCGAGCGTGCCGATTCTGCAATTGGGCATATCCGGACAGGGCCTTTCGGAGCAGCAGTTGAACGACCTTTCCCAGAATTTCCTCAGGCCACAACTCATTACCGTTCCGGGTGCTGTGATCCCCTATTCGTATGGCGGCAAGCAGCGTCAGACGATGATTGACTTGAACGAAGGCTTGATTCAGTCCAAGGGATTGTCGCCGCAAGATGTTCTCAATGCCTTGCAGCAGCAAAATGTGATCTCACCTTTGGGGACCGCAAAAATTGGCCTGTTCGAGTATGACGTTCGGGCGAACTTCTATCCGAAAACGGTGCCAGAATTTAACGATCTGCCGGTCAAGGTGGTTGGCGATTCCACCATCTATCTTCGAGACGTGGCCAATATCCGCGATGGTTTTGCTCCGCAAACCAACATCGTGCGCCAGGATGGCCATCGCGCGGCCCTGGTCACGGTCCTCAAGGCGGGCAGCGCTTCCACGGTCAATGTTGTTAAGGGAATTCGCGACCTTCTCCCTCGTGCTGCGCAGACACTGCCGCCAGCATTGAAAATTCTACCCCTGGCCGATCAGTCTATTTTCGTCCGTGCCGCAGTGAGCGGTGTCATTCGAGAGGCGGTGATCGCCGCATGTCTAACCGCCTTGATGATTCTGCTGTTCCTGGGAAGCTGGCGGAGCACGTTGATTATCGCTGTCTCTATTCCCTTATCCATCTTGACGTCTGTCATAATCCTCGGTTTTCTTGGCGAAACCATCAACGTGATGACACTTGGTGGACTGGCACTGGCCGTCGGAATTCTCGTGGATGACGCTACGGTAACGATCGAAAACATGGAGCGGTATTTCGAAGAAGGCCATGCTCAACGTGACGCCATCTTCCAGGGGGCATCCCAGATTGCCGTTCCCGCGCTCGTATCCACGCTTTGTATTTGTATCGTTTTCTTGCCGATGTTCATGTTGGGCGGTGTACCTCACTACCTCTTTGTGCCTCTCGCCGAAGCCGTGGTGTTCGCTATGCTTGCCTCGTACGTGCTCTCGCGAACCCTGGTCCCTACGCTGGCAATGTATCTGCTGAAAGGGAAAGAAGGGCAAGCCGAGAGGTCACGGAATCCCCTTGTGCAATTCCAGCGGGCCTTCTCGCGGACATTTGAGCAGCTGCGGAATGGCTACCGCGCCCTGCTCACGGTGTTTGTGCAGCGGCGAGCTATTTTTATCCCAGGGTTTTTCCTCGCGTGCCTCGCGGTGTTTCTCTTACTTCCGTTCCTTGGTCGGAATTTCTTCCCGAGCAGCGACAACGGTCAATTTATTCTCCATCTTCGCGCCAAGAGCGGCACGCGAATCGAAGAGACTGCGAAGATTTGCGACCTCGTCGAGGGCACAATCCGGCGAGAAGTTCCCCACGAGGAAATGGACAATATTCTGGACAATATCGGGTTGCCGTACAGCAGCATCAATTACATGCACTCCACATCCGGCCTCATCGGAGCAGGCGACGCAGATATCCTGGTGACTCTCAAAGCGAAACACCGTCCCACCGCGGACTATGTTCAGGGCTTGCGCGAAAAGCTACCGCAGGAATTTCCCAGCACGATGTTCTATTTCTTGCCTGCGGATATGGTTACCCAGGTGTTGAACTTTGGCTTACCGGCGCCGATCGACGTGCAAATCGAAGGGTCCGACGTTGACTCCAACCGGGAAATCGCGGCGCGCATGCTGCAGGAAATCTCCAGGGTGCCGGGCGTAGCCGATGCGCGCATACAACAAGCCTTCGATTATCCGGTATTTAACATCACGGTGGATCGCACCAAGGCGGCCCAGGGCGGCTACGCCGAACGCGACGTCGCCAATAGTACCGTGAACTCCCTGAGCGGCAGCTTCCAAATCACGCCGACGTTCTTCCTCGATTGGCAGAACGGAGTCAGCTACAACCTGGTGACCCAAACCCCGCAATATGCGGTTCACTCTCTGCAAGACCTGCAAAACACTCCTCTCAATGCCGCAACCGCCACGCGCCCGGAAATCCTCGCGGATGTCGCTTCGGTCCAGCGAGGGAACGAAATGGAAGTGATTTCGCATTACAACATCCGGCGCGTCGTGGATATTTACGCCTCCGTCCAAGGACGCGATCTGGGAGCAGTGGGCGGCGAAATCAACCGCATCGTGGACGCCAATCGAAAGTACTTGCCGCGCGGTAGCTTCGTAAGCGTGAAGGGCCAGCTACGAGCTATGCATAGTTCTTATTTTGGTTTGCTGAGCGGGCTCGTCTTCTCCATCATTCTGGTCTATTTCTTGATCGTGGTGAACTTTCAGTCCTGGCTCGATCCATTCATCATCATCACCGCTCTTCCCGCAGCGCTTGCAGGCATTGTTGGTTTTCTGTTCCTAACGCACACAACGCTCAGTGTTCCCGCCTTAATGGGTGCGATCATGTGCATGGGTGTGGCCACATCAAACAGCATTCTCATGGTGTCCTTCGCAAGTGAACGTCTGCAGCTCCATGGAAACTCCATGCAAGCGGCCGTTGAGGCCGGCTTCACACGTTTCCGGCCGGTGCTGATGACCGCTCTGGCGATGATCATTGGAATGATTCCCATGTCACTCGGCCTCGGCGACGGCGGCGAGCAGAATGCACCCCTGGGACGCGCGGTCATCGGTGGCCTGCTGTGCGCGACGTTGGCAACCTTGTTCTTCGTCCCCACGGTTTTTAGTTTCTTGCACCGTCACGATCCTCCAGCTGAGCAAAAATCGCAGAGCGACGGGCATGAGCCGGCTAACCATGTGAGTGAAAAGGGAAACGAATGACGCCCAACAAAGAAAATGCGACCATTACTCCCCAACCGGAAACGATGGAACGGCAGACCCCAGCCTCTCCAACGAACGGCTTCGAGCCAACACCGGAGCGTCATCGAGGGGCATTGTTGTTCGCCGCCATAGTGCTGGCCTTGGCGGCTGCCGTTGTTTACTTTGGAATTCGTTCGCGGTCGACCGCCGAATCACGGCTCAAGCAGCGGACCGAAGAAGCAGCCATTCCCGTCGTCGCTGTTGTTTTCCCGAAGGAAGGCGCGGCGACCGATGAAATTGTGCTCCCCGGTGTTACACAGGCCCTCATCGACTCGCCGATTTACGCGCGAACCAACGGATATCTGCTCCACTGGTATTTCGATATTGGGGCGCATGTGAAAAAGGACCAGTTGCTGGCGGTGATCGATACGCCGGAAATTGACCAACAGCTCCAGCAAGCCCGCGGGAACCTGGACACCGCGCAGGCTAACGTCGCTATCGCCAAAATCACCGCCGACCGCTGGCAAGGCCTGGTGAGTGATGGCTCGGTTTCCCAGCAGGAAACAGACCAGGCCAACATCAACCTGAAGGCAACGCAAGCGACCATGGCAGCCAATGCCGCCAACGTGCGTCGCCTCGAGCAGTTGCAGTCCTTCGAAAAAGTCTACGCCCCTTTTGACGGAATCATTACCGCCCGTAACACAGATATTGGGGCGCTGATCGATGCGGGCGCAGGGGGAAGTAGCGCGGCATCTGGCGTAACAGGCGGCGCCAGTAGCGAGCCACGGGAACTCTTTCACATGGTGGCCACCCGCACTCTTAGAGTCTACGTGGCGGTTCCTGAGGTGTACTCCCCCGACGCGCGGTCGGGTGGGTCGGCTGCGTTGACGCTGGATGAATTTCCGGGCGAAACCTTCCGAGGCACCATCGTTCGCAATACCAATGCCATTGACCAGGCTTCGCGGACACTTCTTGTCGAAGTTGATATCGATAATCCCACGGGCCGGCTCTTGCCGGGATCCTATGTCTTTGTGCACTTCAAGCTGCCCAACGTGACGCACTCAGTGACCATTCCCGCGGACACTCTGATCTTCCGCAAGGAGGGTTTGCAAGTTGCGCTCCTTCGCGAGGGCAAGGCCCGGCTCGTTGCGGTGAAAATCAATCACGACTATGGCAACAGCGAAAGCGTTTTCGGCCTGCAGCCGACCGATGCCGTGATTGTGGACCCGTCGGATTCGCTTGTCGACAACACGCCGGTGCGCGTGAGCAACAACTCAGCAGGTGGTTCGCCAGAATGAGTTATCTTCTTGCAGGCCTCCGGTACACGCTCGCGGGCATAATTGCGTTGCTCGTTCTCCTGGTTATCGCGCTGACGGGCTGCACGGTCGGACCTAAGTATGTCAAGGCGAGCACGCCGACGCCCCCGGCTTATAAAGAAGCACCGCCAGCCTCCTACCAGGGAGCAGACCAGTGGCGGCCCGCGGATCCCGCCGACAAGGCAAGCCGCGGGAAATGGTGGGAAATCTTCGGCGACCCCGAACTGAATGGGCTGGAAGAACAGGTCGCCACTTCCAACCAGGACCTAAAAGTCTACGAAGCGCGGTTCCGCGAAGCTCGCGCAGCGATTCGCTTCAATCGGGCTTCGCAGTTTCCGACTATCTCCACTTCGCCGGGCGTCAGCTATGTTAAAGATACGGACTATACGGTAGGGTTCCCGGAGAAGGTCCGAGAGGTGAGTACAGGCGATTTCTTGTTGCCAATTGATCTTTCCTATGAGCTCGACCTCTGGGGCAGCATCCGGCGAAGCGTGGCTGCCGCCCGTGAAGAGACGCAAGCCACGGCTGGCGATTACGAGACCGCCAAGCTCAGCCTCGAGGCCGAACTAGCGATGGACTATTTCAATTTGCGTAGCGCTGACGCTCAGAAACAGCTCCTCGACGATACGGTCAAAGCTTATACCGACAATGTGCAGCTCACGACGCATCGCTTCAACGGAGGAGTTGCGCCACGATCGGATGTGGCTCAAGCGCAAACCCAGTTGGACACCACACGTGTCCAGGATACCGATGTTACCGTCCAGCGAACGCAATTTGAACACGCGATCGCCGTCCTCATTGGTAAGCCGCCCGCGGAGTTCAGCCTGGCGGCAGCGCCGGTCAAGACGCAGCCTCCAATCATCCCAACTGGACTTCCGTCAGAGCTCTTGCAACGCCGGCCGGATATTGCCGCGGCGGAAAGGCGTATGGCGGAGGCCAATCAGCAGATCGGTATCGCCCGAGCAGCGTACTTTCCGACGGTCACGCTCGACGGAACGGCAGGCTTCTCTGGCACGCATCCCTCAAACTGGTTTACGTGGCCGGCGGGATTCTGGGCTCTTGGTCCATCCCTCGCGGAAACTCTGTTCGACGCAGGCCGACGTCGCGCCACCTCCGAATCCGCACGCGCAAACTATGACGGCACCATCGGGACGTATCGTCAGACTTCGCTGACCGCATTCCAGGAAGTCGAGGATAACCTCGCCGAATTGCGGATTCTCGAGCACGAAGCACAACAGCAAGATCAGGCCATCGCGTCCTCGAAGGATTCGCTGCAACTTTTTACGCATCGTTATAAGGGTGGGGTCGATACCTACCTCCAGGTCATCACGGCCCAAACCATCCTGCTCGGGAATGAACTGAATGCCATCGACATTCTCCGGCGGCGCATGGACGCCAGTGCGCTTCTCGTCAAAGCTCTTGGCGGCGGCTGGGAAGCTTCCAAACTTCCAACCTTTGGCGCACAGCGCGTGAACGACTATTGATCTTTCAGCCAAACACGCGCCGCAAGTGGGATTGATTTGGTAGACATCGGGTTTTGGAAGTGCGACAAACTCAAGTACGTGGGCGGACCTTCCGTGATTTCCGCCGCACCGCGGTTCTGCGTGACAAACTTGCGGCCGCGCCGCAGCAATCGGCAGGCATCGAATAGCAGGATGGAACGAAGGAATATGCGTTCTTGAGAACAGGGACAGAAAGCGGACAGTTAGTCATTTCCTTGGATTGGACAGCCCGCAAGTGATTGAAAAGATGGTGCGCCCTGAGAGATTCGAACTCCCGACCTTCTGGTTCGTAGCCAGACGCTCTATCCAGCTGAGCTAAGGGCGCAGGTTTTTATTATAGGAAAAGCATCGGGTCGGAGCGAACTGGCGTTCGATCCTCCCACTCAAATCGATCAACTATGCGCGAACTATGCGTGTACCCGGATAACAAGTTGAAAAACGATTGTAACGTCTTTACTGGAACAGCGGCAACTCCTTATGACAGGCGGCTCGGGTGACGAGTCAATGAGCGCAAACGACTGATTTCGCCAGTTGTGTTCTTCATCGCCACTTCTACCGAACGTTAGAATACTCATGGAGAACTCAGGTGAGAAATGTTCGGGCACAGATCGAGGAGATGGTGCACCGCGAAACCCGCGCGTGGGATGCACGAGATGCCGAGGCACTCGTCGAGTTGTTCCATCCAGACATGGTCTGGCCGTGGCCGCCCGATTCAGGAGATCACGATCCCGCAACCTGGGTGTTCATTCTGGGACGATTCCATCGTGAGCGTTGGAAATCATGCTGGGAGGAGCTGTTCCGGACCCACAAGCTGATTCATAACAGGCGTGACATTCTGAAAATCGAAGTCTCCAAAGAAAATGACGCAGCCCTTGCGGTGGTGGACATTGACACGCTCTGGCGTGACGAGGAGGGCCGGGACAACCATTGGAAAGGACGCGTTAGCAAGGGCTATACGAAGATGGCGAACGGCGAGTGGAAGCTGATCTTCCACACGGGTGTACTACGTTACTGAACGAAATATCGCGATTACACTCATCATGGCCTTGCGCTGGCCACTTGATGCTCTGGCTTCTGTGGGTGTCTGTCGATCTTTGCTGAGGGTCAAAACCCTTGTTTCTTGGGGACTCTTCGCTGTTTGTTTTTGCGGCGCACGTTGGCACCTTGCTCGCGTCTAAGGCCTTTACCTTAGCTGGTTTGCGAGCGGTTTAGCGCGCAAGTAAATCTTTCCGGCCAAGAGCAATTCCTACAGAGCCCAAAACCGGTTTTGCGTGTGTTTTGAGGATGTTGCGAGTGGCAAGCCAGGTGCTAAGAACAATGGCAGACGAAGTGGCGCGCAACGGGGCGCTCCAAAGATACTTCGGCCAGAGGTTCTCTTGAGCGCCCCTTGCATTTATCCCTCCCCCAAAAGAACCTCCCCCGGTTCTTTTTTTCTTGCACTGGGAAATTTCGCACGAATTCCCGTCTAAGCCAGCACCAGTCGATCAAGCACGTCGATGCCAGCCTGCCGCAGGAGTTTGGCTATTGCATCCCCCTTCATTCGTGAGGCGTCATAGCCCACTTTTACAGTTCGCTCGGCTTCGTTAAATTGCACTCCGCGAATGCCGTACACTTCTCTCATGCCGTCGATGGCGCGTAGTTCGGTTTCTCCCGGTGCCGCCCCGTAGCGGTAAACCACATCCAGATAAGTCATTGCAGTCCTCGATTGAGTCGTCGCCCGAGGAATCTCGGGCTGAATCTAATATAGAACACGATCCATCAAAGCCAGTAGGGCGGACTTCGTAGGCTTAATCTGCTGGCCTGCTTCTCTCCGAACATGGACAGAATTCAGGGTAGGAGTAGAGTCTAGAGCGGATTGCTGCCTCGACAAAATGTCAACCGCACCCTCCACTCTCGAACGTGATCTGGTCTGCGGAATGAATGTAAACTCCGCCACGGCCAAGCATCGTTACGATCATGGCGAAAAAAAATACTACTTCTGCTGCGCTTCCTGCGCGGAAAAATTCAAGGCCGATCCTGATAAATATCTGAATGCAGCTTTGCTGGCAAAACAGCCCAGCTTGGTAATGCTTGCTGCGACAAAGCCCGCGGTGCAATCGACTTCCGTGGAAAATATCCAGCAGAAGGAGCCTTCGAAGCGTACGTCCTATGTGTGTCCGATGTGTCCAGAAGTCGAGGCAAGTAAGCCCGGGGCTTGTCCATCTTGTGGCATGGCGCTGGAGCCGGACATTCCAATTTCCTTTGCGCGGACCGAGTACACCTGCCCCATGCATCCGGAAATCGTCCGGCAAGAACCAGGATCCTGCCCCATATGCGGAATGGCTCTGGAAGTTCGCACGGTTGCCGCCGCAGCGGAAGATAATCCAGAACTGCGCGACATGACCTGGCGCTTTTGGATCAGCCTGGCACTGGCCGCTCCGTTAATGGCTATCGCCATGTTGAGCATGTCCTCGCGGCTTGGTCCCGTCTTCCTCTGGCTTCCACTGCCTTGGCTAGAACTTGCGCTTTCCACTCCTGTTGTTCTCTGGGGAGGGTGGCCGTTCTTTCAGCGTTTTTGGACATCGCTGGTCAATCGCAGTCCCAACATGTTCACGCTGATCGGAATGGGTACCGGGGTCGCCTACGTCTACAGCCTGATCGCGACCATCGCTCCACAGGTTTTTCCACCAGCATTACGCGGAATGAGCGGGTATCCTGACGTATATTTTGAAGCCGCTGCTGCCATTACAACTCTGGTCCTGCTAGGACAAGTCATGGAACTGCGCGCCCGCAGTCGCACGAGTGCAGCCCTCCGCGCATTGCTTGACCTTAGCCCTAAAACAGCCCGCATCCTGCAATCCGACGGAACCGAAAAAGATATTCCTCTCGAGCAAGTAAAGATTGGAGATCGCCTGCGGGTTAGACCGGGAGGAAAGATTCCCGTAGATGGCATCATCCTTGAAGGCAGCAGCTCGATTGACGAATCCATCATCACAGGCGAATCCATGCCGGTCGAGAAATCGCCCAAGGATCATGTCATCGGGGCAAGCATCAACGGTTCCGGCTCATTCATCATGCGTGCTGAGCGCGTCGGCAACGAAACCTTGCTGGCGCAAATTGTGCAAATGGTGGGACAGGCCCAGCGCAGCCGGGCTCCGATTCAGCGGCTTGCCGATCGGATCGCAAAATGGTTTGTTCCCCTCGTCGTCGCGATTGCAGTCCTGACATTTGTTGCGTGGTGGGGATTTGGTCCGCAGCCGCGAATCGCGCATGCGCTGGTGAATGCCGTTGCCGTGCTCATCATCGCGTGTCCGTGCGCTTTAGGGTTAGCTACGCCTATGGCGGTGATGGTTGGCGTTGGCCGTGGCGCACGTGCGGGAGTACTCATTAAGAGCGCGGAAGCGCTGGAGGTGCTGGAGAAAGTCGACACTCTGGTGGTCGACAAAACTGGGACTCTGACCGAAGGCAAGCCGCGACTCTACGGCGTCTCTGATGCTCTGGAAAAGGATCCGGAGCTATTCCGCCTCGCTGCCAGCCTGGAGCGTGCCAGCGAACATCCTCTGGGAGTTTCAGTGGTTGAAGCCGCAAATCTGCGTGGATTAAAGCTGTCGGAGCCGCAGGAGTTCAGATCCATTCCTGGGAGAGGTGTTGCCGGGATCGTTGATGGGAAAAAAGTCGCAGTTGGCAACCGGCTTTTGATGGTTGATGTTGGAGCTTTGCCGACGCGGGCGGTTCCTGATGCGGGAGCGCCCGATGGGATCACGCTCTCGGTAGCCATCGACGGCAAATATGTCGGCGACCTCTCCGTCGCCGATCGAGTGAAACCTTCCGCACCCGAATCTCTTAGAGATCTTAAGGCCCGGGGTCTGCGCATCGTGATGCTCACCGGCGACAACAAAATCGTTGCGGCCGCAATCGCGAAGAAACTCGGCATCGACGAATTCGAAGCAGAAGTGTTACCGGAAAGAAAACTGGAGATCGTCCGCAACCTGCAGGGGCAGGGAAGAATCGTCGCCATGGCAGGGGATGGAATTAACGACGCGCCTGCTCTTGCACAAGCCAATGTCGGCATCGCCATGGGTACCGGCACGGATGTCGCCATGGAAAGCAGCGGGATCACTCTGATCAAAGGCGACCTCACTGGAATTGTGCGTGCCCGCAACCTGAGCCGCGCCACCATGCGCAATATTCGCCAGAATCTGTTTTTCGCCTTCGTCTATAACGCCGTCGGCGTGCCCATCGCCGCCGGAATTCTATATCCATTTTTCGGACTACTGCTCAGCCCCATCTTTGCCGCCGCAGCCATGAGTTTCAGTTCGGTTTCTGTAATTACGAATGCGCTTCGACTGCGCAGCGCGAAGCTGTGAGGGAATTGCTGATTGTGCGATAGCTGAATGTTTAGATAATGTCGCGCGAAAAAGGACAACGACCTAGAGTTTTCCGAGATACTCAAGCACGTCCGGTTCAGTCCAATCGACAGCACCAATAAATTTACGCCGCACTACTCCGCCGCGGTCAATGACATAAGTCTCCGGAAACTTAAACGTTCCGTAAAGTGCATTTGCCTTCTGATCGCTGTCGCGAACGGCCAGCAGGTTCACATTATGATCCCGCAGGAAGCGTTGATAGTTACTCCGATCCAGATCCACGCTGACCGCTAATACCGTGATGCCGCGCTGCTTCATCATCTGCTGCATCTGCACCAGGGATGGCATCTCCTCGATGCAGGGCGCGCACCAGGTTGCCCAGAAATTCAGCACGACCACTTGTCCTTTGAGTTGACTCAAGGTGACGGTGCGATCGGCGTCACGCACTGTAAAATCAGGAGCGGCCGTGCCGATTCTCGCCGGCCGCGAATTGCTATAACATCCGGCGAGACAAAACAGGATCAGAGAAAGGCAACTTGTACCGAGAGAACGAAGTATGCGTTGCACACCGCTATAATAATAGATTCTACGTATGCCCGCGAAGCTAGATGCCGTGCCGAACCACCCCGTCACAGTCTCAGTGATTGTGCCCGCGCGCAATGAAGAGGTATCTCTCGGAACCTGCCTGAACTCGCTCGTACAGCAAACCGGGGTAGTTTTTGAAATCATCGTTGTTGATGACCATTCGACCGATCGCACCCGGTCTATCGCTTCATCGTTCGTAAATCCGGCGGGAAATACGAAAGTTAACGTCATCGAAGCAGCGCCTCTGCCCCCAGGCTGGACAGGAAAGAATAATGCCGCTACGTCTGGCGCACGCATTGCCCGCGGAGAGTGGCTTTTATTCACCGATGCCGACACCATCCATCTTTCCGGCTCGCTCGCTCGCGCTCTATACGAAGCACAGCGCCGCAAGGCGGCTATGCTCTCGTATTCGCCGGAGCAGATTGTTAAGGGCTTTTGGGAGAAGGCAGTAATGCCAGTAGTTTTCGCCGAACTCGCAATCACCTTTCGCCCGTCCCAGGTGAATGATCCTAACTCTTCGGCTGCGGCGGCGAACGGCCAATACATTCTCATCACCCGCGAAGCCTACGACGCTGTTGGTGGACACGCTGCGATCGCTGGCAGCCTTCTGGAGGATGTTGCGCTGGCCCGCCGGGTAAAACGATCTGGTAGGAAGATATTTTTCCGGTTTGCGCCCGATGCCGTGCGCACGCGCATGTATCGCAGCTTCACCCAACTCCGCGAGGGGTGGACCAAGAATCTAGCGCTCCTGTTTCCTTCTGCGGTCCGCCTGGCCGCGTTGCGCATGACTGAATTCGTCCTGATTCTCGCCAGCTTCGCAATTGCCATCGTCACGTCGCTGCGCGGAGAAGTCCGCTCTGCCGCAATCTCGGCCATGCTCGCCACGATCTTGTACGCGGTATTTATCGCGCGAATCCGCCGTGCGCATTTCTCCTGGGATGCAACCCTGCTGGCACTATTCGGCCTTCCTCTCTTCTCCTATCTATCGCTGCGGTCAAAAGTGTTCCACGAACGGAAGAATGTGATGTGGAAGGGACGGGTCTATTCAGAAACAGCCGATGTATTGGCGGCTGGCCGCTGACAATTCTTCTTATGGTCTATCTCACGCGAAAAGCCGAATTCTCCGCATCGCACGTTTACCATAACCCGGAGTTTACCGCGGAAGAGAATCGCCGCATCTTCGGCAAATGCAACAACCCCAATGGCCACGGCCACAACTACATGTTGGAAGTTACCGTGAAGGGCGAGGTTGATCCCCGTTCGGGCTTCGTTGTGGATCTCAAACAGCTCAAAGAAGTGATGAATCATGAAGTGCTGGATGCCATGGATCATCGCTTCCTCAATAAAGAAGTTCCCGAATTCCTCCATCAGATCCCGACCACCGAAAACATTGCTATTGCCGTCTGGCAGCGGCTTTCGAGCAAGCTGGAAAGGGCTCAACTCCATCGGGTTCGGGTTTACGAAACGCCGGACTTATTCGTAGACTTCTATGGGGAAGAATGAGAATCGGGAAAAAATAAGAAGCTGGAATCTCGAACCAAACTATGAAGGCCCATCTCTCACGCCGTTATCGATTCTCCGCATCGCACCGCCTTCATGCCAATTCGATGTCTGCCGCCGAGAATCAGTCCACCTATGGCAAGTGCAACAACCCTTACGGCCACGGCCATAATTACACCGTTGAAGTAACCGTCAGCGGCCAAGTCGATGCAAAGACCGGCATGGTCTGCAATCTGGTCGACCTGGATGGTTTCATCGAAAGGGAAGTGTTGGCGCGATACGATCGGGAGAATCTAAATACACTGCTTGAATTTGCTCAGGAAGTTCCTACCACCGAAAATCTTTGCATTCGGATTTACGATTTAGTGCACCGCGGATTCACCTGCGCGCATCTTGAAAGGGTGCGCATTGAGGAGACCATGATGAATTCGTTCGAATATTGGGGCGCAGCGAAGCCCATGTTTTGATCTTTCAGCGGCATGAAAAACAGACTGCCGCTCGATCAACGATCTCGATCAATGACGGAACCAAAATGAAACCCTTAACTGAACCTTCCACCTTAACCAGTGCCAGCTTTGAAGAGTTGGTGCAGGAGATGATCGTCCGCCTGGGCGAAGACCCGCAACGCGAAGGCCTTCAACAAACACCCGAGCGCGTCCACAAATCCATGCAGTTCCTCACACGTGGCTACACGGAGGATCCCGAAGCTCTGCTCAAAGGCGCGCTCTTCACCGTCTCTTACGATGAAATGGTCATCGTCAAGGACGTGGAAATGTTCAGCCTTTGCGAGCACCACATGCTGCCATTTTTCGGTAAGGTGCACGTAGCCTATATTCCGAATGGCAAAGTTATTGGGCTCAGCAAAGTTCCCCGCCTCATTGAACTTTTCTCCCGCCGTTTGCAGATCCAGGAACGGCTCACGACTCAAATTGCTGAGACGATCCAGAAGGTGATCGAGCCGCAAGGCGTGGGCGTAGTCATCGAAGCCCGCCATCTTTGCATGATGATGCGCGGTGTGGAAAAACAACATTCCGCCGCCGTCACTTCCTCGATGCTCGGCTGCTTCCGCAATGAGCAGGAGACGCGCCAGGAATTCCTGTCACTGATCCGACAGCGCCCCAACGGAATATAGTCGCCGAACTCCCTGGAGGCTGCGAGGCCCACCCTATGCCCCACTGTGTCCTCCGGGTTGAAGATTCTCCTTCTCCAATCAAGTCCGGACGTTGCACGTATTACAACATTCCGGCTAAGATACGCCCGACCGAAATCCTGGAGGAAATCTTTCATGATCAAGATGCACTTCGCTGCCCTGTCGCTTGCTGTCGCGATTCTGGCTCTCCCTGCTCACGCGCAAGATGGCGCAAAATCCGCCTCCGTTAAGCCGGCGGATTCGCCGTCGCAAGCCGTCCTCACCGCGTGGAATGACATTGGCCGTAAGCTCATCGACATGGCCGAAGATTTCCCGGAAGCCAAGTACGACTTCAAACCCGTTCCTGCCGAGCGTACTTTCGCGGAACAACTTCTGCACGCTGCCAACGTAAATTATTTCTTCACCAACCTCGCCATGAACAAGCCAGTGCCGGCCGAAGAAAACCCCAAGCGATCCGACTATAAAACCAAAGCCGATGTGGTTGCGTTCGTGAAGAAGGCGTTCGCTGACGGTGCCGCGGCGATTAAGGCAAGAGGCGACAAGGGAATGTCCGACTTCATTGTCGATCCCTTCGAACACCAGCAAGTCCGCATCTCGGATGAGGCCTACGGCTTCATCGAACATTCCGGCGAACACTACGGCCAGCTTGCAGTTTATTACCGAGTCGCAGGCATGGTTCCACCGGAGTCGCGACCAAAGAAGTAGTTCATTATTTTGGCGCTAATAACTTCAAGGAGATAACTTCTAATTTTGCGCGAGGGGCGATGCGAGCGCGGCCTTGGGGGAAGTGCGGGCCGGGTCCGGCTTTGTTGTCGGGCCGCTTTTCGGGGGTGGGGCCGACGCTGCCTTCGCAGCCAGTTTTTTCTTGTTAAAGTCGCGCACGATGCGGGCCACATAGGCCTTGGTTTCGTAGTACGGAGGTACGCCATTGTATTGTTCAACCCGCTGCGGTCCGGCGTTATAGGCAGCGAGGGCTTTTACTATATCGAAGTTGTAACGCTCGAGCAGCAATCGAAGGTAGCGGGTTCCGGCTTCCACATTGGCTTGCGGATCGAAAGCATTCTGCACGCCCAGCTCGGAGGCGGTTTGCGGCATAAGCTGCATCAATCCCTGTGCGCCCTTGGGCGAGAGGGCGTGAACATTGAATCCGCTTTCGGCGCGAATCACGCTGGTAACCAGATCGGGATCCAGTCGATAGGTGCCGCTGGCATCTATCACGGACTGGTTTAGGTCGAAGGGATGCGGCGCCGCAGCCACTACTGGCTTGGGATTAGAAATCGGAGTTGGAACGTCCGGGATGGATTCGAAATGGTCGATTTCGGCCGTCGGAATATCGACGAAGCTTGCTTGATCCCCATTGATGTAGAGCCGAGTGGTGTCTCCCTGAGTCTGGCTGCGCTGATACAAAATCGTAAACCCGTTGCGCAAGACGGCAGTATTGGCGGCAAAGCACGGCACGGCGGTCAGCAATGTAAGGAGCGCGGCGCGACGTGCAATTTGGAACATGTGTTTCATGTCAGATTTTAAAACCGCAATACCACTTTCTCACCCTACTTAAGCCAGCCAAACCTTAGCCTTGGATTACTTCGGCCAGCGCAGCCGCCACTCCGCATTCGTGATTACCCAGAGTAACGCTCCACCCGCGCGCCCGCAGCTCCTCACAGGCATTCCCCATGATAACCGCATGGCCGGCGAACTCAAGCATTTCCACGTCATTATGGTTGTCACCGATGGCCATGACCTGCTCACGATGGTAACCCCGGTAAGCGGCCCAGCGCGCTAGCGCATGGCCCTTGGAGCATCCCGAATTTAGAACATCAATCATAGAGAGGTCGCGCTCTGGATATTCGGTGCGCAGCACAGTAGTGCGGTTGCCCATACCTGCGGTATTGAGGACCTTTAAGGCATTTTCCATGCGGCTCGTTGACCCGCAAAACATGGCTTGGACGGGATCTGTGACGAGTGCGGATTCGATCGGAATGACGAACTCGATATATTCCATATTTTTTTCCAGCCAGCGCCGGATGCTGGTATTTAAGTCATCGAGATGCTCCAGAACGATAGCCCCTTTGGTTTCCTGGTCAAAGGTAAGAACGGTGTTGCCCCGGAAGGCTTGCATGGCGATGCACAATTCCCGGCAAGTTTCGCGGGGCATTAGATCACGGTGGAAAGTCTCGCCCGAAAGAGACCGCGTAACCGCGCCGTTCGAGCTAATCAGCCAGAAATCGAATCCTAACTGTTTTGCGATGGGCAGCGCAAAGGTATGACGGCGTCCAGTGACTAAGACAATTTCGATACCAGAGTCATGCGCGCGGCGCAGAGCGGCAAGGTCCTCAGGTGAGATCTGAAACTGCGGGTTGAGCAGAGTGCCGTCGATATCTGAGGCGATCAGACGAATCGCTTGCTTCAAATGCCGTGTTTGAAAACCTTCCCGTTGGGTGGTTTGGTGCACTTCTTATTGTTACATGGGCTCTCTCGTAACGGCCGCGGACTTTAGCACACGGGTGCAAGGGATCACGGTAGAGCTTCCTGAATCGTGGCGTGTTATATTTCGCTTCGCATGGGACTTCTTTTCTTCTTTTTTCATTGGTGGTCGTTGTTGTTGCAGGGAATCGCGATTGTGCATTTCATTCGCCGCCGCCCGGATACTTACTGGATTTTCATTATTTTGTTTCTAGGCTGGATTGGCGCGGCGGTTTACATCGTCGCGGAGGTGATTCCGGATGCCAGTTTGTTGCGCGGTTCCTTTCAGGTGTTTCCCCGGCGTCGCAGGATTCGGGAGCTGGAGAATGCCATCCTGGATAATCCTTCAGCCGGAAACTATGAGGAGTTGGGACTGCTTTACCTAGATGACGAGGATTTTGCCAAAGCTCGGGGATGCTACGACCGGTCGATCGCGCAGCGGACGGATTCGGTGGACCCGTTTTACCGCCGCGGCGTGGCTGAGGTTGAATTAGGTGATTTCGCCGCAGCCGTGCCGGACCTGGAGCGGGCAGTGCAAGCCGACCCAACCTATGATTTCCATCGCGCCATAGGATTGCTGGCTCACGCCTATGCGCAGACAGGACAAGCCGAGAAGGCCGCAAAGCTTTTCGAGCAAGCTATCAAGATCTCCACCAGTTCCGAAACTTATTACAATTATGCATTATTCTTGCAGTCGCAGAGACGGACCGACGAAGCGCGCCAATGGCTGCAGAAGATCATCGAGAAGCGCGCGACCATGCCCGGCTATCAACGCAGGCGGGAGCGCGGCTGGTTCCGCAAGGCGTATGGCATGATGGCGCGGTTGCGGCTTTGAGCAACGGAGCTATGCTTGGTTTGGTGCAAAAAGAGAGGCTGACTTTCGGGGGGTCAATAGCGGTCGTCGGTATTGATGTTGAATCCTAGAATGGCATTGACTTCGACCGCCTGCTCACCACGCCGGGCTGGACGGAATTTCCAGTTGGGTAGAGCGGCAACAATCTTGGCTGTCATGGTCGCAGGCCCGGGTTCAAGAACCTGAATATTTGTAAGATTCCCAGTGGCGCTGAGTTTGCACTTAATCACCATGCGGGCTCGCGGCAGCCCCTCGGGGAGATCTGTACGGAGCCCTTGCGGCCCGGTAAGTGCGCCAGCGCCGTTGTGGCTGGAGTCAACCTCCGCAAACTGCATTACCACCGTACCGATCGTTGTATCGACGTATACCGTGTAGTTATCTCCTGGAAGCTTGCCGTAGAAATCGAACGCGCCGCCGGAGCGCGACGTAGCAACGATGGTGATGGCGGGCCCTTGATCCGCTTTAACCGAAGAACGGCCGGGAAGGGTTGGGGCGCTGCTGTTGCCGGAATCGAAGCTGGGCAGGTTTACGACCGTGCTGCCTCCGCGCACATCGACGCCGGGAGCGGCGGGAATTCCATTGGGAGCGCTACCCGCTCCGCCGGAGCCGGGTGCCGGCGAAATTCCATCCCGAGCGCTGGGGTCGGAACCGAGGCCCGCTCCCGATTTTCCCGCGCCAGTCGCGGCTCCTGTCAATCCACTACCCGGACCATTTCCGTTGCCGATACTTGATCCTCCACCGGATCCGCCGAGGCCGGGCTTATCGCTGCCTGAGGGTGACAAGGCAAGCGATCCCTTGCCGCCCTTGCCGGGCAGTCCGGCGTTGGCTCCGGGATCCGCCGATAAGACTACGGCCGAGTTATCGCCGCTTCCAGCTGAGCCTCTGGCAGGGGCAAGGACGGAGCCAATGTCTCCGGGGCCGCCGCTGCCGTAGCCTTTCCTGCCCGTTCCTGAGAGCCCCGAACCATTTCCTACGGATGGTGGCGGAGGGACTACATTGCCTGCCAATAGAGTTCCATTCCCAGCGCCGTTAGCGCCTCGGGATCCCGAGCCCTGACTGGAACCAGCACCGGAAACCGAAGGTGGCGGAGGAACCACGTTCGACCCGCCCAGGCCGGGTGCGCCGAGGGAAGACTGGCCCGAACGCCCGGAATACGATCCATTACTTGAACTGCCGCCAAATGATGGAGGCGGAGCAATTACATTGGACGCCTCGTGGCCCGGAGAGTGGCCCGGGGAATATCCGCCTGACCCAGTCTTCGAACCTCCCACGGACGGCGGTGGTGGAACAACATTTGCCGAAGTTGCACTGCCCAATCCCCCCGCGGAGTTGCGTGACGTTCCCGCTGTGCTTGCCGAAGAGACCGACGGCGGAGGCGGAACGACATCCTGTGTGCCAAAAAGCTTCCCGATGATGCTGCTGACGAAGGATCCGTTGGCGGCCTGCGTAGGCGGCGGAGGAACAACCGTGGATGATGCAGACTGGAGCCGCCCACTCTCCAGACGCGGTAACTCGCGCGCATCGGCAGATGGTGGCGGAGCAACCACAGAGGGTGTGGGCATAGTAAGCTTGGCGACCCGTCCCGAATCATGTTCCGGAGCGGATACCGGCGGAGGCACCACGGCGACGTTATTCATTTCTACGCGCGAAGGAGAAACTTCGTGCTGCAGCGTAGTCGGCGCAGGAGCGATTACACTGCCGCGGAGCGCCGGGGCGGAGCGCATCTGATCGCTAGAAATTCGTATGGAGGCAGGCGCAATGACGGTCGAGTTTAGCGCTGGCGCAGAGCGGCTTCGGTCGCGAGACAGATTCACGTTCGGCGCCGGCCCGATAATGCTGGCATCAAGCTTAGGAACGTACAGCGGGTGCTCGGATTGAACGCTGGGAGCGGGAGGAACGACTGCAGAATTGAGCGACGGCGCGGACCGTGAATGGTTGGACGAGACATCCGGCGCCGGAGGCACGATGGAAGTCAGCGTCACCCCCCGACGCGATGGTTCGCGGCTGACATTTGACGGAGGAGCAATCACATTGGCAGGGAGGTTCGGCGCGCTCACGGATGAGTGCAGTCCTTCCGCGGGAGGTGGCCCTGGGATTGGTCTGACTGATTTAAACGCAAGCAGGTTAGCGACCGCGCCGGTTGACACCGGAAGCTTGAGATTGGGCGCGTCGACAACCTGTTGCGCAAGCGACTTTCCACGGGCTACATGGATGGTTTGGGTCCGGTGATGGGCTTCTCGGCCTCCGGCGTGGCCGCTTGCGCCCGACGCCGCTCCCCCGAGATCTTCCGTTCGCGGTAGCTCGTCGGCAGAGTAGTAGATCACCTGTTCAGCCTGAAGGCGCGGTGCTGCATAGGGACGCAGCCGTTGTACCTCGCGCGGCAGAACGATCAGGATGAATACCAGGAATGCTTGCAGAAGAAGCGCGGCAATCAACCCCCGGTAGTGATAAATCCCGAGGGGAGCTTCTCCCGCCAGGCGACGGCCGGAACGGGCAAATGCGGGACGAATAGAACTTTTGAATTCCTGCCAGCGTGGCGGCCATTCGACCAATAGCTTGGGCGCATGGTGGAGGTGAGTGATAGTCTCCGGTTCGAGTTGGAGAGTGTCGGTCACTTTTATTAAGACATTACCGGACGGTCGAATCTTTCATTCTTCGGCTACGGTCCAAATAATCCCGTATGGGTACATCCTGAGCGGGGATCGCGGATTTAAGCCTGGAGCGTTACGCTTCCACATTCATCTTGATCTGAATTCTGTCCCCCCTTGCGGTCTCCGTATGGGCCACCGTGTTGCGCGGCAACTCCAGAACTGAGGCAGCTTGCAGTCGAACGGGGGAGAAGCGCCAGGGCTGAAGATTGGGCTCGAGGTGGACGACTGTGAACTCCCGGTCGAGATAGATTACATCGATTGGGAAGCGCATAGCAAGAGTATGAACACCCCGGCAGGGCTGAATCCAGAGACCACGTCCGTTACGGAAGTCATCCTCGGAGACTCCGAGCAATCCGCGTAAACGAGACCAATGCGTCTGAGCGACTGCGAGTTCAGTGGCAAGATAACGCTGCCGGGTCTGATTGAATGCCTGCCCCTGGAAGATCGATCCCGGCATGGATTTTCCTCATTTCCCAGCTCTCGCTCTGCGCCCTCCCGCCAAAGACCAGCTACTTATTCGTGAGAGAGTGATATGCCGAAATCAGCGCCGGACCTATGGTCACGAAGAGGAACGGCACCAGAATGAATATCACCAAGGGAGGGACCATCTTGATTGTCGTCTTGGCGGCCTGTTCTTCGGCACGCTGTCTACGAGCCGTGCGCAAAGAATCGGAATGAACTCGCAAAGCCTGGGCAATGCTGGTGCCGAAGCGGTCCGTTTGGATGAGCGTGCCTACCAGGGCGCGAATGTCGTCTACTCCAGTGCGGTCGACCAGATTGCGAAGAGCTTCGGCGCGCGGTTTGCCGGCGCGCATCTCCAGATTCACCAGATGGAATTCATCGCTCAGATCGGGATGGGCGTGATGCAGATCTTGCCCCACGCGCAGTAGCGCCTGATCCAGAGCCAGCCCAGCTTCCACGCAGATCACCGTAAGGTCGAGCGCGTCCGGCAAAGCGATGCGAATGCGACGCTGACGATCTTTGATCATTCGCTTTAGGAAGAACCTGGGAATGAAGAACCCCAGAGCCGGAATGCAGACCAGCAACGGCACGCTATCTACTCCGGAAAAAACCACAACTCCGAGTAGTCCGACAGCCGCCAACGCCATGCGAGCGCCGAAATAGTAGCTGACATGGCGAGGTTCGCGAAGTCCGGCTTGAATGAGCCATGCGCGGGTGCGGGAGACATCGGAAGGAGAAAGCGGAATTGCTTTGCTCAGTGGATCGAGCGCCTGCTCAATGCGGTCCTTTATTTTGGTGGTCGGCTTTTCCGGAGTCACCGTTGCCTGACCGGCCAGTGCGCGGAGACGCGCGCCCAGCAGGGAACTCGGCGTAACGGCGGCAGCCCCAAAGGCGAACACCGCCAGCACGACGGTCACAAATACGACAATGGTCAGGATCAATGGCATCTTAAGAACCCAAACGAATCACGCAGCACTCGCCGCTTCAACCTCACGGCATTAAACCTGAATCTTGATCACTTTTCGAATCACAAAATAACCAATCGTCTGCAGGGCAATGCTGGAGACGAGAAGCACATGCCCCAAGGGATCGTAAAAAAGCGGCCGGACAAACTCCGGGCTGAAAATCAAAAGAATAGTGACGACCGCCGGAGGCATAGCCATCAGTAAAGCCATCGTCATGCGGCCTTGTGCGGTGTGGACCTTTACTTGCCGCTGAATCTTAAAGCGCTCGCGGATCACATAGGACAAATTGTCGAGAATCTCAGCAAGATTGCCGCCGGTTTCGCGTTGCAGCATGACTGCGGTGACGAAAAACTTCACGTCCACCAGAGGAACACGCTGGGTAAGATTCATTAGCGCGTCGCGAACCGGCATGCCAAACTTTTGTTCCTCGTAGAGCTTGCGGAATTCACCGGAGAGTGGCTCGGCGACCTCGCTCGAGATCAACTCCAGAGCAGTGGTAAAAGCGTGGCCCGCCCTGACGGCGCGGGCCAGAGTGTCAATAGCCTCGGGAAAAAGCCCCTCGAATTTTTCAAACCGCTTTTGACGGCGATAAGAGACCACCGAGTAGGGAAGAAATGCTCCGATAATCAACGCTGCCCATCCGATCGCAGGATTGTGCGTGTAAAGAGTAGCGACCAACCCGAGCACGGCGCCGCAGAGCGTGCACAAGAGGAGGAAGTTGCCCGCGCGAAATTTCATTCCGGCTTGCGTCAACGCCTCCTGAATGGCGGAGACGCGGGCAGAGCGCCGCAGAAGATTGTCGAAAGCAGGAATCTTGCTAAGTTGCTCGTCGCGAAGCAGGGCAAGTTCCGCTTCCGCATCGCGCTCAGGTGCTTTCTGTACGTCGGCCAAGCGGTCTTTAATCAGCCGCGCACGAGCGTTGCGCTGGTCGATCAGCGACCCAGCGGCAAACGCCGCCAGCGCGACCATCAGAAACACGAGAAGTGCAATCAGTGCTGACATGTTGAAAATATCCGGTGGATCTCTAATTCACGTTCTCAATTTCGACCGTTCGAAATCGCAAATCAGATTTCTGTCCTCGAATCAAATAAAGCTGCGCGCAAGCGGCCACCGTACGTGGCCAACCTCTCGGCGAACTTGGGCCGTATGCCGGTGGCACGGAATACGCCTCGTACTTTGCCCGCTTCGTCAACGCCGCTGCGTTCGAATACAAAAATGTCCTGCATGGTAATGACGTCTACTTCCATTCCCGTGACCTCGGAAACGGAGATCACCTTGCGCGTACCATCGGACAGTCGGGCGATCTGCACGACCGCATGAATGGCCGAGGAGATCTGGTGGCGCACCGCGCGCTCGGGGATATTCAGGTTTGCCATGGAAACCATATTCTCCACCCGGGCCAATGCATCGCGAACGGAATTGGCGTGGACAGTCGTTAGCGAGCCCTCGTGACCGGTGTTCATGGCTTGCAGCATGTCGAAAGCTTCTTCGCCGCGGACCTCGCCCACGATGATACGGTCCGGTCGCATACGCAGACTGTTAATCACCAGTTGCCGCATACGCACGGCACCCTTGCCTTCAATATTTGGCGCGCGCGTCTCTAAGCGGACAATGTGCTCCTGTTTAAGTTGCAATTCGGCAGCGTCTTCAATGGTGACGATGCGCTCCACGTTCGGGATGTACCCCGAAAGCACGTTGAGCAGAGTGGTCTTTCCAGCACCGGTACCGCCGGAAATCAGAACATTCAAGCGCCCCTTCACGATGGTCGAGAGCAGTTCGAGCATCGGTTCAGTGAGCGTTTGATTCTCAATCATGTTGCGCGCGGTTACCGGATCGCGCCCAAAACGCCGGATGGAAAGGCAAGCGCCATCCAGCGCAAGAGGAGGAATAATGGCATTCACGCGGGAGCCATCGGGCAGGCGGGCGTCGACCATGGGGGAGGATTCATCCACACGGCGACCCACGCGAGAAACGATGCGCTCGATGATCTGCATGAGATGCTGATTGTCTTTGAAAGAAAGTCCCGTCAGCTCCAGTTTGCCCGCCCGCTCGATATAAACCTTATCGAAACGGTTTACCAGGATGTCGGAGATGGTGTGATCTTTTAGCAACGGCTCGAGTGGGCCAAGGCCGAAAATTTCATCGAGGATCTCGCGGGAAAGGCGCTCCCGCTCGGCAAAGCTGAGGGGGACAATTTCATTGTTGACCGAGTTACGGATTAATATGAGAACTTCTTCGCGAGCGGTGTCGCCATTCGAACGGCCAAGCTTCTCCAGATCGAGGCGATCGAGGATCTTGCGGTGCAGGTCCGATTTTACCTGCTGGTACTCGGTTCTTTCGAAGGTTTGCAGATTCGGCATAAATACTTATAAGGTCCGGGTGTTACACCGTTTTAAATAACGACCATGCAGCCCGCTTCACATCCACGTCGTTGCGGGTCAGTTCATTCGCCAGCCCAGAGAAGCAGCGGGCAATCTCCGTATGACTTTGCTCCATCACTGGCGATCCCCGATCGATAGCGGAGGAAATGGCGAAGTATTGATTCGGAACCCGCCACAGTAATTTTACGCCGGCCGCGTTTTCGGCATCGGCCTCGGTAAAGCCGGGAACCTTGCGAAACCGGTTGAGCACGAGCCGCAGGCGTTCGCGATTACCGGTCTCTCCCAGGAAAGTTTGAACCCGGGCGGCGCTCCACAGGGATGCCACGTCAGTACAGGCCACCAGTAGCACACACTCGGACAGATTTGACACCAAACGGCTGGCCGCATCCAGACGCGAGGAATTATCGACCACGACATATTTGTAGTGCGCCACCAACATATCGAACAGCCGGACGAACTCGGTATTTGAGGGTTCAATGGCCGCAGGAGAATTGCTGCCCGCAAGCAATTGCAATCCGCCGCTATGCCGCGTCATAAAGCTTTCCAGCAGCGAACTGTCCATGCGGTGAAGGTTGCGGGTTGCGTCCGCAATATTGAATACCGGTTTGAGGTTGAGGTGGAGCGACGTGTGGCCCAGCGGCGCCAAGTCCACTAGAGCGGTCTGGCCATAGCTGGATTGAAGCGCGAGGGCGAGGTTCACCGCTACGGTGGTTGCCCCGCTTCCGCCTTTGGCGTTGATCACCGAAAAAACCTTGCCGCGCGGACCCTCTTTTTGCACTCTCCGCTGCGAAGTGCTGAGCCGGACAAAAGCTTCAAGAAGATCGGTGGTTGTCGTTGGCCGCTCAATAAATTCGCGAGCGCCCGACCGCATGGCGCTGACGATCAGTTGCGGCTGGCTCATGCTGCCAACTGCAAAGATGGCCGAATCCGGCAGTTCCTGATGCAAAAGTTCAATGGCCCGCATGGCCAGGCTGTGATTGTCAGAAGGGATGTCGACCAGGAGAACGTCAGGCGTCGCCGCTTGCACCCGTCGCATGACTGGATCCGTGGCGGCTACCGGAAAAGTGGCGCAACTATGCACCGCACGCGCCACGCTGGTGCCATCCACCAACACCTGAAGCATCGTGCGCTGTTCACTATCCGTCGCCACGATTACCACGGAAAGTTCAGGCATACCCGCTACTTCTCCCGCTTTTCAATTCCGCGCCCGCTCGCTCAAAACGCTCAGCTTGGGCGTCACAGTTTGGAGCGTCACAGCCTAGAGTGTCGGGGTAATGACCGATCCGCCATTTCCGCCACTGCCCGGTTTACTGTCCTGACGGTTTCGCTCCAGACTTTGTACCGTCGAACTTATCCTTGTTCATAAAAGGCTGCGGATTCTTCGGCCCCGCTGGTTCTACGCTGCTGGGCGAAATCCGGTGAACCGTGCACAGAACCATCAATTCCGAATTGCTCTTCTGAATACTCTTGCTTTTGAAAAAAGCGCCCAGGATCGGAATGTCGCCCAGGCCCGGCACCTTATTCCAGATGTCGGTCACTCGGTTGTCAATTAGGCCGGCAATCACGAAGCTTTGGCCGTCGATCAATTCGAATTCAGTCTCGGCTTTCCGCGTGCTCAACGCCGGCACGGTGAATCCCGAGATGGTAAGCGCGTTTGAGTAATCGAGCGTGCTGACCTCGGGAGCCACCAGCAGATGAATGTTTCCATTCGGCATGATCACCGGGGTAAAGTCGAGCTTCACTCCATAATCCTTAAACGAGATGGTGACCGCTGTGAATCCTTGTCCCGGTTGCACGATCGGAAAAGGAAATTGCCCGCCTGCCAGAAAACTGGCCTTCTTGCCGTTGACCGCGACCAGGTTTGGCTCCGCCAGAATCTGCAGAAGACTCTTGTTTTCCAAAGCCTCGATTACCGCACCCATGTGAATATCCGGACGGAACAAGAAAAGATTCAGGACATTGCTGACGGTTTGCGAGGTCGAGAAAGGCCCACCCTGTCCCGTAGTTTGGCTGATACTTTGCGAACCAAAGCCGCCGTATTGGCCGGTGGTCGTGCTGCCAATGGTATTGCCCGCACCCGTGGAAAATAAATTCGCACCCAACTGGGTGAGCGCCGTGCGATCCACTTCGGCAAACTTTACTTCAAGCAGTACTTCCTGAGCTCCCACCGGCCCAAAGGTTAGAACGTTCACCACATTCTTTGAGTAGGCTGAAGCCAGTTCGCCGGCGCGCTTGGCAACGTCCTCGGTTGTGACATGCCCGGAGAGCACAATGGCAGTGCGCGAAGGAGTGACGGAAATCTGTTCGTCGGGGAAAACGCGATGTTCCTCCTGGGCGCAAGCGCTGACGTCGACATCCACCCGCAGATCGAAGCTGCGCGAACGTTCGTTTTCATCCCAGATGAGCAGCGAAACCTCGCCGGGGGCTCGTCCGTGTACCAGAATCTGTGTGGGAGTAATGACCGTGGCATAGGCTACGTTCGGATCCGTGACGGAAATCCGCTTCAGCCGCTCGGTCGTATTGATGAGCAGCGACTTGTCTACCATGACCCGCAGCGGAGCCGCACTTTCCGGTTGTGCCGGGAGTGTGGCTTGCGATGCGGCGGCGGGGCTTGCGCCTTGATCCGTGTTCTGGAGAGCAGTGGTCTGGGGATCTGTGTTCTGAGTTCGAGCGGAAGCACTGACCGGAGTAACCGCTGCCTGCAATGGAGCGTCGGCAAGCGACCCGGCGACGGCTGAGAGCAAGATTGCTACCGCAGTCAAACATTTGGCGCAAAACTTCATCGTGGTATTCCTCTCCCACTGAGGAAAGTTGCAAACCATATAAATGAACGTGCAGATCGGTTACTTGGAATCTTCACAACCCTGTTCGGTGCACTTAACGGTATCAGGCTTCTTGTCACCCTGATAGACCTCGACACTGAGCACTGAGGGCGGGGGTGTGGATGACTGAATCTTCTGCTGCTTCACGGGACGGACCTTGACCGGCTGCGGGGCAGCTGGCGTCCCTCCCTTGTATAAACCCTTCGCGTTGGCCGCAGGCACCTCACCCTCCTGCGTATCAACCGGATTACGTAACGAGAGCTGAATATGGCCTTCGTTACTCGCCAGGGTAAGGCGTTCCGCATCATCGGGCGAAACTAAAAGAGTGATCACCGGCGTATTCTGCGCTTCTCCCGCTGCGTTGCGCTCGAGCGTGTGACCGGAAGCAATCACCGCCACATTTTGCAACACGGTTGTGGTCTGACTTTCCGAGCTGCCGTTGGGCGTGCCGGTAAGAAGAACATCAACGCGGGTTCCCGGACCCACAAAGCCAGCCACGGAAACCACTTCGTTCACGCGCACGGAAACCGCGCGCATTCCCGGAGGAATAAGCGATGGCAACCCGGCTCCCGCATTCTCAGGAGCGAGCTTGCTGGGCAAAATGAATTCTCCCCTGGCTATGGGAAGAATCACTCCGCGGCCCAATACCTGTGAGCGCTTGGTCGGTGTTCCCGCCGGTAAAGACGCCGCCGGATATTTCACCAACCGTACGTCGTGCTCTTCGATTCTGGCTCCCACCTGAATGTCATTGGCCGCGACAACCACGTCCACCCCGGGCTCGGCGCTGGACGATCCTCGTCCTTGCAGATTCTTGTAGACGAAGAGGCTGACGAACGCTCCTAAGGCCAACGCCACGGCCCCAATGATCAACAGACGCGCACGATTCATAGATCTCCGTTAGACAGGCAGGACCCTACCCGCGAGGACACGCAGGGCTATCCCGCTTTGAAACTCCGAGCAAGACCTATTGGATGGAGCTGGCGACGTTTGAAAAAACGGTATTCGCGTTGGTGCCGATCAATTTGATCGTACCCACGACGATCACCAGAATGACCGCCAGCATGACCGCGTACTCCGCGATGTCCTGCCCTTCGTCGTCACGCCAGAGTCTGTAAAGATGTTGCATAGCCTTTCGCCTCCTAACTAAAATTCTTTGCAATGGATACCATGCACACGCGCCATGGGGCCTCCGGGGAAGCAAGCTGCCAGTCACTATTCACAGCTTAGGGAGGATGGAGAGAATATAAACCATAATAGCGCGTAAGTAACCATCAAGCGCAATAAATTGCGCAC
>Ga0209530_1000075_pt1 | contig 80013 bp, 74 predicted proteins | sample BlaSpr_A8_Ref_O1_FD_187987 | JGI IMG/M metagenome (GOLD analysis project Ga0209530, IMG submission 187987) | Forest soil microbial communities from Thunder Bay, Ontario, Canada - Black Spruce, Ontario site 2_A8_Ref_O1 (SPAdes) (version 2) | ecosystem: Environmental > Terrestrial > Soil > Boreal...
GTTGTCTTTTAGGCGCGCCGCGCCTGAATTAGAACTTTAGTAACAATTAGATTGAGATCCCGAAGGCCTGCCAAGGGAAGTTTCCGATAACGCTCATGGTGAATTATGCCGTAATATCGTATCAAAAGGGCATTTGGTCTGTCTCGGCAGGCTGCGTACTTGAACCCGCACGCGCAGCCAGAACCTGAAGATGGGGTCGAATGGATTTTCGCTTGCTGGGGCCGATTGAAGGGTTTATCGGGGACAACGCAGTCGAGTTCACTAGCGGCAGACAGCGGAAGCTCATGGCCCTGCTGTTGTTCTATCGGGGTCAGGTCGTACCGCTCGACAGGATCATCGATGCTCTGTGGGATGGCGAGCCGCCGGTCACCGCGAAGGGCCAGGTCCAGACCTGCGTATTCGGGCTCCGGCGGCAGTTCCGCGAGCTAGGAACGGGCGACCTCATCAGGACGGCGCCGATCGGCTACGCGATTCACGTCCCGGACGGCGCGCTCGATATCGTGAACTTCGAACGGCTCGCCGGCGATGGCGCCGTCTGCGCCGCGGAGGGCCGCCTCGAAGAGGCGGTCCTCAGCCTGCGCGCGGCGCTCGCACTCTGGCGCGGCCAGGCCGCGGCGAACGTCGATGGCAGACTGCTGCAGTCCATGGCGGGCCGTCTCAACGAGGACCGGATCCGCGTTGTCGAGGAATGCGTTGACCTTGAGCTCTCCCTGGGCCGGCATCACCGGCTCGTCGGTGAGCTGAGTGAGCTGGTGGCGGCCTATCCGCTCCGGGAATGGCTGCGCGCGCAGCACATGCTGGCGCTTTACCGGTCGGGCCGGCAGGCTGAGGCACTGGAGTCATTCCAGGAAATCCGCCAGGTTCTCATGGATGACCTTGGCCTGCAGCCGGGTGAGGAACTATCTGCCATGCAGCGGGCAATCCTTGCTCAGGACACCGCTATCGGCCTGCCCCGCGAGGTCACGCATCGTGCCGCGTCGCACGCCAGCCCCTACATGGGGGTGCCCCGGCAATTGCCCGCCACCACAGCGGACTTCACCGGGCGCCAGCGGCTGCTGGCCGAGATCACCCGCAAGCTGTCCGACCCGCCGCCCCAGGCCGCCGGCCGGTGCCTGCCGGTGGCGTGCCTGAAGGGCGAGGGCGGCGCGGGCAAGACGGCGCTCGCGGTGCACGCGGCCCACGGGGTCCGGCATCTGTACCCCGACGGTCAGCTCTTCATGCAGATGCAGGACGCCGACGGGCGTCCGGCCGACCCGATGGAACTGCTGGCCCAGCTCATCAGCTCGCTCGGCCGGTCCCTTAACTCGCTTCCCGATACCCTGCCGGAGCGGATCAGCGTCTACCGTAGCTGGATCGGCGAACGGCGGCTCCTGATCATCCTCGATGACGTGACCAGCGTGGCGCAGGCGATGGCGCTGATGCCGGGAAACCCGGACTGCGGCATCATCATCACCAGCCGGAACCCGCTGGCCAGCCTGCCTGGGGCGCGGCATTTCATGGTCGGGAACCTGGAGGAGTCGGCCTGCGCGGAGTTGATGGGCAAGATCATCGGCACGGCCAGGACAGCGGCGGAGCCGGACGCCGTGCGCCAGCTTGTCAGGTTCTGCGACCGGCTGCCGCTGGCGGTCAGGATAGTGGCGGCGAAACTGTCCTCTCGGCCGCATTGGTCCATCGCGCAGATGGTCCACCGGATGCGCGACGAGCCGCGCCGCCTGGACGAGCTTGCCATCGACGGCATTGGCATCAGGGCCACGCTGGCCGACTCCTACAGCGGGCTTGGCCCCCGGCCCAGCCAGTTGTTCGTGCGGCTGAGCCTGCTCGGCACGGCGGACTTCGGTGCCTGGGTCAGCGCGCCGCTCCTCGACCTGGACCCGGACCAGGCCGAGGATGCGCTCGACGCGCTTGTGTCGGCGCATCTGCTGGAGGTGCGGGTGGAGGAGGACGGTACCTCCCGGTTTCGCATGCACGATCTCGTTCGCATCTATGCGCTGGAGCGGTTCGCCGTGGAGGAGGGGGCGGCCGAACGGACTATTACCCTGCAGCGCCTCCTGTCCTCCTGGCTCTTCCTCACCGCTGACGCGCACCGCCGGGTACATGGCGGGGACTACGGCCTGCACGGGCACGCCGACACGTGGTCCCTGCCCGATCATGTGCGCGACCGATTGCTGGCCAGCCCCATGGACTGGTTTCGCCAGGAGCGGGCCGGCCTCGTGCTCGCCGTCACGCTGGCGGCGCAGATCGGCCTGGACGAGGTCTGCTGGGACCTGGCTGTCACGATGGCAACGCTGTTCGAGGCCGACTATCTCATCGAGGACTGGCGCAAGACGCACGAGACGGCGCTCGAGATCACCCGCCGGGTGGGTAACGCGCGCGGCGAGGCGGCACTGCTGTGCTCACTGGGGTGCCTGGCGCTGATCGAGCGGCCCAGGGACGCGCCGCAGTACCTGGAGCTAGCGCTGCGGATCTTCGAGAAGCTCGGCGACGTCCACGGGCGGGCACGGGCACTCAGCGGCCTCGCCTACTGCGACCGGATGAGCGGCCACAGTGAGCAGGCGCTTATTCGTTACAGCCAGTCGCTCGCCGACTGCCGTGCCGTCGGCGAGGATATCGGCGTAGTCGAAGTCCTCGGCAACATGGCCCAGATTCAGATGGACCGGGAAAACTACGGGGATGCCGCGCAGTTGCTTGACTTGGCGTTCGCTCAGGACGGGGCGCTAAAGGCCCGCAGGACCGTGGCGCAGCTTCAGTACAGGATCGCGGAGCTGCGTATGCGGACAGATGACTTCTTCGGCGCCGAGCAGGCACTCGGTTCGGTACTCGAGATTGTCAAGGCGGAGGGCGACCTGCTCGGCGAGGCTCATGCGCTGGCCGGGCTGGGCGCGGTGCGAATCCGCCAGCGGCGCTACGACCTGGCCGAGGCCAACTTGTCATCGGCCCTCGAGCTTTCGCGCCACATGGACTGCAACCTGGTCCGGGGCCGGGTCCTGCTGCCGCTGGCCGAGCTCAGCCTCGCCAAGGCGGACATGGAGCGGGCCAACGCGCTCGTCACTGAGGGCCTCGTGAGCTTCAGCGAGACCGGGTGGGCCCCGGTCATGCGGGCCCGGTTTCTCGAGATCAAGGCGCGGGTCGAAGACGAGGCTGGCAATCCGAGAACCGCCGACGCCGCCCGCAGGGAAGCGCTCGAGCTTGCGGGCGACGCCGACGCGGCCTTGTCGCGAACTTTGGCTGAGGCGATTGCGGTGTCGGGTGGGACGGGGCGAGGCGGGGCGGGGGAGCGGTTAACCCCGGGGCGGGCCGTCCGTGGCCGGGGACGTGGTGACGGTGGCCTGGGCGAGGGCGACGCGTGTCACCTCGGCGCACTTCCGGGCCGCTTTCGGCGCAAGCCGCTTCGAAGCAGCCGGAAAGAAGCACGATGAGAGCGAGCGAGAAGCCGCGAGGCGCAGCATTAGTACGAAGGTCACGGTGGCTTTGCCCATAGCGGAGTGGCCGTGGCGAAGGTGCTTCAGAGATTTGGACTACGCGCGACCATGAGCGTCTCTATCCGGGTTGTCGACTGCGTCTACGGGCGACCCGCCGTCGGGGTGTCAGTTGACGTCACTCGCGAACGTGAAGGGTTCGCCGTCTGGCAGCGCCATGACCAGACTGACGATGAGGGGCGGCTCTCCGGCCTGCTGGAACCCATGCGTGAACGCGGCTCATATTCCCTCGTATTCGACCTCGATGACTACTACCGGAAACTCGGGCATTCGTCATTGAATTCGGCAATAAGCATACGCTTCCATGCGGCCAGCGATACGCAGCATCATCACCTGTCCCTGCTTATAACTCCTACGAGCTGCATCGCCTACAGGATGACAGAGTTACCAAATCTGCGTGGAGCGGTCCTTGCCCGGACGCGGACGTCACTCCGAAAGGGCCAATTCCTGATCACGCTGGCCGCTGCCCTCATTGGGAACCGGCCAGCGGATCTGGGTGGCGCACACCGAGACGAGGACGGCCGAGAGCGCTACGGCGCCCATGCCCCACACGAGGCTGCCTGCGGCGGCTATGGAGCCGATCACGGGCGGCCCGGCCAGCATTCCGGTAACGCCCATTGCCGCCACCAGGGTCAGCGCATTCGGGCCCTGTCCCGCGGCGGTTACGTAGATGCACGGTGCCACCGCCGCGATGCCGAGCCCGACGCAGGCAAACCCGAACAACGCTGGTCCCACGCCCCCGAGCAGCAGTGCGAGTGTCAGCCCGGCCGCAGCCAGCGCGCTGCCGGCCACCACTATCCGCCTGTCGCCCCACCGGGCACGCCGCCCGTCGGCGAGCACCCGGGCGAGGATCATGGCGACCGAGAAGGTCGCAATGCCCAGCGGCGCCACCGCTGCCGTAGTTCCGGCCATATCTCTGAGGTAAAACGCGGACCACTCGTTCATGGCGCCTTCCGTCACCGTGGCGAGCGCCAGGGCAACGCCCAGCAGCACAGTCCCACGGGACGGAACGAGCAGCCGCCGTCGTTCTTTCTTCGGGGATTCCGGATCCTCTGGCAGCAGCCTTGGCCCGCTGTAGACGACCAGCAGTACCACGATGACGGTGGCAATGGAGAAATGCGTCCACAGTCCCGGAGTCAGCTTGCTCACGCCAGACGCGAGCAGCGCGGCGCACAATGACCCGGCGCTGAACGTGGCGTGCAACCTCGCCATGGCGGTCCGCTGGTACCTGGCCTCCAGGGCAGCTCCTTGCGTGTTCATGGCGACGTCCAGGCAGGCGACGGCGACGCCGTCACAGTAGATGATCACAAGGGTGACCGGATAGCTGGAAGCGAGGATCAGTAGCGGCAGGCACAGGCCCAGGAAGAGCGCGGAGAAGCACGAGACGCGCCGGGAGCCCAGTTTGCGTATCAGGAAGGCGACGAGCGGAAAAGAACTCGCCCCGCCAACGCCGCACGCCAGCAGCAAGATGCCGATCCCCACGGTCGTGAGGTGCAGCCGTGCCGCGATCGCCGGGAGGCGTGACGCCCATGTTACGTACTGGAATCCAAGGAGAAAGAACAACGTGGCGATAGCGGTCTGCTCCCGGCGGAACGGATCGCTGGTTCGTGGCATGCCATTATTCCTATCTACTCTTCGACTGGGCTAAATCTTCTTGGACATGTACACCGCGTCCGTGCCGTAGCCCTTCGGGAGCAGGAGCTCATGATGAGCGCGGTAGCCTTTCGCGGACCAGAAGGTGTCGCTGCCGCCCACGGCAACCAGGGAGATCCGCTTATACCGGCTTGACCTGGCCATCGCCGTGAGGTGCTGGAGGAGCTGGTTCCCCAGCCCGCAGCGCCGAAAGCCGTCGGCGATGACGAGGTCGTGCAGATGCAGGTTCCACGGCGGGCAGGATCGGCCGGCGAGTTCCTCCGCTCGGGTCAGGTCGGGGTAGTGGAATTCCGGATAGGGCAGCGAGAGCACGTATCCCGCTATCCGCTGGCTGACCTCCAGCACAAAGCAGGTAGCTGGCGAGGCGCTGGCCCTGGACTTAAGCACTACCGGTCCTTCTGACAGCCCGCTGCTTTCATAGGTACTGGCTTCGAGCGTGACGATGCTGTCCCAATCGTCATCTGATATGCGCCGTATGCTGATACCGGAATCCATCATTCCTAGCTTTCCGCGGCCATGCGCTCGGCGTGAATTAGCGTGTGCGGCAGCGGACTGAACCCATTGAAGCCCAGCGTCGTATAGCTGACGGAGTAGGCACCGCAGGACAGGATCCAGACTGGATCTCCCGATGCGGCCGCCCGCGGGACTTGAACGAGGCTCCGGTGCCGGTCGTAGGCATCATCGCTGTCGCAGGTGGGCCCGGCGATGACCGCCGGAACGCATGCGGCGCCTTCGTGAGACGGGAATACCAGCCTGTACTGCACCTGGTCCATCTCATACAAGCCGTTGAACTTGCCGCAGCTCAGGTACAGCCAGTACTGGCGCTGGCCGTCCAACTGCTGCCTTGCCGACAGCCTGGACACGTGCGCCCTGATCACCCCGTTGTCCGCGATGAGGTAGCGGCCCGGCTCCACGATAAAGTCCAGGGGGAGCTTGGACACACGCCTGAGCTGCTCGATTCCGGCCCGGATCGTCGCGAATATCTGGTCCATCGGCGGGATCAGGGGCCGTCCGTGCTTGTCGACATAGCCAAGCGCGGGCAGGCCGCCACCGAGATTGATGTAGTCAGGGAAGATCCCGCGCTGGCCAGCTGCCGCGATCACGTGAGCAAGGCTTTCGAAGGCCCTCTGCCAGGCTTCCGCCGTCATCTGCTGTGAACCCACGTGGATAGAGAAACCGGACGGGTGCAGGCCAAGTGCCCTCGCCGTCTCGGAGACGATTACCGCGTCGGAGGGAGAGCAGCCGAATTTTCCGCTCAGCCCCCAGAGCGCCCCGTCATTGCTGCTCGCCAGCCGGCAGAATATCCGCGAGCCAGGGGCATGGGCCGCAATTGCCCTTACGTCTTCCACGCTGTCGGTGGCGAAATCCCTGACGCCGGAGTAGTACGCCTGGATGATGTTCCAGTCGGATTTTACGGTATTGCCGTAGTGCACCATGCTGACCGGCACTCCAGTGCGGATCGCCTGCCTTATCTCATTGGGGCTCGCCGCGTCGAATCCGGCGCCCCTGTTCGCCAGGCACGCGAGCACTCCATCCACCGGGCACGACTTCAGGGCAAAACGGACGGAAACGCCGGGTAGCTCCCGCGTCAGCCAATCGTATCGTTCCTCTATCCCGGCGAGGTCGTAAAGGATCTTGTCTTCCGAAAGTGACGCCAGGATGGCGTGAAGGTTTTCGTTCTCAAGCATGATGGCGAGTCTGTCTCACTATGCCTGTGGCTCAACAAAATTCACGTTCTTGCTAGCATGTACCAGCCGCGCCCACGATCCGATCAGCAGGGCGAAGTATTCCATGTCCTTCCGAGCTTCATCGAGCAGCTGCTGCCGGTGCGATAGCACAATATCGGCGAAGGCGGCGTACTTACCGCCCAGCTTCCGGTAGGCCCGGTCGATGACGTCCAGCCGTTCGACGTTCTCTTCCTTGTCCAGCTCTATGCTTTCCCGGACGAATTCGATGATCATCGGCGCGCGGATGTTATCGCGGTCGTCAAGCAGGGCCTGGCCGGCCTCGGTCATCCGCTGATAGATGAAATTGAGGTAAAGCATCGACAGGAAGAACTTGACGAATCGCATCTGATAAGCCGCGAATCCCGATTCTGTCTTTCGCTCTGGGGTATGGAAGTTCACGATGTTGCGGTTGTGCTGGACGCCGGGCAGCTTAGCTTCGTACACCACGTGAATCAGGAAGTAGTCGCTGCCGATGGTGTTCGTCGCGGGCAGCAGGGGAACCTGCTCCTGCACCTGGTAGAAGGCGATGTTATGCATGTCCACCGTCATGGGATCGACGATGGTGAGCGTTGACCGGTCATAGGTGAACGTCGCCTCCGATCCCTTGAAGGACTCGTCGACCAGTTTCCGCTTTCTCGCTTCCGGCCAGTTGCCGGGCGCCCACAGGCTGACCACGTCGTCGTAGACATCCGGGTTGAGGTCATAGATCTCGCCGATGTCCACGGACAGCTCGCCAACGAAGGAACTGCCCACCATCACGACCGGCTGGCTGGCCTGCGCCGGGTGCAGGATGGTCTGGGACACGCTGCCTGCCGCCTCGGCGGCGCTCTTGCCGAGCGACATCATCTCGTGGTGAATGGGGAAGACCGGAGTGCCGTGCAGGATCTGATAGCGGCTGTCGGAGTCCCGGCGATGGACTGAGTCGCAGCCGAGCGCGCTGGCGAAGAGGAATGCGCGATTGGTGCACGCGCCGTACGAGCTCTCCGCCGGCAGCATGAGGTCGAGTATCAATTCGGGCTGGCCAACGCCGGAGTGGCGGATAATGTCTCGCAGGAAGATCCGCTGGGCGGCCTCGTCCAGATGCCAGATGACCACTTTCGGCACGCCGCGCGCGGCCTCGACGGCCTTGGCGTGCCTGGCGAACGTGTCCCCGTCGGTGGAGTCCAGGATCAGGAAATGCACCTCGACTCCGAAATGCCCGGCGGCGTAGGCCGCTTCCTCCGCCATGATGGAGATCGTGGCGGAACATTCCCTGTTGGTGGGCAGCGTCAGGCAGATTTTACGCATGCCGTTTCTCCTGTCGATTCGCTGGATTCCCGCTGCCACGATGTGAGTCCCAGCAATCGCTCGCCCAGGTCGTTCAGCGTCGCGCTGGCGTACCTCAGCGACTCGTGCTTATCCGCGTCGCCGACCAGCGTCGAGTGCCAGGTCGGCGTCGTGAGATGGCGCCAGGAGTCGATGCGCGAGCTTCTCAGCTCATCGTGTGACACTAGGGCGGGCATCATGGAGAGATACTGGACCGCCCGGACCCCGTTCTCCGAGGTGTTCGGGGCCACGCCGTGAGCCAGCAGCCCGTTCCACATCAGCAGGTCGCCTGCCCTTAGCTCCGGCTGGATCACCGGGAATTCAGACCGGTCGATCCGCGGCCGGGCTGGATCCCGGTCCGCTGGCTGGGTGAGCTTCCACCGGTCGAAATCACGGAACAACTGCGGGTCGCACTGGAAGCCACCGCAGTCCGGCTGCGTGTCGTTCAGCGCGATGATGCCCTGGACTCGCTGAGGCAGCACGCCCAGCGTGGTGTCGACATCCCAGTGGAGCTGGATGTCGAATCCCCGCTCGGTCGGTGCGATGAGCCCGCGATCACGGTTCTTGACGTTGGGCGGGTTCAGGTTGAGCCGGTCCAGGCTCACCCACAGTTCCTCGCAGTCCCATACATCGACGAACGCGTCGTAGACGCGCTGGGCCTGCCGGCTGTCCCAGAGGAGCTGGTGATGATAGGCCTCCACGAAGCCGTAGATGTACAGGTCGCGGTCGAGATCTGACCGGAAGTCCCGTGCCCTGTACCAGGTGTCCGGACGCCCCGGATCGAGGCCCTGGAAGTCCCAGAGGAAATCGAGCAGGCGTTTCGCGGCCGCTGCGGGTATCGCTTCCCGCACGATGACAAAACCGAATTCCTGCCAGTGCGCGTAGTCGGATTCGGACAGCACCCGAAGGGGCTGTGACTTCCGGATATCCCTCAACTGCGTCTGGGCAAGGTAGGTTTCCCCATCGGCGCTGAAATACGGGACGGCCGATGCGGCCCGGTACAGATACTGGTGCGGATTCGGCATTTCAGGCTCCAAGTCTCCAGCGGCCTGCGCGGTCGGCGACGCGTCTGCGTCTTGTCGCCACTCTCGGATGAGCGGCTCTCGCCGCGATCCCGCCCGAGCACCGCCCTGGTCTTGGCGAGCTCCCGGGGCCGGGCGGGCGATAGCGCCGCGAGAGCAGCCTGATATCCAGTGCCGTGCCGATGCTCATCGCGAAGCGCGAGCACCCCCGTAGACACCGGGCCGGGACATCAGCGAGGCCGGTCAGCTCTCGACGCTGGCCGGGGCCTCCGCGGCGCGTTCAGCAAATATCTCGATTTCCGTCCAATAACGCGCCTATGATCCGAGCGTTGGGGAATTCAATGGAGGGGACCCAGGGTGACTGATGCCGTCGCGACAACCGATTCTTCCGCTCCTGATACCGAGGAGCGCCCACCATCGCTAACGCCCATTCTCGGGCCCGCCGCCTCGGCATATGGCGTGTGGAGTAATTCGGCGTGCGACGTCCAGGTGGGCACGTGGCTGATTTCTAAACAGATCACCGTCGGCAACGGGCACCTCTACGCCTTCTGGTCGGCATCCGCGCAGGGCCAGGTCAAGGGGCCTATCGCCGCCAGCCTGCAGGTCCCGCCGCTCAGCACGGAGGCCTCGACTGGTTTCGCCAACAATCCAGGCAAGCACCTCGCGCTGCTGCGCAGGCGTGACAGCCTCGGCCACAACACCCGCCCCACGCAGACCGCGACGATCTGGACGAAGCCGAACACGAACACCGAGACCGATGCCAACGACGTGGCGTCCTTGACCCTGGTCGAAATGGGCGCGCCGACGCTGTGGCACCAGATCGCCAACGCGGTCGGGACGGCGGGCTCCGGCAGCTCGTATGTCAACGTGCCCTTCACCTGTCACGGCGGGCTGCTGCTGATCTCCGCGTCGGCCACCGGCTACAGCCAGTCCGGCGGGGCCATGACCGGGATGCTGCTCACCATCAGCGGCGGTACCCAGATCGGCGGGATCGGGCTCTACGCCGACGACGCGCAGGTACACCGAGCCTTCGTGCCGCAGGATTTCGTCCATCAGCTCGCACCCGGCCAGTACACGCTGCAAGCGACCCCGGCGCCACGCACAGCTATCGACGGGAACGACGGCTACAGCATCTCGATCTTCGAGTTCGCCGGCCCGTCATCGGTCGTCGGCGTGAGTACCAGCTCGGGATTCTGGACGCCAGGTGTGCCGCCGGGCGGCAGCCTGCCGACGCCAGGCACGCCAGGTACCACCATCGTCGCCAGCGTCGCTTCCTCGGGAGCTAGCACCGCCCCGGCGGGTCAGATGAGCCAGATCGGCGTCAACCTGACGGTCGGCAGCCAGGTGTGTCCGACCACGATCAGCACCGACGAGACCGCGCGGATGTGCATGGTGCCGAACGACCTGATCATCACCAATCCGCCCGCCACCTTGACCTGGTCACTTGCACCTGCGCAGAACACGGTGGTCACAAAGACCGACCTGTACTCCGTTACCTTCCTGGCGGTGGCGTCAGCATGGAGCTGAATGACATGGATGCGAACCTGCCCCGCCTTGACGTCACGTTCGACGTGTACAGCGGCCGCCCCAATCCGAGCATCACGCTAACCGGAGCGGATGCCGAGCACCTGCTGTCCATGCTGGCTCCCGGCGACGAGATCGGCCCGGCCGATCCGGCCGATCCTCCCTCCCAGCTCGGTTACCGCGGCATAGTGTTCGACTGGCATGGCACCCCCCGCGCCGGGCTGCCCGCCACGTTCCGCCTGATCGCCGGCCGGCTGCTCGGCCCGGGCCTGCGGCACTGGATCGCTGACCCCTCCGTCGAGGATCTCATCTGCTCCGCGCAGGGCCTGGCCGGCCTCATCTGGACCAGGCCGGAACCGCTCGCCACGCTATCAGCCGAACTCGCCGCGGCCCGCACCCGCCAGTGGTGGGCGGCCGATGAAAGCCCGCCTAGTACGGAAAGCCCGACCCCCTGTCCCGGCGCGCCCGACGCCGCGCTCGGCCAGTGGAATGACGCGAAGGCCCGCGGCCTGCCGTGCACGCAGCTGGGGCCCGATTGGTGCAGGCAATGCGTGAACAACTGCTATAACTACGCCACGAATACCCGCAGCGACTCGTTCGGCCAGCCCGGTTACGCGAGCGGGTTCCTTTTGCCTCCATCACAGATCGCCGTCGCCACCGTGCAGCGCTACTCCTTCTACGACGGGCTGCTGGACGCGACCTACGCGACCGGGACGAGCTGTCTCGGCGGTCTGATCCTCGTCGCGCTCGCGCTCGACCTGACGCCCGGGCGCCAGGACTATCACTGGTGGCGGCGTAACAGCGACGGATACTGGTCACACAAGCCGGGCTGGGGTGCGGCCACCGACAAGGACTCCAGTCACAACCTGATCATCGACCCATCGCAGTGCAACCGCGGCAGGTACACCACCTGGGGTGGTTACCTGGTCGTCACCCCGGGCGGAGTACGGATCAGCGGACAGCCGTTTACAGCCCGCACCGAGGCCCCGCTCCCGGATGCTTTCCGCGCCAGGATCCTATGAGCTGCGGTTCCTCGCGCGCATGGCGATCCGGTTTCCCGGATGTGAGGCAGGCCTTTCAGTGGCGGCTACGGCTCAGTGGAGGTGCCGCAGTCGTCGGAAACGAACGTGTCGGCGAAGGTGTCGCCGTAGGAGTAGATGACATGGTAGATGTCGGGCGCCGTTCCGGGGCAGTCGTACGTCAGGATGACGCCGTTGTTCTTCAGGTACGTCAGCGTGTAGGGGATTTCCTGGTTGCCGTCGGAAATCGGGACGTACTCCCAGATGCTGGCATCGTCGGGGGACTGAGTCACGCACTGCGGGACGACCTCGACCTCGATCGCGGTGCTGTTGTCCTGGAGGACGTCGACGCTATACCCCCCGCATCCTAGGGGGTGTACGTGCGCTACGGAGGCGCTGGCCGCCACCGGCAGTGAGGCGAGAGCCAGCGCGCTGGCACCTGCGAAGAAGGCTGTCCTGAGTCTCACGTAAATGTGCCCTTCATCGGAATCGGGACGCACGGAAACGGCATGAACTCGTCCGGGGCGGCAGGCGACGGTGCGATGTGAGCCGACGCCGCGCGAACCCCGATCACTGCGACATGGGTGGTGGCCGGCCTCCTTTGTTCGCTACCCCGGTCGCCGCCGTGGATGGGGGGTTACGCTACAGACGCTAACAGGCCGCGCAATATCTGTACAGATACATGCAAGTTATATACGGAAGGCCGGTCAATCCCGACGGCTCGGAGATGTAATCGTTTGCAGCACGGAGATGGGGATAGGTGGCGCTGGCTGCTTGATTGCGCATCCCAGACCTCGTGCAGGCCATGCTGTTGGCAATATGAAATGGGCATAGACGGGAAAGTTTGCGGGCTGGATGTTAATTCGCGGCCGCCGCCCTGGCTTGCTGGCTGTTCGGTATTCCGTCACGTGCGCCCTGCTGTCCGCTGAGATCCTGGTTCTGCGGCACCCTGGAGCCGAATTCGGTTCGAGGCATCTGAGCAAACATGGAGCTAACAAAGGGCTGCGGCTGTAGCGTGAAACGGCATTGGCATCGCTTTTCCGGACCGGCAGCCGCATCCAGCGGGTGTCCAGGATTGATCCAGCCGCTTCCTGGCAGGCGGTTGCGTGCGGGCCGCCTGGTGCGTGCGTGTAGCTGATGGGCCGTCATCACCGTGGAGCGGTTTGCGGAGGGTGGTGGGGGAGTCGTGGTGAACTTCGGTGTGCTGGGACCGGTCCAGGTCCGCACCGGCGGCGAGCTGGTGGTGCTACCGGTTAAGCCGCGGACGCTGCTGGCGGTGCTGGTGCTCGATGCCGGGCGGATGGCCAGCCGCGACCGCCTGATGGCCGCGTTGTGGCCGGTGAGTCCGCCGCCGTCAGCCGTGCGCGTGCTGCGCACCTATGTGTCGGCGGTGCGGCAGTCGCTGCGGCTGTCCGGGCCGGAGCTGCCGCGGCTGGTCGCGGTGGGCGGCGGGTACCGGCTGGACGTGGCGCCAGCCGATGTGGATCAGCTGGTGTTCACCGGCCTTGCCGCGCGCGGGCGCCAGGTGCTAGCGGACGGGGATGCCGCCACCGCGCTCCTGCTGCTGGATCAGGCACTGGACCTGTGGCGGGGGGATCCCGCCGAGGACGTCACCGTTGATAGCAAGACCGGCCTGATCTGCGCCGGGCTGTCCGAGCGGCGGCTGCTGGCCGAGGAAGACAGGTCGCAAGCCGGGCTGCTGCTCGGCCGCGGCGCGGAACTGGTGGCCGGACTGCGGGCGCTGACCGCTGCCCATCCGCTGCGGGAACGGCTGTGGGGCCAGCTGATGTCCGCGCTGAACCAGACCGGCCAGCAAGCCGCGGCGCTGGCCGCCTACCAGCAGGTGCGTGCGCTGCTTGCCGCCGATCCTGGCGTGGAGCCTGGCCCGGTACTGCGCGAGCTGCACCAGCAGATCCTGGCGGGCGAGGTCTCCGCCGTGCCCCAGCCGGCCGTACGGGTGGTGCCCGCGCCCGTGCTTCGCCAGCTTCCCTCCGATACCAGCTGTTTCACCGGGCGGGCAGCCGAACTGGGATCGCTCGATGGCGCGCTGGGCACGAGCATGGCCAGGACGCCGCAGGTCACCGTGGTTACCGGGACTGCCGGAGTAGGCAAGACGGCGCTGGCCATCCGCTGGGCGCATCAGGTCGCCAGCCGGTTCCCCGACGGCCAGCTCTATGTGAACCTGCGCGGTTACGACACGGACGACCCGATGCCGCCAGGAGCAGCGCTCGATTCGTTCCTGCGAGCCCTGGGCATGCCGGGCCATGCCATCCCGGCTGGAACACAGGACAAGGCGGCTGCCTACCGCAGCCTGCTGGCCGACCGGGCGATGCTGATCGTGCTGGATAACGCGGCCGATGCGGAGCAGGTCCGTCCACTGCTGCCCGCGGGTCCGGCCTGCGCGGCGCTCGTGACCAGTCGCGATGCCCTGGCCGGGCTGATCGCGAGGGACGGCGCGGTACCGGTGCGGCTGGACCTGCTGCCGCACGGTGACGCCGTCGCGCTGCTCACCGGGCTGATCGGCGAGCGGGCCGCCGCTGACCCCGACGCGACGGCGCGGCTGGCCGCCTGCTGCTGCCGGCTTCCGCTGCCGCTGCGGGTAGCCGCCGAGCTCGCCACCTCCCGGCCCAGCGTCCCGCTGGCCGTGCTGGCCGGTGAACTCGAGCAGCCGCTACGGCACCTGGACCTGCTGGAGGCGGGCGGGGACCGGCGGACCGCGGTCCGCGAGGTGTTCGCCTGGTCGGTCCGGCGCCTGGACCCGGCGGCAGCCCGCGGCTTCGCAGCGGCGGCACTGCATCCGGGGCCAGACCTGGATGCGTGGTCCCTGGCCGCCATGACCGGCACCGGCCAGCGGGAGGCTGACCGGGTACTGCGGCAGCTGGCCCGGGCCTGCCTGGTCCAGCCCGTCGGAACGTCCCGCTACACCATGCATGACCTGCTGCGCGCCTTCGGCCGGGAGCTGTCTCGCGATAGCAGCGTCATCGATGCGCACACCGCGCTAGCCGGGCTGCTCGGCTACCTGCAGTCCACTGCCGCGGCCGCGGTGGACATCCTTTATCCCGCCGAAGCTGGCCAGCGACCGCCGATACCCGCTCCGGCGGCCGTACTCCCGCTGCTCGCCAACGAGCGGGCCGCCCGGGCCTGGCTCGACGCAGAACGCGAGACCCTGTTCGCCGTTGCTAGCCACGCGGTCGCCGACGGCGGGCCCGGGCACGCCATCATCCTGGCCGGCATCGTGCACCCGTACCTGGCTGTCGGCGGGTATTACACGGAGGCTGTCACCCTTCATCACAGTGCCCTGCGCGCTGCCGAGCTGGCCGATGATCCCCGCGGCCAGGCCGATGCCCTGATCCATCTCGGCCATATCCTCCGGCGGCAATCCGGCTATCAGGACGCACTGCGCTGCTTCGAGCGGGCGCTGGTCCTGGCCCGCCGGACCGGAGAGCGGCTCAGCGAGTATGAGGTGCTCTTCGGGCTGGCGACGGTTCATCAGCTGCAGGGCCGCTATCCGCAGGCCGCCCGGTATTACCAGCAGATCCTGCAGCTGGGCCGGTCAGCCGGCAGCCAGTACCTCCAGATCCGCGGGCTGTTCGGCCTGGGGGCCATTGCCCTGGACACCGGCCGGTACGCGCAGGCGGCCCGCCAGCTGCAGCAGGTCGCAGACATCTGCCGGGCGACCGGTGAACGGATCGTCCTCGCGCCCACCCTGGGCAACCTGGGCTACCTCCACCTGCTGCAGGGCCGCTACCGAGAGGCCACCGAAGAACTCGAACAGTGCGTGGCCATCTGCGAGGACACCGGCAACCATGTGAACGAGGCCTTTGCCGCCTGTCACCTCGCCCTGGCCGGCCTGCGCCAGGGCCAGTACCGTCAGCCGGAGACCCAGCTCCGGGAGGCACTCGCCCGGTTCCGCGCGAATGGCCATCAGAACGGCGAGGCGTGCGCCCTCATCTACCTGGGCGAGCTCCAGCTCAGGACCGCCCGCTGCCAGCCCGCCCGCGAGGACCTGGAACGGGCCATGCTCATCTGCGACCAGACCGGAGAGCTCCCCTTGCTCGCCGAAGCACTCAACCTGCTCGGCGAGGTCTTCCTGGCCGTCGGCGAACCTGCCCAGGCCCGGGCTCGGCACCACGATGCTCTCGCGCTGGCGGGCCGGATCGGCGACTCCTACCAGCAAGCGCATGCCCACCGCGGACTCGGCAACGCCGAATCTGCGCTCGGCAACGACGCCGTGGCCCGTCGGCACCAGAAACAGGCCCTCACCCGCTACGCCGAGCTCGGCGAGGCCATCCATGAGGTGGCGGCCAGTCATCCTCATCCGCCGCTTCAGCTCAGTGCTGGTCAGGTCGGTGCTGGTCAGGTCGGTGCTGGTCAGGTCAGTGCTGGTCAGGTCAGTGCTGGTCAGCAACAACGCGTGCGGCTGTCGGTTCGTGAGCACGCGCTGCTGACCGCTTACGTTTCCGGGATGACGCTGGAGGAAGCCGCGCGGCACATCGGGATCAGGCCGACCACGGCGAAGACCTACTTGCGCCGGGTTAGGGCCAAATATGAGGCGATCGGACGTCCCGCGAACACGAAGGTGGAACTTGCCCGCCGTGTATGGGAGGAAATGCCGTCTGAAAGGACGACATGACGGATCGTTCAAGGCGGGCTTAACGTCTGTGACAGCCCTGGACGATGGGCCGAACACTGGCGGGATAGGTGACGTTCGTTATGCGCATGCATCTTTGGCGGATCACCGGTGTGGTTGGCGTGTGCGCCGCATTGCTGGGATCGGCGTCCGTCGGGATGGCGGCGCAGCGGCCTGCCGCGACATCGGCCACGGTGCCGGTCATCGTCTTCCTCAAGAGCCAGCTCGCCGCGGCGCCGGCCGGTACCAAGGCCTTCAGCCGCCGCATGGCGGAGTCCAGCGCCGATCAGGCGTCGGTGATCTCGGCGGCGGCCGCGCTCGGCGCGAAGAACGTCCGGCAGTACCAGCTGGTGAACTCGTTCGCGGCGACCGTGTCGCCGCAGGCGCTGACCGAGCTCGCGGCCAGCCCCGACGTGGCCGAGGTGATTCCGGACGTCACCATCCACGCTGACCTCGGCGGCACCGACCCGGCGCCCGCCGCGCTCACTAGCGCCACATCGCAAAAGACAGATTCTGACAGCGGCCCGACCGCGAACGTGATTCCCGGCGCATGCACCAGCAGCGCGAACGGCCAGCTTGTCCCAGAGGGCCTGAGCCTGACCGGAACGGCCTCGGACGATGCGTCCCAGCCGACCGCGCGCTCGCTGGGGTTCACCGGCGCGGGGGTGAAGGTGGCCGTGATCTCCGACGGCCTGGACCCGGACAACGTCAACTTCATCCGGCCGGACGGGCTGTCGGTGTTCAGCCCCAAGATCGGCGGGGACTATCAGGACTTCAGCGGTCTTGGCGCCGGCGCGCCAACCGACGGCGCCGAGGCGTTCGTGGACTCCAGCCAGATCGCCGCGCAGGGACAGCATGTGTATGACGTGAACGGCTACACGGACCAGTCTTACCCGTCCGCGTGCAACGTCCGGATCGAGGGTGTGGCCCCGGGTGCGGCGATGGTCGGCCTGGACGTGTTCGCGGACTTCAGCGGGCAGATCAGCCCGCTGTCGACCGTCCTGCAGGCGATCAACTACGCGGTCGAGACCGATCACGTGAACGTGATCAACGAGTCGATCGCCTACTCCGATTTCCCGGACATCAACGCGCTCGACGCCTTCCAGCAGTTCAACGACGCGGCGGTGGCGGCGGGCGTGACCGTGGTGGTCCCCACCGACGACGCCGGCTCGGCGAACACGATCAGCTCTCCGGCCACCGACCCCAACGTGATCTCGGTTGGCGCGTCCACCCAGCTCCAGGCCTATGCGCAGTCCAACTTTGCCGCTGCCCGGTATTTCGCCAAGGGCTGGGTCAGTGACAACATCAGCCCGATGTCCTCCTCCGGCTTCGAGGAGACCGGCGACACGCTGGACCTGGTGGCCCCCGGTGATGCGAGCTGGGCCTCTTGTACCGCCGACTCGGCGCAGTACGACGGCTGCATCAATTTCTTCGGCAACGCCGCGGATCTTTACCTGGTCGCGGGGACGAGCGAGGCCGGGCCGTTCGTGTCGGGCGCCGCCGCACTGGTCATCCAGGCCTACCGCGAAGGGCATGACGGCGCGTCCCCTTCGCCGGCGCTGGTCAAGCAGATCCTGACGAGCACCGCGACCGACCTGGGCGCGGCGGGCTCGGCACAGGGGGCCGGGATGCTGAACAGCTACCAGGCGGTGCAGCTAGCCGAGTCGATCGGGACCACGCGATCCACCGGCAACACGCTGCTGCTTTCTTCCAGCCAGCTCAACGCGGTGGGCGCTCCCAGCAGCTCGCACTCCTGGCCGGTGACTATCACCAATGCTGGTTCATCCACCCAGCAGGTGAGCCTGGCCGGGCGCACGCTCGGCACGGATACCGGCGTGCAATCCGGTTCGGTGACGCTGAACAACTCCCAGGACGCCAAGTTCACCGACGTCAGCGGCACTGAGAACAATTACTCCGAATTCCACTTCACCGTCAGCGGGGGAGTGGACCAGCTGACCGGTTCGGTGGCCTATCCCGGCAACCCCGACTCGTGCCTGCAGGCCGTGTGCGAGACCAACCACAACAGCGTGGTCAGCATGCTCTTGATCGATCCCCGTGGGGACATGGCGGCGTGGACGTTCCCGGAGGGGCCGAGCAACTTCGGCCGCACTACCGTGCAGCATCCGATGGCCGGCACCTGGACCGGTGTGATCTCCAGTCCGATCGGCACCAGCAACCTCGCCACCAGCGGCACCACCGGCACCGTGCTATGGCAGGTGGCAGCGCAACAGGACGTTCGGTTCGGGAATGTCTCACCCAGCCAGGTCACGCTGGCGCCGGGCCAGCAGGCCACGGTCACGGTCGGCGCGAGCGCTCCGGCCACGCCGGGCGACGCCTCCGGTTCGATCGTGGTGCAGACGCCTGGCGGCACCAGCACCACGATTGCCGTGACGACGCGCGCAACGGTGAACGTGGCCAGTGGCGGCGGCTTCAGCGGCACGCTTGCCGGCGGCAACGGCTGGTATACCGGGCAAGGCCAGGAGCAGTACTACCAGTTCTCCGTTCCCGCGGGCACCCGCGATGTCCGGGCCGATGTCCGGCTCAGCAATGACGCCGCCGACCCGGTGATTGAGTACCTGGTCAGCCCGGACGGTGACGTGGCCGGCTACGGCCAGAACGGGGTCGGCCAGCCTGGCACGACGGGGGCGGTCAGCTCGCTCGGTGCATCCGCGTACGCGGTGAACCCGGTGGCTGGCATGTGGACGCTGGTCATCGAGTTCGCCGACCCGGTGGTCGGCAACGAGCTGTCCCAGCCATATAGCGGAGACATCGTGTTCAACGCCTCCAGCGCGTCCGCTCCGACGCTGCCGGACAGCGCGGCTACCAGCCTGAAGGCGGGCACCGCGGTCACGGTGCCGGTTACCATCACCAACAACGGCGCCAGCCCGCAGGAGCTGTTCCTCGACCCGCGGCTGAACACGACCGTCACGATGACGCTGCCCACGCTCCCGTCAAGCACAGCCACGGCGACCCTGCCGAACATCGGCCAGTACCCGGAATGGTTCGTCCCCAACGAGACATCCAGCCTCACCGTGAACCAGACCTCCACCGTCCCGGCCATGTTCGACATCGGCGCCGGCGCGGGGGACCCGGACCTCGCCAGCTCGGCACCGGGCGCTGGGGCGCTGTGCGGGTCTACCGCGTCGGTGAACTACGCCCCGTCCGGGGGAGTGGTCACCGCCGGGCAGTGGGTGGCAGGGCCGGCGGGCTGCGGTCCCTACACCAGCCCGGGTGCGGCCGGCACCGCGACAGACACCCTGTCGATCCAGGCCAAGGCATTCGACCCGACGGTCACCGCCCCGCTTGGTGACTACAACCTGACCGCTATCAACCCGGACGCGACGTCGGCGATGACCGTGCTGCAGCCCGGTCAGAGCACCGTGGTTCCGGTGACCATCACCCCGTCGGGTACGACCGGTTCGGTGGTCAGCGGCACGCTGTACGTCGATGCCCTGGTCGGCGGGCTGCTGCCGGTCGGCGGGGCCTCCGGCGTCTTGCCCGCCGGTCAGATCTCCGGCGTCGAGATGGCCGCGCTGCCGTACGAGTACACCATCGGCTTATCAGGAGGATTCACAATTCCCGGTAATAACGTGGCTCGCGATGGGGCATTGACCGGATTTGCACGCCACCCTACGCTAATGGCACAGTAATCTCGGCCGAGGAGGCTGGCATGGCCGCCAAGCTAACGGAACGCCAGGTCGTACCGTTCCATCTAACGCTTACCGAGCCCATCGGCGAAACATCGATCGCCGGTTACCCTGCCGCCGAGGGAGCCTACGACCCGGTAGAGCAGATATGGAAACTCCCGGACGGAACGGCTCTCTCCGATTCGAACGCCAGGGAAATCCCGTTCATCGCATGTGAGAGTTACTCCATCATCCAGGATATGCATGTAATTGACGATATCCACGTAGAGTAGCGAGACTGCCGGGGCCTGATCCTCGCTCGTTTTGGCGGAAGATTGCCGCTCGACGGAAAATAAGGTGTCATTTTTGACTCTTTTATTTCCGCCGAGCGGCAATCTTCCGTTTAAAACTGGTCGAAAGCAAGCGTTCGCGGACCCAGATGGGGTGGCAGTGGCTAGTGAGGCAGAAGCGGCAATTGGGGCCAAGGTGACTGGATGAGACCGACGGAGGTCCCTGGGTTGCGGGTGGAGGTTACGGCGGGGAGGGCGATGGGGTGAAGCCGGCGGCGGCGGACCTGATCTGTGCTGCTAGCTCTCGTTCCCTGGTCGTGGCGGACGCCGCGCCGACGGCGTTCCCGGCTGCTGCGAGCAGCATGGCGCGTTTGGTCCAGGCGTAGGTGCTGCACTCCCTGACCGCGAGGCGTTCGCTCACCAGGGCGTTAGCCAGGTCGGTGCGCCCGGCGCGGATCGCGGCTTCCAGCAGGGTCCGCTCGATGGCGTCGCGCTGCGCGTGGCTGCCGCCGAACTCGTGGATCCTGGTCCGGATCGGCAGCAGTTCTGCCAGCACCTGCTCGTACTCGCCGGTGGCGAAGTGCAGCAGGCTGCGGCATACCGGCAGGCCGACCGCCGATGTCATCGACCATCCCGTGCTGGCCCGGTCGCCATCGCGGACCACGCGGTCGAGGGCAGCGACCACCTCGCGGGCACGGTCCAGCTCGCCCGTCCCGATGAACGCCATGATCGCGTGCATGTCGTTGAACGGGTAGAAGCCGGGCGCCAGCAAGCGTGCCCAGGCCTGCGCCAGCGGCTGCCAGCGGTCTCCGGCCGGCACCCCCTCAAGCTGAAGCCGCCACAGCAGCGCGCTCGCGTCCAGCAGTTCGAACGCCACGTCGTCGGACCCCGCGTGGTGCAGGAACGTGTCGTAGACGGCGAGGGCGCCGGCAACGTCGTCGGCCTGGAGCAGGTAGAGCGCGAAGTGCCACGCGTTGTGGACGTTCATGAAGTTGTCCTGGGTCCAGTTCTGCTGGCGTTCCCGCATGAACCGGACGCCGTCGGGGATCTGCCCGCGCATCTCGAAGGTGTGCACGACGGCGTGAAGGCCCCAGACATCGTCCGGGTTCGTCTCGACGGCGCGCTGGCCGGCCTCGGCGGACAGGTCGTACTGGTTGCATTCCTCGAGCCCGAACGCGTACATGCCGTAGAGGTATCCCGATCGCGGGTCCGCGCCGTCCCAGGCGCCAAGTGCGCGGCCGATCCGGTCCCGCAGGTTGACCGCATCGCCGCGGAAGAAGTCGATCTGGTGACCGACGGCGAGCGCCAGCAGGTCCTTCGGGTGCTGCACCGAGATGTCGCCGAGCAGCGCGCCCGCTCCGGCCATATCACCGGCGGACCAGCGCCGCGCCGCGACCAGGTGAGCGCGCTCGCGGGGCAGCAGCCTGCTTTCTTCGCCGCCTTCGTCCGCAAACGTGCCGAGTGCTTCCCGCGCGTCCGCGACCGCCCGCGCCTCGGTGGACATCAGGCTCAGGTAGGCGCCGGCCACCCGGCCCATGACACAGCCAGGGTCGGCCGCGACGGCCGCCGCAGCCTCGTCCACCACTTCGGGCCGGAAGCGGATCAGGTGATCGACAGTCCGGTCGTACGCCGCGACCGCTTCCGCTGAACCGGTAAGGACAAGCCCCTGGCTGTCGGTGGACATTCTGCAGAACTCCCGCCAGTGTCGTTATGATCTTCGATCCTAGCGGGCGGCCTCGAGCTCGCTCAGCTGTGCTTCGTCGCCCTGGCGGTGCGGGCCGAGGAACCACTTCCTGGCCGATACCAGCCACCACGTGCCGGAGAGCAGTAGCACCGCACCGACGGCGATCGGCGCGTAGTTGAAGGTAGGCCACGTCACCGGGCTCACCTCGGGCAGGCAGGACAGCACGGTGATGATGCGCCTGCCGAGGGCGTCGAGGAAGATCAAGGGCTAGTCCCCGCAAGGCCGCCTGGATCACTCCGCGTAACGCGCGTCAGGTGTCATCAGCAGGATCTGCAGCGCCTTGGCACATGCCCTGGCGTGCCCGAGCACCCAGGGGATGCGGGTGTCGGGGATGACCTCCGGCGTCGCGCGGACGGCAAGCGCGAACCTGACGCGGCCCGTCCGGTCGAGAATCGGCACCGCGATTGACCTGATGCCGACGGCCGACTCGCCGTCGTTCATCGCGTAGCCGGCCTTGCGGACTCGCTGGATCTCCTCACGCAGCTGTTCCGGGTCCACGATGGTCCGGTCGGTGAGGGCGGGCAGGGGGGCCAGGTCCGCCACCTCACCGCCGCCCGGCCGTTCCCAGGCGAGCAGGACCTTGCCGAGCGCGGTCGAGTGCAGCGGCCGCCGTAGCCCTACGCCGAGTTCTGGGCGCAGCGAACCGCCCGCGACCAGCACCGCGTGGTTGCCACCGCGAATGGCCAGGTCAGCCGTGGCTGCGGTGATCCGCTGCAGGTGATCGAGTTCTGGTGCGACCCGTGACAGGCCGCGCTGACGGTAGGCCACCAGGCCTAGTTCGATGACCGAGGGCCCGAGCTGATATCCCTGCCCGTCGAACTCAAGGAAGCCGTCCCGCGCCAGCGCGCGGGCGATGCGGTGCGCGGTCGAGCTCGGCAGGGCGAGCCGCCTGGCGATCTCCGCTGAGCCGAGCGCGGGGCCATCGTCACGGAAGCACCGCAAGATTGCCAGCGCCCGGTCGACAGCCCGCACTCCGTTCTCTGCCTCTGGCAATCGGGTTTCCTGCATCCGGTCAGCGTATAGCCCACCAGGTGGGATGTCTATTGATCTGATCGGAATAGTGGATATGGTGGCCCGCATGGTCACGTACGACTCGATCGTCTTCACCAGGTGCCCGGTCCCCACCGCCACCGGCATAGCCGCCGACCTGGGCTGGCTCACCGAAGAGTTCGCACAGCACGGCCTCGGTGTCCGGTCGCTGCAAGACGGCGCACCGGACCTGGCCGCCGATGTCCACTACACCCACGCGCACCCCGCCCTGTTCCGCGAGGGCGGCAACGTTCCCGCACTGTGGGCTCGCTCCCACGGCGAGCCCACCCGCTTGATCGGGCTGACCTGGATTGAGGAACGACAGGCCATCCTGGTCCGCCCGGACAGCCAGATCAGCGAGGCCGGTCAGCTCAAGGGCGCCCGGCTGGCCATTCCCCGGCGCGAGATCGCGATCGACTTCTGGCGCGCGATGGCGCTGCACGGCTTCGCGGGCGCCCTCGGGCTGGCAGGCCTCGACCTGGCCGATGCCACGCTCACCGAGGTCCCGGCCGAACGCCGGGCAGCCCAGTGGGAGGCCGAGCTCACGGCGCTGATCCGCGGCGACGTCGACGCCGTCTACGTGAAGGGCGCGGTCGCCGCCGAAGCCGCCGCCCGGTTCGGCGTGCGGACCGGCATCGACCTGGACAAGGTGCCGGACAGGCGTGCCCGCGTCAACAACGGGACGCCCCGGCCGATCACCGTCCACCAGCGCCTGCTCGACGAGCGCCCCGAGCTGGTCGTGGCTTTCCTTGAGGTGCTGCTGCGCGCGTCGGACTGGGCCGCCGCCAATCCGGACGGCGTGGCCAGGATCCTCGCCGCCGAGACCGGGTCGGGGCCGGCCGGCGTCAGCGCCGCCTATCAGCACGCGGACCTGCACGCCGACTTGTCCGCCGAACGCCTCGAACTGCTCGCCGAGCAGGAATTCTTCCTCCGCCAGCACGGCTTCCTCGCCGCGCCGGTGGAGGTTCAGGAGTGGGCCGACCACGTCCCGCTCGCAACCGCCGCAGCACTGTCAGGAGAACCAGCATGAGCATCGAGATGAACCGTAGGAACCTGCTGCTCTCGGGCGGAGCGACGCTGATCGCCGCGGCCGTCGCGGCGTGTTCCAGCGGCTCGAGCTCGGGTTCGGCCGGCACCAGTTCCGGATCGGTGACAGCCAAGTCGCTGCTGCCGCTGCGGATCCCCGACCCGGGCAACTCGGGTGTGCTGGCGGTCGGCAAGAAGGACGGCAGCCTGGCGAAGGCGCTGGCCGCGGCCGGAGCGCAGGCGGTGTGGACCGGTACCTCGGGACCGTTCGCGCCGGCCGCGCTCGAGATCGACGCGAACGAGCTCGATGTCGCGCAGGGGTCGATCACGTCCGCGGTCACGTCGCTGGCCGCGGTAGCCGACTTCAAGCTGTTCGCCCAGATCGAGCCGGACGGGTACGGCGAGGGCGTCCTGGTCCGCCAGGACTCGCCGGCCAAGACCATTCGTGACCTGGTCGGCAAGAAGGTCGCCGTCAACAAGGGCGGCACCGGCGAGTACCTGCTGCTCAAGGCGCTGTCGTCGGCGGGGATACCGGCCAGTTCGGTGACCAGGGTGTACCTGAACCCGGCCGAGACGGCACCGGTGTTCGCCGCCGGCCAGGTTGACGCGTGGGCGACCTGGGCGACGTACTCGGTCGCCGCGGTCGCCCAGGGCGCGCGGTTCGTGGCGCAGGCACATCAGTTCGGCTCGCAGAACTACTCGGCCTGGGCCGTGCGCAGCGCCCTGGCCACCCAGCACCCGCAGGTCGTCGCCGCGTTCTACCAGTACCTGCACAGCACCACGATCCGGGAGATCGCCAACCCGGCCGCCTACGTGAACGTGTTCACCAACGCCGGCCCGCAGGCGCTGAACTCGGCGGAGATCACGGTCAACGACGACTTCAGCAGCAAGGGCAGCACGGTGAACCCGGTCGGCGCCAGCCAGGTGGCCGCGTTCAATACCGTGGCCGCGTTCTTCGCCGCTCAGCAGGTCACCACGAAGACGGTCGACGTCGCGCCGTACATCGTCGCGCCGTCCGCGCTGGGAGGCAGCTTATGGCGGCCGGGACACTCACCGCCTACCCGGGGCTGGTAACCCCGCAGCCGCAGGGCCTGCGCCGTCCGCGCCGCCCCGGCGTCTCGGCGATCTTGCGGACGCTGGGCCCGGTAGCGCTGATTGGCGGCTGGTGGATAGCCTCGGCGACCGGCGTGCTCAATCCGGCCGTGCTCGCCTCGCCGGCCGCGGTCGCGAAGGCGGGCTGGCAGCTGTGGACCAGCGGCCAGCTTTCCGCGGCGCTTGAGGTGTCCCTGGGCCGGGCGCTGCTCGGGCTGTTCTTCGGGGTGTCCGCCGGGCTGATCCTGGGGGTGATCACCGGCTTCTCGCGGCTCGGCGAGGAACTGCTCGACTCTCCCCTTCAGCTGCTGCGGGCACTGCCGTTCCTGTCGCTGGTGCCGTTGTTCATGGTGTGGTTCGGCATCGGGGAGTCCGCCCGGGTGATCCTGATCGCGGTCGCCACCGCCTTTCCCATGTACGTGTCGACCGCGGGCGGCGTCCGCGCGGTGGACCCGAAGCTGGTCGAGGCAATGCGCGCCTTCGGCCTGCGCCGTCTCGCGCTCGTGCGGGAAGTCGTGCTGCCGGGAGCGCTGCCCGCGCTGCTGTCCGGGCTGCGGCTGTCCATGACCCTGAGCGTCATCGCGCTGATCGCCGCCGAGGAGATCAACACCACGTCCGGCATCGGCTACCTGATGAACCAGGCGCAGAGCTACTCACGCACCGACATCCTGACCGTCTGCATCCTCATCTACGGCGCCCTCGGCTTGGTGGCCGACCTCATCGCGCGGCTGCTTGAGCGGCTGCTGATGCCGTGGCGGCCGGGGAAGGCCCGCCGGTGAGCGCCATCGCGGTGCACATCTCGGAGCTGACCAGGCGGTTCGGCGATCGCGCGGTGCTCGACAACCTGGACCTGGATATCAGGCGCGGTGAGTTCGTCGCGCTGCTCGGCGCGAGCGGGGCCGGCAAGACCACGCTGCTGCGCATTCTCGGCGGGCTCGACCGGGCGGACGAGGGAACCGTCCTGGTGCCCCAGGCCCGGACGATCGTGTTCCAGGAGCCTCGGCTGGTGCCATCCAAGCGCGCCCTGGCCAACGTGACCGTCGGCCTGCCGAGAGGCGCTTCCGGTCTCGGGGAGCGTGCCCTGGCCGAAGTCGGGCTCGCCGGCCACTCCCGCGCCTGGCCGCACACCCTGTCCGGCGGTGAAGCCCAGCGAGTCGCGCTGGCCAGAGCCCTGGTGCGGGAGCCGGAGCTGCTGCTGCTCGACGAGCCGTTCGCCGCGCTCGACGCGCTGACCAGGCTGCGCATGCAGGATCTGGTCACCGACCTGTGCGCGGCGCATCAGCCCGCTGTCCTGCTCGTCACGCACGACGTCGAGGAAGCCATCCGGCTAGCCGACCGGGTCGCGGTCCTCCGCGACGGGCGGCTGATCACCGACGAGCAGGTCACCGCCGCCCGCCCCCGGGACGCGGCCGATCCCGTGTTCGCCCGGCTGCGCCGCAAGCTGCTCGCCGACCTCGGCGTCACCGCACCCATCCGCGCTTCAATCCGCATGGAGGAGATCGTCTCGTGACCGCGCACTTCCACCTGACGGTGCCGGTAGCCCCGCCTGCCGTAGTTACCGATCTGCCGGCCTTCGTGACCGACGTCCGGCCCTCCGATCACGCGAGCCCGCAACGCGGGGCCGCGCAGGCCGCCGCTGTCGCCGAACTGGCCGGGCTGGGCGGCGCGTTCGTCCCGTTCCGCCCCGACGGCCTTGATCCGCTGGTCACTGCCGCCGGGCTGCTCCGCCGCACGTCCCGCGTCCAGGTGACCGCCGAACTGCACCCGGCCACCGCCACGCCGGTGTACGCGGCGAAACTCTCTGCGTCGCTGCAGCGCTTCCACGCGAACCGGCTGGCCTGGCTGCTCACGGTCGACCTTGAACCCGCGGTCGCGCGGGCGCACGGCGACTTCCTGACCGGCCCCGACCGGTACGCCCGGGCCAGCGAGTTCCTCACCGTCGCGAGGGGAGTGTGGAACCAGGGCGGATCCTTCAGCTACGAGGGCCGGTTCTTCCAGGTCCTCGACGGCGGCCTGCCCGACTCCCGGTCGGCGCCCAGGTTCCCGCGGATCTACCTCAGCGGCACCTCGCCGGAGGCACTGGCCCTGTCGGCCGAGCACGCCGACGTGCACCTGCTCCAGCCAGGTGATGATCCGGCTCTGGTGCCGGCCCACGTCGCGCGCGGTGTCGTTCTCTCGGTCGCTGAAGACGTCGACCGGTACCTCCGCGCAGGTGTCAGCGAGTTCTTCCTCGACGGCACCGACCCGGTCGCCGATGCCCTCCGCGTCGGCGAGTACCTGCTCCCCGAACTGGTGCCAGCCTCATGACCACCGACATCTACTGGCGCATCGCGATGGAAGGCGACGCCTCCGCCCTGCACTGTTCCCGGATCACCCGAGGAGGCTTCGGGCCTCTAGGCGCGGGCGCCATCGCTCCTAGTGTTGCGCCCGGCGACCCGTCGACTCCGGTTGACTACATGGCCGAGGTCGCGCGAGCCACCGAGGCGTCGGGTTTCGTGGGCGGCCTGCTGCCGTCCTTCCCGTCGACCGACGATCCGTGGGCGGCCGCCGCCTCGCTCGCCGCCGAGACGACCAGCTACCGGTTCATGATCGCGTTCCAGCCCGGCTTCCTGCATCCGGTGCAGGCCGCGCGGATGTCCGCCACGCTGCAGCTGGCCACCGGAGGGCGGGTGGTGTACAACATCATCTCCGGCGGCGGCGGCCCGCAGCAGCTGTGGTGGGGCGACAAGGTCGCCCACGACGACCGCTACGCCCGCACCTCGGAATTCCTCGACGTGCTGAAGGGCGTCTGGCATGGCGGCGGCCGGTACCGTCACCACGGCCGCTTCTACCAGGTCGAGGACGCTGGGCTCCCCGGGTACCTGGCCGCTCAGCCGTTCCCCGAGATCTTCTTCTCCGGGTCTTCCCCGGCCGCGATCGACGCGGCCGGGCGGCACGCCGACTATTACCTGTCCTGGCTGGAGCCCTTCGAGGCGCTGGCCGCCAAGTTCCAGGCGGTCCGAGAGCACAGCGAGCGGCCACCTCGGTTCGCCGTCCGGGTGGACATCCTGGCCAGGGACACCGAGGAAGAGGCCTGGGACGTGATCCGGCGCGGCTGGGCCGGTGCCGGCCGGCGCGGCCACGAGTCCGGCGGTGACTCGGTCGGCGTCCAGCGCAGCCAGAGCTTCACCGCCGGAAGCCGCCCCGACGACTTCCGCACGCTGGAGACCGAACCGAACGTCTGGGGCGGCTTCGCCCAGCTCCGCCCTGGCCCGGCGTTCGGACTGGTCGGCGACTACCACCAGGTAGCCGGACGGCTCGATGAGCTGATCAACCTGGGCGTCGACTCCTTCATCCTGGCCGGCGTGCCGCACCTGGAAGAGGCACACCGCGTCGGCACCCGCGTGCTCCCGCTACTGAAAGGACGAACGGCATGACCCTGCGCGTCGGCTACTTCCCGCAGAACAACTCGCTGTGGGTGCTCCGCCACCTCGGCATCCTGGAGCGCACCCATCCCGAGGTGGAGTGGGTCAACCTCCGCGAACTGCCCCGCGGTCCCCGGGTCGATCCCACCCAGGCGCTGCCATCGGATCACGGTGACCACCTGTTTGACGGTGGCTACGACTTCATCGGCACCGGATCCACTCCGCCGGTCACCGCGCAGGCCAAGGGGCACGACATCGTCTACGTCGCCATCTCCGGTCCGCGGTACGAGAACGGCCGCCTCGTGGTCCGCCCGGATTCCGGTATCACCGACATCGGCGACCTCAAGGGCAAGCGCGTCGCGCTCGGCCACGGCTCCTGGCAGACCACCCTGCTCCTGCTGGCGCTGGAGAAGGCCGGCCTGGGCTGGCACGACATCGTGCCGGTTGACTCCTACGGGAACGCGGCGAGCCAGTTCCTGTCCGGTGAGGTGGACGCCTGGGTCGGCTCTTACCCCTACCTCACCGAGGTGGAGAAGCAGGTGGAGGTCCAGACCGTCGTGGCGACAGAAGGCCTGTTCACGCACCGCTCGCTGTGGTTCACCAGCCGGGAGTTCGCCACCGAGCGAGCCAGCGATCTGGCCGCCATCACCGCCGCGCTGCAGGAGGGCGACCGCTGGATCGAGGCAAATCCGGCGGACGCCGCGAAGTTGTTCGCCGCCGAGGACGGCCTGGACGAGGCCGCCTGGGAGAACGCGCTGCGCACCCGCCCCTGGGGCCTGCACCCGGTCACCGAGGACTTCGTCGCCGAGCAGCAGCACGCCGCCGACCTGTTCTACGGCAATGGCCTCATCGAACGGGACATAACGGTCGCCGACGCGGTACTCCCCGAGGTCGCCGCGCTGGTCAGTGCCAGGTAGAAGCTCTCGTCGGCGTGCGTCAGATTCCGGTGGGGTGGCAGGCGCCGGCCGGCCAGTGCCACAAGGCCACGAGCGCGGGCGGGATGTTGACCGAGCACACGGCGCCGGCGATCCCTGCCATTCCCTCCGAGGAAGCGGTCCAGGAACCGCCAGCTGGTTCCTGGAAGATGTAGTAGCCGCCGTCGTCCTGGACCGACACCTGGGCCTGCTGGGAGGACGGGCTCGGGTCAAGTGCGCCGCCGGCCCAGTAGGTATTCGTCGCCGGGTCGAAGCCGTAATAGCTCTCGCCGTGGACGAGGCCGACATAGGCCGATGCGGGCAGGCTGTTCAGCTTGGCGGCCGCCGCGACGAGCTGGGCCCGGATGGCGTCGGTCAGGACCAGGTTCTGGGCACCCGTCGGGCTCGGGCTCGGGCTTGCGCTCGGGACCGGGGTGGCGGGGGCGGCGACGGCTGACGAAGTCGTCGCGGCCGCGATCGTATTCGCCGCGGTCGGCTGGCTGGCCGCGCTGGAGCAGGCCGCGAGTGACGCCATCCCCGCGAGTAGGGCACTTGTCCCGAGCAGGCGTACGTTTCTCATCGTTAAATTCCCCCTGGCGTAAGCCGCACTGCGAAACGAACGGGGCGCACCGGGCGTTCGCCCCCGCGAGTTACCTAACGGCCTGAGGAAGTGATTGTCAACCCGTGTGATGTCGTGAGCTTGCGCGCCCTGACGGGTACGTTGATGTCATGTCGGGTCGGATCGTGCTGTACGGGGCCACCGGATATACGGGTGCGCTGACCGCGCAGGCGATGGTCGCCGGCGGCGCGCGCCCGGTCCTGGCGGGCCGTGACCAGAGCCGGCTGAGCGCGCTCGCCGCCCGGATCTCGCCGGCAGGCGACGGGGCCGAGCTGGAGACGGTAGTCGCGACCGCGGAAGCACCCGGGCCGCTCCGGGAGCTCATCGGGCCCGGTGACGTGCTCGTGTCGACTGCCGGACCGTTCATGAAGGTCGGCCGGCCCGTCGTGGCCGCGGCGGTGGACGCGGGCGCGATATATCTGGACTCCACCGGCGAACCGCCGTTCATCCGCCAGGTGTTTGAGGAATTCGGCCCGCGAGCCGAACGAGCCGGTGCGGTACTGCTGACCGCGTTCGGCTATGACTACGTGCCAGGAAACCTGGCCGGGGCTCTCGCGCTCCAGGCCGCCGGTCCCGCCGCTGCACGGATACAGGTCGGCTACTTCGTGCGCGGGGACATGCGGCGAGGAACGAGCGCGGGTACCCGCGCATCAGCGACCGGCGTGCTGCTGGAACCCGGATACGCCTACCGCGGCGGTCGCATCGTGAGTGAGCGGACCGCGGCGCACCTCACCTCGTTCGCGATTGACGGCGAGGAAAGGGAAGCCTTCTCCGTCGGCTCATCGGAGCATTTCGCGCTGCCCAGGCTTCGGCGGGCAGACGGAATCCCCGGGCAGGTGCCGCTCACCGACGTGGACGTCTACCTCGGCTGGTTCGGCCGTGCCACCAGGCTCGTCCACTACGGTTCCGTGCTCGCAGCACCGATGCGCAGCCTGCCTGGCGTGCGCCGCGCCCTGGATATGTCGGCCCGCCGGATTCAGCGCACCAGGACCGCGCCCAGCCTTGCCGAGGGCATCCGCTCCGACGTGGTGGCCGTGGCGAGCGATCCGAGCGGCAGGAAGCTGGCCCGGGTGCACCTGACGGGAGGGGATCCCTACTCGTTCACCGCGGCGGTTCTCGCCTGGGCGGCAGTCAAAGCGGCCGCCGACGGTGTCCGGGTCGCGGGTGGCGTGCGGGCCGCGGGCGCGCTCGGGCCGGTTGAAGCGTTCGGAACCGACGTCCTCGAAAGGGCCTGCGCGGAGGCGGGATTCCATCGTGATGGTGGCCATGGGCAGTGACCGCCAGAGCCGGATCGGCATGCCCATGGCGGCACTTGGGTCCGGGGGAGCGGTGGTCTCCCGGATCGGGCTGGGGCTTGCCGCTCTCGGCCGCCCGGCGTACATCACCAGCGGTCGTGAGGACGATCTGCCTGACCGCAGCGTGGCCGGCATGCGGACCCCGACCTTCTCGATGCTGGACGCTGCTTACGCGGCCGGGGTCAGGTACGTCGACGCGGCCCCAAGCGGTTGGTGCCCGACGTTACGGGCGAGCGCGGCCACACGAGCGAGGAGGTAGCCGAGGCGATCATGGACGCGAGCACGGGAACTTCCACTATCAAGCTGGGCCGCAGGCTGGGGATGGGTCGGGACTCGGTGGCCGCGATTTTGCGCAATCCTGTGTATTCGACCGGAATTTACCGCATCCGCCGCAAAGACGGGGTGACGATCCAGCACGGCACTACGCCGCTCGTGGACCCCGATGTTCAGGAGCGCGATAGCCGGCCTGGAGGCGAGACGAACCGGTGACAGCGTCTCTTCACCGGGGGCAGTGGAAAGCCGACCTGTCCGGGCTGCTCTGGTGCCTCGCATGCAGCGAAATCCGGGACGACGACGGCAACGCCGTGCAGGACGGCCGGCTGTATCGCTACTTCGGCGGCAAGACCACGCCACGGGCTGACGGCTCGATCCCTGAGCGCGTACGCCGCTACCGGTGTCAGACGTGCGGCAAGTCGGTACGCGCGGACGATGCCGACGCAGAGGTTGACCAGCTTATGGGCGCGCGCGGGCCTCTGGTTCCGGCAGGTGTACGTGCCTGGGAATGATCACAGCGCCGAGATGAGGCGAGTGCAGCTAGAGCTAGACGAATTTCCAAGGCGGCACCTGCCACGCGCGGAGATGATGGCCGGGACGAGCCGGCTGTACGACGAGCTTGATCCTCGAATTCGAGTACGCGCCGGACGACTGGGACGAGTAGCAGCGGCCGGCCCAAGTGCCATCTCGACCTGTCACCAGCCAACGACCTCACCTCGTGCCAGGGCGTCGAATAGTCCACGCTCGACACTGCCGGGTGCGTATCCCTCTGCGAGAAGTTCCGCCGCGCGTAGCGTCGCCGCCTGGTGGTCCGCTGCCAGTACCCGGCCATAACCGGCGCGCATGTTCCTGGTCGTGTCGCTGACCATGCTGAGGGTGTAACGCCAGATGTTGCCCGTCTCCCAGGCCACCGTGAGGGCGCACGACATGGCCCCGGCGATAGGCCTGACCCTGGATTCGAGGTACACGTGCGTGATCCCGAAGTCACTGCTGATCTGGGTACTCATGCCCTCTCCCCGTATGTGCCGCAGCTCTGGCACAGGTAGCCGCCGAGAGGCTTGTAGCCGCATTGCGGGCACGGACGGAGCAGGTCCACGAGCGAGATGCCCAGGAGAGCAGCGGTGACGCGGGGATTGACCAGGAGGTAGCCGAACCGCCGTTCGCCGCTCTCGATCCGCGAGATCGTGGATGTGTTCACGCCGAGAAGCGCCCCCATTTCCCGCATCGGCAGCCCGCGCTCGAACCGCACACGCCGGATTCCCAGCGCGACCCGGCGTTTACACCGATCGCCGACCACAGCGAGCTCGACATGGGCATCGCTATCATCGCCCAGAAGATCCAGGTGAGTTTCGAGCAGCGCGAGCCCGACGAACTTATCGCCGCACGAACACATGTAGGGCTCGGCATTGCGCAGATTACCGGCCACCGCGACTGTTTCCGTGATGGTCATCGTGTCCCCTCCTGGTCCTCTGAGTGATCCGTGTACCACACTGGCCGCGTAGCGTCATAATTGGCAGTAGTTATACGGTTACAGACCATCAAAGAGCGCAGTAAGGAATGGTACGTACCATGGCCACACCTCGTGAGCAACTCGCCGACCTGCTACGGCAGGCCCGCCTAGCTGCGGGTTTCTCCTCCCACCAGGCATTAGCACGGAGACTGAACGTCTCGCGGCCCGTCATCACCAGGGCGGAAAACCCTCGGGAGGCGGTACCGAGTCACGCGGTAATCAGAGACTGGGCACAGGCCACAGGGGCGGACCTCGCCCAGCTAATCGGCTACGAGAACCGTGCACGGTCGCCCCGGAGTTGGTTCGCCAAATGGGCCGATGACTTCGAGCAGCGCGCCACCATGATCCGGTGGTTCGAGCCGCTGCTCGTCCCAGGACTAGCCGAAACCGAGAACTATGCCCGTGCGGCCCTTTCGTGGAAGCCGTTCGCGGCCGACGCTGAGGCAACGCTTAGAGACAGGCTGGCGAGACAGTCAGTGCTGGATCGCGCTGGATTCCATGTCCTGATCCTCGGCTCTGTACTTCACCGCGAGGTAGGCGACGCATCCGTCATGTCCGAGCAGATCCAGCATTTGCTAGACGTCGGAGAGCGTCCATCCGTATCGATTCAGATCGTGCCCGACGCGCCAGATATCGCGGGCGCACTAGGCGGGGCGTTCGCCATCGCGACGGAAGGGACGTCCGATGTGGCTGCGTACTCAGGATCGGCAGTCAGCGGCACCGTCCACACCGAGCCAGACCTCATCACGCGCGCCGTGAAACTGTTCGGTGGGTTGCAAGCGGACGCGCTACCGTGGAAGCAGACTCGGGACTTTCTTCAGGAAGCAGGCAAACGATGGCAGGGCTGATCTGGCGTAAGGCCAGCAAAAGCGCGGTAAACGGGGACTGCGTCGAGGTGGGCACCACGGCGGGCGGGTCCGTCGCAGGGATCAGGGACAGCAAGAGTCCCGAGCGCGGGCACCTGGCGGTCACGCCGGCGAGGCTCGGTGAGCTGCTGGAGGACGCGAAGGCCGGCCGGCTGGACCTGCGGTAGACCGGCTAGGCATCGTGGCGACCGCTTGACCAGGTGTTTCTGCAAGCCTCGGTTTCCGGGAAACGCGGGGAGGGTGTGCCGATCGCCTGGCCAAGCGTGTTCTGCAAAACGCAAATTTAGTAGAATTTAGTTTGCTAAACTTGCCACGTAGTCAAGCCTGGGAGCGGAGGGTTGAGACCACAACCGCCCCCAGACCTGGGTAAAACTGGTGAATCGCTGTCCTTACTGCGCGCCGTGCTTGATCATCGCAATCCTGATGATCTCGTCCAGCAGGGCCACTGCCGGACCAGCGCACAGCAAGGCGGCGGTCACGGTACTCAAGCGTTCCTTGCGCTTGCGATCGCGCGGGTACTCGCGCTTACGCTCGCTCGGGTGACGCTTACTGACCTTCCCCACCGTCTTCCTCCGCTCGTTCCTCGGGACGCACCCTCGGGGGGGTGTCAGAGTTGGAAGCGAGGTCGGCAGACCGGAGCAGAAGCCCAGCGGATTAACGCTAGCGGGTTCGAGCGGGGTTGTCCGGGGAACGCGCGGTACTTACGCAGACCTACCCAGTCATCACTATCGGTAACTGATCTGTGTCCCGTTGTGCCGGTTTTATATCGGTTGCCTGCTCTACGTTCGACTGTAATCGACCTAAGCCGACCGTCACCGAGCATGGTCAGCTGAAGTTGTCCTCCCACGGAAGTGGGCGAGATCAGCCGATAGCGGGTGTCTGATGACGTCAGGTTACGAGCAAGGACTGGTCACCGCAGCACGCGCCGAGCGTCCCCTCAGCGGGAGCAACCCGGCGCGTGCACCACGATTACGGTGATCGTCGGGTGCTGGAGCATCGGGACGACCCACGGATCGACGGATGCAGCCACGAGTGCTGCCGCCCCCACCGCTTGAACGATCCGATCCCAGCGGGCACCGGCATCGCCGGTCTTCTTGTGCTTCCTCGAAGCCATTTTGGGAACTCCCTTGGCCCCGGACGCCGTTGCGCAGGGGCTCGTTAAAAACAAAGGTCCCGTTGCGGGTGGAGGGGTTGCACCGTTGCGGCGCGAGGGTTGCACCGTTGCGGCGCGAGCGCTGGCGGGTCATGCTCCCGTTGCGGGTGCAGACTCCTAGCCAACGTCAGTAGGTTAGCACCGTCGAGCGCGGGGCGCGGCGCGGGTGTCGGTCGTGTCGGTTGTCGGTCGTGGGGCGACTCGGCGGCGGAACGAATCCGTCACGCTCTGTCTACCAACGCCCAGGTTAGTGGCTACTATTAGTAAGTAAGTAAGTAAGTAAGTGTCACCGAAGACGCGATCGCGCTGGCCACTGCGCTGGCCCAGCCGTGGGCATCGGTCGTGCTGTCCGGTGCCGTCACCCGCGCGCAACTGGATGACAACCTGGCCGCGCTCGCCGTCGGCCAGCTTCCGGCTCTCAGCCTCGCCGAACCCCCCGACGTCTACTGGGCGGAGCGCGCGGCTAGGCCATGGCACTGAGCCCGCTCACCAGGCGAGAAGTACGTGCCCCGCCGTCTGCCCTCCCGACCGGCTGGATCGCCGTGCTCTGCATATATAGGAATTTTTTTCAAAACGACTGTGTGTAGCCGTCCTGCCAACTATGGCGTCTAGCTGCGAAAACGCCAGAATATCCGGAAATAGCCCAATATCCAGACTGGTTGACACCCGCCTACGGTGAGTTAAAATGAAATAGAGTTCGATACCAGGCTTCCCGAGGGTCAGCCGGAGCCGCCGGCGTGCAGGACCGGATGAGGACAGGCCAGGACCGCCGAAGGCCGCGAGGGGACGGCCGTCAGGATCAGGACAGGCCCGTGCGCAGGATGGGGGGTGATTGAGGGCAATGGAAACAGCAGTGCAGGAGCCGCGGTTCGGGAGCGTCGCGGAGGCCATGGGGATGCTGACGTCCACGATGGATTACCTGACCGGCGTGGACTTCCCCGGACTGGCCGACGCCGAGATAGCGGATGCGCTGCGCATCCTGGAACGCGCCGACGCGGTAGAAGCGGTCGTGCGCGGGAAACTGGTGAAAATGTTCGGCCTGTCCGGCGGCCCGTCCGCGGATGCGCATCAGAGTACCGGGGCGTGGCTGAAGTGGGAGACCGGGATCACCAGCGCGCAGGCCAAGACCTACAGCTCGTGGGCTAGGCGGGTGGATGAGCATCCGGTGATCATCGAGGCGATGCTGGCCGGGCGGCACATGTCCCCGTCCCTGGCCGCGAGATGCTGCGGGTGGACCAGGAAGATCCCGGTCGAGTTCCGGGCGGAGGCGGACGGGGTCCTGGCGGCTGCGTTCCAGGCCGGTGCTGATGAGCCGGAGCTGGCGCGGATCGCGGCGGAGCTGATCGCGGCCCTGGCTCCCCCGGATGAGGATGATGACGGTACGTTCACTGACCGGAGCCTGCGGCTGGAGGACACCCTGGATGGTGCCGGGACCCTGCGCGGGGAGATGAGCCCGGAGTGCACCGCTGCTTTGCATGCGGTCCTGGATGTCCTGTCCCGTCCGTGCGGTAAGGAAGACACGAGGACCCGGGATGAGCGCCTTCACGATGCGATGCACGAAGCGATGCTGCGCCTGCTCAGCGCCCGGGACCTGCTGCCGAGGAAAGGCGGCGCCCCCGTCACCGCCCTGGTGCACATGAGCCTGGGGGACCTGCGCCGTCTCGATGACGGGTCGGTGATGGAACAGGCGTGGATTGACCGGATCAGGGTGCAGTGGGCCGGGCACCGCGCCGCCAAGGCGGAGACCGGCGGGGACGGCGGCGCCTGGATCCATGGCCCCGCCGCCGCCGGGATCGCCTGCGATGCCGCCCTCTTCCCCATCGTCACCGGGAACGCCGACACCAGCCACCTGCGCGGCCTGATCGACACCTGCGTCGAGTACTGGCACACCGAGCACGCCGCCGCCGCCAGTACCAGTACCAGTGCCGGTGCGGCAGCCGGTACCGCAGAAGCCGGTGCCGCTGCTGGCACTGCGGGGCCGGTCCCGGACCGGGCCGCGAACGCCCGCCTTATGGACGACCTCATCCGCCAGATCATCGGCAAAGCAGCCGACCTCCTGTCCGGCGAACCCGGCCTCGCCTCCATGCTGCGCCGCGGCCTGGCCGGACCCGGCCTCGCCGGGCCGTCGCTGCCGCTGGATGTCGGTGACACTGATGACATCCCCTGGCACATCAGGAAGGCCGTCGACACCCGCAGCCAGCAGTGCGAGTTCCCCAGCGGCTGCGACCGGTCCGCCATGGAATGCCAGCCGCACCACGTCATCCACCGCGCCGACCACGGCGCCACCGCCGTCACCGGCCTCCGCAACTTCTGTCACTTCCACCACCATGTCCTCATCCACCGCCAAGGCTGGACCATCACCCCGCACCCCGACGGCACCAGCGAAGCCCGGTCTCCGGACGGCGCGACCATCATCCGCAGCCACCAGCGACCACCGCCCCAGCCACCACCACCCAAGCCACCGCCCCAGCCGCCACCCCGGCCAGGGTAACCACCCCGGGCCCACCCCGGACCGGCCAGCACCGGACCACCGCCAGACAACCGGCCCCAGAACCGGAACTAAAGCGGTGATCCGGTGCTGCCCCATGATGCTGCTGGACTCCAGCAGGGCCAGCATGGTCCGCGATTCCTCTACCAGCACGCTGCCGGCTTCGGTCAGCCGGACGCCTTCTGGGCGGCGGTGCAGCAGCGGTGTGCCGACCATCTCCTCCAACCGTCGTATCTGATGACTGAGCGTGGGCTGGGTAACGAACATCCGCTCCGCGGCGTGCGTGAACGTGCCCGCATCGGCAATTGCCACCACGTATCGCAGGTGCCGGAACTCAACGCCGTGCGCCACTTCATCGTCCAGCAGGACGGCCACCCCCTCCGTTATGCTCAGCCGTCGTCATTGTCGGCCAGCCGCACCGGCAGCGCATCGCATGCCTGTGCAGTTCCTTAACGGGCACGGATGGAGATCTCCGTGCGGAGCCGGTAATGTCGCGCTGATGCGATCACCTGCTCCCAGGCCTACCCGGGGGCGGCAATCCGAGGTGTCGGCGCTCGAAGGGCAGCTTCGGGTCCTCAGCGAGGGGCACGGGTCGATCACGGTCGTTGAGGGGTCGCCGGGTGCCGGGAAGACGCGCCTGCTCACGGAGGCGGCGCGCTTCGCTGACCACCGCGGAATCCGCGTCGTTGCTGGGGGAGCGAGGCGCGGCGACCGCGTCGTCATGATGGGAGCGCTGCTCGACGCTGTCGCGCGCGGCCCGAGGCCATTGTTCGCCCGGGATTCGTTCCGCGACATCGAGAAGGTGCCAGACCTCCGCTACGAGCGCGGGCGCCCATCCTTCAGGCTGACCGCTCCCAGCGGGCTAGGAGATCCACGGTGCTGTGTACGCGCCCACGCCGTGGAGGATCGCTGTCAGGTCGTCGGCTGCCCACTCCTCGGTGATTTTTCCGTCTCTGAACCGGTAGATGTCGACCGCATCCCAGTGCACCCTGCGACCCGTGGGCGCGATACCGAGCAGGTCCCCTTTGTGCGTTGCCTCGACCACGAATCGCAGTACGACGGTGTCCCCATTAGCGACGATGTCCTGCTCCTGCGCGTGGAGGTCAGGCAGAGCTCCGATGAAGCCCCGCAGTAGAGCGACGAGGTTTGCGACTCCGGCAACGGTGCCGAGCGTCCCGCCATGCCAGCGGACATCAGGCGTGACGAACTCTGATGCCAGGTCAGGGTTATGTGCGTTGAAGACCCTGCGCGTGTAGTCGCGGGCGATCTCGATGTTCGACGCGACCGCTGGGTTTTCGGGCATGCATGCCTCCTTGGCACGAGAGTCACCTGACGTTCCAAGGTGAACCCAGAGCCCCGCCGCTGTCCAAGACCTGCCGGCCTGACGACCGATAGCCTGAAGCTATGGATCTGCTCATCGACGCGTTCAATAGCCCGATAGCTGATGGCTCTTAGCAGGTCCCGAAGGCTGGTGCTACGCTCCAGTACGTCGAAATGGAGGACATAGATGTCAGTCGGCCCGCCGCCGTATTATCACCGGTCGGACTGCCACATCTGCCGGAAGCAAGACGGCCTGAAAACAGGGTCCGCACTTCTGGACGCCCCCCGCCCAGGCGGCTACATCGTCGAATGCGAGCACTTCGTCGCAGAGCATGCACCGCTACAGGAGTCCAGCGCGGGCACGGTCATCCTCGAAGCGAGGCGGCATCTCCTGGATTTCGCCGAGATGACTCCGGCCGAGCTTGCCGAGCTCGGTCCGATCCTGAACAAGCTGGTCCCGGCGATCAAGGCTGCCACCGGGGTCCAGCGCGTCTATTACCTGGCAGTGATGGAGCACTCGCCCCACTTCCACCTCTGGCTCGTGCCGAAGAAGAACGAGGGAGAGCTCCTGGGAGCGGCCTACCTGGCGCAGCAGCCCCCGCTTTCAACCTCGTTCAGCGAAGCAGAGGCGATGTCGGACAAGATCCGAGAGCAGTTCAAGCAGTCCTGACGGGGGGTAGCCAGTCGTTCTCGGCCGCGCAGCGCCTGGCGGTGTCGAGGACACGCTCGATCGTGGCGGACTGGCCGCGGGCGGGCCAGACGAGCGACCACTCATCGAGAATCTCCGGCTGGACAATCCTGCGTGCGACCACGTCGGGTGCGGCCTGGACCGCGTGGAAGGCAAACGAGGCCGGCGTCAGTCCAACCTCCAGCGCGGTGTGCAGGCGGGCCAGCATTGCCTGAGGCGGTGCGTTCCTGATCGCCTTGATCCGGGGCTGGAAGCCAGCTTGCTCGCAGGCGGCGACGATGTGATCGTAGTGAGCCGGTGAGAGTTCGCGCGGGAACAGGAGAATGGTCTCGTCCTGGAGGCTGGTGAGCGGGATGGCGGAGGCGTCAGCTAGGCGGTGCCGCTTGCTCAGTACGGCGGCCACCGGCTCGATCCGCAGGAGCTCGCTGCGGACGCCTCTCGTCGGCTCGGGGTGCAGTGCAAGCCCGATGTCCTGTTCACCGGCAAGAATACGGCGGGGTATTTCGGCGCTGAAGAGCTCGGTGGGAATGACGCTCAGATCAGGGGTCGCGTTTTCGATCGCGGTCAGGATCACTCGAAGCATCTCGAAGTTGGCCATCGGGGTATAACTCAACCGGACCTCGCCGGCGATGCCGGCGCCGGTGAGCCGGGCGCGCTCGGCTGCGTGCTCGAGAGCTGCGAGCGCCACCGGCGCTTCCTCGAGGAGGGCTCGGCCCGCGGCGGTCAGCTCGACGTGGCGGCTCGTACGCACGAACAGATCGGTGCCGAGCATGCTCTCGAGGCCGTGGATCTGGTTGCTCAGCGAGGGCTGGGAGATGTAGAGCCGCGCTGCGGCGCGGCCGAAGTGGAGCTCCTCCGCCACGGCCACGAAGTACCGGAGCAGGCGCGGTTGCAGATCCATAGCTTCAGGCTATCGGCCGATAGCCTGATAAGTCTTGGACGGCGGCGGGGCAATGGGCTCATCTTGGTCCGATGACCACTTTGATGGAGATGGAGCACAGGTCCCCGGCCGAGGTGGCCAACTATGACCGGCGGTGGTGGATTCTCGGCGTGCTGGGGATCGCCCAGCTGATGGTCATTCTGGACAGCACCATCGTGAACATCGCTCTCCCCACTGCGCAGCGTGATCTGCATTTCTCGAACGCTGATCGGCAGTGGATCGTCACCGCGTACTCCTTGGCCTTCGGCACCTTGCTCCTTCTCGGCGGGCGCATCGGGGACAGGGTGGGACGCAAGCGGACGCTCATCACCGGGCTGGTCGGGTTCGCGCTGGCTTCGGCTATCGGTGGTGCATCGGTCAACTTCTCTATGCTCGTCATCGCCCGGACGGTGCAGGGTGCGTTCGGGGCCCTGCTGGCCCCTTCGGTGCTGGCCATCCTGACCACCACTTTCACCGATCCCAAGGAGCGCGGGAAGGCTTTCGGTATCTACGGAGCTATCGCCGGCGCGGGCGGGGCGCTCGGACTGGTCTTCGGCGGCATCCTGACCTCGTACGCATCGTGGCGATGGACCCTCTTCATCAACCTCGCCTTTGCCGTCGCCGCCATCGCCGGCACCCTCCTGTGGTTCGAGAACGATCAGGGGAGCGATCGCGATCCCTTCGACGTGCCCGGACTCCTGCTGGTCGCCGTCGGGCTGTTCTCGCTCGTATTCGGCTTCTCGCACGCCGATACAACCACGTGGAGCGATCCGTTCACCGTAACGTTCCTCGTCGTGGGTGCGGTCGCGCTCGCCGTGTTCGCGGTCTTCGAGACCAAGGCGAAGTTTCCGCTGCTCCCGCCTCGGGTCGTGCTCAACCGGACGCGGGGCGGATCGTTGCTGGTGTCGCTCCTCGGCTCGGTCGGGGTCTTCGGCGTATTCTTGTTCCTGACCTACTACATGCAGGGCACGCTGAGGTTCAGCCCGGTGAAGACCGGCCTCTTGTTCCTTCCTCTCATCGCTGCCGTGGCGACTGTGGCCCAGGTGTCTAACCGCATCCTCTTGCCGCGATTCGGACCAAAGCCGATCATTCCCGTCGGGTTGCTCCTGTCAGCTGGTGCGCTGTTCGGACTTCACCGGATCGGGCTCCATACGTCATACCTCAGTCACGTGCTGCCCTACCTCCTCGTGATGGGAACTGGCTCGGGGCTGAGCATCTCCCCGGCCTTCAGCACCGGCACCCTCGGTCTGCCGCCCAAGGACGCCGGCGTGGGATCGGCCACCCTGAACACCACGCAGATGGTGGGGGGATCCATCGGCACGGCGCTGCTCAACACGGTGGCCGCAAGCGCTGCCACGTCCTACCTGGCCGGCCGGGCGCCGAACCCGGCCAACGTCGAGGCAGCTCAGCTCCACGGCTATACGACGGTCTTCCTGTGGTCCGCCGTGATCTGCGTGGGCGCGGCTCTCATCACCGGTCTGGTACTGCGGCCCGGCAGCCTGAATGCGCTGCTGGCTCCCGAAGACCAGAACGTGCCGGGCGAGCCCGGATCCGGGGAAGCATCTCAAGCCCGGCGCTGTCGCGTACGGATCGCCTGCCGGTGATCGAGGACTCCACTGCTCATCGGGAGGTCACTGATGTCGTCGCCCACTGTCCTTGAGCTTTCGCGGTGGCAGTTCGCAGTCACTGCGGCGTTCCACATGAGCTTCCCGGCGATCACGGTTGGCCTGGCGGTCTTCCTCTGCATCAACTACGCGATGTACCTGCGTACCCGGGATCCGGTCTACCTGCAGATCTACCGGTTCTGGCGGAAGATCTTCGCCGTGGGCTTCGCCCTCGGGGTAGTCGCCGGAATCGTGCTGACGTTTGAGTTCGGCTTGAACTGGGGTGTTTACGCGCACGATGTCGGGCCGATCATCGGGGTGATCATCGGCATGGAAGTGGCGACGGCCTTCTTCCTCGAAGCGGGCTTCATCGGCATCATGCTCTACGGGGAGGGCCGCGTCAGCAACAAGGTCACGATGCTCGCCAACGTCATGGTGGCGCTCGGTACGCTGCTGTCTACGACCTGGATCCTGGCGGCGAACTCGTGGATGCAGACACCAACCGGCTATGTCCGGGTGAACGGCCAGTTCCAGCCCAAGGACTGGGTGAGCGTCCTTTTCAACCCGTCGTTCCCGCACCGGTTCTTCCATATGCTCTTCGCGGTTCTCATCGCGGCGACGTGGCTCATCGCCGGCATCTCGGCCTACTACCTCGCCCGCGGCAGGTACCGGCCGTTCGCCCGGCGCTGTTTCTCCATCGCGATGGGCATGCTGGCGATCCTCCTTCCGTGGCAGCTGTTCATCGGGGACAACGTCGCCGCGACGATGTTCGCGTACCAGCCGGCCAAGCTCATCACGGTGGAGGGGAACTACAACTCGCGGAACTCGGGATACAACCTGTTCGAGATCCCTGATCCGCAGGCCGGCAAGGTCATCTTCCAGATCACGATCCCGAACCTGGACGCCCTGGTCGGCCCGCACGACCTGTCCGGCCAGGCGAAGACGCCGGGGATCAACACGATTCCCGCGAGCGACCGTCCGAACGTCTACGCCCTGTTCTGGGGCTTCCGGGTGATGTTCTACTCGGCGCTCCTCATGTTCGCGACCGCCATGGTCGGGCTCTACCTCCGGCTCAGGAGGAGGCTGTACACCTCGCGTCGGTTCCTGCGCTGGGTCACGTGGACGACCCCGGTCGGCGTGCTCGCCATCATCGGCGGCTGGATCACCGCCGAGGCGGGCCGCCAGCCGTGGGTGGTCTACGGGCTGCTCCGCACCGGCAGCGCCGTCTCGCACCTCGCCTCCGGCAGCATGATCTTCTCCCTGGCCGGCTTCGTCTGCCTGTACCTCGTGATGCTCACCGTGTGGATTGCCTACGTCGTACGCCAGGTCAAGCGGGGACCGGACCCGATCGAGATGACGGGCATACAGGAGCCGAGCCCGTCAGGAATGAGTGAGGTAGGCGCATGAGCGCTGACATCTGGTTCGCGGTGGTCGCGCTCGGCCTGGTCCTGTACGTCACCCTCGATGGCTACGACCTGGGCATGGGGATCCTGGCCCTCACCCAGCGCGGCGATGCCAGCCGCCGGTCGCTCCTGGAACTGGTGGCCCCCGTCTGGGACGGCAACGAGTCCTGGATCCTGCTCATCGCGGTCGGGCTGTGGGGAGGATTCCCTGCCGTCACCGGCGCGCTCCTTCCCGCCGTCTATCCCGCCGTGATCATCATGATCTTCTCGCTCATCGGACGGGGCGTGAGCATAGAGATGATCTCCAACGCGGATGGCTGGCCGCGCGGCTGGGGCCGCGTGTTCATGGCCGGATCGTTCGTGGCCGCGTTCGCCCAGGGAACGGTGATCGGCGCGGTCGTGCAGGGCATCCCGCTCGGCGCGGGCAGCCGGTTCACTGGCGGCTCGTTCGACTTCCTGTCTGGCTACAGCGTGCTCACCGGCCTCGCCACCGCTGCGATCTACGCCCTCGCGGGCGCGGCCATGGTGAAGATGCGCTCCGATGACGCCGCGCTCAGGGCCGTGTTCGCCCGCTGGGGCCGGACGCTCGTGCCGGCCGCGGCCGGGCTGGTGATCCTGGCCGGCGCGCTCCTGCCGGTAGCGGCCGCGTCGGGCCTGACCATCGGCCAGCCGCTCCGTATCGCCTTGCTGACCTGGGCAGGTGTCGTCGCGGCCGTCATGCTCCTCGCGGCCTGGTGGAGCTTCGGGAGAGAAGACCACGACAACCTGGCGTTCATCGGGGTCGCCGTGGCGGTGACGGCCGGTATCGCGGGACTCGCGGTGCTGTTCTACCCGCTGATCCTGCCGCCGGACCTGACGATCGCGGGTGCGGCTTCACCGTCGAGTTCGCTCGACTTTCTTCTCGGCGGGTTCGGCCCCTTCATCCCGCTGGTCATCGCCTACAACGCTTACGCGTTCTGGGTTCTTCGCCCGCGTCGGAGAGCGTCTGCCCCGGTATCCGCACAGGAGCGATCGGCATGAGCAATGGACCCGCGCAGGAGCCGTTCCACGGGAAGTTCGTTCCCGATGATCCGAGGCGCCTGCCGCTGCCACTCCGGATCGCGATTGGCGGCGGCGTCGCCCTGATCATCGCGGCGCTGGCGATGATTTCCCTGAACGTGCTCAACTCCTGGGGCGTGTGGGTGACCCTGCTGCTCGTCTCGGCTCTCACGGCCACTGCCCTCGGTCTGTGGATCGTTGATTCCGTACGCCATCCGGCGACCGGAATCGACGATGACGAGCCATCATGAGAAGCCGCGACGACGGACCGGTCACCGCCTCCATCGCGTCAGCGGCAGGCTGGTTCCGTGCGGCCGCGTGCGCGAGCGCGGTGGCCACGCTGGGGCTGGTGGCCGAGCTCTTCGCCGTGGCCTCGCTGATCAGCTCCGGCCTGCGTCACCTCACTGGTGAGGGGAGCATCCGCTGGCTGGTCCTCGGCGCGTCCGGGCTGGCCGTCCAGGTGTGCTTCGCGGCGGTGGCTGCGCTGCTGGCCGCGCGGGGCGCGACGACAGTGGAGTGCGGCCTGCGGCGCCGTCTCCTGCGGTTCCTGTTCGCGCCGGGCGCTCCCACGGCGGGCTCTGCCGCTGCGAGCCGTCTGCTCGTCGAGGAGTCCCGCCGGGCGGCAGACGCGGCGGAACGATGGGAGCCTCTCCGGCTGCAGGTTGCGCTGGTGCCGGCGGTCATCGCAGCGTTTGCCCTTGCCACCAACTGGCTGGTCGGGCTGCTGCTGCTGGCCGCGGCCCCGCTGATCCCGCTCAACATGGCGGTGTTCGGGATGGGAGCGGACCGGCTTAGCCGGCGGCAGGCGGTCCAGGTCACCGAACTCGACGAGCTGGTGCTCGACCGGATCAAGGGCGGTCAGTCCCTGCGGGCGCTGGGGGCTGCCGGGCGGGAGCGCTTGCGGGTCCGGGACGCCGCCGACGAACTGGCCCGGCGCACCCTGTCGGTGCTGCGGGTCGCGCTGTTGTCCTCCTCCGCCCTCGAGGCACTGGTAACCTGCGCGGTCGCCATGGCGGCCACCTACATCGGCCTGGTGCTGCTCGGTTATGTGCACGTTGGCTGGGCGCCGACCGCCCTCGGGTTGCGCAGCGGGCTATTTCTCCTGCTGCTCGCCCCCGCTTTCTTCCAGCCGTTCCGGGATCTGGCGGCGGCCTACCACGACCGCCAGGACATCGCCGCGGTGACCGGGACCCTTACCCGCGAGATCGGGCTATCCGGCGCTATCGAGGACGATGCGACACGGGCGGCGGACGCGATGGTCGAGCCTGGACTGGCGGTCCGCGCGTACGCGCTGGGGCTGCGATATCCCGGCGCTGACGCTGATGCCCTGCGCGACGTCGACTGGGTGGTACCCCGCGGCGCGATGGCGGGCGTCGCAGGCGCCTCGGGAGCGGGCAAGACCACCCTGCTGCGGCTGGTGACCGGCCGGCTGGCCCCCTCGGCCGGCTCGATCCAGTGCGAACCCGGTGGCATCGCGTGGGTCAGCCAGCAGCCTTATTTCTTCCAGAACTCCATCGCTGTGAACCTCCGCATTGCTCGCCCGGCCGCCAGTGACGACGAACTGTGGGAGGCGCTTGAGTCCGTCGGGCTGGCCGGGGTGGTCACCGGAATCCCGGGTGGCCTGAGCACTCAGATCGGCTGGGACGGTGCCGCGCTGTCCGGTGGCCAGGCCAGGCGCCTGGCCCTGGCGCGGTCGCTGCTGTGCGGCGCGGAGATGCTGGTCCTGGATGAGCCGACCGCGCATCTGGACCCGGAGACCGAGGCGAACCTGATCGAGGTCATCGCCGGGCTCGCCCCCCAGCGGACGATCGTCGTCGCCTCTCACTCGCGGGCGGTGCTCGGCCGGTGCTCCCAGGTCCTCTACCTCGATCCGGCCCCCGTCGCGAGGATGGCCGATGTCCGCTGACGTCCTGCGGGTGCTCGCCGCGGGGCGTTCCCGTCATGTGGGTCAGGTGCTGCTCGGATCTCTTGTCCTCGGTGTGGCCGCAGGTGCCGCCTCGGTCGGGCTGCTGGCCCTGTCAGGCTGGTTCATCGCCATGTCGGCGCTGGCCGGAGCAGGCCTGGCCGCGGGCTTCTCGTTCTTCTATCCCAGCGCGGGCGTGCAGGCCCTGGCCTTCGGCCGGACCGCGATCCGGTACGTCGAGCGCCTGACCGGGCACACCGCGGCCCTCCGGCTTGACGCAGCCGTGAAGGAGACCGTCTTCGCGGCGGCCATCACGCCACCGGGTCGCGGGTCGGCCGAAGAGAGAACGGGAGTCCTGCTGCACGCGGTAACTAGCGACGCGCAGATCGCGGAGAACTCACTGCTGCGGGTCGCCTCTCCCGTCATCACCTACGCCGGCGTGCTGTGCGGGGGATGCGCCGTGATCGCGACCATCAGCCCCGCCCTGGCCGCAGTGATCGCGGCCGGGGGAGTGGCCATGGCCGCGATCGTCGTGCTTCCGGCCTGGACATCGAGCCTGCGGCCGGGGCGACGGCTGGCCATGGCCGAGCAGGTCGCAAGGCAGGACCTCGTCGATGCCCTCGACGGCCTCGACGAGCTGGTCTCCTTCGGGGCACAGGCACTCGCCGCGGCGCGCGCCGCCGACCTGCTGGCGGAGGCGGAGCGAGCCGGGCATCGCCTCCGGGTGCTGGCGGCCGTCAGCCGGGCGCTGGCTGCCGCCATGGCCGGGGGGACAGTGCTGCTCGTAGCCGCGCTAGCTTCCGGGACGCTCGGCCAGCGGCCGACAGGGAGCGCGAGCGCCGCCGCGGTCACGCTGGCGGCGCTGGGCATCCTCCAGCTGAGTGACCCGCTGGCCGGCGCAGCCCGTGATGTCGGCCGGACGCGCGCTGTCTGGGCGCGGCTGAGCCAGGTGCTGCCGCAGGCGAGCCATGACACCCAGGTCGGCGAGTCCGCGGCGAGCGAGTCGCTGACCGGGGCGGGGCTGGCGGGAACGGACCTAGCCGGAACGATCATCGTGGCGGGACTGAGCATCGATCGCGGACGCGGAGTGATCGTCGGCAACCTGAACTTCCGGGCCGCACCCGGCCAGACCGTCCTGCTGAACGGACCTTCCGGAGCCGGGAAAACCAGCATCCTGGCAGCGCTCGCGGGCCAGATTCAAGCGGGGCCGGGCCAGGTGCGGGTCGCCGGCAAGGTCGTCTGCCTACCGCAGCAGCCCTACGCCTTCCGCGGGACGACGGCCGACAACCTACGGCTCGCCGATCCTGAGGCCAGCGACGACAGGCTGCGGGAGGCGCTCACCATCGCCGGGCTTGACGACGTGCTGGGCACGGCGGCTCTTGAGCAGCGGATCGGGCTGGGCGGCCGCGCGCTCTCCGGCGGGCAGCTGCGGCGGCTGACCATCGCCCAGGCTCTCCTGGCCCGGCCAGGCATCCTGCTCGCAGATGAGCCCACAGAAGGCCTCGATAGCCAGGCGGCGCGCGAGCTCCTTCTCGCGCTTCGAGAGTCGGATCTCTCGATGACACTCGTGCTGGCGCTGCACGATCAGCAGCTCGGCCAGCTCAGCTGGACACCAGACACCATCGTCCGTCTGCCGGCGTGATGGTCAGGCCTGGATGAAGGCGAGCAGGTCGGCGTTGATGGTGTCGGCCTCGGTGGTGGGCATTCCGTGCGGGAACCCGTGGTAGGTCTTGAGGGTGCCGTTCTGCACAAGCTTGGCGGACAGCGGGCCGGAGTCGGCGTAGGGGACGATCTGGTCGTCGTCGCCGTGCATCACCAGGACCGGCACGCTGATCTTCTTGAGGTCCTCAGTGAAGTCAGTCTGAGAGAACGCGACGATCCCGTCGTAGTGCGCCTTCGCCCCGCCCGTCATGCCCTGCCGCCACCAGTTATCGATGATCGCCTGCGAGGGCTCCACACCCGGGCGGTTGAATCCGTAGAACGGGCCTGCCGCCAGGTCGCGGTAGAACTGCGAGCGGTGCTTCGCGACCTCGTCCTGGAACCCGTCGAAGACGCTCTTGGGCAGGCCGCCGGGGTTGGCCTCGGTCTGCAGCATCAGCGGGGGCACCGAGCTGATGAGCACCGCCTTGGCTACGCGGCTCTCGCCGTGCCGGGCGATGTAGCGCGCAACTTCGCCGCCGCCGGTGGAGTGCCCGATGTGGACCGCGTCATGCAGGTCGAGGTGGGCGGTGACCGCGGCCAGGTCGTCTGCGTAGTGGTCCATGTCGTGGCCGTCGGCGACCTGCGCGGAACGCCCGTGGCCGCGCCGGTCGTGGGCGACCACGCGGTAACCGTGCAGCAGGAAGAACATCAGCTGGGTGTCCCAGTCGTCGCTGGACAGCGGCCAGCCGTGGCTGAACACGATCGGCTGGCCCGACCCCCAGTCCTTGTAGAAGATGTCCGTGCCGTCGGCAGTGGTGATCGTGGGCATGCAAACCTCCAGTTATGAATCGGTTATGGTTTCCAGGTATCCGGCTTCTCACCGCCATTGGCGGAGCACTGGCTGCGCAGGGTCCACCCACTGCTGGCGGACTGGAGCGATGCCGCTGACGGCAATGACGGCGGGCTCCGCCGCGTCGGCGCGAGCACCGTCGTAGTGCGGGGTTCCTGCCACCCGGTGCACGAAACCCCCGGGGTAGACGGGCACTGCCCGTCCGGGGTCGAAGTCCGGGCCGCTGTTGCACCACCACACTCCAGAGAGGACGACGCAGAGACGGTCGGTCACGTACGTGTGCGGAGCGCTCATCCAGCCCGGATACCACTTCATCAGGACAAGGTAGGCGCCCTCGCCGTCCTCGCTTCCCGCCATCACGGCCTCGGCCACGCTGTTCGGGGGCGCGAGGTCCGGCACGCGCCACGGGATATCGCCGGTGAGGGTGATGATGGTCTGGGTCGGGTCGAGTTCGGACAACTAGCCAGGCCTCCTGCCTCCGGCGCGCGCCGCCGCGCAACGGTCTTCGTTCCCACATCGGGACCTAGAGAATCACCGGTCCTAACGCTACGTCGGCATCGCCTTCCGGCATAGGGCGCCCATCACCAAACCACGGCCGCGGGTAGTGCCCTGGGTACATGGGAGCGCTGGAATAGGTGACACGTCATCTATGTTCCTTGCGCAGGGTCCGGTACCAGCCAGGCACCGGACGGAGATAAGGAGTGGCATGCGCACGACCGCTGTCCAGGTTCATCCACTGCTGTCGGAACGCTGGAGCCCGCGCGGGTTCGACCGTGACCATCTGGTTGGCGATGACGAGGTGGCCGCACTGCTGGAAGCGGCTCGGTGGGCGCCGTCAGCCAGGAACAGCCAGCCGTGGCGTTTCCTCGTGGCGCGCCGGGGCGAGGACGCGCACGGGGAGTTGTTCGATGCGCTTCACCCGGGCAACCAGGAATGGGCCGGCGCTGCCAGCGCGCTCGTCCTCGTCGCTGCCCGCACCAGCGCGGACGACGGCACGGCGCAGCCGTTCGCGCTGTACGACACGGGGCAGGCCGTCGCTCTCCTGGTCACCCAGGCGCAGGTGCATGGGCTGTCTGCCCACCAGATCGGCGGCTTCGATGCCGCCGCCGTCCGCACCGCGTTCGGGCTCGATGACAACCTGACGCCGGTAGTGGTCATCGCGGTCGGCCGCGCAGATCCGGACGCCGGACTTCCCGAGCACCTCGCCGTCCGTGAGACGGCGCCCCGCACGCGGTACCCGGTCAGTGACCTGCTCCTGGACAGGACCCCGGAATATGAGCTGGCCGCCGCCTAACTGCTCCCGCCACCGCCATCATCGCGGTTCTGATGATTTGCCGGCCCGGCGTGCTGAGGCTGGTCCACGGGCGGCTGGCGCTGCGCAGGATAAATCGATGGTGCGGTCAGGCGTCGCGGGCTATCTGGAACGGGGCGAAGCTCTGGGCGACGGGCATCAGCTCGATGACGTTGACGTTGACGTGCGGCGGGAGCGTGGCCGCCCAGTACACGGATCCGGCGATGTCGTCGGCGGTCAGCGGCTGCATGCCGGCGTAGACGGCGCCCGCTCTGGCCTTGTCGCCGCTGAAGCGGACGGTGGAGAACTCGGTATCGGCCATCCCGGGCTCGATGCAGGTGACGCGGACGCCGGTGCCGTGCAGGTCGCTGCGCAGGTTCAGGCTGAACTGGTGCACGAACGCCTTGGCGCCGCCGTAAGCGTTCCCGCCCGGGTACGGGTAGGTGCCGGCCACCGAGCCGAGGTTGATGACGTGACCGCGGCGGCGGGCAACCATGCCTGGCAGGACCGCGCGGGTGCAGTAGGCCAGGCCCTTGCAGTTCGTGTCGATCATCTGCTCCCAGTTATCCAGGTCCGCGTCCTGAGCAGGGTTGAGGCCGAGGGCGGCGCCGGCGTTGTTCACCAGCAGGTCAATCTCCGCGAACTCGCCGGGGAGGCCCCCAATGGCTTCGGCCACCGCGACCCGGTCCCGCACGTCCAGCGTGACCGGCAGCACGTGCGGGCCCAGCCCGGCGGCCAGGTCCTTGAGCCGGTCCGAGCGCCGGGCGGTGGCCACGACCCGGGCACCCGTGGCCGCGAAGCGGCGCGTGATCGCCTCCCCGAAGCCGCTGCTCGCGCCCGTAACCAGCACAGTGGCTGGCTGCGTGTCAGTCATGGCCATGTCCTTTCCCTCCGCGGAATGAACGCGCATGCCACCACAATCGCATGCGGGCCGGGTCAGCCGTTCACCGCCCATCCGGGGGCTCTGGCGACGCGCCGGCATTACGGCCTGCCGAGCGGTTCCCCGTCGGCCGATCACAGATAGAGGACGGCCTGGTCTGGGCCGCGATCCACCAGGACGCGATCGTCTTGCAGCTGCCGGAACGGACTGGCCCCCTGGCCGGCGAGCCAGTGGTCGCACTGCTCCGCCGCGGGTCTGTCTCGTAACCGGCGGCGGTCAACAGTACGCAGGCCGGCCTCACTCCTTGTTCCCTTTCTTCGGCGCGAACAGGTCGCGCCAGTCTTCCTCCGAGATGTGGACACCGTACTTGCTGGCCGCTGCCCGAATTCGCTGCCAGGCTTGGTCCCGCTCCTCGTCGGTAACTCCCTCCACCTGATCGAACCGGGCGATCGCGTTCCGCACGTGCGCCGCATCGCTGATGGGTTCTTTGCGTTCCGCGGGAAACGCGAACTCCGCGTCAGCCAGGCGATCCCTTTCCGCCGTGCTCATGCCCTCAGCTTTCTGCTTCTCCGTCGACATGGTCCGAACCTCCGTAAGGGTGTTGCTGCGGGTCGGGGCGATAGATTCACTATGCACGATCCACGCCTGCCGTTGACTGCCGCGCCGCGCGATCATGTCCGCAGGCCCTTCAGCCGAGACGCCTCGAAGAGCACCTTCAACCTCGGCTGGCCGGTTTGTTCATCCGGCTGTCAGGGGAGGTAATTATGGAGATAACACATGACCGTCGACAGAACTCCCGCGCCGGACGCCGACCTGATCCGCACCGCATCACCGCCGGCGTCGCAGGCGGCGGACACGATCTCGCCGGCGCGGGTCAGGTCCGGAAGCCGCACGGTGATGGACTCGGTGACCTCGTGACCGGTGGGCGTTCCTTCGTCGCCGTACCTGGGGTACACGGACAGGCCAGTAGTCCCCAGGTCTGTGATCCCTGTCTCGCGCAGGACCGCCTGGACCCGGCCCATTGCCTCGTTGGCCGTGCCCAGCGCGCTGGCGACCGAGGCCGCCAGTGTGCTCACGTCGAGATCCAGCCGGATCTCGTCCGGCGTCCCGCCCGCGCTGCCGGTACCGGTTACCGTTACTGTGCCCTCGGCCACATTTCCCCCCGCGTACCCAGCGCTTCAGCCGGAAGAGGCGCGGCGGGCCAGACGGACCTTGGCGTTCGGATGTTCCTGCCAGGATGTCGCACCGGCGGCCGCTGCGGTCTTGGCCTGCTCCCACCGGAGCCTGGCCAGCTGGCCAGGCGGTGTTTCCAGCTCCTTGACCCAGGCCCGGGTGGCGGCGAGCACGTGCGTTCCGGCGACGGCCGCGCCCGCTATCGCCACCAGGGCGCCGATTCCGATCAAGATCCCGCCGGTCACGAGCGGGCCTGACCTCACCTGAGGCCAGTCCGCGGCCGACTGACGGGTTACTTCGTTGTCATTAGCCATAATGCCCTCCCGATGTCCGTTTGTTGCAGTGCCCGCTAGCGGCATCAGCTAATCCTCCAGGCGGGTCAGCCGCGCGGGGCGGTGGCAGGCGGTGCTAGCTGCTCACCACCGCCGAGGCGCCGCGGCCCTGCAGCGTGTACAGCAGGGCGAAAGAGGGAAACGACCAGGATGATGGCGGCGATGGCGACCACGACCAGTGCCACGAACGCGGCCTGCGTGGCACCGGCAGCGGTAAGCGTCAGCCCGGTACGAGGCAGCAGCACGGGGTACCGGGCTGCACGCTAGCCCCAGATGACCGCGGCGACGCCGAGTGCGGCGACGGCCCTGATGCCCTTCGTCCGGCCGGCGGTGAGCAGACGTCGGCCAGCTCCACCAGCGGCAGCGCCCGGCCGGTGAGGCGACTGAAGAACGCGGGGTCCGAGCCGTTCACTTCGAACAGGGCCGCCAGCGAGAGAGCACCGGGCACCACGGCTGCGCCTTGGGCGCGACGTGTGAAGTAGGCGCGCATGGCCTGGTCGCCGTGCCGTCCGGCCTCGACTGTCAGGTAGACGGCGGCGAGGTAGCCGCTCGCGTGGGTGCACCGTTTAATGGGAATACCGGCCGCCCCAAACCCCGCGCACACCCATGTCGGCCGGAATTACGATGGCCGGGTAGAGAGGACTCCGTGACGAGCCTGCACGACCGTACTGCGCGGGTACGCGAGGCGGTCGTCCCAGGCTGGCTGGCCGAGGCGATGCCGGAGTGGCTGACCGAGGCCGTGCGGCCCAAGCCCGCGCCGGTCCCGTGGGGAGCGATGGTCCGCGCCGCGCTTGCCATTTGTGTGCCGCTGTCGGTCGGTATCGTGGCCGGCCGCCGCGACATCGGGCTGATGCTGGCGATCGGCGGCTTGCTCGGCACCGTCATCGACACCGGCGGCCCGTACGTGGTGCGGGTCGAGCGGGTGATCATCGCCGCTGTCTTCGGCGGCGCCGCCGGCCTGGTGATCGGGACGTTCATCCACCACCGAGGGTGGATCGCCGTGGTCAGCCTGGTCGTCATGGCGGGCGTCTCCGCCCTGATCTCAAGGCTGGGCAGCACCGGATCGGTCACCGGACTGCAGCTGCTGATGTACGCCACGCTCGGTCTAGGACCGTTCGGCGCGTTGCGGCCCTGGTGGCACGTCGCACTGGGCTTCCTCGCAGGCGTTGCCTGGGCACTGCTGCTCCTCGTGCCTGGCTGGCTGCTGTCTCCCCGGTCCGCCGAGCAGAGCTCCGTCGCCGACGTCTATCACGCGCTCGCCGACGACCTGCGGGCGATCGGCACTGACCGCACCGCCCAGACCCGGCGCGCGGTCACGGCGGCACTCAACACCGCCTACGACACCTTGCTTACCGCACGGGCGACGGCCGGCGGCCGAAGCCGGCGCATGATGCACCTGATGGCGGTGCTCAACGCCAGCTCCCGTGCTCCCGCTGCAGCGCTCCGACTGGGTGGTACTCACCGTCGCCATCGTGCTGAAGCCCGACAACGGCTCGGTGTTCACCCGCGCCGTGCAGCGCGGCATCGGCACGGTCGTCGGCGCGGTACTGGGCGCCGTCATCCTGGTGGTGGTCCCGTACGGGCCGTGGCTGCTGTTCCCCATCGCCGTGCTGGCGGCCGGGCTGCCATACGGCCGCCTCCGCAACTTCGGCCTGGTGGCCACCTTCCAGGCTCCGATGGTCATATTGCTGATCGACCTGCTGGCGCCCGCCGGCTGGCGGCTCGCCGAAGAACGGCTGGTCGACACCCTGCTCGGCTGCGTGATCGTCCTGCTCGTCGGGTACGCGCCCTGGCCGGGCAGCTGGCACTCGCACCTGCCACGGCAGTTCGCGGCTACGCTGCGTGGCGTCTGCCGGTTCATGGAGGCGGCGCTCGTCCTGGATCCAAATGCGGATCCGGAGGCTCGCGGTCGCCGATGGCAGCTGCGTCGCACGGCCTACCGCGGCCTCGGTGACCTGCGCGCGGAGTACCAGCGGGCGATGTCCGAGCCGGCGGCCGTGAGCCGCCGCGCGTCGGCCTGGTGGCCGGCGATGGTCGCACTCGACGAGGTGGCCGACGCGGCGACCGCCACCGGGGTAGCGATCCGCCGCGGCGCGCCCGCCCCGGCCCCCGGCGCGGTACAGCAGCTGACCGCGGCGCTTTACGCTGTCGCCGACGCGATCGACGCCGGCGTTCCGCCCCGAGCTGGCGAACTGCCGGACGACGAGGCGCTCAAGCCGGTCACCGACGCCGTGCGGCCCGTGCTGTCTGTGCTCGGGCCGCGGCCGGCGCCGACCGGAGCGGCAGCCACGTAACGGGAGCGAGCGCAGCAGGGCGCGTTCCAGCACGACGGGCAGGTACATCTCGCGGTATCCGTGTTCGTCGAACAAGATCGTGACCTGGTCGCCGTCGTATCGCTGCACCGTGCCCTCGCCCCAGCGCTCGCTGGCAACCCGGGAACCCACCGCGAACGGGACGTCGGCCCGCTCGGCTTCGGGGTGCTCGAGGTCGTTGTCACAGTTCCCGCACGGGCCAGGGTAATCCTGCCCGAAATAGGAGAGCAGGAACGAGCGCCGGCAGCCGGGGTGCTCCGCGTAGCGGCGCATCATCATCAGCCGCGTGCGCTCAATTTCTTTCTCGCGCGCGGTCTGTGCATCCGAGGCCGTGAGCGCCTCGGCGACAGTCATCGCCCCCGTCCAGCGCACCTGCCCGCCGGCCTGCCATTGCGCCGCGCCGATGTCGACGAGGCGAACGAGCGCTGCCGTCTCCTGCCGTGCTCCCGCCGCGGTCGGCTGCCCGGCGGCGAGCCCGGCCGCGGCGTGCGCCACCGCCGCGCCGGAGACGCTCCGCGCGGTCAGGTAACGAGCCATCTCGAAGTCCTCATACCGGTAGATCAGCCCGGCGTGCGACGGCTCGCCGTCGCGGCCGGCTCGTCCGAGTTCCTGGTAGTACGCGTCCAGCGAGGGCGGCGGGTCGGCGTGCAGGACCCAGCGCACGTCGGGCTTGTCGATGCCCATGCCGAACGCGACGGTGGCCACGATGACGCGTGCCGCGCCGTCCAGGAAGGCGGTCATCGCGGTGTGCCGTTCACGGGCGGGCAGCCCGGCGTGATAAAGCGTCACCCGCTGGCCCGCCGCGGCGAGCGTGTCATGGGCGGCTTGCGCACTGGCATGCGTCGCCGCGTAGACGATTCCGGGACCGCCGAGATCGCTGACCCTGCGGGCAAGCTCTCGCTGCTTGTCGTCGACGGTGCGCACTCGCGTCACCGAGAGCCCGATGTTCGGCCGGTCGAAGTCGCCGATCACAACCGCCGGGTCGCGCAGGCCGAGCCGCTGCACGATTTCCTGCCGCACGGGCGGCGCGGCGGTGGCGGTCAGCCCAAGGCAGACCGGTGCGCCGACCGCGCGCGCCTGCGCTCCCAGCAGCATGTAATCCGGCCGGAAGTCGTGACCCCATTGGCTGATCAGGTGCGCTTCGTCCACCACGAACAAGCCGGGGCGCGCACGCTCGAGCGTCTGAAGGGTCTGCTCCTTGGTCAGTTGCTCGGGCGAGAGGAAGACGAACGTATCGGCGTCGCAGGAGGCCAGCAGCGCCGCCACGTGCTCTCTGGCGGACTGCTGGGAGTTCAGGACGATCGCGTGCAGGCCCGCCGCCCGCAGGTGCAGGAGCTGATCGTCCTGCAGCGCGATCAATGGCGAGACAACTACCGTCGGGCCCGCCCGCAGCAACCCGGCCAGCTCGTAGATCGCCGATTTTCCGCCGCCCGTCGGCAGCACGGCGAGAACATCACGGTCGGCCGTCAGCGCCTGTACTGCGCTCAGCTGTCCGGGACGGAGCCGCTCAAAGCCCAGGCGCTGCTTGGCGAGTTCCTCGATCACGAGTTCGTTACTCTATCAGCCCCGGCCCTGTACCGCTCGGTCATGCCTCGAGTGCCATGGCTTGATAAACGGGCCAAGCAAGTTTGTCGGACCGCCTGTCCGGCCGGCTGCCCTAACCGTCGAGGCGCGACACCCGGTAATGCGCTATCCGCCAGCCATCGGGACCCCGGCGGATGATCACGCCAAGGGTGGCCCGGTCGCTAAAACCGAAGCCGACCAGGGATCGCAATGGCGCCAGCCATACCCCTTGGCCGCCCGAAATATCGCGTTGGCCGCCCGAAATATCGCGTTCAGGGATCTGGATGGCGCCATCGATACCCCGCCCGGGGCCTTGCGGACGCGCGGGGCTCGCGGCAGGTCGGCGACGGTCAGCCGACGGTCGCTGCTGGCTGACGGAGGGGCGCCAGTGCGCTGCTCCAGGCGATGACCTGGTCGAGGAGGGTGCTGAGGGCGGCGAGGTTATAGTCGCCCGGCTTGAAGACGGAGTAGTTCTCGAACTCGGTGAGCAGCGACAGTGCCACTTGCTGACGGACGTCCGCCATCTGCAGCTCGCCGACGACCAGGCGCAGTTGTTCCGCCGCGCGGGCGCCGCCGACGGAGCCGTAGGAGACGAAGCCGACCGCCTTGTTGTTCCACTCCGCGTACAGGTAGTCGATGGCGTTCTTCAGCACACCGGAGGTGGAGTGGTTGTATTCGGGCGTGACGAAGACGAACCCGTCGAATGAGGCGATCTTGGCCGCCCACTGCCGGGTGTGCTCGTTCTGGTACTGGCCGAGCGACGGCGGCAGTGGCTCGTCCAGGTGCGGCAGCGGATAGTCGCGCAGGTCGACGAGCTCGAACTCGGCGTCGGTGCGACGTGAGGCGATGTCGTAAACCCACTTGGCGACCTGCTCGCCGTTGCGGTTGGGGCGGGTGCTGCCGAGGATGATGCCGATCCGGGTCATGGAAGTTCCTCCTGTATAGGCTGAGTATCTGGTTGCGCTGACTAAACGGACTGAGCGAGGCTGGGCGTGAGTAGTTCCCGGGCGCGGGGGACGACCTGCTGGCCGTAGAGCTCGATGCCGGTCATGAGCTGATCCTGGGTCATGCCGGGTATGCCGAACTTCAAGTCGAACCGGGTCGCGCCGAGGACGCGGAGATTGGCGGCGATCTTGCGCGCGACGGTCTCCGGTGAGCCGACGTAAAGCGCGCCGTCCGGGCCGGTCTCGGCCTCGAATGATGCACGGGTAGGGATCGCGAAGCCGCGTTCCGCCGCGACCTGGGCGATGGTGTCCCGCCAGTTCGGCCAGAACTCGGCTTTTGCCTGCTCATCGGTGGCGGCGATGTGGCCGGGGGAGTGCACCATCACGGGCAGCGGCGGGCGGCCGGCCTGTTCGAGAGCCCGCTGGAACAGCTGCGAGTAGCCGGCGAACCGGCGCGGCGGGCCGCCGATGATGGCCAGCGCCAGCCCGAACCCCAGGCGGGCAGCGCGAAGAACCGACTGCGGGTTACCGCCGACGCCGATCCATACCGGGAACGCGCCGGACTCGAGGTGCGGCACCACGTCCTGGTCCTGCAGCGGGCTGCGGGTCCTGCCCCGCCAGGTGACCGGTTCGCCCTTCATCAGCTCGGCGAACAGGGCGGCCTTTTCCTCGAACAGTTCCTCATAGTCGGCCAGGTCGTAGCCGAAGAGGGGGAACGACTCGATGCTGGAGCCGCGGCCGAGAATGACCTCAGCGCGGCCGCCGGAGAGGGCGTTGAGCGTGGAGTACCGCTGGAAGACCCGGACCGGATCGTCGGAGCTCAGCACGGTAACCGCCGACCCCAGATGAATCCTGGAGGTGCGGGCCGCGATCGCTGCCAGGACCACGTCGCCGGCCGACATCGGGAACATGTCGGTGTGGTGCTCGCCGATCCCGAAGAAATCGAGGCCGGCCTGCTCGGCCAGGACGCCCTGGTCGGCCACATTGCGGATGGTCTGGGCATGCGAGACTGGCCGCCCGTCGCCGTCGCCATTGCGGTCCCCGAAGGTGTCAAGACCGAAGGTGTAATTCATGCAAGGCATAAGCGGACTTTACCCCGCCTTTATTCCGGCTGCAGGCCGGCAGGGTCGTAGAGTGGTCTCGTGAGTCAGCCTGTGACCTGGGGACCGCCCCGCGCCGAGCGCGCCGATGCCACGCGCAACCGGCTGCTCCTACTGGCCACGGCCCGCGAGATGCTAGCCGAGCAGGGAGCGGACAAGCTCACCATGGACGCGCTGGCCGAGCGGGCCGGCGTGGGCAAGGGAACGGTGTTCCGCCGTTTCCGCAGCCGCGCAGGGATCTTCCACGCGCTGCTCGACGACCACGAGCTACTTTTCCAGGAAAAAGTACTATCCGGGCCTCCGCCGCTCGGTCCCGGCGCCGGACCGCTGGACCGGCTGATCGCCTACGGCCGCGCCAGGATCGGCTTCCTGATCGAGCACCGGGAGATCGCCCGCGCGGCCCTTGACGGCCGGGAGACGGTGCCAGCCGGATCGCAGTCGCCCATGTCAAGAGAGCACATCCGCTACCTGCTTGGCCAGCTCTGCCTCGATGCTGCCGACCTGGACGTCCTGGCCACACAGCTCACCGCCGCCCTCGACGGCCCGCCGCTGCTCTACATATCCTCAGCCACGCTCACCCAGTCCGCCCCGCAAGCCCGCGACCGGCTTGGCCGCGGCTGGGAGGACCTGATCCGGCGCGTCTGCCAGGACCGGGCACCTACAGCGGCGCGCAGTTGATCACTTCGGGGCCATGCCATTACTTCGCGCCGGCAGGCTGTACGACGCGCACGGCGTCACGACCGCCGACGTTAGCGCGACCTGTGCCACCGGCTGGGCCCGACGCGGGAATGCCGCCCGCGGCTATCCCGGCTGTGACCAGTGACAACGCGGTGGCGCCAGCTACCTATGCTGAATCGGGGAACTCCCTTGTTATGGTCAGGCCGACCTGACGGCAGTTTGGCCCGCGCATCGGGAAGAGTGGGGCAGCGGCCAGTCGGTGCCGGCGGCGAGAGGCAGATGGGGATCGTGGATAGGGACGACTCGCGGCAGGTCTACGTTGTCGGCGGTGGCCCGGCCGGGCTGGCCGCCGGCGCTGAACTGCGCCGCCGGGGGATGCACCCGGTGATCCTGGAATGCGGCGAGCAGGTGGGCACCAGCTGGCGTGCGGGCTATGACCGGCTGCACCTGCATACCGTACGCGGTCTTTCCGGGCTGCCTGGCTTCGGATTTCCCCGCGCGGCGGGTCGCTGGCCGTCCCGGGATGCCGTGATCGATTACCTGGAGCGCTACCGGGACAGGCATGAGCTCGAGGTTCGCGGGGGCACCGAGGTGGAGCGGATAGCAGCGGCGCAGGCGCAGGATGGTGAAGGCGTCCGGTGGGTGATTCACACCACGGCGGGCGAGCGGCTCCCGGCGCGGTCGGTGGTGGTCGCGACCGGTCACGCTCATACGCCCTATGTGCCGGACTGGCCGGGGCTTGAGTCGTACACCGGCCAGCTGAGGCACGCTCGGGAGTACCGTAATCCGGCTCCGTTCGCCGGGCTCGATGTGCTCGTGGTCGGCGTGGGGAACAGCGGCTCGGAGATCGCTTCCGATCTGGGTGAGGGAGGTGCCCGCCGGGTGTGGATCGCCGTGCGGACGCCACCGCAGATCGTCCGGCGCGATGTGGCCGGCTGGCCTGCTCACGCGACTGGCATCCTGGTCAGCCGGCTACCCGCGGCGCTGGTGGACCCGGTTGCCCGGCTGCAGCGGCGGCTCACGGTCCCCGACCTGACCTCCTACGGCATCCCCCGGCCCGAGGATGGCTTGCTCTCGCGTGTCCGGCGCTCCGGGGAGGTGCCTCTCCAGGATGTGGGATTCGTCGGGGCGGTGCGCGGCGGCAAGGTGACACCAGTCGCGGCGGTGACCGGGTTCGACGGTGACAAGGTCCTGCTCGCCGACGGATCGGCCATAACCGCCCAGGCCGTGATCGCGGCGACCGGCTACCGCCGCGGGCTGGAAAAGATGGTCGGGGACCTGGGAGTGACCGATACAAGCGGCATGCCGAAGGTCCACGGCGGGCCGCCGGCGGCTCCGGGCCTGTTCTTCCTCGGATACACCGTCTCGCTCAGAGGCATGCTGCGGGACATCGCCGCCCAGGCCCGTCGGATCGCGCCCGCGGTAGCACGCGACTACCAGCCGGTCCCGCGCTAACCCCAGGCACGGGGTCGTCCTTACTGTCGAACCCGTCGGCCAAATTGGGCATATCGGACCCAAAACCGACGAGTTGCCATGCAACGACGGTTTGGCAGGCAAGGCGACAGCCCTGAAACGTGACATTTCGGGCATGAGTTTGCGTACGAACTCGTCGGTTTCGTGTCCTGTATGCCCGCGTTGGGCGACGGCCTGGTGCGTAAAGACGGGTTCGTGCGCAAGGAGCGGGCGAGGCGAGGTGCCGGCCCGCACGTGCGCACGGGACGAGTCGTGGCTGAACGTGAGGAGGTGATAGACGAACACCAGGAAGGGGGATCAGGATGAAGATCTCGCGGAAGACACGTCTTATCGGCGCCGGTCTTGTCATCGCGGTGGCTGGCACGGTCGGGGGAGTAGTCGCCACGGAATCCAGCGCTAACCCGCTGTGTGCTCCCGCCGCCCTGTCGGGGCTGATGGGGTACTGGCAGCAGAAGGAGAGCCAGGCGACGAACCGCACGGACATGCAGACCGTTTACGGGGAAGGCATGACGGCCGAGCTCCAGCGCGGGAAGCTGTGCGGCCTGTCAGGGTTCGGTTAAGGCCCAGAGCCTGATCAGGCCGGGAGGATCTCCGCTCAGGTCCGGGCGGCGGTTGGCTCCGGGGAATCGGTGGGGCTGGCGGTCCCGCGCTCGGCGCCCTCGCGCTTGACGAAGTCCTTGCTCCGGATCAGCAGCAGCGCGCACACCCCGCCCGCTAGCGCCAGTGCCGCCGTGATGTACAGCAGGTCGTTGAGGCCGGAGGCGAAGCTGGACCGCAGCGCGAGCGCGGTAGCGCCGCGGTCGGCGGCGGGAACGGACGCCAGTACCTGCCCGACGGATCCTTGCCGGACCGCCGCAGCGATCGTCCCGGCCGAGCCCGCCAGCGACCTGGGCAGCGCTGAGGCCAGGTGTGACTGCATGGCCGGTACGAAGATCGAGCCCAGAGCGGCGATGCCGGTGGCGATGCCGATCTGGCGGAACGTCGCGTTGGTGCCGGATGCCATGCCCGCCTGCTGCGGCGGCACGACGCCGATGGCGGTGGAGGCCAGCGGCGGGTTGACCATGCCGGAGCCGAATCCGGCGATGATGAACCCTGGGATCAGGTGCGTCCAGGCGCTGGTGCCGGTCAGCCCGGCCATCACGATCAGCCCGATGCCGACCAGCAGCAGGCCTGGCCCGATGAGCCAGCGGACCGGCATGCGCTCGCTCAGCCGTCCCGCGATGGTAGCGGTAACCATCGTGGCCAGCGTGATGACCGACACCCGCAGGCCGGCGCCGAGGGCCGAGTACCCGAGGATGTCCTGCAGGTAGATCACCAGGTACAGCAGCACCGCGTACAGCGACCCGTTCATCGCGAACGCGGAGATGGACCCGCCGGCGAAGGTCGGGACCCGCAGCAGGCGCATGTCGAACATGGGGTTGGCGACCTTGGTCTCGGCCCACACGAACGCGGCGAGCAGCGCGAGGCCGACCGCGACGCAGGTGAGGACCCCGGTGTTGGTCCATGAGGTCTCGCTGGCCCGGATGAGTCCGTAGATGAAGCTGACCAGGCCTACCGTGAGCAGGCCGAACCCAGCCCAGTCGGGCCTGGTGGGCCGGGGCGCGCGGGACTCCTCGACGCGCTTGATGGTCACGGCCACCGCGAAAACGCCGATCGGGATGTTGACGAGGAAGATCCCGCGCCAGTCCCAGTCCGTCGTGATCAGGCCGCCGAGCACCGGCCCCGCCGCGGTGGCGACGCCGGTGACCGCGCCCCAGACGCCGAACGCGGTGCCGCGGTCCTTGCCGCGGAAGCTGTGGCCGAGCAGCGCCAGTGAGGTGGCGAACACGACTGCCCCGCCAATGCCCTGACCGCACCGGGACAGGATGAGCATCAGCGGGTTCGCCGCCAGGCCGCACAGTAGCGATCCGAGGGTGAAGATCGTCAGCCCGATGGCGAACAGCCGCTTGCGCCCGTAACGGTCGGCCAGCGCCCCCGAGGTCAGCAGCAGCGATGCGAGCGTCAGCGCGTACGCGTCCAGGGTCCACTGCACGTCGCTGAAAGACGCGTGCAGCCCGGTCTGGATCGCCGGCTGGGCCACCACCACGATGGTTACGTCGAGCAGCAGCATGAAGGTGCCGGTGCAGACCGCTATCAGGGTCCACCACTTCTTGTCCATTAACTGGATCTCCAGATGCATCATCACGGATCGTCAGCCACTGACTATATACCTTAAAGACAGTCACTGACAATGTTGCGGTATGCTGACGGCATGGCCGGCAGCAGGAAGGACGTCCGTCTCCGCCTCCAGCGGGCAGCACTGGAGCTCTACGCGGAGCGCGGCTTCGACCGGACCACGGCCGCGGACGTAGCCGCCCTGGCGGGTGTAACCGAGCGTACCTACTTCCGGCACTTCCCGGACAAACGCGAAGTACTCTTCGAGGGGGAAGCCACGCTGCGCGCGGCGCTAGCCGAGGCCGTGCTGGACGCGCCGGCGGCCCTGCCCCCGCTTTCGGCGCTGCAGGAGGCCTTCGCTTCCCTCGTGCCGATGTTCGAGTGTGACCGCGCTGCCAAGGAGCTCAGGCACCGGATCATCTCCTCGACGCCTGAGTTGCGGGAACGCGAGCAGATGAAGCTGGCCGGCCTCATGGATGCCCTCACCGAGGCATTGGTGAAGCGTGCGGTACCGCCGGGCCCCGCCTGGCTGGCCGCTGCGTGCGGCACGGCGGTGCTCGGCCGCGCGCGGGTTCAGTGGCTCGAAGGATCGCAGCGTGACTATGCGGCTCTCCTGACCGACGCCTTCACCGAACTCGGGTCGATCGTAGGCGGAGGCGTGCCCTAAGTAGGGGGCCTGCGCGGGGCCGGGAACCTGCCCGCCGAGCAGCCCGCAGGCGTAGGCGACGGAGTACGGTGCGTCGATGGTGCGCGCTGTGTCGAGGAACTGCTGGAGCGATGATCGCGCGCGCGGCACGTCGCCCTCGCCGAGCAGGAGCGCGCTGAGACTGGCGGTGGAGACGAGGAACCCCCAGGAATCGCCAAGCCGCTGCCAGCGGGCGCAGGCGTCCTCCAGGATGCCGTGCAGCCGGTCGCGATCGGGGTCGCGGCCGCGCACGCCGGCGATCCCCAGCCCGGTCAGCGCGAACGCCGTGCTCCACGCCGAGTCGCAGTGCTCGGCGAGCGCGAGTGCGCCCTCGCACTGCTGCCGTGCGCGCGGGATGTCGCCCCGGCTCATGCTCAGCCAGCCCGCTACCCCGAGCGCGCGAGCCCGGACGGGCTCGGATGCGTGGTCCCCGGAGCCGGCGAGCAGTTCCTCAATCCAGGTGTAACCGGTCCGCAGGCTGCCAGGACCTGACCAGAACCACCACAGCGCCGATACCAGCCGCAGGCCGAGATCCCATTCGCGATGGTCGCGTGCCCAGCGCAGGGCCGCCGCCAGGTTATCGCGCTCGGCTTCCAGCCGGTGCTGCCAGGCGAGCTGGCCGGGGCCTTGCAGCGCGAGCTCGGCGGACTCGGCCAGGGCCAGGAAATACTGGGCGTGGCAGCGCTCGACCTGCTCTGCCTCACCGAGCGCGAGCAGCCGTTCGCTGGCATACGCGCGGGTGGTCTCGAGCATGCGGAAGCGCCGTTCTCCGCTGCCGTCGCGGATCTGCACGAGGCTCTGCTCGACCAGCACCTCGAGGACGCGCAGGGCACCCGAGCCGCCGATGGCCCTGACCAGCTCAGCGGTCGCGCCGCCGCGGCACACGGCCATCCGGGCGAACAGCAGCCGGGCCGGCTCGGCGAGCAGTGAATGACTCCAGTCGATGGCGGCGCGGAGCGTCCGGTGCCGGCTGGGCAGATCGCGCGGCCCCTCACCCAGCGCGTCGAGGCCCACGCCGAGGCTCCTGGCGAGCGACGCCACGCTCAGCACCCTGGTGCGGGCCGCCGCGAGCTCGATCGCGAGCGGCAGTCCGTCCAGCCTCCGGCAGACGTCGGCGACGTCCCTGGCGGCCTGCTCGTCACGGATCGTGAAGTCCGGCCGGACGGCAAGGGCCCTCAGGGTGAACAGCTCAAGCGCGGGATACGCGGCGAGCTCCGGCAGCCGTCCCTCGCCGGCGGGAGGCACGGCGAGCGGCGGCACGCTGATCAGCTTCTCCGCGCGCAGCCGGAGGGCCGCGCGGCTGGTGACGATCACCGACAGGGACGGGCACCGCCGGATCAGCTCGGCGAGCAGCGTGCTCTCCTCGAGCACGTGCTCGAAGCCATCGATGACCAGGAGCATGTCCCGGTCCGCGAGGTAACCCGCCAGCCGGTCCGGCAGCGTCCGCCGGCCGGCCACTGGCAGCCCGAGCGTCCGGGCCAGTGCCCGCGTGACCTGCCGCGCGTCCGCGAGCGACGCGAGCGAGACGAACGCGGCGCCGTCGCGGTGATCGGCCTGGAGGACGGCGGCGGCGGCGACAGCGAGCCGGGTCTTGCCAACCCCGCCGGGGCCGGTGAGCGTCAGCAGCCGGTGTTCCGGGTGCCGGAGCAGATCCACGACCGCCGACAGTTCCCGGCTGCGGCCGATCAGCGGCCCGTACGCGGCCGGGAGCCTGCCCGGCCGGGGCCGTCCGCCGGCGGCGGGTGAAGGGGCCGCCATCGCCGCCCGCGCGAGGAGGACGCGGTCGGTGTCCGGCGGGTCGAGAGCGTCGAGCAGCCGGCGGATCGTGTCGGCTCGCGGCTTGCTGCGGCGGCCGCTCTCCAGCGCGGCCACGGCGTCGACGCTAATGCCGGCCTTTTCGGCAAGCACTTGCTGCGTGAGCCCCGCGGCAAGTCGCAGACTGCGCAGCATGGTGCCGAAAGCATGGGCATCGTCCCCGCTCAAAGGGCGCCCCTCTGCTTGATGGATCTAAATCGTAACTCATATTAACCCTCCCATGCCTGGCGAGGGCAACGCGTACAACGGGAGGGTTTAAAGGAACGAATGTCAGGGTGATGTCAGGGTGATGTCAGTGTTGCCTGCGCCGGGGCCTGTGAAACGATCACGGCGTATGCCAAGCGCAATCAGGAATTGCCTAGAGGTAGGCCCAAGAGGTAGGCACGGAGAGAAGGCTGCGGTAATGAGCGAAAAGCAATCGCATCTATCGGCCACGGGCTTCGACTATGTCGTCGCCGTTACTCAGGACAGCATTAATGGCACATTGGAGGAATACCTATACAGCGGCCTGCCCGAAGTCACCTTGTGCTATGTCTACGACGATAACGTACCCCCGAACCCGGTGCCCATGGACTACGCCGCCCTCGTCGCCAGCGCTGGCAGTACCGACCCCTTCGCCGTGCCGGCCGGGACGGCAGGATCCGACGCGAGGGTGCAGAAGCTCAGCAACGCGGGATTCGCCTTCGCGGTCAGGGCCAAGCTCGGGCTGCCGCCGGGCGTACCGCCGGCGAGCCTGCCGCCCATCGTCGCGCTGAAGCCGGGTCAGTCCAACGTCACCTACACGCTGATGTTCTCCGAGTTCATCGCGACCGAGATCATCTACGGGCCGCGGAACTCGATGATCTGGGTCAACCAGGCGCAGCCCGCGGGCACGAGCTGGACATTCTCCGGTGCGGTCGATCTCAACTTCCAGGACAAGTCCTTCACCGACCTGCCCCAGGACGTGCAGCAGCGCCTGCGGGACGTCGGCGATCCGAACATGTTCAGCGTCAAGCAGCTCTACTACGACCTGAACAGCTCGGACCTGGTGCAGGGCTTCCAGTTCAACCAGGTCCCGTCAAACAGCGTGCTCAACGGTTTCATGACGGATGACTTCGTGAACACGTACTTCAAGAACCTGCAGGGCGCGGAGGTCCTCGGCTACGGTGCGGCCCAGGTGAGCAAGGTGCAGCCAGCCTCGCTCGCGGTAACGGACGTCAACTTCTTCACGCCCGACGCGGTGGGCAGCACGGGCGCGCCGCTCACGCTGAACTACCTCTGTGCCTCGGGTGATCACCCGCTGCCGGATACCACGCATGCCGGGTTCGGCTGGAACTGGATCGAGGCCGCCGAGGCGTCGCAGTACGACGGCGTGGCCGCGCTCAACCGCAACGCGCTGGCCGGCTACCTGAACGGCACGACCCTGCCGGGCGGCGGCACGCTGGCCAGTTACGTCTCGAGTAACTGCTACCTGCCGTCGGTACGTGTCTGGGTGGACGGGCTCGACGTTGACTACCAGTTCAGCGCGGCGCGGGGACAATCGCCGACCGTGAGCTATCCGCCGGTCGGCAGCACGATCCTCAGTTACTCCTATCACCCGGCCACGGCCTCGGACCAGGCAGGGCTCAACGGCGCACTGGGGAAGATGGAGCTCTCCTCCTCCTTCGACCTGACGGTGAGCGTCCAGGACAACGAGATCGTGATCGTCCAGCACCTCGTCATCTGGACGTACGTCAGGGTGCTGGCCACTGACGACAGCGGCAACGTCGTGGACAAGCAGATAACGGACACCTATACGGTGGGAGCCGACGATAAAGGCGATCTCATTGTCGCACTGAAGTCGTCCAATCTCGTGGACAACTCGCAGCAGCCAGGCGCGAATGCCTTCCTGAATTTCTGGGCGGATGTGCAGTCCCTCTCCGATGTCGTAACCAGCTGGGCACGGGATTTCACAAAGACAAATCTGGGAGACGTGCCGGTCTCATTCGTCCAGAACTTCGTTTTCCCTGGTGGTGCCACATTCTCATTTACGGATGCCGGCTTCTCCGATTACCAGGATCTGGTCTCTCATATCACATACGCGGACGTTTCATAGGAAAGCGCGACATATCATGAAGATTTCTTTCGAGTCCGAGCTTATGAAGAACCAGAAGCACGCCGTGGTGATGGCCCCCGACCGCGCCTTCGAGGTAGTCCAGTCCGCTGACGGCGACGCCGTCTTCTTCTCGATCGGCACCGACGGCGCCTTCTACCTCACGCGCGAGGTAACCGGGACCGCGACCGGATGGACCAGGGTCGACCTGAGCAGCTCGCTCGCGGCGGGCCACGGCGGCACCGCGGTGACGGCGAAGATGTTCAGCGTCGCGCAGAACGCTGCCACTCTCGGCGTGGACCTGGCCCTGGTCATCACCGCCGCGGGGCAGGACTACCTCTACCTCGCGCTCGGGCACGCGAACACGGACCAGGCCTGGTCGGCCGGCGTCGCCTGGACGCCCGTGCCGTTCGACGCGGGCACGGCCCCGAACCCGCTGACAATCGCCGACGTGCTCGTGATGAACCTCCCGGCGGCCGGGGGCGGCGCCGTCGAGAACATCTTCGTGGACATCATCCGCAAGCCAGGCGACCCGCTCAAGCTCCTCGACCGCTATTACATCTCGCCCGGCGGCTCGCCTAAATGGAACCTGCAGAAGCTGGCCGCCGACCTAGCGGCCGGCAGTATCTCGAGCTGCCTCGGCCAGCGGACGGGCGACCCGGTCCCGGGCATCTATACCTTCGGCTCGATCGGCGGCACGCAGGAGCTGATCTTCACACCGCAGTACAACTACTTCCGCCCGACCGTCGCGCCGAGCCCTGCCCGGCTGACGCTGCCCGCCGGGGCGAGCGCGATCGCGTCCGCGCTCGACGCCAGCGGGGTGAGCAGCCTCTTCGTGGCCGGCACCGCCGGCCTGTATCTGTTCGCCCCTGGCAACCAGCATGACCAGGCGAGCCCCGTGCTGGTCGTGCCCAGTACCCTGGCCGCCGGCGCCTCCGCCCTCGCCGCCGCCACCGACGGCAAGCGGACCGCCGTCTGGGGCGTGGACCCGCAGGGATACCTGTTCTATGCCCAGTGCCCGGCGGGCAGCGAGGCCAGCCTCGGCGCCTGGTCGCATCCGGTGCCGCTGCTGCCGTCCGTCGAGGCGTTCGCGTTCTTCCTGAACCTGGACGCCGGCAACAACATCCTGTTCGCCCACGTGGACGGCCAGAACCTGATCCAGCTGACCCAGGACCCGGTCACCACCGACTGGCGCCAGCGCAGCATCCTGCTGCCAGCGGCCGACCCCGATGACGTGGTCGAGTACAACACGTTCACCACGCATATCCAGGTCACCGACGACCACCAGGTCGGGGCGCCGAACACCGCCATCGCGCTGACCGCCACCAGCCCGGTGAGCGTCTACGTGGAAAACGTCTACCATCTGCTCTCGGCCACGGTGCCGGTGCAGGTGACCACCGACGTGACCGGCGTGCTGACCGTGATCCAGGAGACCCAGTCGCTGTCCGCCGTGTGCTTCAGCGCCGCGCTGACCGGCACCCCGGGCGTGACCGCGGAGGTCAACCCGATGAGCAACGCGCTGGCCGCCCTCGGCACCATCCAGTCCGGTAACGACCTGGGGAACGTCCAGGTCACCAACGCTGACGGCACGACGCAGCCGCTGGTCCCCGCGTCGGTCTCGGCCGGCGACAGGGACGCGGCCGCGCAGTCCATCAAGCAGTTCGCCACGATCAGTGCCGGGCTGCCGCAGGACGGTTCCGTTCAGAGCGCGGCCGCCACCCAGCACGCGATGGCGGCCCGGGCGGCGACGGCGGTGCCGCCCGGGCCGCAGTTCTGGGGCATCACCTTCGGCGCCGGCGGCCTCACCTACCACGAGGGGACGGCGGCGATAGCCCCGAACTTCAGCCCGCGGACGGTCACGGTGAGCGCCGCGCTCGCCGCGGGCGACAAGGCGGCGGTCGAAGACCTCGCGACCAGCATCGACGTGGCTATCGGCGACTTCTTCCTCTGGATGCAGCAGGCGTTCAATGAGGTCGAGAGCTTCGTCGTGCAGGTGGCCAACGGCGTGTACAACTTCCTCGCCACGATCGCGGGCGAGGTCTACCTCGTGATACTCGACTGCATCGACGCAGTGGTCCACGCGGTGGAGTTCGTCTTCAGCAAGATCGAGGTGTTCTTCGAGGACCTGATCAAGTGGCTGGGCTTCATCTTCGCGTGGGGAGACATCCTGCGTACGCACCAGGTCATCAAGAACATCTTCAACCAGTACATCGCGAACTGCATCGCCGGCCTGGCCGGCACCCGCGCCAGCCTGCAGCGGGCCTTCACGGACGCCCAGAACTTCATCAACTCCTGGGCCGGGATCCAGGGCCAGATACCGCCGGACCTGGCCGGCGGCACCGTGGACGGGGCCACGGGTTCCGCCGCCTCCGCGCCGGGGCAGGGCAGCCCGCAGAGCAACTGGGGGCTGTATCACTCCAAGAGCAATGCGATGAGTGCGAGCGTCAGCGGGCCCAGCCGCACGCTCGGCGATGACGCGCAATCCGCGCTCACCGCGATCACCGCCGCCCTCGAGCGAGAAGGAGAGGTGCTGCAGGCGGCCTGCGACAGCTTCAAGACCAACATCGTCGACAAGATCCACGAGCTGTCGTTCATCCAGATTATCGAGGGTGCTATCGCGATTTTCACCGACGCGCTGCTGCAGAGCCTGGAGAACGTCGCGCTATCGGTGATCGACCTGTTCACCGCGTTCGCCGACGGCGCCCTGGACGCGCTGAACGCGACCCTCGACATCCCCGTGATCTCGTGGCTCTACAAGCAGATTGCCGACGCGGACCTCAGCCTGCTGGACCTCGTCTGCCTGGTGGTCGCCATCCCGGTGACCATCGGCTACAAGCTCATCGAAGAGGAAGCGCCGTTCCCGGACGACGCGACGACGACCGCGCTGATCAACGCCCCCAGCTGGGCCGCCATCCAGCAGATCATCAACCCCGCACCGGCGAAGGCGGCATTCGCCGCGCGGGACGCAGTGGCTCAGCCCGCGGTCATCGACAACACGCTGAACAACAAGCTCATCCTGGCCAGCGGCATCATGGCCCCGTTCGGGGCCTCGGGCACGAGCATCATGGCGATGTTCAAGGCGCTGCCGACCACTCCTGATCCCGTTTCGCAGGTGCTTAGCGCCGTCAACAGCGTGTTCTACCTGGCCTATGCCTCACCTGACCTGATGGCAGGGGTACAGCAGGTCCAGGGGAACATCTGGTGGGCCATCATGAACACCACCGTCGCGGGCTACATGATCTATAAGTCGGCGATAGTCGACCTGGGATACGCGATCTTCCCAGCCGAACCGGAGGTCCAGGCCATCTGGAATAACGTCGTATCTCCGGGCATAGACGCCGTGGGAAACCTCATCTGGCAGATCCCGGTCGTCGGCGCGATAGTGGACTCGTCAAACCACAACGCCGCGGGGGGCCTGGGCTTCGTCGGCAACACCTGCTTCGATGCCAACGGCGTGATGTCGCCCCTCATAGCAACTGCCGCCAAGACGGCGAAGGCCGCTCCCGGCCCCGAGACCGAGATACCCCTGCTCATCCTGCTAGCGATCGCCGGAGGACTCAACCTCATCTACGGCCTGACGACCCTCGCCGCTTCCATCGTGCAGGTGGTCTGAGACGGTGCCCGCTGCGAGTGCCAGGACCGGACGCTGATCACCGGAGAACGGCACTCGCAGCGGGGTACTGCGTAACCTCAGCTGCCCGCGCTGTGCGCGCTGCGCGCCTTGGCCGTCATCTCGGAGTTGATGGCCGTGATGCTCTCCGACAGCCCGGCCACCAGGGTGCTGAGCTCCACGAGGTCGTCAAGGTCGGGGGCGGCATCCCCGTCATCGAGGCGCTTGCGGGCCTCGCGTGCCGAGATGAGTGCTTCGTGCAAGGCACGATGTACGCCGATCGTCGTCGGGTCGGTGCTGCTCATTCCGCTCCTTGGCTAGGTCAGCGGCTTACTTCGCCGCGTTTGTCCGCACGATCACTGACGGACAGCATACGCAGCAGACGGCCTGGCGTTGTGGAGCGGGATACCACAGCCCGTTCTGCCTTGACGCAACTGACTGGTTGCTATAACGTAGCAACCAGTCAGTTGCTATCTACGGAGGTCATCATGGGGTTTCCCGATCACATCGAGCGGACCATGGAGCTCGCTCACCCGCCCGTCAAGGTCTGGGCGGCGCTCACCACCGCCGAGGGGCTCAGCGCGTGGTTCGGCCAGGAAGCGGGGATCGATCTGCGCCCGGGCGGGGAGGCCTGGATGACGTGGGACAACGGCCACAAGGCCAGCATGCGGGTAGAGCGCGTCGAGGAGCCGGCGGTGTTCGGCTTCACCTGGCACATCTACGGGCTGCCCGATGACGACCCGCGGCGCACGTATGTCGAGTTCACGCTCGAGCCGGCCGGCAGCGGCACGCGGCTGACCGTGGTCGAGTCGGGTTTCGCGCAGATGCCGGAGGAGAACTACCGGACCGCCTACGACGGCAACACCCAGGGCTGGGCGAGTGAGCTTGGCGAGCTGGCCAGCTACCTCGACGCCGCCTGACCCTGTGTCCGCTGAAGGATCGCCGGGTGAAGGCGTCGAGGCGATCGCCGAGCAGGTCTTCGCCGCCCTCGCCGACCCGAGCCGGCGGGCAATCCTGGCAGCCCTGGCCGCAGGGGGGCCGGCCACGGCAACCGATCTGGCGGGCCGCCTGCCGATTACCAGGCAGGGGATCGCCAAGCACCTGGCGCTGCTCGCCGAGGCCGGCCTGGTGCAGGCCGAGCCGGGGGAGCGGCGCCGGGTGCGCTACCGGCTTCGCTCCGCGCCGATGCGGGTGGCGCAGCAGTTCCTCGCGGCGCTGGCCCGTGACTGGGACGGCCCGCTGGACGCACTGAGAGAACATCTAGATACCGGAGGGACACCATGAAAACACCCCCGATCGTCTCCGCCGAGGAATGGGAAGCCGCGTGGCGGCAGATGCTGGTCAGGGAAAAGGAGCTGACCCGAGCGAGGGACGCACTGGTGGCAGAACGCCGCCGGATGCCGTGGCTGGCAGTTGAGAAGGACTACGTGTTCGACGGGCCCGAGGGCAGGACCGGGCTGCTCGACCTGTTCGAGGGCCGCCGCCAGCTCGTCATCTACCGCGCGTTCTTCGAGCCCGGGGTGCACGGCTGGCCCGGGCACGCGTGCCCGGGGTGCTCGATGATGGCCGATCAGGTCGCTCACCTCGCCCACCTGCACGCCAGGGATACCTCGTTCGCGTATGTATCCCGCGCGCCGCAGGCGGACATCGCGCGGCTGAAGGCGGACATGGGCTGGACGATGCCGTGGTACTCGATGACCGATAGCTTCGACGCCGACTTCGGCGTGGATGAGTGGCACGGGACGAACGCGTTCTTCCGCGAGGACGACCGGATATTCCGCACCTACTTCGCCAACAACCGCGGGGATGAGGCGCTGGGCAGCACCTGGAGCTACCTCGACCTGACGGTGCTCGGCCGCCAGGAGGACTGGGAGGACTCGCCCGAGGGCTACCCGCAGACCCCGCCCTACCAGTGGTGGCGCTGGCACGACAGCTACGGCACCGGGTAATACTTGACAAGTGGATCCGGTGCAGGCGCTGCGGAAGATCGCGTTCGAGCTCGAGCGATCCGGCGAGCCCACGTACCGGGTGCGGGCGTTCCGGCGCGCCGCCGAGGTCATCGATGGCCTGCCGGCGGGTGAGCTCGACCGGCGGGTAGCCATGGGCACGCTGTCAGCGCTGCCGGGAATCGGCAGCACCACCGCCCAGGTGATCACCCAGGCGGCCCGGGGCGCGGAGCCTGACTACCTGACCCGGCTGCTCGCCGCCGCCGCGCCCGCGGAGCGGACCGGCATCCGGGCGCTGCTTCGGGGTGACTGCCACACCCACTCGGACTGGTCCGACGGCGGCAGCCCGCCGGGGGAGATGGCCGAGGCCGCGCGGGACCTTGGTCATGAGTGGATCGCGCTGACCGATCACTCGCCGCGGCTGACCGTGGCCAACGGCCTGTCCGCCGAGCGCCTGCGCGACCAGCTCACGCTGATCGGGTCGCTGAACACCGAGCTTGCTCCGTTCCGGATACTGACCGGGATAGAGGTCGACATCCTCGACGACGGCGCACTGGACCAGCGCGAGGACCTGCTCCGCCAGCTGGACATGGTGGTGGCGAGCGTGCACTCCAAGCTGCGGATGCCCGCGCAGCCGATGACCCGGCGCATGCTCGCCGCTGTCCGCAACCCGGTGGTGGACGTGCTCGGGCACTGCACCGGGCGGATGCGCGGCGGGCGCGGCACCAGGCCGGAGTCGGCGTTCGACGCCGAGGCGGTGTTCACCGCCTGCCGCGAGCACGGTGTCGCCGTCGAGATCAACTGCCGGCCCGAACGCATGGACCCGCCGGACAAGCTGCTCGAGCTGGCCGTGGAGATCGGCTGCCTGTTCGCGATCGACAGCGACGCTCACGCGCCCGGGCAGCTTGACTGGCTGGGCAACGGGACGGTCCGGGCGGACCGGCTCCGGATCCCGGCGGAGCGGGTGATCAACACCAGGGAGGCTCGTGAAGTGGAGCCAACCTGAGTACCGGATGATCAGGACTCCGGGTCCGGCCGACACGCGGCTATGAACGAGTTTTTGCACGGGACAGGAAGAATTTTTCAGCAGTCACGGAGTATCTTGCGCGTCCTCGCGGCCTGAGGCATCGTGTATTTAAAGGGATTCCCCCCGCATCTTGTCCGAGCTGTGAGGAGCTGCCGTGAAACTGCAATCTGCGCGTCCGAGCCGTCTGGGTGCTGGTGCCGTCGTGGCGGCGCTGATCGGCGCCGCAGTGCTCGTACCCCCGGCGACGGCCCATGCCGATAGCGGTCCGACCATCTCGGAGCTCATCTGCAACGACCAGGGCTACGGCGACTACAACAAGTTCCTCTGCACCATGACGATCAGCGGCGGGGTGTCGCCCTACAGCTCGGAGTGGCAGGCCGGAGCGAACGTGACTGGCTTCTATTACCCGAGCATCAGCTACGCACTGGGGTATTGCGTGGTGGGCCAGTACGCGGAGGTCAGTGTAAACGTGAGCGACGACGTGGGCGAGCACGTGGAGGCATCCGCCGGGTTCGAGTGCGATTAGCCTGCCCGAGCGGCCGATTCACCTGCCACAGGCCTGGCATGGAACGCTCCCGTCAGGCCTGCGGCGCGGCCGGCCGAAGCCTGGTAAAACTTGCTAGACCAGGGATGGTGAGCGGCCGGCTGGGAGATTGATTTCGCTTGGACCGGTGTCATGCTTCCTCAGGATGTAAGACCAGGTCCAGAAGAGGGTTGCGATGCTCCAGGCCACAGGCCCCTGCAGGCCGGGCCACAGCGGCGCGTAACCGGGCACGATAATGAATTCCGGCGGCGAAGAACAGGGTCCAGGAATCCTGGTAGATCCTTCCCTGGATCGCTGTCGAATGGTGGATCCCTGTTCCGAGCCTGGCGACAGCGATTCCAGCCTGAATGTGCAGGGCACCCCATACTAGGTAGAAGAGAGTGCCCAGCAGGGCGGTAATTCTCGTCATGGTCAGGTCCTTTCGTCGAGCAGTCGTTATTAGGGATGGATCCCGAACGGGCCGAGTTGCCCGTAGTCGATCCGCAGCGACTCAACGAGCTGGTAGGCGTTGGGCAGGGTGTAGACGTCTGCCCCGCCGAGCCGGTCGATCCAGCGGGGGGTGACCGCGCCTGCGGCCTGGGCTGCGACTCCGTCCAGGTAGCCGCGGAAGATGGCCCACGGGTTAGCGGGGTCGACGGACTTGTAGACGCTGGCGATGTTGAAGGTGTCGATAGCGCTGGCAGCCTGCATCCTGAGATCGGTGATGTATTCCTGCTGGATGATCACGTCGTCGCGGGTGCCGATGCGCGTCAAGTGGCCGCCGATGAATGTGTGGAACGGGTAGCCGAGCGCCTGCGCCGGGGCCCCGAGCCATCCAGGGATGTTCTGTGATTCGGCGAGATAGGCGAAGGGCACCCAGCCGGGGAAAACGACATCGACGAGCATCAGGACCCGCTGTGCCGGCAGGTAGGTGAAGATGTTGCCGGGGGAGTGGTTGGGGCCGTGGTAGGCGAGTTCGATGCGGTCCTCGCCGGCCTGGATGGCTAGCCGTTCGTCGAACGTGACATCAGGAAGCGGGCGGTTCGGGTCCCGCGTCTGCCTCAGCAGGCCGGCAACCTCGGTGTGCGCGTAGAGGCGTGCACCCTTGTAGAGGGTCATCGCGCCGCAGTGATCGGCATGGTGGTGGCTGTAGATGGCATGGGTGACGTGTGACTTGGTCACGGTCGCGACGGCCCGCAGGATGTTCTGCCCGATGGTGGGCGGGGCATCTACCGCGACCACTCCCTCCGCGGTTGTCACGAAGATCATCTGGTAGAGGCCGTCGGTCAGCCAGAAGACGCGGTCGGCGATCTCGTTGACCAGGTATCCGGACTCGGGAATGGCCGGGCCCTTGGCTGGCAGCGGGACAGGAGCGGTGGCCTCCGGCGGGCATACCGGAGCGACCGCGGCTTCTGCGGTGTCCCGACCGAGCAACGGTGCCGCAGAGACGGCTGCTGCCGCCAGTCCTGTTGACGTGATCAGGTTCCGGCGTGTCAGCAGCTGGCGGCGCGCGCGGGTGCCTGGCTCCGGCGTCGGTGAAGTCATTCGTGTCGCCTTTCCGGGTGATGAAGAGCCTGCTGTGCCGTCTCGGGCCTTTGCTCGCGCCCGAGGAGGTCGAACATTGTGATATTAACATACTTGCTAGCGCAAGCAAGTTAATTCGGCGGAAAATCCCTTGTGGACTGTCATGTGCCCGAAACTCTGATGCATCAGCTTGCTTGCGCGTGCAATATAATGGGTGAGACCAGCACGGAATCGGCTTGGCGCGTGCGCTGCGGGGGCGCCATCGTCGCAGTATGGTGAAGTCGGCGAGCTACAGCTTGCCCGCTCAAGTAATCCCTGCCTGACATGGCCAGACTTCGCCGAGGTGAGTGCGCGCAGTGACGTTGAAGGAACACCGCGAGCCGGTACGGCGGTCTCCGCGAGCCGGCCGTGTGCGCTCGGCGAAGGCAGCGGGCGAGCTTGAAGAGGCGCTGGCGCAGCTGAATCAGCAAACCCCCCTATGGCAGTCCTTTCTCGCCGTGCACCGGCAGATCGTCGAGCAGCTTGCGGATGAGATGCTGCGCGAGCACCAGCTGCCGCTTGAGTGGTTCGATGTCCTCGCACACGTGGCTGACCAGCCCGGCATGCGGGCGCGTCAGAAAGAGCTGCGGGATCGCATGCTGCTCAGCGAAAGCGGTGTGAGCCGGCTGCTCGTCCGGATGGAGAAGGCGGGCCTGATTACGCGGGGTACAGCCGACGACGACCGGCGTGGTATTGAGATCGCGGTGACTGACGACGGGCGGGCGGCCCTGCTGGGTGCCCTTGATTCGCATCTGCAGCTTGTAGCATCGCTGTTCACCGATCGCCTGACGGCGACTGACCGCGCTGCACTCAGCCGGGTACTGGCAAAGCTCGGGCGCCGATAGCGATCGCCGCGGCGATCAGGACCTGGATCCCGGTAGTGATGGCGAAGGCTCCGCGGTACCGTGGGAGTTCAGGGCGGTGTACAGGGTGCCTAGGGTCGCGACGCCGAGTGCCAGCCCTGCTTGCTGCACGGTGACCAGGACGCCGCTGCCCATGCCGGCGTGGTGCTCGGGTACCTCGGCGAGGATGAGCAAGAACAGCGAGCCGAACACCAGCGCCTGCCCGGTGCCGATGACCGCGCGGCTCGGCGCCATGATGAGCAGGCCGACGTGCGGCCACAGGGCGAGATGGTCGCGATCAGGCCGCCGAGCCCCACGGCGAGGCGATGAGGAACGGCACTGCCATCGGCATCGTGGCCAGCCCGCCGTCAGGGGATCGGCGTGCAGACCCTGCTGAAGGACCAGGGCGAACACGAACATGAACGCCCCGTAGCCCAGCATGAAGGGCCAGGTGCAGCGAGAGTCCGCGGCGCACCGAGCTGAGGCCGAGTACCGAGGGCGGGAGAAGCGATACCAGTCCCCGTCGTTCCGCCCGGCGCTCGACCGTGATCGTGGCAGCGCCGAGCGCGCCCTGGAGGATCCGGAATACCACCAGCAGGATGGCCGACGGCGCAAGCCCGCAGCCGAGCGACGCGACGAGGAACCCGATCAGGCCGATGGTGAATACCCGGCGCCGACCGTACCTGTCTCCGAGTCGCCCGCCGATCACGAGGAAGATGGCGTAGGCCGTGCCGTAGCCCGCCACGATGAGTTCCAGGTCCGCCGGCGAAGCGCCGAGGGAGCGCCTGATCGTATTGAGAGCGACGTTGACGCCGAAATAATTGATCTGGGGCAGCAGCACTCCCAGCAGGAGCAGACCGATACCGAGGTTACTCAGCCGGGAGGTTTCGGAACTCCCCGCCTCCGTCTCGTGCCCCGGATCGGCAGGCATCCGGCGGCTGTTCAGTGATGTCATGCCTGCAGGCTAGGAAGCGCTGGGCCCCTTGCCACTGGCTAACGTGCCAGGTGGTTTACGTTCCTTGCTCCGCAGCTGGCGCAGCCGGCCCATCACCGAGCCCTCGATGCGCTCGAACAGCCGGTACAGTGTCCGCTTGGACAGGTAGCAGCCGCGGGCGATCTCACCGGCGTCAGGACCGGGGTCGGCCAGGTGGGCGCGCAGGAAGCTGAGCACGCGTTCCCTGCGAATGACGTCGGACGGCACGGCCGCGGCACGCCGGATGGCGCCCTGCCTGACTGCCAGCACGTTAAGGCTAGACGCAAGCAGCCCGGGAACGGATGGCGCGAGCAGATCCGCGCCATCCGGGTCGTCACGCTGGGCAAACGCCAGAGACCGGAGGAACGCCGCCGCAGCCCCAGCGGCACCGCCGCTGTCGAGCGGCACCGCGACGAGGTCGGCCGAGCGCTTCAGGCCGGCCGACGCGAGTGCCTGCTCAACGGGAACATGGATGACAACCTGCTCCCATGGCTCGTCGAAGCGGAGCGCGAACGGCTCGCTCGTGTCATAGAACACGAGTGAACCGGGCACCAGCTCCGCCTTCCTGCCCGCCTGCCCAAGCACCCCCGCCCCTGGGTCAGGACCGTTACGCACAGGTACTCGTCGTCACCGCCGCGGCGATGTGCGAGGCGGTACGGCGCCAGGTCCCCCCGCTCGCCCGGCTGACGGCGAGCGCGAAGTCCCCGTACTCGCGACGGTGGATCTCCCCGCAGAAAGCAGTGCCCGGCTTCGGCTCTATCCCCATCTGGACGCACAGCTGGCGGACGACGTCACGCCAGTACAGGGTCGCCTCGTCCGGCGCCACCGACGATGTGGACCACGTCTGCAGGCTAGCGTCCCGGGGATTGAGGCCCGTTCGTATGGCATTTGCGGTCGCGTACATCTGATCGCTCCCTACAGGCCACAGGGCCGGTGCGTCCGGGGACGACGCCCAAGGGAGCGGGCGCGGAGCCCCGGCCCAAGGACTTAGACCCGTAAACCGGCTATCCCTCGCCTGGTATTCCGGCCCGGTCCTCCCGGCCAGGCGGCTCCGCAGGCAGCGGGTTAGACATTCCAAGGGTTAGAGCTCGTGCGGGTAGGCAGCCGGTGAACGGGACGTAGGAGCAGCCGAACCGCAGGACCTGGATGAGTTCCTCGAAGATGATCCGGTCCCCGATCCGGGGCCGGTGATAGTTCAGCGGGTGAGCTGTGCCTGCGCCCTCGGCTTCTACTCGGGCGAAGGCGGCACAGAACGGCTCATCGACTTGGGTCCGTCTTATTCCAGTGCGTCTTGCCGCCGTCCGGCAACGGGCTCCAAACGCAGCCGGTATCCGATGCCGCTGTGTGGACCGCTGGCCACTTAGCAGGCTGGTGGTTGCGGGCGGTCCGCCTGGGGGGCACATGGCAGCACCGGATCACCGCTCGGTTCCCGGCTGCGGGGCCGGTGGCCTGCGGTGGTCCGGTGCTGGGGTGCTGCCAGCCTGCGTGGCCCGGGGTGGTTACCCTGGCTCGGGTGGCGGCTGGGGCGGTGGGTTGGGTGGTGGTCGCTGGTGGCTGCGGATGATCGTCTGGCCGTCCGGGGAGCGGGCTTCGCTTGTCCCGTCCGGGAACGGGGTCACGGTCCACCCTTCGCGGTGGATCAGCACGTGATGGTGGTAAAAACAGAAGTTCCGGAGGCCGGTGACGCTGGTGGCGCCGTGCTGGGCGCGGTGGATGATGTGGTGGGGCTGGCATTCGGTCGCGGGGCGGTCGCAGCCGCTGGGGAACTCGCACTGCGGGCCGCGGGTGTCGACGGCCTTGCGTATGTGCCAGGGGATGTCATCAGTGTCACCGACATCCAGCGGGAGCGAGGGGCAGCCGAGGCCGGGTCCGGCCAGGCCGCGGCGCAGCATCGATGCGAGGCCGGGTTCCCCGGACATGAGGTCGGCGGCCTTGCCGATGATCTGGCGGATGAGGTCATCCATGAGGCGGGCGTTCGCGGCCCGGTCCGGCACTGGCCCGCCGGCG